>FSXQ01004014.1_pt1 | contig 24411 bp, 18 predicted proteins | sample 1638011 | NCBI WGS metagenome assembly FSXQ01 (sample SAMEA3914789, study PRJEB12502) | metagenome | biome: forest; material: soil | place: Canada | collected 2011-07-03 | depth 0.3 m | reverse complement strand
GCCTGGCGGGCATCGCGCGCCTTGCGCACCACCGGGACCAGGCGATCGTGGATGAGTTCGACCCGCGGTGCGTCGGCCTTCTGGACGATGCGCAGCAGCCGGCAGCGCGCGCCGATGAGGGCCTGGAGCTGCGGCTCCTTCAGCAAGCCCTGGGCGGTCGCCTCGGCGACCGGAAAATCGCCCCGGTAGCGGTCGCCCTGGATGAGGTGGGTCTCGATGAACTCCGCCACGTCCGGCGGTCCTTGCACTTCGGGCTGCGCGAGCGCCTTGCTGTAAAAGGTCTCGAGGATGCCTTGGCCGGTGCTCTCGATGAGCGCGCGGTCGATGCGGCCGCCCGGTGGCCGGCGCAGGTTCAGCTCCGAGCAGCACAGGCTCAGCAGCACGGGCTCGATGGTGACGGCCTCCGAGGGCGCGGTGTCGCTCGCGTCCTGGCGACCCACGAACTCGACGATGTCCGCTTCCGCGCCGGGCGCGATGACTTCCTTGCCGGCGCGTGCCACCGCATCCCGCGCGACGCCCGCGGACATGGGTTCCAGGCGGAGGAAGTCGCGCCCCAGCGTCGGCATCCGGCGCTCCCATCCCTTCAGGTCGGGCAGGAAGTCCTCGCGGAACGACAGCACCACGCGATAGCGTTGCGAGCGCATGTCGAGGCGCTCGCGCGCGGGGCCGGCCTCGTCGGTCTCCAGGTGGGGAGGAATGCGGTTGTCGACCAGGTTGCCCAGGTCGTTGAAGAGTTGCTGCGTGCGCTCGCTGCCGGCCTGGGCAGGCACCAGGAGTTCCTCGAACTGGTCGAACACGAGAACCGGCGTCAACGCGAAGTTGTCGGTGCTCCACAGGCAAGGCGCCGCGGGATGCAGGTACTCCCACAAGTCCTGGCCGGGCGCGGGCGGCGGGAAATCGGCACCGACGCGCTCGAGTTCCTGCAGCAATTCGGCGAGCATCTGGTCGACGAGGCGATGACCCGCCGAGGGCAGCAAGTCGAGTCGAACCCAGACGGGAAGGAAGTTGCGCCGCCGCAGTTCCGGGAAAATTCCCGCCTTCAGCAGCGAGCTCTTGCCCAGCCCGCTCTTGCCATACAGCAGCGTCAGCGGCGCGCGCTGCACCGTCTGCAACAACGCCGCCACCTCGCGCTCGCGCCCGTGGAAGTAGGGCTCCGAAGCCTCGTCGTACGACTCGAGGCCGGGCCACGGCGCCTGCGGCCGCAGCTCGGCGTGCGCGGCGTGCGCGGCGTGCGCGGCGTCCGCTTCGGCGGCGCCGGTCATGAAACGCTGCGCACGTCGGTCGCCAGGCGCACCAGGTTCTTCAGCGTGTGAAGCGTCCGCCCATCGGCTTTCCCTTCGGGGGCGTGGCAGACGTTCAGGTTGGCCCACTGCAGAACAGGCCAGTCGGGCACCTCGCGGCCGGGATCGGTGAAGCGGTCGAAGTCGAATTCCGGATCGATGATCATCGGCACGATGAAAGTCCGGCCCATCCCCTCGAGCCGCCGGTTCGCCGCACGCCATTCCTTCAGGACGAACGCCTCCTGTCGTCCTATCGCACCGTCCGACAGCAGCGGGACGAAGTAACGGCAGTCCCGGATGCCGGCGAGGATCTTCTGCTGGAAGTCGTCGCCTGGCTCGAGCGAACGTCGATCGAACCAGATCTCGTCGTCACGCACGCCCATCTTCATCAGCGATTCGCAGAACACTTCCGCGCGCTTCAAGTCGGTCACGCGGGAGTAGCTGACGAAGAACAGCGCACTGCGCGGTGTCGTGCCGTCCGAGAGTGGCGAGGTCGGCGCACCGCCCGCCACGGCACGCCGTTGCCAGCGCCGATGGAGCTCGTCGACGAAGGCCGCGGGCTCCGTCTCCGACAGGATCACGGTGTCCTTGCTGAAATTGTTCAGGAACAGCGTGAGGCTCTCACGCGGATGCAGCCGCTCGACCATCCACTCCCGCTTGTCGCGGACGCTGGAGAGCCGGCACTGGTTGGTGGCTCGCAGCAGCAGGCGGCTCAGCCAGTCCGGGAAGTGGCAGCCGATGAAAAGCATGTTGCGGCTGCTCAACTCCTGCCTCAGCTCGCCGGGCAACGCGCGGCCGGAGAGGAAGTCGTGCGCATACTCCAGCACGTCTTCCTCGTTGATCGCGAAACCCGGTATCGGCTTGGCCTTCCCGAACAGGTACAGCAGGTCCACGACGTCCGGCGCGGCGCACGGGCTCGCCGCCAGCGCTTCCGGGGCGCGATTCTGGGCATAGGCGGATCGGGCGATGAACTCGCGGACGCGCGCGCGCCTGGCCAGGCACCGCTGGAGCATGTCGTCCGGGGTCACCGTGACGAGCAATCGAAAACCATCGATCTCGGCGAGCTGGCTCAGGGCGCGCGGAATGTCCGCCTCCGTTCCGGTGACGGCCTTGATCGCGTGGTAGACGGCCTCGTAGAGGCGGCTCGGCCCGATGGCGCCACTGCGCTGAAGGGATTCGATGGCATCGTCGAGTTCGCGACCCGGGCTCAGCGCGCTCGCGTCGGCGCCCGGGCTGAGCGTCGCCAGCAGCCGCGCGGCCACGCGGGCCGGAATGCTCCTGCCGGCAGGATCGACCAGCAGTTGCGACCCGACGACGGGGATGACTCCGCCGTCCGCGATGCGTTCGAGCAACCCGTCCCACGCATCGTCGGTCATGGTCGCCGTGAGCTCTTCGGCGATGCATACGTCCGTTTCGTCTGGCTGTCCCATGGTTGTCCCTCGGGTGTCCCAACGCAGCGATGGTCAAGCGAGCGCGGACGCCTCGAGGCGGAAGCCATCGTCGAGACTGTCCGGATCTCGGCGAAACGCTGCGGCGCTCTCCGGCGCCTCGGCTCTCGCCGTGACGGAGTGTGCGCGCACGCCGCCCGTTCGCCAATCCCAAAAGTCGCGCCGTGCCGGTGCGTGAACGGGCCTCCTGCCCGGTACCCGGCAGGCCGGCTTTCACTGCAATGGCCGGTTAGCACCCGCCACGCGATGCCTCGACCGCCGAAGGCGGCATCGCTGCCCGGCGGTGCAGCGTCGACGCCGGACATCGGCAGCCGCGGGGCTTCCACCCCGCGGCGTTCCCGCCCTCCAATGCCCTCGCCTCGCGCGACCCGCGCTGTCGCCGACACCCCCATGTGTTAGGGATACGCGGCACAGGGCGACAGCGCCGCCGCTCGCGGCGATGGTGTCCGCCGCGCAATTCATCGAGACTGCGCTCGTCGAACAATATTCCGGGAGATGTTCCATGGCTGCACCGTTGATCGCGATCGTCGGCGACATCAATCCGGATCGCCCACTGGCCCCGGCCCCGAAGGACACGAAGAATGCGAAGCTCGCGGCCGAAAAGATCGGCATGGAGTTGGCGCGACGCGGCGCACGCCTGCTGGTCTATGGCGGGCCGTTCCTCGAGGCCGACGTCGTGCGGGGCTTCGTGGCCGGCAAGCCCTCGGCCGATCGCAGCATCCTCATGTGGTACACGCAGGGAAACGAGCCCGACGCCTTCGCCGAAGAAGACAAGCACGCGCGATTGTTCGAACGCCGGCCCGAAGGCGGCGTGGATTGGGAGACGGCTTTCTATCGCTCGATCACGCGCGCCGACGGCATCGTGCTGATCGGCGGCGGCTCCGCGACCAAGATCTCGGGGCAAGTGGCGATCGGCTCGCGCATGCCCATCGTCGTCCTGGAGCAGTTCGGCGGCGGTGCGGCGCAAGTCTGGGCGACGCTGTCGGCCGGAGAGGACCTGCCCAGCCGCGACGAGATCGACGCGATGGCCAAGCCCTGGCGCGACACCTCGGCCGCCACCTGCGTGGACGTGCTGTTCGCGCAGATCAAGCGCCGCGCGCTGGCGATCGATGCGCCGAACCCGATGCTGGCCATTCTTGCCGCGGTCTTCTTCATCATCGCGCTGAGCGTCATCCCGGCGATCTGGGGCATGAACCGCATCGAGGTCTGGATGCTGTTCCTGGCGCCGCTGCTGGCAGGAGGTTCCGGGGCGACGCTTCGCCCGATGGTCGATCGTCTGCGCGGCACGGCCGCCATCTCGTCGACCGTTCTCGCGACCGCCGTGCTCGGGCTGGTCGCCGGCGGCATCGCGGGCGTGCTCTTCATCACCGCCCAGCTCACCGGGGATCCCCACCTCACGAGCAGCGCCAAGGAGATCGCGGACTACGCCTCGCGTTCGATCCCGTTCGCGGTCGGCGTCGGCTTCATCGCGGGCCTGACCTCGGACAGCATCTTCAACAAGCTGCTGGGACTCGAGGTGCTGCGGACAACCGGCATCGAGGAAAAGCCGTCGCGGGCAGGAAGCCGCCGCTAGCCGACGGCACGGTCACGGGTCTCGACGATCGAGCCTGAGAAAATGGGCGGCATGCCTCCCACGACCCCTCTTGCACCTGCCGCGGCAGGACGACCCCGCACAACCGCCTCTGATCAATGACATTCCTGCAACGGTTCAAGCAAGAGACTCGCGCCCTCCTCCACCTCGCCACCCCCATCATCCTGTCCCAGATCGCCCAGGTCCTCATGGGCATGCTCGACACGGTCATGTCCGGCCATGCCGGTGCGTTCGACCAGGCGGTGGTCGGCCTCGGCGTCGCGCTCTGGATCCCCGTCTTCATCGCCTTGATGAGCGTCGTCCAGGCGGTGTCGCCGATCATCGCGCATCACTTCGGCGCGGGCGACCATGCGGCGGTCGCGCATGACGCGCGCGAGGGGGTGTGGCTGGCGTTGGGCGTGGGGGTGCTGCCGCTGACCCTGGTGCCGTGGGCGCCCGATCTGCTGATGGCGTTTCGCATCGAGCCGACGCTCGCACAGCGCACCGGCGTGTTCCTGTGGGGGATCGGGCTGGGGCTGCCGGCGGCATTGGTGTATCGGGCGCTGGGGTTCTTTTCGGCCAGCATCAACCAGACGCGGCCGATCATGGTGCTGGCGTTCGCCGGCCTCGCGATCAACGGGGTGTTGAACTGGCTCCTGATCTACGGCCGCCTCGGCCTGCCGGCGATGGGCGGTGCGGGTTGCGGATGGGCGACCGGGATCGGGATGTGGGTGGCGTTGGCCGCGCTCGCGGCCTGGACGGCCTGGGCGCCGCCGTATCGGCCCTATGCGCTGTGGCGGTCGTGGCCGCTACCGACCTGGGCCGCGCAGAAGCGGCTGCTGCGGCTCGGGTTGCCGATGGGTGGCGCCGGGTTCGCCGAGGTGGCGGCGTTCTGCAGCGTGGCCATCCTGGTGGGGCGGTTCGGCGACGTGCAGATCGCGGCGCACCAGATCGCGCTGAACTTCTCGGCGTTCATCTTCATGGTCCCGATGGGCATCTCGGCGGCGAGCACGATTCGCGTCGGGCAGGCGCTCGGCGCGGGGAACGCGCGCGCCGCGCGCACGATCGCGTGGAGCGGCATCGGCGTCGGACTGGTGTTCGGCGCACTGGCGATCGTCCCGATCGTCCTGCTGCGCCACCAGGCCGCCGCGCTGTACAGCACCGACGTCGCGGTGCAGGCGCTGGCCGCCGACCTGCTGTTGTTCGCCGCGTTCTGGCAGTTGTTCGACGCAACCCAGGTGACCGCGATCGGCGCGTTGCGCGGCTACAAGATGACGTTGCTGCCGATGGTGCTGATGCTCGCCGCGTTCTGGGCGTTCGGCGTCCCGGTGGGCACCTGGCTGGCGTATCACGGGCTCGTGGCCGGCGCGCCGATGAAGGTCTACGGCTTCTGGGTGGGGCTCGTGATCGGGCTGGTGCTGGTGTCGCTGGGCCTCGTCGCCGGGTTGCACCGGGTCGCCGACGCCGCGGTGCGCGCGGCGCGCGCCTAGCCGCGCCTTCTTCGGTCGCGGGCACCACGTTCGTCACCGGCATCGTCTCCCACTCACCGCGCGGCCGGCCAAGCGCCCGCCGCGCGTTTCACGCTCAGGCCGCTCTCACCTCGATGCGTCGCGGCTGGGCGTGCGCCTGCTTGGGCACGCGCAGGGTGAGCACGCCATCCTTCAGGTTGGCTTCGATGCGCGCCGCGTCGAGTTCCCGGCTCAGCGTGAATGCGCGACGGAAGCGCGGCACGTTCACCTCCGCCCAGACGGCGCGCATCTCGGCGGGTGTATCCAGATCGACGCGTCCCTCGATGACCAGGTTGTCGCCGTCGAGCCTGACATCGAGCCGGTCCTTCGACACGCCCGGCATGTCGGCGAGCAAGGTGATGCCGCCGGCGTCCTCGAAGATGTCGACCGCCGGCGACACGGGGCGCTCTTCGGATTGGGCAGGATGGACGGTCTTGAGTTCGCTACGTTCGGCCATGTTCGTTTCTCCTGTTGGTTCGACTCGTTGCGAGTCACTGCACGGCGATGCGCTGCGGCTGCGCCGACGCGCTGAGCGCGATACTGACGCGAAGGATGCCGTCGCGGTACCTGGCCTCGACCTTGAGCGGATCGACATCGTCGGGCAGCGACACGGCACGCGAGAACCGGCCATCCGGCCGCTCGTTCGAATAGAGCTGCAGCTGCGCATCGCGCCGCGGCACGGCCGGCGACCGCGCGCCCGAGATCTTGAGAACGTTGCGCTCGATGGTCACGTCCAGGGCGGCGGCATCGATGCCCGGCGCGAACGCGAACACCTCGATGCTCGCGGGCGTGCGGCCCACGTTGATCTCGGGGAAAGCGCCATAGCCGACCGAGCGGATGCCGCCGGGCATGCCTTCCACGCCGAACGACCTCGACAGAAGCCGTTGCATGGTTTCGAGTTGGTCAAAGAGGCTCTGAGGCCGCGTGAACATGGTTTCAGGCATGGTGAGCTCCTTCAGTGAGTGAAAGTGAAAGCGGCTTGCCGAATCGAGGCAGCCGGGTCGCGAGGCAGGCAGGGGTCGGCGAGCCCAGCCTTGCAGCCAAAGCGTCGGACACGCGAGCGGAGGGGCTAGGACGACGAGCGTCCCGGCGGAACCTGCGAGGTCGGGGAGACGGCGGCGCGAACGCGGCGCAACGCGTCTCGCGCCTGGAAGTAGGCGTCGAGCTGGCGCTCGCTCATCGACGGCAGGCCGCGCGCGGCGGGGCGGCGGCGCGAACGGCGTTGGGGTGCGGAAGAAGGGGGGTCGGCCATGATTCGGTCCTCTCCAGAATCGGTGGATGGCGGTTCCTGTGACGCATCAACTAGGCGCTGGGTTGACGGTTTCAAGCCAAAAAATCCTAGTGAAAACCCTGACGGAAGGTTTCTGAACCTGCACTCGCGCGAGCCGGAGGAGACGGCTGGTCAGACGCCATGCGTCACGCCGGCATGCCGGGTCGCACCGGCAAGCGCCAGCGCGGAGTCCGCACGGCACGAAACGTGCCCCGACATGGTCTTCCCTTTGGAGCAAACCATGCCGAATGTCTTCGTAGAGCCGTCTCCGGACGGCGGATATCAGATCGTGACGGGCGACGGCAAGACGCCGAAGACGGGCTTCGCGACGCAGGCGGCGGCCATCGACGCCGCGAAGCAGGACGGACACAAGCCCCTGGTCGCTCGCGTCCGCGAACTGAACGACAAGGACAAGCCCGACCACTGGCGAGCGGCCTGACCGGAGAGTCGGACCCTCCCCCAGGATTCGAGTTCAAGGATGAGGCGCCTGGGCGATGCAGAACAGGCACTCAGGCATCTCGGCGCCTACCGGTCGACTGACCGGCTAGTCGCGCGACATGGCCTTCCACGCGAGCCGGCGCACCGATGCCCGTGACGCGATGCCGCATGGGGCCGGATCGCGGCGGGCGCCAGATCCAACGGCACGCGAGGCGTCGCAGTGGAGATCGCGGATACAGTACCGGGTATGGACGACGGACGCGCGATGGGGCCTTGCGGAATAATTTCCTGGGGCCGGAGATCACGCGGAGAATCACCCGCCAGCCAAGCCATCGCCTCCCATTGATGCGTCCCGCACCCACTCCGTGGAAGTCTTGCCAGCGCTGGCTCGGCGGTCTCGCCGTGGCCATCCTGGCGATGGCTTTCGCACAGGCGCAGGCCCCCGTCGACGAAGCAGTGGTCGAAGCCGCCTACCTGCACAAGTTTCCGGGCTTCGTGGACTGGTCCGCCGATGCGTTCAAGACGCCCGACTCGCCCATCGTGATCGGCGTGGCCGGGGCGCCCAGGGTGCTGGAGGAGCTCGCGAAGGTCGCGCGCGGGCGGCTGGTCCTGGGTCGGCCGGTGGAGGCCCGGGCCATCTCGGCGGCGGACTTGCCGCGCGACATCCATGTCCTGTTCATCGGCAAGGACGCGGGTGCCGAGGCGAAGATCCTGATGGAGGAGGCACGCAAGGCGCACGTCCTGACCGTGACGGACCTGCCCGCCGGCCTGAAGGTGGGTGCCGTGCTCGATTTCGTCCAGGTCGACGGACGCCTTCGATTCGAGGCGTCCCTGGCCGCCGCGCATCGCGCCGAAGTCAAGCTGAGCTCCAAGCTGCTCAGCGTGGCCGCCCGCGTCGTCGAGGAGGCGCCATGATCGCCACGAGCTTGCGAAAGCAGCTGACGAAGACGTTCATGCTGACTGCCTTGGTCGCCTTCGCCTTGAACGCCGGCCTCATCGTGGCGTATGAATTCGAGCGCTATCGCGAGGACGCGGTCGCGGAACTGCACACGCAGGAGACGATCCTGGCCAAGGCGCTGGTGCCTTCGCTGGTGTTCAACGATCCCGAAGCGGCGGCGCAGCAGTTGTCTTCGCTCGAGGAGCGCCACGACATCCTTGCCGCGGCCGTGTTCAGCGCCAACGGCCGGCCGTTCGCCCAGTACCGCCTCAAGCCCGCGGGTGCCGCGAACCTGCTCACGCAAAACCCGCTCCCGTCGCTCGGCAGCCGCTTTTCCCAGGACGATCTGGAGATGGCGTACGACGTGTTCCACGACGGAGAGCGCGTCGGCACCCTGTACCTGCGCGCACGCCACGACGTGCTCAAGCGACTGGGCAGCTATGCCGCGATCCAGGCCCTGGTGATGGCCGCGTCGCTCGGCCTGGCCCTGGTCGTCTTCGGACGGGTGAGAGGACGCATCGTCGAGCCGATCGCGCGCGTGGCGCGGGTGGCCGAGACGGTCATTTCGGAGCGCGACTGGAAGCTGCGCGCCCCCGCCGCGGACACCCGCGAGATCGACGCGCTCGTGCAGGCATTCAACGGCATGCTCGCGGAGATGGAGGCCAATTCCACGGAGCTGAGACGCGAGGTCGCCGACCGCCAGCGCGCGGAACAAGGCCTGCGAACCGCCGATCGGCGCAAGGACGAGTTCCTGGCCACCCTCGCGCACGAGATTCGCAATCCGCTCGCGCCGATGATGAACGCGCTGTCGCTGCTTCGACGCGAGGAGACGCTGCCGAAGGTGCGCGACAAGGCGCTCGGCATCCTCGACCGGCAGTTGCGGCACGTGATCCGGCTGATCGACGACCTGCTCGACGTGTCGCGCATCACCACGGGCAAGTTGTCCCTGCAGATGGCGCACGTCGACCTGAACCAGGTGCTGAGGTCGGCGCTCGAACTGATCGAGCCCGTCGCGCGCGCTCGCAGGCTGGAGCTCGAGGCCGCGATACCGGCGCACCCGTGCTGGGTGATCGGAGACTCGGCCAGGCTGCTCCAGGTGTTCTCCAATCTTCTCAGCAACGCCTGCCGGTACACGCCCGAAGGCGGCCGGATCGACGTCGGCACGCACAGCGGCGCCCATGGCGTCGGCGTCGACATCACCGATACGGGTGTCGGTATCGAGCCCGCCTTCCAGGAGCGCGTGTTCGAGCTGTTCGAGCAGGGCGACAAGAGCCTGGAGCGCGGAAACACCGGCCTGGGCATCGGATTGACGCTCTCGCGCCAGCTCGTGCTCCTGCATGGCGGAACGATTCGAGTCGCGAGCGACGGCATCGGGCGCGGATCCACGTTTTCGGTGGAGCTTCCCACCGCGGTGTCGGCGCCGCAGAACCTGGAGGAGGCGCCGTCGGCAGCCGACGTCCAGTCGCTGGCGGGCATCCACGTCCTGGTCGCGGACGACAACGTCGATTTCGCCGAGAGCCTCCAGGTCGCGCTGGAGTCCGCGGGCATGGTCGTGCGCACGGTCAACGACGGCCGGGCGGCGCTGGCCGCGGCGAGGTCGAGCGAACCGGATCTGGCGATCCTGGACATCGGCATGCCGGGCCTCAACGGCTACGACCTGGCGCGCGCGCTGCGAGCCGACACGGCGACCGCCGGCATCACGCTGTTCGCAGTCAGCGGGTGGGGCCAGGCGAGCGACAAGAACCTGGCGCACCAGGCCGGCTTCGACCGGCACTTCGTCAAGCCCGTGACGCCGGAGGCCCTGCTCGGGGCCATTGCGGAAGCGATGGCCTCGGGCCGGCGTCCGGCGACGGCCGGCACACATGGGACATGACCGCATGCGGGGACACGCACGAATGAAGCAGCTGATTCACCGACACGTCGCGCCGGGCCTGGCGGCACTCCTGCTCGCCGGCGCAGCCGCCGCGACCGAAACGGCCGAGGATTCGCCAGGCGCCGACCTCGGCGACCTGAGCCTCGAGGAACTCGGCCGGATCCCGGTGACTTCCGTGACAGGCCGGCCCCGGTCCGTGCAGGAGGCGGCCGCGTCGATCTTCGTCATCACCGCCGAGGACATCCGGCGTTCCGTGGCCACCTCCTTGCCGGAAGCGCTGCGCCTCGCGCCCAACCTCGAGGTGGCCCGCATCAACGCCACCCAGTACGCGATCAGCGCGCGCGGCTTCAACAACGCGATCGGCAACAAGCTGCTGGTGATGATCGACGGCCGCACGGTGTACTCGCCGCTGTTTTCCGGCGTGTTCTGGGATGCGCAACAGGTGCGGCTCGAAGACGTCGAGCGCATCGAGGTCATCAGCGGCGCCGGCGCCACGCTGTGGGGGGCCAACGCGGTCAACGGCGTGATCAACGTCATCACGCGCGGCGCACAGGACACGCAGGGGCTCCAGGTCGTGGCGCGGGCGGGCAGCTCGGGCAACGAAGCGTCGTTGCGCTTCGGCGGACGGTTCGAAGGCGGGGCCTGGCGCGCCTATGCGATCCAGTCGGATCGACGCCACACCTCGCTCCCGTCCGGACAGGCCATCGACGATCACCAGGACCGGCAACAGGCCGGCTTCCGGACGGACTGGCGCGGACCCGCCGACACCGTCACGTTCCAGGGCGATCTCCATCAAGCCGGCGGCGATGGGCGGACGACGACCTCGCCCGACATGTCCGGCGCCAATGCCCTGGCGCGATGGCACCACACCCTCGGCGACGGCTCGAACTGGCAGCTGCAGGCGTGGTTCGATCAGTCGAGCCGCGACGACGCCATCGAATTCCGCGACCACGCCCGAACCGTCGACGTGCAGTTCAACCATGTCCCCGTGGTCGGCAAGGATCATCAGCTGATCTGGGGCCTGGGGTATCGCCGCGCCGTCGACGCGACGGATCCGACGCCGCTGGTGGCCTTCCTGCCGGCGACGCGTTCGCTGCACTGGACCAACGTCTTCGTGCAGGACGAGTACCGCGCGACCGAGCACCTGCGGCTGACGGCGGGCGCCAAGGTCGAGACCAACGTCTACACGGGCGCCGAATTCCTGCCGACCTTGCGCGGCACCTTCGACCTGGGCAGCCTCGGAACGCTGTGGGGCTCGGCGTCGCGCACCGTGCGTGCGCCGGCGCGACTCGATCGCGAATTCTTCTTTCCCGCCAAGCCGCCCTACATCATCGAGGGCGGCCCGACGTTCGATTCGGAGGTCGCCAACGTGTTCGAACTGGGCCTGCGCGGACGGCAGAGCTCGGGCTTCAACTACTCGGTGACGATCTTCCACGACGACTATCGGAAGCTGCGTGCCGGCCATGCCGCCCCGACGACGATCGACAACCTCGCACGGGGCGGCGTCGGCGGGGCCGAGGCCTGGGGCAGCGTCGACGTGACGAGCAACTGGCGGCTGTCGGCCGGCTGGATGCTTCTGCGCGAGTCGTTGAGCGCTGCCGCCACGGCGGGCGCCGGCTCCGTGGCCAACCTGGGGGACGATCCGCGCCAGCAGTGGTCCCTCCGGTCGACTTCCCGCATTGCCCGCTCGGTGGACTTCGACGTGACACTGCGACATGTCGGCGCCCTGCCCGCTCCCGCGGTTCCGGCGTACACGGTGGCCGACTTGCGCCTCGCATGGCATGGCCTGCCAGGCCTGGAGGTGAGCCTGCTGGGCCAGGATCTCGGACGCCGGCACGTCGAATTCGACCCGTCGAGCTCGAGCCGGCTCGGCCCTCGCGCCTTCATCAAGCTGGAGTGGTCGATGCCCTGAGTCCGGGCCCGATGCCGCGACCGGGATGCCCGCTTGCCTGAGGGGGCAATGATCCTGCCCCCTGACCCTGCCCACCGACGCCTGATGGTGGTCGACGATGACCACGACCTTGTCGACGCGATGTGCGAGTTGATCGCGCTCAGCTCGGATTGGACGGCCGTAGGAGCCTACGGCCCTGCGGACGCCATCGCTCAAGCGGGCGCCGAACCCCCCGACGTCATCCTGCTGGACATGGAAATGGACGGCGCGGACGGCTTTGACACCGCCCAGCGGCTCGAATCGGTGGCAGGGCAAAAGCACCCCGCGCTGCTCGCACTTACCGGTAATGCGCGCCTGCGCGACGCCGCCTCGACCGATGGCCGGTTCTCCGCTGCGATCCTCAAGCCAGCCGATCTCGATTCACTTCTGGGGCTGCTGGACAGGGTTTCCGCGGCGCATTGACCTGCACGCCACCGCCGCCATGCGACATATGCGCATTCGGAGATTCACTACCAGGAGCTCTCATGGGGCTTTCAGACTTCATCACCGCCAACGCGGGCAGGATCATGTCCGAGTTCGAGGCATTCGCGTTGCAGCAGCTCCCAGCTGCTGCCGACATGGATGTCGCTGCGTTGCGCGACCACGCGCGCCAGATCCTGGATGCGATCGCACTGGACATGTGCCAGCCCCAGACCCGGCGACAACAGCGCGAGAAATCGATGGGCCATGCGCCGCAGGCCGAGGGTGTCGACTCGAGCGCGGCGGAGATCCATGGCGTCCTGCGGGCGATGGCGGGCTTCGACGTCAACCAGACAGCGGCCGAGTACCGGGCGCTGCGCGCTTCGGTGATCCGGCTGTGGATGGAAAGCGGGCCGACGCTGGGGCGCGAGGAGGTGATCGAACTGACGCGGTTCAACGAAGCCATGGACGAGGCGCTGGCGGCCAGCCTGCTGCATTTCGCCGCGGAGGCCACCCGCATGCGCAACCTTTTCCTCGGCGTGCTGAGCCATGAACTGCGCACCCCGCTCTCCACGATCATGGCATCCAGCCAAAGCCTGCTGCTGGGCGCCCGGACCGGCAAGACCATGGAGCAATCGGCGGAGCGCGCGCTGCGGGGTGCCCGGCGGATCCAGAGCCTGCTCGACGACCTTCTCGACTACGTGCGCAGCGGGCTGGGCGAGGGGATGCGAGTCACCCCGACGCTGATCGACATGGGCCAGGCCTGCGGCCGGATCGTCGGCGAACTGCGTGCGAGCCATCCCGACCGGGTGATCGAGATCGAGACCACTGGCGACCTCTCGTGCGTGTGCGACGAGCAGCGCATCGGACAGGCGATCTCGAACCTGTTGGGAAATGCGCTGCGCCATGGCTTGCCGAGCAAGCCCGTGGTGGCACGCGTCGACGGCTCCGCGGCGGACGACATTGCGGTGAGCGTCAAGAACGAGGGCCCCCCCATTGCGAAGTCCACGCTCGACAGCATGTTCGAGCCACTCGTTCGGGGTGCCGAGGCCAACGTGGCCGGGTACAACCTGGGGCTCGGCCTCTACATCGTGCGCGAGATCGCACACGCCCATGGCGGGACGGCCACCGTCAAGTCGGGCGCCGAGTCCGGCACGGTGTTCACCATCCGGATGCCCCGTGACGCCAGCTCGGCGGCAACCGAGGCTTTTTCCGGTCTGAGAATGAACTGAACTCCAGGCGCGACCATCAAAGCTTGAAGTTCAGCGCCAGCCGCACCGCCCGGGGTTCGCCGGGATGCACCGTCACGCCGCTCGGCACGATCGCCGCTGTCGGCGACACCCGGTAGTGCTGCTCGTACGCGATGTCGTAGAACTTGCGGTCGAACAGGTTGAGCACGTCGAGCTGCACCGAGACGCGCGGTGTCAGGTCGCGTTTGACCTGCAGGTTCGAGACGATCGCCGAGGGCGTGGTGAGCTTGCCGTCCTGCGACAGCGGGTAGGCGCCGATGAAGCGCGTGACGAGGCCAGCGGACCAGGGGCCGAGCTGGTGCACCGTCACGCCGAGAAGGCCGACGCGGCTCACTGCGTTGCCGATGAAGTTGCCCGCGCCGCCGTTCGCGTCGGCGTCCGCGTAGCGCGCGTGCGTCCATGCCATGTCGGCGTCGATCAGCAGCCAGCGATTGAGGACGAGGTGGTTGTTCAGCTCGATGCCGTGGCGCCGGCTGGCGCCGTTCGGTTCCGTGCCGCCCGCGTCGGCGGTGTAGACCAGTTCCGAGTCGCTGTCCAGGCGCCAGAACGCCAGCGAGGTCTGCAGGCCCGGGACGATCTCCGTGCGCAGGCCCAGTTCCGCGCCCTTGCTGGCCACGAGTGCGGGAACGGGATCCGGCGAGTCCCCGGTGCCGGCGACGCCGCGCGCGTCGTTGCTGTGGAAGCCGCGCCCGGCATTGGCGAAGAACTCCGTCCTGGCCCACGGGCCGAAGATGAGCGACGTCTTGGGCGAGAGCCGGTTGGCGCCAACGTGGCCACTGTCCGCCGGTGCCTGCAGCGCGCGGACGTTCATGTCGACGTGATCCCCGCGCACGCCGAGCAAGGTGCGAAACCACGGCAGCCAGGAGGTGGTGTTCTGCACGTAGGCGCCGACTTCGGTCTCGTTCACGCGATCGTTGCCGAGCGTGGCGAACGGCACGCGGGCCTGCGAGTCGAGCAGGCCGACGTCGATGTGGTCATGCCGCACCTGGATGCCGGCCTCGGTCGTGGAGTCGCTGCCGAACAGGCTGTGCTGCCAGCCGTGCGTGGCCTGAGCGCCGGCCACGTTGCGGCTCTCCTGCTGCTCGAACTGGTCGCCACGCACGGGATCCGCCTCGAAGTAGGTGAAGTTCGACCACAGCTTGAGCTTGTAGTGCTCGACGAACGCCGACACGTTGGTGTAGCCGTGGTCGTCGTGCCGGTGCCATTCGCCGGCGACGATGTCGCGCACGCTGTTGCCGCCATCGGTCGGATCGAGCGCGGCAAAACGCCCCAGTCGGCCGGACTGGATCAGCTCGAGCGGCACCTGGTCGGTCGAGGTCCAGTGGTTGGTGTACGCGAGGACATCGGCAGACCATCCATCGGCAGGGGTCCCGTCGCTCACACGCAGCACGCCGTTGTACTTGCGAACACCCTCGGGCGTGGTCCAGGGGCCGTCGTCGCGTTCGATCTCGAGCGCGCCGAGCACGCGCGGACCTGCCGTCGACGCACGGGGGCTCGTGATCGCCGACAGCGACGCGGAACCCGCCAGCACCAGGCGCCGATAGCCGTTCTGGCCCGCGGCGACGTTCAGGATGCCGCGGTCGAGGCTGTCGACGTACTTGACGCGCGCCGAGCCGGCGGACGAGAAGTCGCCATCCTCGGCGAAATACGGACCCTTGCGGTAGTCGATCTTCTCGACCAGCTCGGGCACCAGGAAGTTGAGGTCGGTGTAGCCCTGGCCGTGCGCGCTGGTGGGCATGTTGATCGGCACGCCGTCGACCCAGGTCGCGAAATCGGTGCCGTGGTCGAGGTTGTAGCCACGCAGGAAATACTGGTTCGCCTTGCCGTCGCCGGAGTGCTGCGTGACGACGAGTCCGGGCACGGTCTCCAGCACTTCGCCGGGACGCAGCAGTGGCACGTCGGCGAGCCGCTCGCCCCTGACCGTTCCCTGCGATGCGGCGTCCGATGTGCCGATGCCGTTCTGATAGTGCCCGGTGACGTCGACCTCCTGCACGCTCGCAACCACCTGGGCCGCGACCGGGGCGGGGGCGCTCGTCGATTGCGCGGTCGCAGAGCCTGCGAGGATCATCAGGGCGGCGGCAATGGGGCGCTTGTCGTGGTGGTTGGGCAAACGGTTCTCTTCGGTGACGGGGTTGAGGACTTCCGGTCCGCCTGGAGTTCGCCCGTCCTTGACAGGCTATCGCGCAAGCGTCGCGGGCTTGGACGGGTATACGACCGCGCACGACGACTGGATGCAGTGACGAGGGCCGCACGTCTCAGCGGCCATCCAGGCGCATGATCCGTCTATAGTTGTGCACACCGATGACACCTGTCGCACTGCTGCCCGACCTCCCGAGCCTGGCCATGCTGGCGTTCATGCTCGGGCTGCGGCATGGCATGGACGCCGATCACCTGGCGGCCATCGACGTCATGGCGCGTTTCAATGCCGGCGGCCGCCCGAACGTCGCCCGCCTCACGGGCGTGTGGTTCTCGATCGGCCACGGGGCCGTGGTCCTGGCGTTCGCTTTTTTCGTGGCCTCGTTGGCGCACACCTGGCAGGCGCCGGCCTGGCTCGAGCCCGTCGGCGCCTGGGTCTCGATCGCCGTGCTGCTTTCATTGGGCGTTCTCAGCCTCGTCGCGGTGCGGCGGACGATTTCCGACTCGCCCGTGCGATTCGCAGGCTGGCGCAGCGTCCTCTACGGCCGCCTGCTCCATGTTTCCGGTGCCCTGCCCGTCCTGGGCATCGGCGCGTTGTTCGCCGTCTCGTTCGACACCTTGGGCCAGGCCGCGTTGATGGGCGCCACCGGCACATCGAGGATGGGGCTGCCCGCGGTCGGGCTGCTGGCCGGGAGCTTCGTCGCCGGCATGATCGTGACCGACGGCCTGAACGGCTGGTTCGTCGCGCACCTGATGCAGCGATCGGCGCAGGCGGCAGCGCGGCTGTCGCGGGTCATGGCCGTCAGCATCGGGGGCGTGAGCATCGCGACGGCGCTGCTGGGCATCGCCGCGCAACTGTCCCCCGACGCCGATGCCTGGGTCCAGGATCACCAGGGCCGCTTCGCGCTGTTGATCGTGGCCATCGTGTCCGCCAGCTTCGCGGCGAGCCTGCGCCTGGCGCGCACGGCGCTTCCCGCCTCGAGCCTGGCCGGCGACGAACCGGGCGGCCTCTCGAGCTGACCTGCGACGGTTCTCGCGCCCGCGATCCACGAGCGCTGACCCGGGGCGCGCCAGCCTCGGTGCCTCCGGCAGCCGCGTCGTGGCGACGCGTCACTTCTTGCGACGGCGAACCGCTCGCAGGCTAACCCTCGTCGACGGCCAGCGCGTCGCGCCCGCCCTCCTTGGCCCGGTACAGCGCGCGGTCGGCCCGCAGCATCAGCGTCTCCGCGTCGACCTCGGCCGCGCCATCGAGCCAGGCAAGGCCCATGCTGGCGGTGACGCACAACGCCTTCTCGCCGATGGCCATCGGCGAGCGGATGGCCTGCAGGAGCTTCGTCGCGACACCCACGGCCTCGTCGCTCGTCGCGAGCCCGTCGAGGATCACGACGAACTCGTCGCCCGCCAGGCGCGCCGCCACGTCGGTCTCGCGCAGGCTGTCCTGAAGGCGCGACGCGAACTCCTTGAGCACCGCATCGCCGGCGCCGTGGCCGTGCGTGTCGTTGATCGTCTTGAAATGGTCGATGTCCAGAAAGATCAACGCCAGCGGCCGCTTCGCACGCCGGCGGCGCGCGAGCGACTGCTCCAGCAACTCGTCGAACTGGCGCCGGTTCGCGAGGCCCGTGAGCGTGTCGATGCGCGCCAGCCGCTGCAGCTGGCGCTCCACGTTCTTCAGCGCCGTCACGTCGGTGCTCAGCGTGAAGACGCCGCGCGCGGTGCCGTCCTCGCGCAGGTCGGGGATGTAGACCGTCTGCAGGTTGCGCGGGCCGGCGAGCGTCTGCGACACGACCTCGAACTCCACGCGCTGGCCGGCGAGCGCCGCGTGCAGGTGCTCGCGCCGCGCCGCGTAGTGCTCGGCGCCCACCACCTCGGCCAGCGGGCGGTCGATCGCCTTGTCCAGGTCGATGCCCAGCCAGTCGTGGAACGTGGCGTTCATGAAGCGCAGCGTCTCGCCGGCATCGACGTAGGTGATCAGCACCGGCAGGTTGTCGGTGACGGCGCGCAGCTGGCGCTCGCTCGCCTCGATCCTCTCGCGCGCACGCTGCTGCTCGGTGCGATCGGTCACGAGGCCGTACACGCCGATGACTTCTCCGCGCTCGTCGCGATCGGGCACGTAGTGCACCCGCATGTAGCGGGCAGCGCCCGGCACGGTGTTGGTCAGGTCGAAGACGACTTCGTTGCCCGCCAGCGCTTCGTCGATGTGCCCGTGCACGCCCTCGAACACCGGCTCGCCGAACACCTGGGCCACCGTCTTGCCGACCGGTGATTCCGGCAGCGCGAACCAGCTGATGTAGTGGGCGTTGGCGAAGGTGTAGCGATACTCGCGATCCATCCGGGAGATCAGCCCGGGCGTGTGATCGGTGATCGTGCGCACCAGCGCCTCGCTGCGCTCGAGCGCGAGCTCGGCGTTGTGGCGCTCGGTGATGTCGAGCACCATGATGAAGAAGCCGGGCACCGCGCCGTCGGGTCGCACATCGGGCACGTACTGGACCATGAAATGGGTCGACGCGTTCTGCTTCCAACCGGTGCGCTCGAACTTCTGGTGCTCTCCGCGCAAGGCGCCCTCGATCTGCGGCAGCAGCGCGGCGTGCGCTTCCTCGCCGAGGAACTCGCGCATCGTGCGGCCGATCAGCGTCTCCGGCTCGACGCCCATCACGTGGCGGAAGTGCGCGTTGGCGAACCGATAGGTCTGGGTGCGGTCGGCATAGGCGAACAGCGCCGGCATGTTGTCGGTGACCGCCTTGAGCCGGGCCTCGCTCGTGGCGACCTGCTCTTGCGCGAGCTTGCGCTGCGTGATGTCGCGCAGGATGACATGGGTCTGCCAGTGTCCGCTGGCCATCTGGTAGCGCGCGGCGTGGCACTCGACGTGCAGCAGGCCGCCCGTGGCCTGCTGCAGCGCCAGCTCCGTGAACGATTGCAGCGCGCCGTCGGCGACCAGCGCCGCGACGACGTCCGCCCCGCCCTGCAGCACCTCGCTCGCGCGGCGGCCCGGCAGGTCGCGCGGCGCCAGGCCCATCATCGTCGCGAACGCGGCGTTGGCATGCACCAGGATGCCCGGCTCGTCGATCACCACGATGCCGTCGGGCGTGTTGTGCAGGAACGCCGCGAACTGGCGCTGGCTTGCCTGCAACGCCATGCCCATGCTGCAGATGAGCAGGCTGGTGCAGGCCTGTGCGGTGATGTAGCTCCAGAGCGCCAGCGAGCCGGCGCGCGCATCGTGCATTGCGAACGGTCCATGGCCGCGCGCGGTGCCGTACGCGGCCGCCATCGACAGCGCCAGCACGCCGGTGGACGCCACGACGACGCCGCCGCGCATCGCCAGCAGCGCCAGCACGAAGAACGGCAGTGCGAGCAACGGGAACACGAGCGCGGAATCCTTGTCGGGCCACGCCGAGAACGCCGCGACGCCGCACGCCCCCACGATCGCCAGCAGCACCAGGTTGCCGGCGCCGTCGCGGCCCAGGAAGCCCACGGACATGCCCTGGCGATTCCACGCGATCAGCGGCACGCCGGCGAGCAGCGCACCCACGGTGTCGCCCACCCACCAGCTGATCCAGGCCTGGCCGAACTGCACCGCCTCCGGCGCGCCGGCCACGCGCAGCCACGCGACCCCGTTCAGCGAGGTGACGCACATGCCCAGGACCACCGCGCCGACGAACACCGAGACGTCGCGCCGGCGCAGCAGGCGGTCGTCGAAGTCCCAGCGCCGCAACAGCCATGCCGCCAGACCGGTGCCGGCCGTGTTGCCCACTCCGACCAGCAACGCGATCCACAACGGGCCGCCGATGGACGCGTTGGCCGCGACGGCGGCGACGTAGACCGCCGGCGCCATGCCGGCGCCCCAGCGCCGGTACGCCGCGACGGCGACCCCCGTGGGCAGCCACACCAGCGAGATGTGCGTGCCGACATAGGGGATGAGCAGGCCCAGGCGCGCGCAGAGGTAGTAGCCGGTGGCGACCGCCAGCAGGCGCAGGACGAACACCAGCTCCGGGGCCGGGGCGAAGCGGCCATTGCCGCCGTCCGAGCTGTCCATGGTTTGCGCAGGTCACGGTGCCCGGGTCGTCCTGCCCGGTGGCGCACGCGTCGATGGCCCCCAAGGAGCGATATTAGCCACCGCGCCAGGTCCTGTCGTACCGAGATCAGGGGTGGTGCGGGCAGATGTCGCGGCCGGGCCACTTCGAAGCGACACAAAGGTGAAAATGACTCGCCTCTGCGTCACCCAGATCGCCCGATGACGAACTCCCCCCTCCGCGCCGCCCGCACCGTGCTGGCCGCGACGACCGCCGCGCTGCTCATCGCTGGTTGCGCGACGCCGCCGGACACCCCGCGCGCGCCGGTACGCGTCAAGATCGTCGCCTTCAACGATTTCCACGGCAACCTGGAGTCGCCGGGACGCTTCGGGGCCAGCGCGCAGTCCGCCGAGCGGCCGGCGGTGGGCGGTGCCGACGCGCTCGCCGCGTGGGTCGCGCGCCTGAAAGCCCGGAATCCGAACAACGTGGTGGTGGGCGGCGGCGACTTCGTCGGCGCGTCGCCGCTGGTGTCGGCGCTGTTCTTCGACGAGCCCGCGGTCGAGGTGCTCAACCTTGTGGGCGTCGAGTTCACCTCCGTCGGCAACCACGAGTTCGACAAGGGCGCCGTCGAGCTGAAACGCCTGCAGTCCGGCGGCTGCAAGCTGACCGGCGGGCACCCCGACGCCAACAGCTGCAAGGGCCTCGGCTCCCATGCGCCGGGCACGTTCGACGGGGCGCGGTTCCAATGGCTGTCGGCCAACGTCGTCGACGGCGCCAGCGGCCGCACGCTGCTACCGCCATACGGCATCAAGACTTTCGATGGCATCCCCGTGGCCTTCATCGGCATGACGCTCAAGGGCACGCCCGGCATCGTCTCGCCCGCGGGCGTCGCGGGCCTGGAGTTCCGCGACGAGGCCGACACGGTCGACGCGCTCGTGCCGCAGCTGCGTGCGCAGGGCGTCGAGGCGATCGTGGTGCTGGTGCACCAGGGCGGCGTGCAGGCCGGCGCCGGCGGCAACGACATCAACGGCTGCGAGGCCGGCCTGAAGGCCCCCGACGGCAGCGACTCCGAGATCGCGCAGATCGTCCGCCGCCTGGACGACGCCGTCGATCTCGTGATCAGCGCCCACACGCACGCCGCCTACAACTGCTCGGCCAACGCGGTCGGCGCGGGCGCGAAGGGCCTGCCCAACGCCGCCGGACGGCTGGTGCCGGTGACCAGCGCGAGCGCGTTCGGCCGCGTGCTCTCGGACATCGACGTGACGCTGGATCCGACGACACGCGACATCGTCGGCGTGTCGCCCGTCAACCGGCTCGTCGACCGCGGCGATCCGGCGATCGTGCAGGCGATCGCCGACCATCCGCAGGTGCGTGACATCGTGCAGGGCTACGCCGCGCTCGTGGCGCCGCTCGCGAACGAGGTCGTGGGGCGGCTGGCCACCGCGCTGCCGACGATCGCGAACGACGCCGGCGAGGCCCTGGCCGGCAGCCTCATCGCCGACTCGCAGCTGCAGGCGACGCAACCCGCGGCCCTCGGCGGCGCGCAGATCGCCTTCATGAACCCGGGCGGCGTGCGTTCGCCGGGCTTCGTGCCGCCCGCGGGCGCGTCGGCCCCGTTCGCCCTCACCTACGGCGCCGCATTCACGGTGCAGCCGTTCGGCAACAGCCTGGTGACGATGACGCTGAGCGCGGCGCAACTGAAGGCGCTGCTCGAGCAGCAGTTCACCGGCTGTGGCGGCCAGGCGACCGACCGCGTCCTGCAGCCGTCCAACGGCTTGCGCGTGACGTGGCGGACGAGCGCTCCCGCGTGCGCGAAGATCGTCGACGTCACCTTCACGCCCACCGACGTCACCGCGACGCCGCCCGTCGCCACCGGCGCGCCGCAGGCCATCGTGAAGGACGGCGTGGTGCTGGATCCTGCGCGCACGTTCCGCGTCACGGTCAACAACTACATGGCCAGCGGGGGCGACGGTTACTCGACGCTGAAGGCTGGCACGGATCGCATCGGCGGGGCGCAGGACATCGACGCCTTGCGGGCGTACCTGGGGCCGTATCTGCCACCGCGCCCGCCGTATGACGCGCGGTCGGCGGCGATGCGTGAGCCGCGGGTGGTTCGCTTACCCTAGAACGCGAGCCAATCGCAATGTGTTCGGCGACCACGCCGCGTCGGCGCCGGAGGTGTCTGGCATCTCCTTGGATCGCGCCGCTCTGTCACCGGAGACCACCAAGCTGACCGCGATTCGAGGCGATGCCTGACGCCGGCCCCGCTCACGATCGGCGTCAGGCACTGCCTCATCCGCGATGAGCGTCGTCGCGGCAGCCCGCACCATGGCGCGAATGATGAGGTGCCAGACACCTCGAGCTGCGCCCGCTCGCACAGCAGTACCCCCCGTCACCGCTTGTCGGCCGTCAAGCGCCCCAATAGCTCAGGAACAGATCCACCGTCGCCACGGCCAGCTTCTTCTGCGCAGGCAAGGTCAACCGCGGCTGCCCCATCGCTACCTGCGGCCAGAACGCGACGCCCTTGACGAGGCACTCGAGCTGCTTGACGGCCTGGGCCGCGTCGCCGCCCTTCAACGCGCCGTGCTTCTGCGCCGCGCGCATCCAGTCCAGCATGCCGCCGTCCTTCTCGCCGAGGCGGGCCACGATGCCTTGCGCGCGCTCGGGCGAGTGCAGTCCGGCGGCGATCGCGACGCGCGCGAGCGCGAGGAAGTTCTCGTCGGCCAGCATCGCGAGCTTGCTCTGCAGCAGCTCCATCAACTGGTCACGCACCGGGCGTGCCGGCTCGTAGGTGCGTTGCAACTCGGCCGCGCTGCTCTCCCACAGCACCATCAGGATCGCGGCGAAGAGCTCGTCCTTGCTCGGGAAGTGGTTGTAGAGCGTGCGCTTGGAGACCTCGGCGCGCGCGGCCACCTTGTCGACGCTGGTGGCCTCGAACCCGTTGGCGCGGAACTCGACGATCGCCGCCTGGACGATGGCGTCGCGCTTGCGGTCGGTGAGGCGAATGGGCGGGGTCATGACAAGACTTTACACCAGGCAGTTTACTTTTTGGCCATTCGGCTCTACACTGAAAACTACACGGTGCAGTTTACTTTGTTGATCCGCGCCCTTCGCACACCCTCTGCCAAGCGAGCCTCCTCATGACCTGCCTCTCCTCGCGCGCCCGCCAGGCCGCCGCCCCCGAGACCACGCCGTCGCCGCAGCGCCGCGGCGGCAAGTTCCACAACGTCGCACCGCGTCGCGCGCCCGGCTTCAAGAAGACCCTGGGCATCGCCTGGCGCGTGCTGACCCAGAAGCCCGACACCACGGTGCCGCGCGCCCCCATCCCCGTGCAGGCACTGGACGCGGCCACCCTCGCCGCCGCCCCGGACGCGAGCCTGTTCCGCCTCGGCCATTCCACGCTGCTGCTGAAGCTGGCCGGCGAGTTCTGGCTCACCGATCCGGTGTTCTCGGAGCGCGCGTCGCCGGTGCAGTGGGCCGGCCCGAAGCGCTTCCATGCGTCGCCGATCTCGATCGCCGACCTGCCTCCGATCAAGGGCGTGATCCTGTCGCACGACCACTACGACCACCTCGACCACGCCGCCGTGCTCGAGCTCGCGCCGAAGGTGGAGATGTTCATCACGCCGCTGGGCGTCGGCGACCGGCTGGTCGCCTGGGGCATTCCCGCCGCCAAGGTGCGCCAGCTCGATTGGTGGCAGCAGACCGCGCTGGCCGGCGTGCGCCTGGTCGCCACGCCCGCGCAGCATTTCTCGGGCCGCGGGCTGTCGGACGGCGACACCACGCTGTGGGCGTCGTGGGTCATCCTGGCCGGCGACCTGCGCATGTTCTTCAGCGGCGACACGGGCTATCACGCCGACTTCAAGACGATCGGCGATCGCTTCGGCCCGTTCGACGTGACGTTCATGGAGACCGGTGCCTATGATGCCCAATGGCCCGACATCCACATGCAACCCGAGGAGACGCTGCAGGCCCACCTGGACCTGCGCGGCCGCTGGCTGATGCCCCTGCACAACGGTACCTTCGACCTCGCGATGCACGCGTGGCACGAGCCCTTCGACCGCATCCTCGCGCTGGCGCAGGCACGCGCGGTGGCGCTGGCCACGCCAGGCATGGGCGAGCGCCTGTCGCTCGCGCAGCCGCAGGCCGGCGAGCGCTGGTGGCAGCATGTCGAACCCGCCACGCAGGCCACACCCGCCGCGCAAACCGCCTGAGAAGGGACGCCCCATGACGATTTCCACCATCATCACCGGCGCCTCGGGCATGGTCGGCGAAGGCGTGCTCCTCGAGTGCCTCGCGGACGCGCGCGTCGGGCGCGTGCTGGTCATCACGCGCAAGCCCTCGGGC
>FSXQ01004105.1_pt1 | contig 24692 bp, 19 predicted proteins | sample 1638011 | NCBI WGS metagenome assembly FSXQ01 (sample SAMEA3914789, study PRJEB12502) | metagenome | biome: forest; material: soil | place: Canada | collected 2011-07-03 | depth 0.3 m | reverse complement strand
GCTCGTGAGCTTGAAGTTCGCGCCGACCTGCGGCAGGAAGTTCTTCTTCGATTCGACGGTGCCGGACGGGCTGTCGGTGCCGACGATGGGCGTGCCGTCCGTCGTCACGCGCAGGCCCTTGAAGCCGGCGGTGACCGTCAGCGCGTCGGTGACGGCCCAGTCGTCGGACAGCCAGTACTGGTTGGTGGTCGTCTTGAACGCGTACTGCCACTGCGTGGAGAACGGGTTGCTCAGGAAATCGTATGGCGACGGGAAGGCATTCGCCGTTACCGCGTAGAAGCGGCGCGCCTGGTTGAAGTCGTTGCCCTCGTGCCAGAGGCCGAACTTGATCGTGTTCGCGCCGAGCTCGACGTCGAAGTTGGCGATCCCGCCGCTGCGGGCGATGTTGTACTCGGTCGTGCGAATCGAGATCGGCGTGCCGTCCGGCGACGCCTTGTACGGCGTGTACCAGAGGCCTTCGCCCTTGTTGGAATGTTCGTAGGCGGTCAGGCGCATGTGCAGCTTGTCCCAGGCGCGCGTCTCGAACGTGGTGCCCATCAGCGTGTCGTCGCGCAGGCCGGAGCCGGCGTAGTACGCGTCGTCGCACTTCGTGTCGTACTTCGTGGTGCCGTTGCCGCACAGCGTGTTGGCGACATTGAGCGCCGCGGTCGTGTTGGGGAAGAAGTTGTCCCAGTTGTAGCCGAGGCGATTGATCATCTCCTTGGACATGTCCTGGTAGTCGATCTCGCGACGCTTGGACGTGTTGACGAACGCGCTGAGGCGGCTGTCGCCGAAGGTGTTGAGGTAGCCGAGGTTGAACTGCTGCTGGCGCTGGTGGCCGGTGCCCCTCCACTTTTCGGCGTCCTGGTCGGTGAAGCTCAGCGAGAAGCGGCCGAAGCCCGTCTCGCCGGTGTCGACGCGGCCGTAGCTGCGCATCTCGTTGTCGCTGCCGACGGTCTCGCGCCAATCGAGGCCGAACTTGTCTTCTGGCGCACGCGAGTAGAACTGGATCGTGCCGCCGAGATTGCTCGACGACGCGGTATCCAGCGAGCCCGAACCTTGCGACAGGAAGGCGCGGCCGACGTTCTCGGCGGAGATTGCGCGGCTGATGTGCAGGCCGTTGAAGTTGCCGTACGACATGTCGCCCAGCGGCACGTTGTCCAGCGTGAAGCCCAGTTGGTTCTGCGAGAACGAGCGCACCGTGAAGCGCGTCGACCATTCGTAGTTGCCCAGCGGATCGGCCGACTGGAAGTTCACGCCCGGCAGGCGCGACACCGTGAGCAGCGGGCTGGTGCCGGCCGGCGCTTCGGTGAATTCCTTCGTGTCCAGGCCTTGCACCGAGCGCACCTGGCCGCGGCCCTGGGTGACGGTCACGGTCTGCGTGTCGCTGGGCGAGGTCGCGTCGGCGGCCGGCGTGGACGCCAGGGCCACGGTCTGGGCCTGTGCGTTGCCGGCGTATGCCAGAACCAGCGCGGTGGCCAGGGCGGAAAGTCGATGGATGTGAGCCATGGAAAGCCTTCTGAGAGGGGTGGGATGCTGGGTTGCAAAAGCAACGCGACGCCGCCACTATCTCGACAGTTCATGACAAAACAACTAAATCCAACTCAACGCATTAAAAACCACACCGGCCCAATCAATTCCTCATGCTGTCACATTCGCAAGGCATCTTCCATGCGGCTCGTGAACGACAAGAACAAGCAAGACGCGATGGCAAGCCAGGAGACCAGAGATCCATGTGGGCCCATGAAAGACACGCCCGAATCGTTGCATTGCTCAACGAACGGCAACGTCTGACGACCGAGAATTTTTCCGCCGAGCTGGGCGTCTCCAAGGAGACGATCCGGCGCGACCTGATCGAGCTGGAGCTGTCCGGCAAGCTGAGCCGTGTGCACGGCGGAGCCATCCCGCAGAACGTGCCGATCGAGGCGAGCTACGTCGAGCGCGAGGAGTTGCACCGGCCGGAAAAGCGCGCCATTGCGCGTGCCGCGGCAACGCTGATCGTGCCGGGCATGTCGTGCTTCATCGACGCCGGCTCCACCACCCAGGCGCTGGCGCAGGCGCTGCTGGCGCGCACCGACATCCAGATCATCACCAACTCGGTGAGCATCGCCGCGGAGCTGGCCGGCAACCCGGGACTGGACGTCGTGCTGCTGGGCGGGCGCATCGCGCAGGAGATGCCGGCCACCTATGGCGACCAGACCGTGGCCGAGATCGGCCGCTACCACCTCGACCTGGCCATCGTCTCGCCGGTGGGGATCGACGCGCGCGCCGGCGCGATGGACTACCTGTGGCACGAGGCCGCGGTCGCACGCGCGATGCTGGAGCACGCGCGCCAGCGCATCGTGCTGGCCGACCGCAGCAAGCTCGGGCAGACGAGCCGCATGCAGATCTGCGCGACGAGCGCGGTGGACGTGCTCGTCACCGACGCGGCGGCGGGCGACAAGCTGGTGCGGCAAGTGCAGTCCGGCGGCGTCAAGCGCGTGCTGCATGCCGAGCGGCCTCAGCGCACTGTTGCGGCGCAGAGAGCCTGACGCCAGAAACGCGAAGAGCCGCGGGTCGCGGCTCTTCGTAGTCAAGCGGGCGCGTCGGCCCGCGGGAAGCTCTGCGCTTAGAGCGCCGCGTCCTTCAGCTTCTTCAGCGCGCGCGTCTTGATCTTCACGGATGCCGGCTTGGCAGCGAACATGCGCTCGACGCCGGTGAACGGATCCTTGCCCATGCGCTTCTTCTTGGCCGGGACGTTCTGGACCACGACCTTCAGCAGGCCCGGCAGCGTGAATTCGCCGAGGCCCTTCTTGTGCACCGAAGCCAGGATGCTGGACTCGAGCGCGGCCAGGACGGACTTGACGACCTTGGCTTCCACGCCGGCTTGCTCGGCGATGTGGGCAGTCAGGCTGGACTTGTTGAAAGCCGTCTTGATCGGCTTCACAGCGGCGGGCGCTGCGACCGGAGCCTTGGCCTTGACGGCCTTGATTGCCTTGGCGGGCGCCTTCACGGCCTTGGCCGGAGCCTTGATGGTCTTGGCCGGCGCAGCGGCCTTGACGGCCTTCTTGACGACGGGAGCGGGGGTCTTCTTTGCAGTTGCCATGAGTTCTCGGTGCTTGTATGTCGATGCCGCAGCGAATGCTGGAGCAGCGTAATTGTAGGTGAGGGGGCCGCCGGGCGCCCCGCGGCGCGCGGCACCGCGTCAACCCATCATCACCTGCAGGCTGTGCTCATACGCGGCCGTCAAGGTGTCCAGCTGCTCCAGCAGCACCTCGCTGGCATGCACGAGCGCTCTGCGGCCATCGTTCGAGTCCGCGTTGCGCAGTCCGCCGAGCAGGCGATGCCATTCGTCGCGCACGTCGACGAGCGTGGCGCGGATGATCGCGGAGCTGAGTGGCGCCTGTTCGAGCTCGCGTTGCGCGCGCTCGAACTCGTCGAGCGCAGCGTCGCGGCGCAATGGCGGGGAACGGGCCTCGTCGACCGACCGGTGCAGGGCGGCCAGCAGGCTCTCCTTCGCGACGCGCTGCACGCGCATGCGCTGGCGTCCGCATTCGTTGACGATGTGCAACCCGCGCCGCCCCGCGACTGCTTGCAGCGTGCCGGTCAGGCGTTCTGCGGCGGCGAGCAGATCGTCGGCGCAGCGGTCGATGCGAAGCAGCGCGGGGACATCGATGCGCGGGGTGGTGAGGGCACGCGCGAGCGCGTCCCAGGCTTGCACAGCGCGCTCGCAGTCGCCCTGTGCGAGCGTTCCGGCGCATTGGCGCACGAGCATCTCGAAGTTGTCGCGCACGCGTTGAGTCGACTGCTGCAGCGTCGCGGCGGCCGCGCGGTCGTCCAGCTTCAGCAGGCGCTGCGCAAGCGCGCGTACCAGGCGTTGCGACAGCATGCGCAACTGGCCCGCACGGTTGATCGCCTCCGCCCACTGCGCCGTCTCGAAGACCGAGCGCGACAGCTCGCCCACGCGGACGTTCACGGTCATCGCGGCGCTGCGCAGCAGCCGGAACGCGTCGTCCTCGTTCATCTCGCGCGCCGACATCAGCACGCCTTTCGCGCGGTCGACCCATTTGCGCTCTTCGAGGTGATCGCGTGCCGACGCGAGCGCGCGGCGCAAGGCGTCCTCCCGCTGCCAACGTGCGTGTGCACTCGCGCGCGCCGCGCCGAGCGCCCGCGCATCGACGTCGGCACCGACCTCCTGCCAGTGGTGGATGCCGAGCGCCGCGGCGCGTGCGGCGGCTTCTGCCGTCATGACCGCCGGCGGGGTCAACAGCAGCACCGCACACGGCGGTTCACCGTTCCAGCCGGCGATCGCGCTCTCGAGCTCGGGCGTCAGCCCGGCCGCGAGGCAGAGCACAAGTGTCGGTGCGTCCGTGATGGTGCGTTGCACCAAATTGTCGCTGCCGGACGCCGTTCCCAGGTGCAGATCGGTGCGCTCGAGCACGGCCCGCCAGCCAGCGATGGCGGCGCCGGACAGGTCCAGCAACAAGGTGATCGGCATGGGTTCTACGAGGAGCCTCGCGCTGCTTCTTCGGGCCAGGCGACTGCACACGGTCGCGCACTGACCTTGCACGCTTCGTGCCGCGCTGTCCTGGCATGGCGCTTGCGTGAAAGAGGGTACGCGGTGCAACGACGCACCGCGCTGGTGACTGCCCCCGGCCTTCGCGGCCGGACGGCTCCTGCGAACGCACCGCGTTCGCACGGCATCGCTCCAGGCGCTCTCCGCGCCCGGCCGTCACCTGCACTCATGCCACGCCGCCCGGGCCCTCACCGCGCGCGACCGGCTTCGCACCCATTCCCCGTCCATCGACGAAGCAGGCGCCCGCGCCGGCTTCGCCCTTGCCTTTTGTCAATTCACCTGGACACCGCCATGACCAGCTTCAGAAATTTCCTTCGCACGGGCCACGCGCCGACCCTGTTCGCGGCGTTTCTCTATTTCGGCTTCTCATGCTGCACGTGGGTGCTCAACGGCGCGATGGCGCCGTTCATCAGCGAAACCTTTCATCTCAGCGCCGCGCAAAAGGGGCTGATGCTGTCGGTGCCGATCATTGCCGGCGCGCTGTTCCGGTTCCCGCTCGGCGTGCTCTCGCAATACATCGGTCGCAAGCGGGCGACGCTGGTGGAGATGAGCCTGATCTCTATCGCCATGCTGCTCGGCTTCTTCTTCGTCCAGAGCTTCAACGCGCTGCTCGCGATGGGCGTGCTGCTGGGTGTGGCCGGCGCGAGCTTCGGCGTCGCGATGTCGCTCGGATCGGGCTCGTTTCCGCCGCAGCACAAGGGCTTGGCGATGGGCATCGTCGGTGCCGGCAACGTCGGCACCGCCGTGGCCGTGCTGATCGCGCCGCCGCTCGCGCAGTGGCTCGGCTGGCAGACGGTGTACGCCGTCGCCGCGGTGGCGATGGTGGTGCCGATGGCGGCCGTGATCTTCCTGGCGCGCGAACCCGCGGACGTGGACGCTCACGCCGGCCTGAGCGCTCAACTCGCCTGCCTGGTCGAGCGCGACGGCTGGGCCTTCAGCCTGATCTACGCGATCACGTTCGGCGGCTTCATCGGCTTCATCAGTTTCCTGCCGTCCTACTACCACGACCAGTTCGGCGTCGCGAAGGTGCAGGCAGGCCAGCTGACCATGCTCGCGGCCTTCATGGGCGCGGCCATGCGCATCGTGGGCGGCTGGCTGGCCGACCGCTTCGGCGGCATCAACACGCTCACGCTCGTGCTCGCGTCGATCGCGGTCGGGCTGGCCTGTTGCGGCCTGGCCACCGGCTCGCTCGCCGTGACCACGCTGCTGTTCATAGTCTGCTTCGCCGCGCTCGGTGCTGGCAACGGCGCGGTCTATCAACTCGTTCCCCTGCGCTGGCCGCTGACGACCGCCGTCGCGGGGTCGATGATCGGCGAGCTCGGAGCCCTCGGGGGCGGACTCGTTCCCGGCGGGATGGGGCTCGCGCGCCAATACCTCGGCAGCTATGCCTGGGGATTCGCGTTCTTCGCCGCCTGCGCGGTCGTCAGCCTGCTCGTGTTGCGGGCGCTGAAGCCGGTCTGGACCGGCAGCTGGGTGGGTGCGGGCGGTCGTGCGCGCGGCGTCGCGCCGATTGCCGCCCAGGAGCCGCGCTCGGCCATGCCGGTCGGCCTGGCGGACGCTGCCTGAAGCGCAGCACCGCAAGCCCCTCGCACAAGCGCCCGCAACGAAAGAACCCGCGATGAACAAGATGAAACTGGTGATGATCGGCAACGGCATGGCCGGCGTGCGAACGCTGGAGGAGCTGATCAGGATTGCGCCCGACCTCTACGAGATCACGGTGTTCGGCGCAGAGCCGCATCCGAACTACAACCGCATCCTGCTGTCGCCTGTGCTCGCGGGCGAGCAGACGATTTCGGAGATCGTGCTGAACCCGCTCGCCTGGTATGCCGACAACGGGATCACGCTGCATCTGGGCAAGACCGTGACGCAGATCGATCGTGTGCGCCGCATCGTGCGCGCCGCGGATGGCACCGAGGCGCCGTACGACCGACTGCTGATCGCCACCGGCTCGACGCCGTTCATGCTGCCGGTGCCGGGCAAGGACCTGGAAGGCGTGATCGGCTATCGTGACATCGCCGACACGCAAGCGATGATCGCCGCGGCGACGAAGTACCCGCACGCCGTCGTGATCGGCGGCGGCCTGCTCGGGCTCGAGGCGGCCAACGGGCTGATGCTGCGCGGCATGAAGGTCACCGTGGTGCACATCGCGCCCTGGTTGATGGAGCGCCAGCTCGACGACGTCGCGGGGGGGCTGCTGCGCAAGTCGCTGGTCGACCGCGGCCTCGACTTCATGATCGGTGCGCAGACCGATGCGCTGATCGGCAGCCGCGACGAGGGCAGGGCGGGTCGTGTCAAGGCGATCCGTTTCAAGGATGGCGTGGAGAAGCCGGCCGACCTCGTGGTGATGGCCGCCGGCATCCGCCCCAACACCGCGCTCGCCGAATCGGCCGGGTTGCTGTGCCAGCGCGGCATCGTCGTCAGCGACACGTTGCAGACGGTGACCGATGCACGCGTCTACGCGGTGGGCGAATGCGCCGCGCATCGCGGCATCGCCTACGGCCTGGTGGCCCCGCTGTTCGAGCAGGCCAAGGTCTGCGCCACGCACCTGGGCATGTTCGGCATCGGCCGCTACACCGGCAGCCAGGTGTCGACCAAGCTGAAGGTGACGGGCATCGACCTGTTCTCGGCGGGCGACTTCATGGGGGGCGCTGGCTGCGACGAGATCGTGCTGTCCGATCCGCAGGGCGGCGTCTACAAGAAGCTCGTGATCAAGGACGACAAGCTCGTCGGGGCCTGCCTCTACGGCGACACGGTGGACGGCAGCTGGTACTTCAAGCTGCTGCGCGACGGCCGCTCGATCTCCGACATCCGCGACCGGCTGATGTTCGGCGAGTCGAGTCTCGGCGACGCCGGCCACCAGGGGCAGAACAAGGCGGCCGCGATGGCGGACGTCGACGAGGTGTGCGGCTGCAACGGCGTCAGCAAGGGCGCGATCTGCAAGGCGATCAAGGACAAGGGCCTGTTCACGCTCGACGACGTGCGCAAGCACACCAAGGCCAGCGCCTCGTGCGGTTCGTGCACGGGCCTGGTCGAACAGATCCTGATGTTCACGGCAGGAGGGGACTACTCGGCGACGCCGAAGAAGAAGGCGATGTGCGCCTGCACGGACGCCTCGCACCAGGAAGCGCGCGACGTGATCCGCAGGGAGCATCTGCTGACGATCGCCGACGTGCGTCGCGCGCTCGCCTGGCGCACGCCCGACGGCTGTTCGTCGTGCCGTCCGGCGCTGAACTACTACCTGCTCAGCACCTGGCCCAAGGAGGCGCGTGACGACCCGCAGAGCCGCTACATCAACGAGCGCTCGCACGCCAACATCCAGAAGAACGGCACGTATTCGGTGATCCCGCGCATGTGGGGCGGCGAGACGAACGCGGCGGAGCTGCGCCGCATCGCCGACGTCGTCGACAAGTACCAGATCCCCACCGTCAAGGTGACGGGCGGCCAGCGCATCGACCTGCTGGGCGTGAAGAAGGAGGATCTGGTCAACGTGTGGAAGGACATCGGCATGCCGTCCGGCCACGCGTATGCGAAAGCGCTGCGCACGGTCAAGACCTGCGTGGGCAGCGAATGGTGCCGCTTCGGGACCCAGGACTCCACGAAGATGGGCAAGGACCTGGAGCGCGCGCTGTGGCGCATGCAGGCGCCGCACAAGGTCAAGCTGGCGGTGTCGGGTTGCCCGCGCAACTGCGCCGAATCGGGCATCAAGGATGTCGGCGTCATCGGTGTCGATTCCGGCTGGGAGCTCTACGTCGGCGGCAACGGCGGCATCAAGACCGAGGCGGGGCAGTTCTTCTGCAAGGTCAGGACCGAGCAGGAGGTGCTCGAGACGACCGGCGCGTTCCTGCAGCTGTACCGCGAGGAAGGCTGGTATCTCGAGCGCACCGTGCACTGGATTGCCCGCGTCGGGCTCGACACCATCAAGGCGCGCGTCCTGGACGATGCCTCCAACCGCGTCGCGCTGTGGGATCGGCTGCAGTTCGCGCTCGATGGCGAGCCCGATCCGTGGTTCGACTTCGACAAGGCGGCGGTCGACCGACGCCAGTTCATCCCCCTGATCCCGGCCTGAGGAGAATCTGCATGGACGACTGGAAGGCCATCTGCCGCGTCGACGACATTCCGGTGCTCGGCGCGCGCCGCGTGCGCCGGCCCGCGGGCGTCGACGTGGCGGTGTTTCGAACCGCCGACGACCGCGTGTTCGCACTGCTCGACCGCTGCCCGCACAAGGGCGGCCCGCTGAGCCAGGGCATCGTGTTCGGCGAACACGTGGCCTGCCCGCTGCACAACTGGGCGATCTCGCTGGTGGACGGCGAGGCGCGTGCCCCGGACGTGGGCTGTGCGATCCGCTTCGCCGTGCGCGTCGTCGATGGCGCGGTGAGCCTGCTGGCGAGCGAGCTCGCCGCGCTGGCCGTCGATGAGCCGTTCGCCGATGCCGCGTCGCTGGCCGCCGCCCGCACGGTGATCGCGATCGCCAGCGCCTGACGACGCACGGGCCATGGCGCTTCCCCGCATCGTCACGCACGAATCCCTGCAGGCCGATCCCGGCGTGCAGGAGACCCGTTCGACCTGCCCGTACTGCGGTGTCGGCTGCGGCGTGGTGATCCGCACCGAGGGCGCGACGATCGTCGACGTGCGCGGCGACCCGGACCACCCGGCCAACTTCGGCCGGCTGTGCACCAAGGGCAGCACGCTGCACCTCACCGCGGCGCTGCACGTGGCCGCGCAGACACGCTTGCACTACCCGATGCGGCGCACGGCGCGCGGCCATGTGCCGCAGCGCATCGGCTGGGACGACGCGCTCGACACGCTCGCGACGCGGCTGGTCGACACGGTAGCCGCACACGGCCCCGACGCGATCGGCCTCTATATCTCGGGCCAGTTGCTGACCGAGGACTACTACGTGTTCAACAAGCTCGCCAAGGGGCTGCTGGGCACCAACAACGTCGACACGAATTCGCGGCTGTGCATGTCGAGCGCCGTCTCGGGCTACAAGGCGACGCTCGGCGCCGATGCGCCACCGGCCTGCTACGACGATTTCGCCGATGCCGATCTCGTGTTCATCACCGGCAGCAACCTCGCGTGGGCGCACCCGATCCTGTGCCGCCGGCTCGAGGACGCGAAGGCGGCGCGGCCGACGCAGAAGTGGATCGTCGTCGACCCGCGTCGCACCGAGACCGCGGCGATGGCCGACCTGCACCTGCAGATCCTGCCCGGCAGCGACGTCGCGCTGGCGCATGGGCTGCTGCACCTGATGCTGTGGGAAGGCTTCGCCGACCACGCCTTCATCGCCGCGCACACCAGCGGCTTCGACGCGCTGCGGGACCGCGTGCGCGAGTGCACGGCGCGCGAGACCGCGCGCGTGACGGGCCTGCGCGAGGAGGACATCGTCACCGCGGCGCGCTGGTGGGGCAGGGCCAAGGCCGTGCTTTCGCTGTATTGCCAGGGCCTGAACCAGAGCGCGCAGGGCACGGCCAACAACGCCTCGCTGATCAACCTGCATCTGGCGACGGGCCAGATCGGCCGGCCCGGCGCCGGGCCGTTCTCGTTGACGGGCCAGCCCAACGCGATGGGCGGCCGGGAAGTCGGCGGCCTGGCCAACCTGCTGTCCGCGCATCGCGACCTGGCCAACCCGGCGCATCGCGCCGAGGTCGCGGCGCTGTGGGGCGTAGCCGCCGTCCCGGCCGAGCCCGGCAAGACCGCCGTCGAGATGTTCGAGGCGGCGGCCGACGGCGAGATCAAGCTGCTGTGGATCGCCTGCACGAACCCGGCCCAGTCGATGCCCGACCAGGCCACCGTGCGCCGCGCGCTCGAACGCGCCGAGTTCGTCGTGCTGCAGGAAGCCTTCGCGACGACGGCCACCGCCGGCTTCGCCGACCTGCTGCTGCCGGCCAGCACCTGGGGCGAGAAGAGCGGCACGGTGACCAACAGCGAGCGCCGCATCAGTCGCGTGCGCAGCGCGGTGCCGGCCATCGGCGAGGCGCGTGACGACTGGCGCATCGCGGTCGACGTCGCGCGCCGCGTCGAAGCGCGCCTGCGCCCCGGCCTGGCGACGCTGTTTCCATACGCCGACGCCGAGACCGTCTGGAACGAGCACCGCGCGACGACCCGCGGCCGCGACCTCGACATCACCGGCTTGAGCTACGCGCTCCTGGACCGGGACGGGCCGCAGCAATGGCCGTATCCGGACGGTGCCACGCAGGGCCAGTCGCGGCTGTACGGCGACGCGCGCTTTCCGACCCCGGACGGCCGCGCGCGCTTCTTCGACGCCGCGCCAGGGCTCCCCGCGGAGCCGCGCGACGCCCGCTATCCGTTTGCACTGAGCACGGGCCGGTTGCGCGACCAATGGCACGGCATGAGCCGCACCGGCACGCTGGGCCGGCTGTTCGGACACGCGGCGGAACCGTCGCTCGACCTGTGCGCGCAGGACATGGCCCGGCTGGGCCTGGCCGACGGCGAGCTGGTGCGCGTCGCGTCGCGCCGCGGCGAACTGGTGCTGCCCGCGCGCGTGAGCGATGCGCAATCGCCGTCGCTGGCTTTCATCGCAATGCATTGGGGCGAGGAAGTGCTCACGGGTCGCGGCGATGGCGTCGACGTGTTCACGGGCATCAACGCGCTGACCACGCCGGCCTTCTGTCCGCAGGCCAAGCAGCCTGAGCTCAAGCATTGCGCCGTACGCATCTCGCGCGCGGCGCTGCCGTGGCGTCTGCGCGCCATGGCATGGCTGCCGCAGGACGAGGCGCTGGCTCGGCGCGAGCGGCTGCGGACCATGCTGGCCGGCTTCGGCTATGCCGCGTGCCTGCCGTTCGGACGCGAGCCCGATGCGCTGGGTCGCGTCGGACTGTGGCTCGACGCCGCCGCGGCCCAACTGCCGGCACCGGCACTGCTCGATGCAGTGAGGGCCGAACTTGGACTTGCGGCGGAAACGGTGCTCGATTTCCGCGACCAGCGCGCGGGCCTGCAACGCGCGCTGCGCGTGCGGCGCGATCCGGATGGCAGCGAACACCTGCAGGGTTTCTGGATCTGCGGCACCGACCCGCGCGACGCCGCGCTCGCCGCGTGGTGGCGCGAGTCGTTCCAGCGCGAGGCGCCGCTCCAGATGCCGGCACGCCGGATGCTCGCCCCCGGCGCTCGGGAGGGCGGTGCCGCGCCCCCCGTTGCACCCGCCAGCCCGCAGCTGTGCACCTGCTTCGACGTCAGCCTCGATGCGGCCACGGCGTCGCTGGTTGGGGCCCGCGGCGATGCCGCCGAACGCCTGGCGAGCACGCAGTCGCAGCTGCGTTGCGGCACCAACTGCGGCTCCTGCCTGCCGCAACTGCGACGTCTCGCCCAGGCCGCCGCTGTCGCGGCGACGACCGGCGCGGAGGCGGCATGAGTCCGACCTTTCGGTCATCTCCCGGGATCGCCCCGCCCGAGGTCATCTTCGTCGGCGCCGGGCCCGGTTCCGCCGATCTCATCACGCTGCGCGGGGCTCGCGCACTCGCAGGTGCCCGCGTGGTGTTGCACGACGCCCTGATCGACGCCGAACTGCGCGAGTTCGCGCCGACGGCGCTCTGGATCGACGTCGGCAAGCGCGGCTTCTGCGATTCGACGGGCCAGGCGCATATCAACGCGCTTCTCGTGCGGCACGGCCGCGAGGGCGGTGTGGTGCGGCTCAAGGGCGGTGACCCGAGCGTGTTCGGGCGGCTGGAGGAAGAGCTCGGTGCGCTGGCTGGCGCCGGCATCGCCTGCGAGGTGGTGCCCGGCGTCACGTCGGCGATCGCCGCTGCAGCGGCATTGCAGCGGCCGCTGACCCGGCGCGGCGCGGGCCGCAGCGTGGCGCTGACGACGGCCATGACGCGTGCGGGCGAGCTGGTCGCCGCGCGCAGCGCCGACACCGAGGTCTTCTACATGGCGGGCCGGCAATTGGCCCGGCTGTCGCGCCAACTCCTGGCCGCGGGCTGGCCGGCGGCGACGGCGGTGGCCGTCGTGTCGCGCGCGGGTTGGCCCGATCAGCTCGGCAGCGATCACCGTGTCGACACGCTGGCGGCCGCCTGCGGGCTGCATGCCGGTCGACCGACCGTCGTCATCGTCGGGGTGGGCGCTTGCGCGCTGAACGTCGACGTCAACCCTCGAGGGCGAGACCCTGCCAATTCCAAGGTGAGGCAACCCGAGACGGTTTGAGACGAACCGAAAAAGGTAGGTGACGACCGTGACCAAGAGCACGATCGCTATGCATGTGAACGCCAAGAAGAGCTGAAGCACGCCGCCCGGAACAGCGAACAGGAGCGCAGTCGCTACCGCGCCACCGCCGCCGTCGTACACGAGGCATTGCGCATGATCCGATAGCGGGCATCGATGCGCATGAATCAAGATCCTAGTGACAAATCAAAGACGGGAAACGAGGTCTACACGTCGCTGCCCGATGGCCATCACTCGCTGGTCGAAGAAGTCTGCTCGGGCTTCACTGCGGTCGCCGCGCCACGTGACACGGCCTTCTTGCTGGCCGACTTCTTCGCCTTGACCTTGGCGCCTGCCTTCTTCGCGACCGGCTTCCTGGTGGCAGTCGCCGGTGCGGCCGCCGCAGTCGCTCGGACAGTCTTTTTGGCAGCCGGCTTTGCAGCGGGCTTTTCAGCCTTGCGTGCGGACTTGGCGACCTTCTTGCTCGCGGCAGGGGTCTTGGAGATCACGACGCCGCTCTTGTCAACCAGGAAGGCGTCGCGACTCTTTGCTGCCGCGATCCATGCAGGCGCACGCCCGAAGCCAGACCAGGTCTTGCCCGTCTTCGGATCTGCATACTTGACCTTGCCTGCGCCAGACTGCTTCGACTTCGACTTCTTGGTGACGGAAGTCTTGCCGCGCGCCGCTGTCAAGCCAAGGTGTTCGGCAGTCAGGCCAAAGGTCTGCATGAGTTCCTTGATCTTGACGATCGCGGTCGACATTTCTGCCTTGGTGATTCGAGCAGCTTCTGCCTCGAGTGCAGCGATTTGCTTCCTGATGGCGGCGAGTGATGTCATGGGAGTTGAATGAATGAGAGGGGCTTTAGTCTACGCTGATGTGTCTGAGTCTCGACATTCGTGCCGAGTCGATTGGCTGCAGTAGCAACAGTCGAACGCCTGCAGTCGCCATCAAAGTTCAAATCGGCGCGCTGACCAGGTGCTGGAAGTCTTCCCGCGCCTGGCGAGCGCGGTGAATTCGCACTTGATCCATGCGGCGGGCCGCTTGTCGAGGAAGGCTGCGAAGCCTTCGCGTGCCTCGGCGGTCATGCGACCCCGACTGTCGTGTCGAGCTCCTGGATCATCGCTTTGTCGAAGGCATTGAACACCTCCGGCCGGGCCATCTCCACCCGGGCAACGCCGCGCGGCGTGATCTCGACGTTCAGCGTCACGGGACCCGTCATGCTCAGTAGGTCTCCAGGTGCAGCCGACCTTCGCGCTTGAGTGCCGCGCCGAGCTCCTGCCACGCCAGGCCGGCGTCTTCGGCAATATCCCGCAGTGCGAGCACGACGCCCTCTTCCATGCTCTTGAGTCCGCACACGTAGATGAAGGTGTGCGGATCCTTGAGCAGTTCCGCGACGTCCAAGGCGCGCTCGCGCATGAGGTCCTGGACGTAGCGCTTGGGCTGGCCGGGCGTGCGCGAGAACGCGAGGTTGATATCGATGAAGTCCTTGGGCAGGCTTTGCAGCGGCCCGAAATAGGGCAGCTCCTGCTGGGTGCGAGCGCCGAAGAAGAGTGCGAGCTTGCCGCCCTCGAACTTGCCCGATTTGCGCAGCCGACGACGCCATTCCGTCATCGCCCGCATGGGCGCGCTGCCGGTACCGGTGCAGATCATCAGGATGTTGGACTTCGGGTGGTTGGGCATCAGGAACGACGTGCCGAACGGCCCGATCACCTGCACCGTGTCGCCCACCTTCAGGTTGCAGACGTAGTTCGAGGCGACGCCTCGAACGGGACGCCCCGCGTGATCCTCGACGACCCGTTTGACGGTCAGCGAAATATTGTTGTAGCCCGGCCGCTCGCCGTTGCGCGCACTGGCGATCGAATATTGGCGGGCGACGTGCGGTCGACCCTTGGCATCGAAACCGGGCGGGGCGATGCCGATCGACTGGCCTTCGAGCACCGGGAACGGCATGCTGCCGAAGTCCAGCACGACATGGTGCGTCTCGTTCTCGAAACCAGTCTCGGTGCAGTTGAAGTTGCCCGCCACGGTGGCCGTGATCGCCTGCTTCGTACCGTACAGGTTGCTGTAGGCATGCGCCGCCGACCAGGGCGGGACGGTCGATCCGAAGGCCGCGGAGTTGAACGCCTGTTCGCCGCTGATGGCGGACTGCAGCGTCTCGGCCGCGGTGGCCTCCGCTGCGACGCTGCCCGGCTCGGCACCTTCCGCCACGCCGGCGGCCACCAGCTGTTCCGGCGTCAATTTGCCGGGCAGCGAGTCCCACGTGAGTTGTTCATCGATCGAGTAGGCGCGCGTGATCGGCACGACGTGCCAGTTGTCGATCGAGCCCGTAGGACAGGGCGAAATGCACGCCATGCAGCCGTTGCACACGTCGGCACGCACGACGTAGTTGCGGTCGTCGTGGGTGATCGCGTTGACAGGGCAGATCGCCTCGCAGGTATTGCAACGAATGCAGATCTCGGGATCGATCAGGTGCTGCCTGATCGCCGAGACGTCGACGGCCATCTCCATCTTTGTCTCCTGGTGTCCGGCACCCTCGGTCGGGTCGCCGTGCCCGCCACCGACCAAGAGACGGCCGGGGCGGAATCACAATGCCTTCAGTTGAAGCGCACGTACTCGAAGTCGACCGGCTGGCGGTTGATGCCCATGACCGGCGGCGCGATCCAGTTCGCGAACTTGCCGGTATCGACGACACGGCCCATCAACGACGCCACGAAGGCGCGGTCCTCGGCCGTCGGCAGCCACGAGTCCTTCTTCGCGGCCCATTCCTGCGCGCTCACGACCCGGCCGTCCGGCGACATGCGAATGCCCGCGAGGGCGCCGATGCTGCGGTTGAAAGCCTTGTGCGGCACGCTCAGGCGCGTGGGGATGCCGGCCTTGTCGATGACCTTGTTCCAGCGTTCGACACCGGCCACCGAGTCCTTGATGAAGTCGTCGCGCAGCACTTCGTTGAGCGCGTTGAGCATCGGCACTTCCTTCTCGACGAGCTGGCCGTTCTGCACCTCGAGCACCTTGTACGTCTGGCCCTTGAGCACGTGGTCGTCGGTGCGCTTGCCTTCTTCGTAGCGGCCCTTCAGGCCCGAGCTGTAGAAGGTGGCCGCATTGCTGGACTGGTCGGCGCCGAACAGGTCGATGGTGACGCTGTAGTGGAAGTTCAGGTAGCGCTGGATCGTGCCCAGGTCGATGACGCCGGCGGCGCGCAGGGCCTGCGCGTCATCGGTCTTGAGTTCGTTCATCACCTGGCACGTGCGGTTGATGACGCGCGACACGCCGCTCTCGCCGACGAACATGTGATGCGCTTCCTCGGTCAGCATGAACTTGGTCGTGCGCGCCAGTGGATCGAACGCGCTTTCGGCGAGCGCGGCGAGCTGGAACTTGCCGTCGCGGTCGGTGAAGTACGTGAACATGAAGAACGCCAGCCAGTCGGGCGTCTGCTCGTTGAACGCGCCCAGGATGCGCGGATTGTTCTCGTCGCCCGAACGGCGTTCGAGCAGCGCGTCGGCTTCTTCGCGCCCATCGCGGCCGAAATGCTTGTGCAGCAGGTAGACCATCGCCCACAGGTGGCGGCCTTCCTCGACGTTGATCTGGAACAGGTTGCGCAGGTCGTACATCGACGGCGCGGTCAGGCCCAGGTGGCGCTGCTGTTCGACCGAGGCGGGCTCGGTGTCGCCCTGAGTGACGATGATGCGGCGCAGGTTGGCGCGGTGTTCGCCAGGCACGTCCTGCCAGACCTTGTCGCCGGTGTGATCGCCGAAGTGCACCTTGCGCTCGGCGTCGCCCGGGTTCAGGAAGATGCCCCAGCGGTAGTCGCGCATCTTCACGTGGCCGAATTGCGCCCAGCCCTGCGGATCGACGCTGGTGGCCGTGCGCAGGTAGACCTCGTAGTCCGTCGAGCCTTCGGGGCCGACGTCGTCCCACCAGTTGACGAAGTTCGGCTGCCACTGTTCGAGTGCACGTTGCAGCGTGCGGTCGTCGCTCAGGTTGACGTTGTTGGGGATCTTGTCGGTGTAGTTGATCGTTGACATCTGGATTCCTGAGGAGAGTTCTTAGACGCGGTTCAGGTCGAACTGGGCCTTGTCGCCCTTGCCATAGACCTTGAGCGCACCTTTTTCGCCGACGGCGTTCGGGCGCTGGAAGATCCAGTTCTGCCACGCGGTGAGGCGTCCGAAGATGCGCGTCGCCATGTTTTCCTTGCTGGCAAAGCGCAGGTTGGCTTCGAGACCGGTGAGCGCGTCGGGCGACATGCTGGCGCGCTCCTCGATCGCGATGCGGATCTCGTCGGCCCAGTCGATATCGTCCGGCGCGGCCGTGACGAGTCCCAGGGCAAGCGCCTGGTCCGCGTCGAGTGCGGTGCCGATGGCTTCGCGAACGGCGGCGAGCGGGGCCGCCTCTTCGTAGAAGCGACGCTGCAGGCGCGACTGGTCGTTGACCATGATCAACGGGCCGAAGTTCATCTCGCCGAGCGTCAGCTTCGGTGCGCGGTCGGCATCGTCGGGCAGCGCCAGCATGTAGGTGCGATCGGCAGCGAATGCGAGTTCGGCCAGCGAGCCGGCGAAGCAGGAGCCCGGTTCGACCAGCGCAAACAGGCTGCGCGACGACACGTCGATGCGGGCGAACGTGCGGCGCATCGCGCCCAGTGTTTCGCGCGCCAGCCAGTGATCCTGATGCTTGAGGAGCAGGGCATCGCTGGCGAGCACGGTGGCGGCATCGCCCTCGGTCTTGAGCAGCCAGGTGCCGATGTCGAGCTCGTTGGTGCGCATCATCAGGATGGCGTCGTCGAGCTGGCGGGTCATGGCCAGTGGCCACCAGTTGACGCCGGCGGCCTCGATGCCAGCCACGTCGTTGGGTTGGCCGAGGCTTGGCGCCCTGACCGTGAAGGTGGCGGTGCGCTTGACGCGATCGATGTCGACCGTGACGTATTCGTAGCGCAGCGAATCGGGCGTGTCTTCGCGCTCGATGCGGGTCAGCCTGATGCCCTGGGCGCCGACTGGCTTGGTGCTGGCGACGCCGAGCGCATTGGCACGCTCCTGCACATAGGCGCCGAACTGCGCGGGTTTGACGGTCGCATCGACCAGGCGCCAATCGACCGCGCGCTTGCCGCGCACGCCTTCGACGCTGGTGCAGAAGATGTCGGCGAGGTCATGCCGCACGTGACGCTTGTCGGTCACGCGCGTCAGGCCGCCGGTGCCAGGCAGCACGCCCAGCAGCGGCACTTCGGGCAGCGAGACCGACGACGACCGGTCATCGACGAGCACGATCTCGTCGCATGCCAAGGCCATCTCATAGCCACCGCCGGCGCAGGCGCCGTTGACCGCGGCGATGAACTTGAGATCGGAGTGGCGCGAGGTGTCCTCGATGCCGTTGCGGGTCTCGTTGGTGAACTTGCAGAAGTTCACCTTCCACGCGTGGGTCGAGACGCCCAGCATGAAGATGTTGGCGCCCGAGCAGAAGATCCGATCCTTGGCGCTCGTCACGATGACGGCGCGCGCTTGCGGGTGCTCGAAGCGGATGCGATTCAGCGCGTCATGAAACTCGATATCGACGCCGAGGTCGTAGCTGTTGAGCTTGAGCTTGTAGCCGGGGCGGATGCCGCCGTCTTCCGCGATGTCGAGCGCAAGCCTGGCAACGGATCCTTCGACGCTCAGCTTCCAGTGGCGATAGGTCGACGGTTCGGTGCGGTAGTCCACTCGCGGACTGGCGTCGGAAGAGTTCATGTGAATCCTCAGCGGATGGAACAATAATGCTCGTAGCTCGATGGCGTACATGCATCATAGTGCATCAGACTTGAGTGTCAAGTCTCACATGAACGAAAGTGCACAACCTCGGATGGTTATCCGGGGTTCGGGGATCAGTGCGCAATCCCGACCGCGTCCTTGACCTTCAGGCGAAGGATTTCATAAGTCTCGGCGAGCGGTTGATGGCTCGTGTCGACGCTCAGTTGCGCCTTGGAATAGAAGGCCGATCGTCCCGCCAGGATCTGTTTCAGGTCGTCCATGGCTTCTGCGCTGGCGGCCATGGGTCGCATGTCGCCTTGAAGCGCGACCCGGTTCATGTGGTCTTCCGGCGCGGCCTGCAGCCAGACCGTCGTGCAGTGACCCAGGAGGATGTTGAAGGTCGCGGCGTCGGAGACCAGGCCGCCGGGCGTGGCGAGCACCAGGTCCGGGTAGATCTGCAGCGTCTCCTCGAGCGCCCGGCGCTCGTAGCGGCGGTAGGCCGCGGTGCCGTACAGATCCTGGATCTCGCGCACGCTGTAGCCGGCAACGTCCTCGATCACCCGGCTCAATTCGACGAAGGGCAGCTGCAGGTCTTCCGCCAGCATCTTGCCCAGTGTCGACTTGCCTGCGCCACGAAGACCGATCAGGGCGATCCGATGCCTCTTCTGTTCCAGGCTGCCCCCGGTGCCCAGCGATTCGCCGATGGCGACGCGGGCGCGGACCAGGTCGGCTTCGCTCTTGCCGTGGAGCATCTCGCGAATCATCAGCCACTCCGCAGAGGTGGTGGTGACGTCGCCGATCACCTCTGCGAGCGAGCACTGGAGCGCCTTGGCGATCTGGTCGAGGATCAGGAACGACGCGTTGCCGGTGCCGTGCTCCAGGTTGGCCAGGTAGCGCTCGGAGACGTCGGCCGATTGCGCCACGGCCTTGCGCGTCAAGCCGCGTCGGGAACGAAGCATCCGCAGCCGGTCGCCGAAGGCGATCAACAGCGGATTCTTCGAGGAGGCATCGACGCTTGGGGCTGCGAGTTCGTCGATCGAGGCGGGGTCGTTCAAACGATCCTCCAGAGGGATAACCCTGATAGATGCATTATAGTGCTTGACCTTGAATGGCTGAAAGCCTACGCTTGGGATGAACAATAATTCATTTCAACCGACGAGGCAATTGCGCCTCGTCAAACAAACAGGCGAGCGTCTTGACTTCAAAGCAGCATTTTCGCGAACTTGTGGCCGACATCACCGGGCAGATCGCGGGCAGGCCGCTCGACGCTGGTCTCGATCGCTGGCTCAACGAACAGCACGGCGCCGGTAGCCCCATTTACGAGGCCATCAAGACGGCCTGCATGGCGGGGGTCGCCGAAGGCTGGATGTGCGAGCGCGAAGGCGGCGGCATTCGCTACGGCCGCGTCCTGGCGGCCGACGACGACCTGCACCGCTTCTCGGTGGACGTGGTCGACATGGCCGATGTCGTCGGGCCCCATCACGCGCATCCAGGCGGCGAGATCGATCTGATCATGCCGCTCGAAGGCGATGCGCTGTTCGATGGACGAAGCGCGGGCTGGTGCGTCTATCCGCCCGGCAGCGCCCACAAGCCCGCCGTCACCCGGGGCCGCGCCCTGGTTCTCTATCTCTTGCCCGAAGGGCAGATCGAATTCACCCGGACGACCCGCGCATGACCTCACCGCTTCCGAATTTTCTGGCTGGCCGTTGGCAAACTGGGGAGGGCCAGGGCACGCCGCTGTTCGATCCGGTTCTCGGCGACGAACTGGTGCGCGTCGATGCGGGCGGGCTCGATCTCGAACAAGGCTTCTCGTATGCGAGAGACGAGGGCGGCGCCGCGTTGCGTTCCCTCACCTATCGGGAGCGCGGCCAGTTGCTTGCAGCCGTCGTCAAGGTGCTGCAAGCCAACCGTGACGCGTACTACGAGATTGCGACGGCCAACAGCGGCACGGTGAAGAACGATTCGGCGGTCGACATCGACGGCGCCATCTTCACGCTGGGCCACTACGCGAAGCTCGGCGACAGCCTCGGCGACGCGCGCATGATCCTGGACGGCGAACCGGCCCGGCTCGGCAAGGATCCGCTGTTCCAGAGCCAGCACGTCGCGACGCCGACGCGCGGCGTCGCGCTGTTCATCAACGCCTTCAACTTTCCGTCATGGGGCCTGTGGGAGAAGGCGGCGCCCGCGCTGTTGTCGGGCGTGCCGGTGATCGTCAAGCCGGCAACGGACACCGCCTGGCTGACCCAGCGCATGGTCAAGGACGTCATCGATGCGGGCGTGCTGCCGCCAGGATCGCTCTCCATCGTCTGTGGCAGTTCGGCAGGTTTGATGGACGCGCTGCAGCCGTTCGACGTCGTGTCGTTCACGGGCTCGGCCGACACCGCGGCCATCATTCGTTCCCACCCCGCGGTGACCGCACGTTCTGTGCGCGTCAACATCGAGGCAGACAGCCTCAATTCGGCCGTTCTCCTGCCGGGTACGGCGCCGGGCAGCGAGGCCTTCGACCTGTTCGTGAAGGAGGTCGTGCGAGAGATGACGGTGAAGTCCGGGCAGAAATGCACGGCCATCCGTCGCGTGTTCGTGCCGGCCGACCTGATGGGTGCCGCGTCTGAAGCCATTGCAGCGAAGCTGGCCCGGATCACGGTGGGCAATCCGCGCAACGAGAGCGTGCGCATGGGCGCTCTGGTGAATCGATCCCAGTTGGCGTCCGTGCGCGACGGTATCGCCGAACTGCGCACCGAGGCCACCGTTGTCCACGACGGCGCCGCGCAGCCTCTCGTCGATGCCGACCCGGCGATCGCCGCGTGCATCGGTGCGACGCTCCTGTCCGTCGCCGATTCGGACAAGGCAACGCGCGTCCACGACCTGGAAGTGTTCGGCCCGGTCGCGACGCTCATTCCCTTTCGCGATGTCGACCACGCGGTCATCCTGGTGCGCCGCGGCCTGGGCTCGCTGGTGTCTTCGCTCTATGGAGCCGATGCGGTCGCACTCGCACAGGTCGCGGCCGATCTGGCATCGACGCAAGGTCGTGTCCATGTCGTCTCGCCGGATGTCGGGGCGCTCCACACCGGTCACGGCAACGTGATGCCCATGTCGATGCACGGCGGCCCCGGGCGGGCCGGCGGGGGCGAGGAACTGGGCGGGCAGCGTGCGCTCGCCTTCTACCACCGGCGCACCGCCATCCAGGCCAGCCAGGCCGTGCTTGCCGCCTTGCCCGCCGCGACGTTGCGCTGAGCGGCCGCAGAGCCGCCTGTCCAGAATCATCCGGAGACCGACGATGAACGAATCCCCCAGCCTGCCGCCGGGCCAGCCCTTCAATTTTGCGCGGCACCTGATCGAGGTCAACGAGCGACGGGGCAGCAAGATCGCCTACACCGACGATCATGAGGCTATCACCTACGCGGAGCTGGCGGACCGAATCCGTCGCATGGCGAGCGCGTTCACGCAAGCCGGGTTGCGCCGCGAAGACCGCATCCTGCTGCTCATGCAGGACAACAACGATTGGCCGGTGAGTTTCCTGGGGGCGATGTACGCCGGCATCGTCCCCGTGGCCGTCAACACGCTGCTGACTGCCGACGATTACGCCTACATGCTGCAGAACAGCCGCGCACAGGCGGCCGTCGTCTCTGCCAACCTGATCGCCCCTTTCACGGCCGGCATGGAAAAAGGCAGCAACGAGGTGCGTACGGTGATCGTCTCCCGTCCGGAAGCCACGCTGCCGTCAGGTTTCCATGCATTGCGCGATCTCCTCGCACGAAGTGAACCGATGCTGAACGCGGCGTCGACTTTGCCTGACGATCCGGGTTTCTGGCTCTATTCGTCGGGGTCGACTGGCAAGCCCAAAGGCGCCGTCCACACCCACGCCAACCCCTTCCACACGGCCGAGCTTTACGCGAAGCCCGTGCTGCAGCTCACCGAACAGGATGTCTGTTTCTCGGCCGCAAAGCTGTTCTTCGCCTACGGCCTGGGCAACGCGCTGACCTTCCCGCTGTCGGTGGGCGCCAGCGTCATCCTGATGGCGGAGCGGCCCACGCCGCAGGCCACCTTCCGGCGCTGGGTCGAACGCCAGCCGACCGTCTTCTTCGGGGCGCCCACTGGCTTTGCCGGCATGCTGTCGTCACCCGACCTGCCGTCGCGCCACACCGTGTCGCTGCGCATGTGTTCCTCCGCGGGCGAGGCGCTGCCTGCGGAAATCGGCCATCGCTTCCACGCTCATTTCGGCTGCGACATCATCGACGGCATCGGATCGACCGAGATGCTCCACGTCTACCTGTCGAACCGGCCGGGCGACGTGCGCTACGGCACGACCGGTCGCGCCGTGGAAGGCTACGAACTGGAACTGCGCGGTGAAGATGGCCACGCCGTCGGCGACAACGAGGTCGGCGACCTGTTCATCAAAGGCCCGAGCGCCGCGCTGATGTACTGGGGCAACCGCGAAAAGACGCGCGAGACGTTCCAGGGCGCGTGGACGAAGAGTGGCGACAAGTACGTGCGCGACGGGGAAGGCTATTTCACCTACGCGGGCCGCAGCGACGACATGCTGAAGGTCAGCGGCATCTACGTCTCGCCGTTCGAAGTCGAGTCCACGTTGATGCAGCACCCGGCCGTGCTGGAGTGCGCCGTGATCGGGACGCTGGACGCCGAGGGCCTGACCAAGACCAAGGCATTCGTGGTGCTCAAGGACGGCCAGCAGGTCGATGATGCCGTCCTGAAGGCCTTCGTCAAGGATCGCCTCGCGCCCTACAAGTACCCGCGGTTCATCGAGTTCGTCAGCGAACTTCCCAAGACCGCCACGGGCAAGATCCAACGCTTCAAGTTGCGCGAAATGGAACGCCAGGCATGAGCGGGATCCGCTTCGTCGACATCGACTGGGGCGGTCGCACGGTGCGCGTCGAGCACCAGTGGCTGTTCGAGGAGCGTACCGATCGACCGTTGATGGTCTTCCTGCACGAAGGGCTGGGGTCGGTGGCCATGTGGAAGGACTTTCCGCAACGCCTGTGCCAGGCGGCGGGCCTGCGCGGCCTGGTCTATTCGCGTCCCGGCTACGGCGGTTCGTCCCCGCGAGCGGCGGGCGAGCGCTGGCAGCCGGACTACATGCATAGCCAGGCCACAGAGGTGCTTCCCGCACTGCTGAAGGCTCTGGACGTTGCCCAGGCGCCCTGGCTCTTCGGCCACAGCGATGGCGGCTCCATTGCGCTGATCCATGCGGCGAGCTTTCCCGATTCGACGGCCGGCCTGGTTGTCGTTGCGCCGCATATCCTCGTCGAGGAGTTCGGCCTGGTGAGCATCCGCGCCGCGCGAGAGGCCTACCTCAGCACGGATCTCCGCGGCAAGCTCGGCCGATACCACGCCGATGTCGACTCGGCCTTCTGGGGCTGGAACGACATCTGGCTAGCTCCGGCGTTCAAGGCATTCGACATCCGGGCCTTGTTGCCGGCCATCACCTGCCCGGTGTTGGCCGTTCAAGGCATCGACGACGAATACGGCACGCTGCAACAGATCCGCGGCATCGCCCAACGTGCGCGGCAGACCCGGTTGCTGGAGATCGCCGACTGCGGGCATTCACCTCACCGAGACCAGCCCGAGACGCTCGTCAGAGCGGTTGTCGCGTTCCTCGAAGCGCAAACGCCAGGCGCCTGAGCCGGCCTGTCGCGCCGTCTTCTCTGGTCATGAGTGGGTGGAGAGGCGAAAGGCCGCTACGCCCTTTCAGATCCCGAGGGGCGTCGGTCGGCCACAAGCGGTCGGTCGCCGGCCTCCGCTTTCAGGCAACCTGCGTCCCGGCCTCGAAGTGAAAATGTGGCTGCGAAGCGCTCGTGAGGCCTCCCACAAAATCAGGTCCGTTCCGATCGGCCTTTGCCTTGAGTGCGGGTGTCACGTGTCTGTGTTCAAAGACGCAGGCGACTGAGGGATGGGCTGTCAGGACACCGGATAGTCGGTTGCGCGCGATCCAGTCGCGCGCCCTCTCGAGATCGTCGAAGAGACCTCCGGGGAAATGCGAGCCGCCGTTGAAGCACCAGATTGTCGTCATGAGGGGAATATGGAACGCCGCCTGAAAGTCGACCGCAGGTCAGACGCCCAGAGACAACACGTGCAGCGGCCTGGTTGCGGGCAGCCATGAGAAAAGCACCACGAGTCATTGCGACAAGGTCAGCAGCACCAAGGTGCCAGGCCTCATCTTCGGCCTTGTACCGGGAGCAGGAACGCCCTCAGGATCTGCGGCGACCGTGAAGATGCGAGGCCCGGTGGCATCGAGCGCCAGGGTGCGCGCCGTCGGCTTCGTCCTTGCCGTCTGC
>FSXQ01002324.1_pt1 | contig 24861 bp, 21 predicted proteins | sample 1638011 | NCBI WGS metagenome assembly FSXQ01 (sample SAMEA3914789, study PRJEB12502) | metagenome | biome: forest; material: soil | place: Canada | collected 2011-07-03 | depth 0.3 m | reverse complement strand
CATCGAAGACACCCAGTGGCACCGCGTCACGTTCTATGACCGCCTGGCCGAGATCGCCGGCGAGTACCTGAAGAAGGGCAAGCCCGTCTACATCGAGGGCCGCCTGAAGTACGGCAAGTACACCGACAAGGACAACATCGAGCGCAACACGGTCGACATCGTCGCCGAGCAGATGCAGATGCTGGGCGGCCGCGACTCCGGCGGCGACGAAGGCGGCGGTGGCGGCGGTGGTGGTGCCGGCGCAGGCCGCGGCGACCGCTACCTGGCCCCGCGCGACGGCGTCGACGGCAACGAGGACCGCAACGCGCGTCCCGCCCCGCGCCCCGCGCCGCGTCCGGCCCCGGCGCCCAAGGCGTCGACGGGCTTCGACGACATGGACGACGACATTCCGTTCTGACCGTCCGCGTTCTGTCGCAATCAGGCTCGCACTCCGCTCCGGAGGCGAGCCTTTTCTCTGCCCGCTTGCCGGAGGAGCCGTCGTCGATGATCACCGCAATCCGCCTTGCCGCGTGCGCCCCTGTGCCTGGGGCTGGCCGGCCTGTGCCACGCCGACGAACTCACCGACCGCGCCATCCGCGCGTTGCAGGCGAACGATGCCTCGCCGAAGGTGACGATCCAGGGCGACGACGAGCTGCATCTGCTGCGCGGCAACGGCAAGGAGTCGACGGTCTACCTCGACAACCTGCGAAAGCGCTGCGCGAGCATTCCCGCCGAGTGCGAGGCGATGACCGCCGAGTTCGCGAAGCGGTCGACCGCGAGCCTCTTCGGCGCGAACGGCGATGACAAGGTCTTCAAGTTCGCGTTGGACAAGATCTATCCCGTGCTGCGCCACGCCGGCTACGCGTCGCAGGCCGGCCGCATCACCAGGGAGCCGACCAAGGCCGTGGTCATGCAGCCGTTCGCGGCCGACGTCGAGTTGCTGTTCGTCATCGACGGCGCCGACGCGTTCCGCTACGTCACGGTCGACGAGCTCAAGGATGCGGGCCTGACGCTGCCCGCGCTGCTGGCCCGCGGATCGGCCAATGCAACACGCCTGCCGCCGCTCAAGCCGGTGCCGATCACCAGGATCGAAGGCCTGTCGGCGCTGATGTACACGGACAGCCTCGGCTGCGTGCGCATGTTCGACGCCGCGATGTGGGATCGCATCGAGAAGGAGGCCGGCGGGCCGGTGGCCGTGGCCGTGCCCACTCGCGACTGGATCCTGTTCGTGCGCCTCGACGATCCGGCGCGCGTGAAGAACCTGCATGTGCTGGCGCGCAACATCGCCGCCGGCGAGGCCTATGGCGTGTCGGACACCGTGTTCCGGCGCAACGGCACCGGCTGGGTGGCGATCGACGGTCAGTGAAGAGGCGAGGTCGGCGCATTGGAATCCGGCGACTCGCCCCGACGTAGGCGATGACGTCACTCCACGGATGCCCGTGAAAGTCTTCCACCACGACCGCTACGACATCGACCTCGGCCTGCTGAACCGCCTGCACCCGTTCGACGGCCGCAAGTTCGGGCGCGTGCGCGAGGCCGTCGCCCGCATGCCGGGCGTCGAGCTCGTCGAGGTCGCGGCGCCGATCACGCCGGCGCGCATCGACGCGTTCGTCACGCCCGCGCAGCGCGACGCGCTCAAGCGCCGGAAGGACGTCCTGCGCGCGCTCGAAGTGCCGTGGCTGCCGCTGCCGTTCTGGTGGCTCGATCGCCGCATCCTGGCGCCGATGCGCTGGGGCGTCGCCGGCACGCTCGCCGCCGCCGAGGCCGCGCTGGCGGGCGAGCGGCGCTGCTGGAACCTGTCGGGCGGCTACCACCACGCGAGCCGCGACGCGAGCGAGGGCTTCTGTCTCTACAACGACATCGGCATCGCCGTGCAGTCGCTGCGCGAGTCGGCCCGGCTCGCGCCCGACGACCGCGTCCTGGTCATCGACGTCGACGCCCACCACGGCAACGGCAACGCGCGCGTCTTCATGGACGACCCGCGCGTGACGATCCTCGACATCTACAACACCCAGACCTACCCGCGCTCGCCGGATACCTGGGATCGCGTCGACATCGACCTGCCACTCGACCGCGGCACCGCGGTGCGCCAATACCTCGACTGCCTGTGCGCGGACGGCCTCGATCGGCTCACCGGCGAGGCGCGCATCGCGTTCGTCGTCGCCGGGACCGACGTGCTGCACACCGACCCGCTGGGCGGCCTGCTGCTGACCGTCGACGATTGCGTCGCGCGCGACGAACTCGTGCTCGCGCGCCTCGGCGAACTGGGCATCCCGGCGGTCATCGTCGGCGGTGGCGGCTACGGCCCGGAGAGCGCCGATGCCATCACGCAAAGCATCGCCGCCAACGCCCGGCCCGCGGCCTGAGGTCGCATCACGGCTGCAGGTCGAAGTGCAGGATCGCGAAATACGTGGCGCGACCCTCGATCGCCTCGCGCTTCAGCACGGCGAACACCGGCTTGCCGTTCGACCCCGCGGGCGCCATGACACGGCGCGTGCCCTGCGCCACGGCCGCTTGCGCGCCGGCCTGGAACGCATCGTCGGACGGCGCTGCGACGTCTGCCGCTTCGAGCGGGCCGAAGTGCTGCGCCATCGAACGCCGCAGCGTCAGCCAGCGCGCGGCGGCTTCGGCGGGGTCGGCACCTTCGTAGAAGTAGAGGCTGGCGCGGACGAGCTTGCCGTCCTTGAAGTAGAACTGGAAGTTCTCGTCGTGGCCGTCCCAGCGCCCTTTGCAGGTCTCGAGATCGCCGTTCGAGAACGCGCGGTACGGCCCGAATTCCGAGACGGCGCGCACCTGCTCCGGGCTCATGCCCGCCTTCCACGGCAACTCGTCGACGGCGCCGGCGCCCTGCGCGGCGAGCGAGGCGACGAGCAGCAATCCAGCCAGCACGAACGGCTTCATCTCGCCTCCTCGACCACCCACGCCGGCAGCTTCGCGAACCATGGCCGCGCCTGCTCCAACTGCGCCGCCAGCTGCAGCAGCACGTCCTCGCGCCCGAACGGCGCCACGAACTGCACACCCAGCGGCAGCCCGTCGGCCGTCCAGTGCAGCGGCACGCTCATCGCCGGCGTGCCGGTGAGGTTGGCCAGCTGCGTGAACGGCACGTACTGCAGGCTGTCGGTGGCGATCTTGTCGATCGTCGACGCGAGCAGCCGCGCGCGCGCGAGCACGCCCACGAGGCCGCTGCGATCGAGCAGGTCGAGGATCACCTGCTGTGCCTTCGGCGGGTCGCCCGCGCCGTGGCGCACGGGCGGGTGCGCGAGCGTGGGCGTCAGCAGCAGGTCGTGGCGCCGGTGGAACGCGGCCAGCGCGCGGGCGTGCTGGTTCCACTGGCCGAGGTTGCTCGTGAGCGCGCCGGCGGACGTCGCCTTGCCGAGCGTCTCGATCAGGCGCGTCAGCGGCTCGAACTCGCTGCGACGCGCGCCCGCCGCGTACGCCCGCGCCATCGCCGCGGGCACCTGCCCGAAGTACACGTGCAGGTAGTTGCGAGCGAGCAGCGGGCCGTCGATGTCCGGCGCGGCCTCCTCGACGTCGTGGCCCAGCGAGGCCAGCAGCGTCGCGGCGTCGGCGACCGCGGCCACCGCGTCGGCATGCACCGGAGTGCCCAGCGGCGACGTCGTGGTGAAGCCGATGCGCAGCTTGCGCGGCGCGCGCAGCATGGCCGCGGCGTAGGTCTCGGACGGCGGCGCGATGGCGAACGGGTCGCCCGGCTCGGGGCCCGCGATCGCGTCGAGCGCCCGCGCCGTGTCGCGCACGCTGCGCGAGATGACGCCCTCGCTGGACGCGCCGAACCAGGCCTCGCCGAGGCCGGGGCCGCTCGACACCCGGCCCCGCGACGGCCGCAACCCGAACAGCCCGCAGCACGCGGCCGGGATGCGGATCGACCCGCCGCCGTCCGCGCCCGCGGCCATCGGCACGACGCCCGCGGCGATCGCCGCCGCCGCGCCGCCGCTCGATCCGCCGGGCACGTGCTCGAGGTTCCACGGGTTGTTGGTGCGGCCGTTGGCGCGCGAGTCGGTCACGCCCTTCAGCGCGAACTCCGGCAGGTTGGTCTTGCCGAAGACGACCAGGCCCGCGGCCAGGTAGCGCTTGACGATGTTGGCGGTCGCGCCCGGCACGATGCGCTGCATGCCCGCGCTGCCGTAGCCGGTGGGCAGCCCGGCGACGTCCTGCACGCCGTCCTTCAGCAGGAACGGCACGCCCGCGAACGGCCCCGCGAGCGGCGGCCCGGCGAGTTGCGCGCGCGCCTCGGCTTCCATGGGCCGGCAGATCGCGTTGATGCGCGCGTGCGTGCGCTGATGCTGGGCGAGCGCGAGCGACAGCAGCTCGTCGGCGTGGACGTCGCCGCGCGCCACCAGCGCGGCCAGCTGCGTGGCGTCGCACGCGAGGTACTCGGAGAACTTCATGATCGGGCGGCGGTCCGGTGACGCGAAGACGTCCATTGTCGGGCGATGCCAATGCCTCGCGGGCGGGGCTTGCCCGCCCGGCCGCACGTTTTAGACCGGCTTAAGGACGCCGCGGCACCTCGCGCCGGAGACTGCGTCCCATCTCGAAAGCCTCGCCTGGACACTCGCACCCACCCCCTCCCCGCGCCCTTGCTCGCCTCGCGCTGGCAAGTCCGCCTGCTGGGCGGGCTCGAGCTGCGCTGCGGCGACCTCGTGGTCACGCGCCTGTCCAGTCGCTCGGTGACGGCGCTGCTCGCCCGCCTCGCGCTGCATCCCGACACCCGCCACTCGCGCGAGCAGCTGACGGAACTGCTGTGGCCCGAGGCCGCCCCCGACGTCGGCCGCAACCGCTTCCGCACCGCGCTGGCGATGCTGCGCCGCGTGCTCGAGCCGCCGGGCTGGACGGGCGGCGCCGTGCTGCTGGCCGACCGCCTCACCGTGCGCTGCAACCCCGAGGCGATCGCGTGCGATGCCGTCGACTTCGAGCGCCTCGCGCACGCGCGTCGCGACGCCGAGGCGCGCCAGCGCTACGGCGGCGAGCTGCTGCCGGGCTTCTACGACGACTGGATCGCCGCGGAGCGCGATCGGCTGCAGGCGATCGTGGAGCAGCTCGGCGACGTCGCGGCCCCCGCGCCCGCGCCCGCTCGCGCGAGCGACGCGCCGGGCCTGCCCGCGGGCGGAGGCTCCTTCTTCGGCCGCCATCGCGAGCTGGCCGACGTCGCCGAGGCGCTCGCCGGCCGGCGCCTCGTCACGATCACCGGCGCGCCCGGCGCGGGCAAGACGCGCCTCGCGCTGCAGGCCGCGCGCGACGCCTTGGCGGGCGGACGCGTGCAACGCGCGACGTTCGTCGCGCTGGCCGAATGCGAGGACGCGTCGCAGGTTGTCGAGCGCGTGCGCGCCGCGCTGCAGTTGCCCGACACCGGCCTGCCGATGCTGGACCAGGTCGCCGCCGAGCTCGCCGGCGCGCCCAGCCTGCTGGTGCTCGACAACTACGAGCAACTCGTCGAACAAGGCGGCCTCGCCGTCGTCGAGGCGCTGCTGGCGCGCGTGCCGGACCTGCAGGTGCTGGTCACGTCGCGGCGCGCGCTGCGCCTGCCGTGCGAATGCGAGATCGTGTCGACCCCGCTGCCGATTCCCGCTGAAGGTGCGCCCCTGCACGAGGCGCAGGCCAACCCGGCCGTCGCGCTGTTCGTCGAACGCGCCCGCGACGTCCGGCGTGACTTTCAACTCGGCGCCCGCAACGTGGGCGACGTCGTGCGGATCTGCCGCGTGCTCGAAGGCCTGCCGCTGGCCATCGAGCTGGCCGCGGCCAAGGTGCGCGCGTGGCCGCTGGCCGAGCTGGCCCGCGCGCTCGCCGCCAACCGCGTCGAGGTGCTGAGGCGCGCGGGCGCCACGCGCGTCGTGCATCGACACGCCTCGCTGCACGCGGCGATCGCGTGGAGCTGGCGTCTGTTGTCGCCAGGCCAGAAACGCCTGGCCATCGCGTTGACCGTGTTCGACGGCGACTGGCCCGCAGAGGCCGCGCAGGCCGTCTCGCGCGTGCCCCGCCCGCGCGAGCTGCTCGAATCGCTCGTCATCGACTCGCTGGTGCAGTCGCACGCGGACGCCGACGGCGGCCTGCGCTTCTCGATGCTCGAGACCATGCGCGAGTTCATCCGCGCGCAGATGACGCCGGCGCAGGCGAGGCTGCTGCACCGGCGTCATCGCGACTGGCTGCTCGCCGCGACTCAGCCTCGCGGCCGCATCGCGCGACGACGCGCCGCCATGCCCAGCATGCCCAGGCCGGCCAGCAGCAGCATCGCGTTCTGAGGTTCGGGCACGGCCGACGGCGAGCCCGCGGTGAGGAACACGCCCGATTCCGACGTCATCGTCACGCCCGGCGAGAGGTCGAACGCCACCGACGAGTGGGTGGCGCATTGCACGTCGTCCCAGCAGTACAGGTCGGTGTACTCCCTGAAGGGCGCCGTCCAGCTCGCACCCTGGAAAGTCAGGTCGCCGGTGAACGTGAGGGTGCGGCTGTCGCCGGTGCCGGTGACGACCCAGGTGCCGTCCCAGGCGCTCGGGTACACGTCGGGCGTCACGTAGATCGAGCCGTCCGGGTTGACGCCCACCCGGCTTTCCGCGTCCTTGCCGATTGCGAACGTGTTGTACAGGTAGGAACCGATCGAGTGGGTGCTCGCGCCGCTCAGGGTGTCCTGGACGGTGAAGGTGACGCCGATGGTCGACACCGTGTCGGCGCTCGCGCCGGCCGCGGTGAAGGTGAGCACGTCGTTGATCGCGCCGAACGGGTGGCCGCCGACGTCGCCGTAGGCCTGGACGAAGCCCGCGTTGGCCACGCTGGCGCTCATGCTGGCGGTCGCGAGATCGCCGCTGATGGTCGACGTGCCCAGGGTGGCGCCGGCTGCCGTGAGGCCGGTGTCGCGCGCCGTGGCGGTGGCCGACGTCGCGCTGCCGACCACCGAGCCGGTGGAGGTCGCGCTCTGCGGGCTGATGGACACGCCGTCGGTGTAGTAGTTCCAGGAGTAGACCGATTCGCCGCCGGCGCCGTTGCCGGCGGCGCTGCTGCGGGCCTGGATGGAGACGCCGGAATCGGCGTGGGCGGCCAGCGGCAGGAGCGCGGCGAGGGCCGCGGTGGCGAGAAGAGTGCGTGAGGACATGACCGGAACCTGATGTGAGTGAAGGGATGCCCGCACTCTCGCCAGCGACCGCTTGTCAAACGCTAAAGCCGGCGGGGTCGCCGGTCCGCGAACTAGGGGGTGACGTCCGCGAGCGCCTTCATCGCCGCGGTCAGCGTCTGCTTGCACGTCCAGTAGTCCATCCACGGGTCGGCCTTCTGGAACGACAGGCGGTCGCGCGCGTCGCTGATCGTCCAGTGCGCGCCCGAGGTGATCTCGGCCAGCTCGTCCCACGCGATGGGGATCGACACGCCCAGCCCCGGCCGAGCGCGCGCCGAGAACGCGGCAGCGGTGGTCGCGTTGAAGCCGTTGCGCAGGTAGTCGACGAAGATCTTGCCGACGCGGTTGGACGGCCCGCTCTTGGCGACGAAGCGTTGCGGGATCGTCTGCGCGAGGTGCTCGACGATGCGGTGCGAGAAGTCCTTGACCGTGTCGTAGTCGAGCCGCGCCGACATCGGCACCACCACGTGCAGGCCCTTGCCGCCGCTGGTCTTGACCCATGACTTCAGGCCCAGCTCGTCGAGCAGCGCGCGCATCAGCTGCGCGCCTTCGCGCACCTGGTCGAACTTCACGCCCTCGCCGGGGTCCAGGTCGAAGATCATGCGGTCGGGCTTGTCGACCTTCTGCTTGACGGAGTTCCAGGTGTGGAACTCGACGACGTTCATCTGCGCCGCGGCCACCAGCGCCTGGGCCGTCGACACCTCCAGCAGCGAGCCGTGGCCTTCCCACAGGTCGGGCAGGTCCTTCACGCCGGGCATGGTGCGCACGTCGGCGTGCTTCTGGAAGAACAGCTCGCCGCCGACGCCCTCGGGCGCGCGCACCAGCGAGGCCGGGCGCGACTTCATGTGCGGCAGCATGAACTCCGCGATGCTCGCGTAGTAGCGCGCGAGGTCCAGCTTCGTGTGGCCGGTGGACGCGTCGATCACGCGCTCGGGGTGGGTGATGCGCACGCCTTCCACCTCGGCGTTGCCGGGCTTCTTGGCGGGTTGAGTCGTCATGGCTTGCGCGAGCGTCTGCTTCTTCGCGGTCACGGCTTTCTCCGATGTCGGGGGGGCCTTCGCCCGTTCGCGGACGACGGCCTTGGCGGGCTTGTCCTCGCGCAGGCCCTGGTACGACGCGTGGCGCACGCTGCCGTCGGGCGTCCACTCGGCGAAGCTCACCTCGGCCACGAGCTGCGGCTTGACCCAATGATCCTCGGCGGCGGGCTTGGCGAGCCAGCGTGTCGAGCGCGTGGTGCCGGGCGGGAACGGCGACGTCTTCGCCACCAGCTTGGCGAGCTTCGCGCGCAGCTCGACGGCGTCGGCCGAACTCCAGCCGGTGCCCACGCGGCCGGCGTATTGCAGCGCGCCGTTGTCGTCGTAGTAGCCGAGCATCAGCGCGCCGACGGCCTTGGCGTTGTCGCTGCGGTCGCTGAAGCCGCCGATCACGAACTCCTGGCGCGCCTGGCACTTCAGCTTGAGCCAGTCGCTCGATCGCGACGACGTGTACAGGCCGTCGCGCCGCTTGGCGATCACGCCTTCGAGCTGCAGGCTGCACGCGGTCTGCAGCACCTGCGCCGCGTCGGCGGGGAAGTCTTCGGAAAAGCGCACGCGGTCGCCGGCGTGCGCCTCGATCACCTGCTTGAGCAGCGCGCGGCGCGCATGCAGCGGCACCTCGCGCAGGTCGACGCCGCCGAGGAACGGCGCGTCGAACACGTAGTACACGACGGCCTCGCTGGCGCGCTTCGAGTCGAGCGCGTTCTGCAGCAGGTTGAAGTGCGGCAGGCCGTTGGCGTCGAGCACCACGGCCTCGCCGTCGAGCCAGGCGTCGTCGATGCCGAGTTGCTCGAGCTCGTCGGCGAGCGGCTGCAGCTTGTGCGTCCAGTCGTGGCCGCCGCGCGTGATGATGGCGGCCTTGCCTTTCGCGAGGCGCGTCATCAGGCGGTAGCCGTCGAACTTTTATAGGCACCTTCCGATCTGTTGCGATTGGTCGGACATCTGGGCAAGACTGCCGACGAAACGTACCGTGGTAGCGTTGCGTTTCATGCTCGTACGAACCGGTGCTTTGCCCGATTACGTCATCGTCGATGCTCAGCGCATGCTCCCCAGGTTCTGGGCGACGGCATGGTCCCTGAGCCTTCAGGCGCGCGCGCCTTCGGAGAACACGCGGAAGATGCGGCTCCGTCACGTCGACGCGTTCTACGTCTTCACAGACCATCGATTTGGCCTCGACGCGTTCGACGAAGCGATGAGCACGCGCGATGCTGAGGGAGTCCGCGACATGGTCGACGCCTTTTTCATCGACCTGACCGCCGAGCCCGACTACAACACCACTGCAGTGCAACGTTGGGATTCGGTGCGAGGCTTCGTGCAGCATCTGGCGCGGCAGCTCGCGCCCTCAAGCTTCGAATGGAGCTCGCTGTCCTCGACGCTCTACGCCATGGGACGGATGAGGCGTCCCGCACACGGACGATTCACGTTCATCAGGGCACTCCCCGCGGCTACGCTGATCGACCTGCTTAAGATCGCGCACTTCGATGCATCCAGGAATCCCTTTAAGGGCGAATCGCTCCGAGCCAGGAACTGGCTGATCGTCAACTTGCTTCTGATGGTCGGATTGCGTCGCGGCGAGCTTCTGCTGCTGACCTGTGACGCAATGAAGTCCGATGTCGACATCGAAAGCGGTGAGTTGATTCACTGGCTCGACATCACGACTGCGTACGACAGCGATCCGCGTGCAACCCGCCCGAGCATGAAGACGGCTCATTCGCATCGACAGGTCCCTGTTTCTGCTGAGCTGGCGGCTTTGTTCGAGTGGTATGTCTCGGAGCATCGCGCTCGCGACCCTGACCATGGGCTGCTGATAACGGCCAGGAGCGGTGCCCCGTTGTCTGCGGAATCCGTCACCAAGATCTTCGACAAGCTGTCCAGAGCGCTCGGCACCGAGCCCAGGCGCACATTTTTCGAACGATCGGGCGGCAAGGAATCCATCTCTCCTCATGACCTGAGGCACACGTGTGCGACGGCACGATGGTCGATGTTCATGGCCCACGACGGCGATCGAGACCTCACCCTTCAACGCATGCGCGCGTTCTTTGGGTGGTCGATCAAATCAGACATGCCGGAGCACTACGCGCGCGCTGCGGTTCAGGAAGACCTGCTTCGGACATGGAGCAGGCTGTTCGACTCTCGCGTTAGCCTGTTACGAGGCATCCCGACATGACCGCCCATCAGCACTCTGAATCGAGACAACTTGTCGAAAGCTTCGTTGCCAACGGCTCTCCTTTGGAATGGCGATGGCCCCTAGCACCCGAGAGTTGCTCTCTCTACGACAAATACACTGGAACGTCTTTTTGCATCCGACGCGATGACGCGGTTTGGGTATTCACGTACCGAGGTGGGCGTGACTCGGTTGTCTTCGCTGAAGGTCGGTCTGGCGAACTGCAACGTCGGCTTGTGATGTTGATGGCGGCGCATTGCAGTTGCTCCTTCATTCAAAAAACGGCAAAAAACCTGGTGCGCCATTGGGCATCCACGATCGCACTTCTGACGACGCCTGCGCACGAGCTCCGCGACGCTTGGGAAGAACACTCAGCGACGCGCGACGCAGCGGCGGTCAACAAAGGCGTCTTGAAGATCGCCTGTTCATCGGCGACAGGCCCGTGGGCGCCGCGGCTTCTGACAATGGTAAGGAGCCTGGACACCCGCGCTAACGCGGCCGTCGCGCGATGTACGAATGAAATCGAAAGCAGGCGCCACGTCATTTCCACGAGCACGCAGGCCGAGATCGTCCGTGTGCTTGATGCGGCAGCACGCAATCCCGCGCTCTCCGAGCCCGAGATCGAAGGCGCATGCGCGCTTGCGCTGATTTTTCAGCATGCGGTGAGACCGGTACAGCTCTTCTGCGTCGAGACGTCGCATGTCAGATTCTTCAAGGATGCGGATGACGACTCGGCCTGCATCGTTTCTTTTCATGCGGCGAAACAGGAGGATGGCAAAGAGTTCGAAGTGCCTCGCCAGGTCAAGCCCGAATGGTCGCCGCTGGTTGCTCGCCTGCATGAGATCGCAACGGACGCAGGGCGCACAAGAATATTCCAGTGTTGCAACACAGGGATACTGTGGAAACGCGTGCAAGCCGCTTGTCGAAAGCACGGTTTCCGACTGAATTGCACGGCCAGGGACCTGCGTCATACAGGCGCGCAGACTTTGGCCGATGCAGGGCACAGTCGGAGAAGCATTCGGGATTTCCTGGCGCACGTCGGCGAGGCGACTGCGACGGTGTACATCCGTGCCAGCCTCCCGCAGGCAGACTTGATCAACTCCGCGTTGGGCGCATCGAAACTGTATTCAACCATCGCTGGTATCGCGGCCAAGAACTTCGTCACGGCGGACGACATATCCAAGGCTGCTGAAGATTTCCAGATTGGCGGCGTTGTCGGCGACAGCTTGGTGGCCGGAATCGGCCTATGCCGCACGGGCCAGAGTGCTTGCGCCTACAACCCCATCACGTCGTGCTATGGGTGCCCAAAGTTCATGCCGTCGCTCGACAGGGAAATGCATCTCCAAGCGGTGGAAGGCATGCGGCAGCAGGTGCGGGTGTACCTCCGCAGGAACGTCTCATCCGAGACGCCGGCCTACCGCCAATTGATGCGGGCGTTGGCAGGTGCGCAACATGCGCTCGATGTGCTGGAGCAGATTCGGGCAGAGGCGAAATGAGAACCAACTCCTTCTTACGCTCTTCCGCAGAGGCACCGGAAACGTACCGTCGTTTCATTGCTGAGATCAAGAAGTCTGTTGTTGCTAAAGGCTTGAGCTGGGACATTCCCGTTGATTCGACCGGCGCGCCTTTGGCGGGCAGGGATTGGGACCTTCGGCGCTTGAATGGCTGTCACGAGCGATATGCCGCGGGCACGGTGGGATTCGCCATTGAAGCTGACATAAGAGAATTGGCACGTGATGCGGGTTGGCCGCCTGCGCGGCTCCCCGCTGGAAACGTTCTGTGCGACGACGCTCAAGAGTTCGTGCTGGCGCTCCTCGCGCATCGTTGCCTGGCCGGGCAGACCACGGGGAATGCGCAAATTCTTGCGAAGGCCGCCCGCCGCCTTCTCTCGACCACGGTGTCGCCGCCTTGGGCTCTCACGGCCGGAGATTTTGACGCGCTGCTCTCCCTGAAGCAATGGAGTGAGAAAGGTCAACGAGACTTCAGGTGCATCGCCAAGTTGGTCGACACGAATCTGCTGTCTGTGGCGTGCCCTGTCGAACCAGCGATCGCGCACAAAGCCATGATGCCGCTGCTATCCAAGCTCCCAGATCGCCAATCTGGCGAGAAGCTTCCTGAGAAGAAGGCCCTCTTCGAGCTTGCTCGTATCGTCTTTCAGGAGACTCCCCGGGCGTTCAACGACGCCGTCTACTTCGCAATGATCAAGCTGGTCATCTTGACCGGTCTCAGAATCCAGGAGATCGTGACCCTGCCAGCGGACTGTCTTCAATGGGATGAGCACGTCGACATTGTTACAGGAGGGCGCTCCGACAGCGTCGGCGGTGTCGGAAAGTCCTTGCGACTTCGCTACTATGCGGAGAAGCAGCGGGACGGGGCTCCAGGCCTGTTAGTCGAGCGTTACCAGCATGTGCCGGCGCGATTTGAGAAGCTCGTTGCGTCAGCCGTGAAGATGATCCGTAGAGCGACGGCTCCGCTACGGCGAACCTTGGCCGCGCAGTCCGAACGCCCGGAGGATTTCAAACGCTCGGACTTGCGTAGTTTTCGAACCTCGACGGGTCGAGTGGACAACACTTGGGGTCGCCTGCTGCTGACGCTCGGCGAGGCGGGCGCTTTCCCGCTCGACCGACCGCTTGCTGCAGGTGAAGCGATCAGCACGCCTCATGGCCCCCGGATCTACAACGTACTTGGCCGAGCCTTTGGCAGCGGCTCGCTCTCGTTCTTCAAGAAGTACGGTGCGACACCCGAAGCTCGCGCGTACTCGGTGACACCGCACTCGCTTCGTCACTTGATGAATACCGAATTGTTTCGATTGAACGTGCCTGACACGGCGATCACTCACCAATTCGGGCGTACGAGCGTCGCGCAGTCCTATGAATACGATCACCGGAGCCTGGCCGAGAAGCTTCGATTCGTCCAGTTGCCTGCGGTCGCCAAGTCTCTGGCACCTACCGGCAGCGCGCAGGAATTGGTGGCCAAGATGGTCGTCAGCGGTGCGGCCGCGACCAGTCACATCGGACAGTCCTTCAAACGCATCCAGAGCGAGCACGGCGATGCGGCGGCGTTTTCCTATCTGGCGGCGAATTCAGATGGCTTCCACGTCACGCCGTACGGCTTCTGCACCAACAGCTTCTCGGTGAATCCATGCGCGCGTCACCTGAAGTGCTTTGACAATTGCAAGCACTTCGCCGCCAGTGGTGAGCAACAGCATCTGATCACGCTCAATAAACTTCGCGAAAGTCTCGAGCTCATGCGCACGAAGGTGGAGGCGAAGCCACCTCACTCTGTCGGCCGGCGCAACCAGCTGCTTCATGCGCAACGGCTCCTCGGGGGCGTCAACGCGGCGCTCGATGCCCAGCCCGGAACCAGCGTTTTCAACGATGGGGTGGATCACGCTCACCCCGACACGGACTTATTTCGATGAGACGACTGTTGGACGCGGACCACTCAGAACTGCGCCTTGTTCTGGAAGCAATGCTGAAGGACAACGCGGACATTTCAGTGCGCGCCGTGGCGAGACGCCATCCGCAACTCAAGAATGCGTCGGCGTTCACGCGCAGCGATCTGAGAATGCGGCTGATCGCAGACGCTCAGACGCGGCAGGAGGATGCGCGGGCGATCGCAAATCGCGTGCGGGGATCGACGGTACGGCAGGTGCCATGCCGGGACCGCGAGCAAGCAGCGGAGATCGAGACTCTTAAGGGCCGGCTCGAGAAGTTGGTGGCCGGTCACGCTTCGCTCATTCGCGCTGTGCAGCTTGCTGGCGGGATGAACGCGCTGGAACGCTTCTGGCGTGACTACAAATCGGTCGCAGACGAGATTCGCCGCAGTGGCGCGGCTGGTGCCGCCGGTACGTTGGTCAGCATTTCGGAGCCGAAGCTGAAGCCGAAGCCCAAAAATGCATGAGCAAGGCCCGACGACGCCTGGTCTCGTGCTGGACATTGCACCTGTTCGCCATCCGCGAGCTGCGTATTTGAAAATGCACGGTATAGCTTGTAGCGCTATCGCGCGCGCCATGCCGAAATCACCGTCTCGACATGAAGACGGTGCACTCAAACATTGGCAAGGCGTTCCGCTGGGTGCGGAAGGCTCGCGGCATGGCGCAGGAAGAGTTCGATTCCGTTTCGAGTCGAACATACATCAGCGAAATCGAGCGAGGTGTGCGCCAGCCCACCGTCGTGAAGCTCGACACGCTGGCCGCTGCGATGCAGGTGCACCCATTGACTCTGCTGACGTTGAGCTATTGCCGCACGCCGACGGCGCTCGAGTCAGTCGCGCTCCTCGCGCGCGTGAGCGACGAAATCGCGGAGCTTGTTGAACTGGCTGGCGCGGACCGGTCGGAGTAAGGCGAGGCTAGGTGCTTTGACCACGCGCAAACGCTTTGAGCCCTCGCGTCTGAGACTTGCTCGGTGTGTGCGAGCGGCGAGAACCCAGCTCGGCCTCACCCAACAGACGCTTGGCGAGCTTGCTGGCCTTCACCGCACCTTCATCGGTGCCGTCGAACGGGGAGAGGTGAATATCTCCTTGGACAACATCGACCGAATCGCTCTGGCTCTTGCCATGGATCCTTCGCTGCTGCTCACTCGGTAGGCGAACATTCTGCGAGCCTAAGCGGCTTCTGCTGAAGGATCACAGATCCCCCGCAGCGCTGCGGCGTCGGGATCCGGGGACTGCTCGCCGTAATCGACCGTCGGCTGTCGGGACACCCTGCAGACCATCGTCGAGTCGCCTCATGAACGTCAGGAAGTCCACATCAAGCGCGCGTAGCCAAGCTCGAAGCTCAATCACGTCGAGGCGTCGCTCACCGCGCTCGACCTTGCTCACGGTGGCCTGGGCGTGCCCCAGCCGAGACGCCAGATCCGCTTGGCGCATCGGGATGGCTTGCCGCCTATCTTTGAGGAGCGCCAGGAAGACGTCGTTCTGTTTGCTGTGCAGCGACTTGAGCATGTAGACCTTTCTGAAAGGCCAGACTAGCCGCAAACGCCTGATATTCGGAAAGCGAATCTGTTGCCGACGAACCGAGGGGAGGATGTCTTTGCATAGCGCGTCGCGCGTTCAATAATCCTACTACCTCATCGTCAAGCGCTGTCTGCCTCCCTTTCAATGTTTATCTCTCGAGCTGACGACCTGTTTCCCTTCCCCGAGCACATTGCAGAACCGGGTGCCGCCTATTGGCGCGCGATTGGGGTCACCGCCAACACCGCTTGGTATGTTTTGTCGGCGCTCCCCCATGATGATGAGCACGTTCGAACTACGGCACTTGTTCGATGGGACATCGACGTGGCAGATTCCCTGGAGATGCCGGGAGTCGCGCTGAGCGCGCTGCTCTGCATGGTGCCGGATGGCGCTGCTGGTTGGACGGCCGTGCCGATCACCGAGGTCTGGAGAGCGACGGATCCAACCGAGGACGACAGTCCGTGCGTGCTACTGGTGTCGGCCGACGGTCAGGAACGCTCAGGACTCATGGGCGAGGTTAGAACGGACTTGATCAGAACACAGTTTGTCTTGAGAGTTCAATCGCCCCGCGTCTAGGGAAGGTCTGAACAGGCAAACCGATTTCCTCGCGTTGCGTTGAATTCAGAACAGGGTTCGAAGAACCATTTGTAGCGCGAGCCCAACGAATCAATCGCGCCTTCGAATTTGAGTTGATCAGACCTTCCGTAGCGCGACCCCTCTCGACTCAACGCGAGCCTGCTCGAAGATTGGCCACTCGCTCATCGATACGCGCGACCGCTATCGATATCGAAGTCAAGGTGGGATGGTCGCGCTTACCGTGGAGGTACCGCGGCTCGTTTCGGAAATCTGAGCTGGATTCTTTCGCCTCAGTTGGCTAGGCTGAATGGCCTGGAGTCGCTACTGCATGTCTAAGTGGCTGCCTCATGGAGAGACGGCACCAGCGCGCGTTCGTCCGCATTGCTGGCGGCCGCTACCAAGGCTGGCATCGCGAGCAGCCCGGTGCAAGCCAGCGCAACGAGCGGACGAAGTGGCACCCCCCCCGAGCATGCGCTACAGGCCGGACATCGCGGTCAGAACATCGTGACGAACATCACCAGCGTGGCGGCGCCCATCGCCAGCGTCGCCAGCCAGCCGAGCACTCGCCAGATCCCGGGCAGCTTGAGATCGCCGACGATCTTCGCGTGCGACGCTGCGATCATCACGGCCACCATGATCGGCACCGAGATCACGGCGTTGACCACCGCCGACCAGTAGAGTGCCTTGATCGGGTTGAGCCCGGACGCGCTGATGCCGAGTCCGATGAGCATGGCCGCCGCAAGGATGGCATAGAACGTCTTGGCGCCCGAGGGCGGCTGGTCGAGGCCTTTGCGCACCTGGAGCAGGCTCGCGACGGCATATGCGGCCGATCCTGCCAGCACCGGAAGCGCGAGCAAGCCAGTTCCGATGACGCCGAGCCCGAACAGTAGGAACGCGAACTTGCCGGCGATAGGCTCGAGCGCTTGCGCCGCCTGCGACGTCGTCTCGATGTGTACGATCCCCTTGGCGTGCAAGGTGGCGGCTGTAGCGACGATCATGAAGAACGCGACGAAGTTGGAGAATCCCATACCGACGGCCGTATCGACACGCAGCCGGCGAAGATTGCGTTTGACTTGGTCGGGGGCGATCCGCAGCGGCTTGTCGGCGTCGACCCGCTTGATCTCTTCAACCTCCTGAGCCGCTTGCCAGAAGAACAGGTAGGGGCTGATGGTCGTCCCCAGAATGGCGACGATGGTGGTCGCGTAGTCCTTCTCCCAGTGCAGGTGCGGCATGACGACCGCGCGGGCAGCGGCAAGCCAATCTACGTGCGCGGCGAAGCCGACGCCGACGTATGCCAGCAGCGACAGCGTGAGCCACTTCAGGATGTTCACGTACCGTCCGTACGGGAGCCACACCTGCAGTACCAGGGACAGCAGGCCTAGTCCGATCGCATAGGCGCCCTTGGGACCGCCCAGGATCATTCCGGCGGAATCGCCCATGGCGTTGAGGTCGGCGCCCAGGTTGATGACATTCGCGATGACGAGAAGCGCCACCAGTCCCAGCACGAGCCAGCGCGGGCAGAACCTCGAGAAGTTTTCCGTGAGCCCCTTGCCGGTGATGCGGCCGATGCGCGCACTGGCCAGCTGGATGCCCACCATCAGCGGATAGGTGATGAGCACCGTCCAGGCGACGTCGTAGCCGTACTGCGCTCCGCCTTGGGAATAGGTCGCGATGCCGCTCGGATCGTCGTCCGCGGCGCCCGTGATGAGGCCTGGGCCGAGCTTCTTCCACCACGCGTCGCCGCTCACGGGCGTGTGCCTGACAGGTGAGCCGTGGCGAATTGGGCGCTGCTGGCCCGCTGCTGATTCATTTCGTACTCCCACGATCGATTGTTCGACGCCCGCGTGACGTCAGAGCGGTCCTCGTCGGGCAACCTTCGATCCTGTCGAGCGGCTATCTGTAAGGAAGCTGACAAGAGTGCTCGCGATGCTGGAGGCTGGAGGGCGACGTCCAAGACTCCCGACAGAAGCGCCGCCGAATGCAGTCGAAGATTCAGGCATGCCTTCTCTGTTCGCCTTCCCGAATGCGGTTCCGCCAGTGAACCAGCCAGAGGTGGCCATTTCCTCCGGCGCCTGCTACCAGTCGCAGCCCTTGACTTGTCACGAGTCGCGCAGCGAGGATGCGCCGACTCCGGAAAATGAGGAAGATTGCTCGCCGCCGCTCACGGCCGGGCAGGTCGAGATCCTGCGGCGGCTGGACGCGGGCGAAAGCCTGGTCTGTGGAACCCGCATCGCCCGGGTTGCGGATGAGTTGGCGCTACTTCTCGCGATGGGCTTGGTGGAAGCTTGCAAGCGCGGTCGCTATTCGGTGAACGCGCTCGGGCGCAAGTACTTCAGCCGCTAGACGGCAAAATAGTCAAGTTGGCCGTCAGACCGCTACCCGACGCGACGTCGACGCGCCGCTGACGACGTAGCGGGCGCTGCCGCCACCATCACTTCCGGTGATGAGCACCTTGCGGCCGAGCAATCAACCGAGCCTTCGGCAAGTGCTTTCGGCAACGCCAACGTGCAGAACGGCGTTTGCCCTGTAGGGCGCCCGCGTCAAGAGAGTCGCTCGACAATGGGAGGCGAGGCAGAATCGCCTGCTATTCGACCGCGGGAGCGACCATGAATCTGCAGAAGCGCAACAACGTCCACATTCATGGCGCTCAGTCCATCACGATAGTGTTCGCTCACGGGTTCGGATGCGACCAGAACATGTGGCGCCTCCTCGCGCCCAACTTTGCGAGTCGCTTTCGAACGGTGTTGTTCGATCACGTCGGCAGCGGAAACTCCGACCTGTCGGCCTATGACCGCGAGAAATACGCATCGCTGCATGGCTACGCGAGTGACATCAACGAGTTGCTCGACGCCTACGTCCCTGGCAGGGCGATCTTCGTTGGCCATTCGGTCAGCGCGATGATCGGCATGCTGGCCGACCTGCAGCATCCTGGTCGCTTCATGGGGCACGTCATGGTCGGCCCCTCCCCGTGCTACATCAACGACGGCGATTACGTCGGCGGGTTCGAACGCGACGACATCGACGAATTGCTGGCGACGCTCGGTAGCAACTACCTGGGCTGGTCCAGCAACATGGCGCCGGCGATCATGGGAGCGCCCGAGCAGCCCGAGCTCTCGCAAGAGCTCACCAACAGCTTTTGCCGGACCGATCCGGCCATCGCGGAGCAATTCGCGCGTGCGACGTTCCTCTCCGATCATCGTGCCGATCTCGCCCGTCTGCAGACACCGTCGCTGATCCTCCAGTGCAGCGACGACATCATTGCGCCCGTTGCCGTGGGCCATTACATGCATCGCACGATGCCGCGCAGCACGCTTCGCATCATCGACAACGTCGGGCACTGCCCGCACCTGAGCGCCCCCAGCGCCAGTGCCGCGGCCATGGAAGAGTTCCTGCAGGAATTCGTCTGAGATGGACGATTCGGCGGCTTGCGATTTCCTTTTCGAGGAAGCCGCGTGCGGGTTGCTGGTGACCGCTGCCGATGGGACGATCCTGCGCGTCAACCGCACGTTCTGCGATTGGCTCGGATTTCAAGGCGTCGACCTGGTCGGGCGCCGCGTCGAAAGCCTGCTCACGGTCGGCGGGCGCATCTTCCACCAGACGCACTGGGCGCCGTTGCTGAAGATGCAGCGCTCGCTCAGCGAGGTCAAGCTCGAGATGCGGCATGCCGATGGTCGGCGCGTTCCCATGGTCATGAACGCAGTCGCCCGCATGCGCGGCGATGCCGAATACCACGACCTGGCCGTCTTCAGCGCGCGAGATCGCCACAAGTACGAAGGCGAACTGCTCAAGGCGCGTGAGCGTGCGGAGGCTCTGCTACGTCGCGAACAGGAGAGCCAGCAGGCCTTGGCTGAAGCTCGGACGCATCTGGAGCTCGCCATCGACGCTGCGCAACTGTTCCAGTGGTCAGTCGAACTTCCGTCACTGACGCGCCACTACGAGCAGAAGGTGGCTTTGTTGCTTGGGCATGGGGTCGAGCGCTCCGTGACTGCGGCGGAGTTCATCGATCACATGCTCTCTGCGGATCGGGAGGCCGAGGCACAGTCGCTGGCCTCGTTCCTCGAAGCACCGGAGGGTCGGTATCACGCCGTCTTTCGAATGCGCGGCGTGGATGGCGTGCAGCGCTGGGTCGCGGCCTGGGGCCGCTTGAAACGCGACGGCGCTGGGGCCGCCACGCAACTGGTGGGCGTCATGCAGGACGTCAGCGAGTTGCACCACCAACGCGCGATGGCGGAGGACCGGGTATTGCTGGCCGAACAGACGCTGGGCATCGTCGGGCATGATCTCCGCAACCCATTGGCAGCCATCCAGATGGCCGGAGAACTGCTCGGCCTGCGTCACCTCGACGCCTCCCAGCAAGCGACGATCGGCGAGCGAATTCGCTCCTCGACGAAACGTGCGAATCGCCTCATCGCCGACCTGCTCGACTTCACGCGCGCGCGTACGGGCCGCGCGGTCAGCTTGAGCAAGTCGCTCGTCGACGTTCATGACATCGCGCGCGACGTGGTCGCGGAACTCCAGACGGCGCACCCGGGCAGGCGACTCCGGCACGTTTCCAGCGGCGACGGGCGGATGGTGGCCGACGGGCATCGCGTTGCCCAGGCGCTTGGGAACCTGGTGTCGAACGCACTCACCTACGGACTGCAGGACGCCGAGGTCACCGTGCGCTCCGACGGGCTGGAGCACAGTGCGCGTCTCGACGTTCACAACCTCGGCGGGGTCATCGGCCCGGCGATGCGCTCGACGATCTTCGAGCCAATGACCCGGGGAGACTCGCCTGGCCACCTTCGCAGTGTCGGCCTTGGCTTGTACATCGTGCGCGAGATCGTGGTGGCCCACGGCGGCGAAGTGGACTACACGTCCTCGCCGGCCGAGGGCACCACCTTCGTCATCGATCTGCCGAGATCTGGCTGATAGGCTTGGCCATCGAGCCTACAGGCCGATCGCCTCGATGTGGTCGAGGAACCGGGGCATGTCCTGCTGGTCGTCGGTCAACGGCACAGGAATGTGGACGTCACGCCCCGCGACGTCAGCGCCGACGAAGCGCAGGACCGGGGGTAGCCTGGCCGGCAACTTCGACTTCAGACGGTGCACCAAGTACTCGCCCGGAAAGATGCGTGCAGGCGCTCCGTCGGCCGTGGCCCCGACAAGGGCCGACTGTTCTGGAACGCGGATCTTGAAGCATTCCATTTTTTAACTCCTCATGGAGGCCGGCGGGGCCTGCGCCCCACCGGCAAGCGGCGGCCAGTTCAAGCCGCGGTGACTTCGATGCGGCGCGGCTGGGCGTGCGCCGTCTTGGGCACGCGCAGGCTCAACACGCCGTCCTTCAGATTGGCTTCGATGCGCCCGGCGTCGAGTTCGCGGCTCAGCGTGAAGACGCGCCGAAACTTCGGCACCTGCACTTCTGCCCAGACCGCGCGCATGTCTTGCGGCAGGCCGAGGTCGAGCGCGCCTTCCACGGTCAGCGTTTCCCCATCGACGCGCACGTCGAGGTTCTCTCGCGACACACCGGGCATGTCGGCGAGCAGCGTGATGCCACCGGCGTCCTCGAAGACGTCGATCGCGGGGGCCACGGGATGCTCGTTCGCGGAGGCATTCGCCTTCCGAGAGGTTTCATTTCGATCGGACATTGGTGATCTCCTATGAATCGATTTGGGAACGGCTTACTGGACAGCGATGCGTTGCGGCTGCGCCGCTTCCGCGAGCGCGACACTGACTCGCAGCACGCCGTCGCGGTACTTCGCTTCGACCTTCGAGGTGTCTGCATCGTCGGGCAGCGAGATCGCGCGGACGAAGCGACCCTGGGGACGTTCGTTCGCATAGACCTGCGTCCGCGATTCGCCAGCGGGAATCCCGGACTTGCGCGAGCCGGAGATCTTCAGGATTCCGCGTTCGACCGTCACGTCGATCGACGCGGCATCCAGCCCCGGCGCAAAGGCGAAGACCTCGAGGCTCTTGGCGGTGCGTCCCACGTTCACCTCGGGGAACGACCCCTGGGTGACAGGACGAATGGCGCCCGGGCCTCCTTCGCTGCCGAAGGATCGCGCGAGCGTGCGGTGCATCGACTCGAGTTGGTCGAACAGGCTTTGCGGGCGTGTGAGCATGATTTCGAGCATGGCAGGCTCCTTTCTCGATGGAGTGGTCGGCTGGACTTGGCCCTCCAGCCATGGGAACGGAAGCGTGGGTACGTCGAGGGGGCGGTCCTCGACGCACCGCCTTGCAAGCGCGTCAGGGCGCGTTGCCGGATGCGGACGGCGGCGCCGGACTGAACCCGGGAGGGTCACTGCGGCTGCCCTGCAAACGGCGCAGGACGTCACGTGCCTCCCAGTAGGCAGCGAGCTGGCGATCGGTCATCCAGGAAATGCCGCGATGCGTAGGGCGCACGTGGCGAGCGGTGGCAAACGGTGTGTGTTGGCCATGATCCAGTCCTCATCCGAATCGAGTAGTGGCAGATACCGGCGATCTAGGTGCGGCTCGCGCGGCTTCAAGGCCTTCAAGAATTAGTGAAAACCCTAGGTTTGGATGCCGTGGCAGACGCGCGGCGGCAGCACGGACCGTCGGAACATTCCTACGTGCGCATGCGAACTCTGCCGGCTGTCATCCGATGCGTCCGCCTCCAACATGATGGCCAATCCAAATGAGGAGCCTCGCATGACCATGATGAAACCCGCGCCCGCCGTCACCGAAGAGATCTGCGAAGCTTTCTTGTCGGCCTCGGACGCATTGCTTCGGCGCCGAGCCAACCTGATCTCGGACGACGGCATCGAAGACTTCGTCGCGCTCGGTTGGATGGACTGGCACGGCGGCTCGTTGCGCATCACGGCGCTTGGCCACATGGCACTGCTGAGGATCCGCACGCGCGTCGACGCCGTGGCCTGAGACATGTCCACCTTTGTTCCGCGCGCGATGCGCGCGTGGGTGAGGCCGCGACGACCTCGAACCCCGCATGCCGAAGCGGCCCCGACGGACGGAGAACGCAGTGCCACGAGCTATCTCGAGGCGCATGAATGGATCATGCGATCGAAGCAGCGGTGCCAATGCGCTGCGACTGCCCGGTTCCTGGAGATGGTCGAGGGTGGGATCGCTGAACGGCTGAACGAGCTGGAAGCGGCGGACAAGTCGGGTGGTCGCTCCTGAGCGGGGCAGCTGCACCACTGTCGCGGCGCATCGTTGGCGACCGCAGTCAGGGAGGTCACGCATCGGCGCGCACGGGACCTGCCCTGACACGCCATGACCTCCTCCCACCTGCCGTCGCCGCCGATCGAGCCCATGCTGGCGAAGATCGCCGACATCCTCCCCGACGAACCGGGCTTCCAATTCGAACCGAAGTGGGACGGCTTCCGCGCGCTGGTTTTCCGGCACGACACGTCGCTTCTGCTGCAAAGCCGCGACCTGAAGCCGCTGAATCGCTACTTCCCCGAACTCGAACGTGCGCTGCTGGAACAGCTTCCGCCGGACTGCATCCTCGACGGCGAGATCGTGATCGCGACGCCGCGAGGACTGGACTTCGACGCCTTGCAGCAGCGCCTGCATCCCGCGGAGTCGCGCGTGCGGCGGCTGTCGATGGAGACGCCGGCCAGCTTCGTCGCATTCGACCTCCTGGCCGCCGACGGCGAGTCGACGATGGCGCTTTCCCAGGCGGAACGCCGTGTCTTCCTGGAAGCCCTGCTGCGAGATGCCGCGCCGCCGCTGCACGTCACGCCTGTCACGTTCGACCGCGCGGAGGCGGGTCGCTGGCTGAAGGAGTTCGAGGGCGCAGGCCTCGACGGCGTCGTGGCCAAGCTTGAGTCGGCGTTGTATGAACCGGGCCGGCGAGCCATGTTCAAGATCAAGCACGCCCGCAGCGCCGACTGCGTGGTCGCCGGCTTGCGCTGGTACAAGGACCTGACGGACGCCGTCGGCTCGCTGTTGCTCGGCCTTTACGACGATGCCGGAACACTGCGCCACGTCGGGGTCACGTCGTCGTTCACGATGGCGATGCGGCGCGATCTGGCGCAGGAGCTGGCGCCGTTACGTGAACAGGCGCTCGAAGCACACCCTTGGCGGGCCACGATCGATGCAGACACTCAGGAGGCTGGCCCCGGTTCGCAGAGCCGATGGAGCCGCGGGAAGGACCTCAGCTGGGTGCCCTTGCGTCTCGAGCGCGTGTGTGAGGTGCGCTACGACCACCTGCAAGGCTCGCGGTTTCGTCATGCCACCACGTTCATGCGCTGGCGATCGGACAAGCCGCCTCGGGACTGCCGATACGACCAGCTGGAAGTGACGACACCGTACGAACTGGCGCGCGTCTTCGGCGCGTGATCGTTCACGCGGGCGCGTGAACGCGGTTCGTCGCCATCTGCACGCATCGGGGAACGGCTCGTCCCCCGATGCTAGGCGCTCAGACGCGTGGCGGATCCGTCTCGCGCTCGAAGTGCCGGTGCGCGCCGAGTGCAGCGATCAATGCCGCGGCGCCCGCCTGTGAAGAGGTCTCCACGAAGAGGCCGGGCGCCACTTCGTCCGGCCCCAGCGCCGGCCCGAGGCCCGCCGCATGCAGCAGCGCGACGCCCGCGCCTAGCACCAGCATCGGCTTGCAATGACGGAACTGATCCCGCACGAATTCGAAGACGTGCGCATCCCGCGTGAGCGCCGTGATGCCGGCCTCGCCGTCCGGCACGACCAGCGCATCGAACAGGAAACCGGGTTCGTTCTCCAGCGAGACGTCTGCCGCGATCTCGACGCCATCCGCCGTGGCGACGGGTCCGATGCGCGGCGCCGCGAAGCGCGGCACGGCGCCCTGCGCGAAGAGGGCGGCGTGGACATCCTTCACCGATTGACCGACGACCCCGTCCGCCACCAGGATCACGACCTTGCGGCCGGCGATCGAGCCGTCGCCCGGTCGCGCAAGCAACGACAGCGCGGGCGACTGACGCACCTCGGGCTCCGGCGCCGACTCGATGGCACGCGGCATCGGATCGGGCAGCGGCATGTTCAGACCCTCGGCGATTTTCGCGGCCAGCGCCTCCGACACGTTGCGCAGCGACGAAAGCATGCGCGTG
>FSXQ01003641.1_pt1 | contig 24886 bp, 21 predicted proteins | sample 1638011 | NCBI WGS metagenome assembly FSXQ01 (sample SAMEA3914789, study PRJEB12502) | metagenome | biome: forest; material: soil | place: Canada | collected 2011-07-03 | depth 0.3 m | reverse complement strand
GTCGGCGTGCACGGCGTGAAGGCGGACCTGCACCTGGAGACGCTCTGGTCGAAGAACATCACCATCACCACGCGCCTGGTCGACACCGTGACGATCCCGATGCTGCTGAAGTCCGTCCGCTCGGCCCGGATCGATGCCAGCAAGTTGATCACGCACCGGTTCAAGTTCGACAAGATCCTCGACGCGTACGAGACCTTCGGCAAGGCCGCCGACACGAAGGCGCTCAAGGTCATCATCGAGGCCTGATCGAGAGCGCGGCGAGGGCTGCTCGAGCGAGCGGCCCTCGGCCGCGCCAGGCCGGATCAATGCGACACGAGCGAACAGCGGCGGGGGCTCATCAGAAGATCCCGGGTGACGCCGCCGAGGATCCATTCACGCAGGCGGCTGTGGCCGTAGGCACCCGCGACGATGACGTCGCAACGCTGGCTGTCCGCAACGGCGTGAAGGTCGGCGGCGTCGTCACCGCTGGCCGTCACGGGAAAGGCCCTGGCCATCACGTCGTGCAGCGCCAGCCAGGCCACCACGTCGTCGAGATGCCGGCGTGCCGCGTCCATGCGGCCCGGCTTGACCACCTCCACGACGGTCACCTCGGCGCGTCGCATCAACGGCAGTGCATCGGCGATGGCGCGCCGCGTCTCGCGGCTGTCCTTCCATCCGATCAGCACGCGGTCGAACTTCGGCGCCGCTTGGGCGAGCGGGACGAGCAGCACCGGGCGACCCGCCTGCATCACCAGCGCGCCGGTGCTCGACGCGCGGGTGCCGTCGAACATGTCGCCCTGGGCGACGGCCGTCACCACGAGATCGGCGGTGCGCGCCTGTCGCGAGAGGCACTTCGCAATGTCCGCGCAGTCCTTCATGGCCCGCCATTCCAGATCCACCGTCCGATCGCGGAAGGCGTCCCTGAACTCGCTCTCCGCCGTCGCCATCTGTTGCGCGATCCCGCTTCGTTCCGTCATCCAGGCGTCTCCCGCCAGCCCGATGTCGCCGTAGATCATGACCGGCGGCGCGCACGCGGCGACGCCGACGACCCGGGCGTCGAAGCGCTCCGACAGTTCGCCGGCGATCTGCAGCAGGAGCGGGTTCGACCGTCCGAGTTCGAGATGCACCAACAGGCTCTTGTATCCCACGATCTTCTCCATTTGTCACGGATGAGTCTCATCGAAGCCTTCGCAGTCGGTGCGGCAGCTCGACGTGCACGAGGCCTCAGGCCGGTGCGGTATCGCGCACCAGCAGCACCGGCACCGAGGCGACGCGCATGATCTGCTCCGCGTCGCTGCCCAGCAGCAGGCGGTGGACGCCGCGCCGCCCATGGCTTCCGATCACGATCAGGTTCGCGCCCCAGGACTTCGCGGCCTCTTCGATCTCGTCGGACAGCCGCGCAGCGGACGGCTCGCACAACACGGTGTCGACGGAGATGCGCGCGGTCTCCACGCTGGCGGCGCCCTCGGCGAGGAGGCGCTTGCCTGCGGCCGTCACGGACGCGTAGATCTCGTCGCTGCAGACCATCGCGGCGTCGCCTCCCAACGCGGTCAGCACGTCCCCGATGACGTGAACCAGGCGGATGCGCCCGTGGGTCATCCCGGCGAGCGCGATGGCTTGGACCAACGCCTTGCCGGAAGTGCTGCTTCCGTCGATGGGTACCAGGATCCTGTCGAACATTGAGGTCTCCAACGCCTCGCGGCATTGCAAGGCAGTCTTCGCAGTCTGGAAGGATGGCGGCCGCGTGCATTGACATCCGTCAACGTCCACGTCGATGTCGACGGCCCGCGAGGTTCCACGGTGTGCCAACGCACAGACCCTCGCCCATCGAAGGATCAACGTGGGCCTTCATCCACCCTTGAAGGAATCATCATGAAATCGGACAGCCAGCTCCAGCAGGACGTCCTCGCCGAGTTGAAGTGGGAGCCGTGCGTCACGGCGTCGAAGATCGGCGTCGAGGTCCAGTCGGGCGTCGTCACCCTGGCCGGGCACGTCGGCAGCTACTCGGAGAAATGGCACGCCGAACGCGCGGCGCAACGCGTGTCGGGCGTGGGCGCGCTGGCCGTCGAGCTCAAGGTCAGGCTGACGGGCGACAGCCGCACCGATGCGGACATCGCGCTGTCCGTCGAGAGCGTGCTGCTGTGGTCGACGTCCATCCCGGACGACGCCGTCAAGGTGATGGTGGAGAACGGCTTCGTCACGCTCACCGGCGACGTGGGCTGGCAGTACCAGCGGCTGGCCGCCGCGGACTGCATCCGGACCATCTCCGGCGTCACCGGCGTCAGCAACCAGATCGCCATCAAGCCGTCAGTGAGCATGAGCGCGGTCAAGAGCGACATCGAGGCTGCCCTGAAGCGCAGCGCGTCGGAAGACGCGAAGAAGATCACGGTGGAAGTCCACGGTTCGGACGTGACGTTGAAGGGCCACGTGAGCAGTTGGGCGGAACGCGAGACCGCCACGAATTCGGCCTGGGGCACCCCCGGCGTTCGCAGCGTCCGCGATGAAATGACGTTGCAGTACTGAGTGCGACGTCGGCAGGGTCCGCCCGGCGGATCCTGCCGCTGCATGGCGAGATCGCCAGGAAGGAACGGCATGAGCAACATTCAAGCGACACCCCCCGAACCCGTCCAGCAGGACCGCGCTCCTGCGATCGAGGCGGCCTGGCAGCAACCACTACGCGATGGCACGCAGGTCACGATCCGCGCGCTTCACGCGAAGGACGTCGAGCTCGAGCGTCGGTTCATCGAGACGCTGTCGCCGCAGTCCCGGCGGTTCAGGTTTCTCGAGACGATGAAATCGCCGAGCGAGGCGCTCCTCCAGCAACTCACGCGGCTCGATCCGCTGACCGACGTGGCGTACCTGGCCATCGTCGGAACCGGCGCCGACGAGCGCGAGATCGGCGTCGCCAGGTTCAGCGCCGCCGTCGGCGCCGCGGACTGCGAGTTCGCGGTCACGGTGTCGGACGAATGGCAACGCAAAGGCCTGGGCGCCGCGTTGATGGATCATCTGATCGATGCCGCGCGCGCCCGGGGCATCCACGCGATGCACTCCTCCGACTCGTTCGACAACGACTCGATGCGGCAATTCGCCGGACACCTGAAGTTCCAGAAATCGACCGATCCGGACGATGCCCGGCTGGTGCTGTACAGCGTGCGTCTTGACTGAGCCCGCTCGACGGTGCTGCAATGACAGCGATCATCGAAGCGTGGTACGGTCGACGGATGGCAGGTGAGCCGGGGGCCGATGCGTCGAACAGGACAGGGTCCTGAGTTCGCCAGCGCACAGACACAGGCTGCAGTGACGTGAGAATGAGCGTTCGAATGTCCGCGCTTCGATGAGTGCATGCGCAGGCCTGCGGGCCCGCGGCCTGCCGACCGACCTGGACAGCTTGCTTGAGGCCCGTGAACACTCTCCCGCATATCGCCATCCTCGACGACGAAGTCGACATCACGCAGTTGTTGTGCAACTACCTGGAGAGTCGCGGCTTTCGCGCGACGCAGGTTCATTCGGGACGCGCACTGATGGCGCTGATGCCCGTCGATCCGCCGGCGCTCGTCCTGCTCGATCTCGGCCTGCCGGGCGAGGATGGCCTGGCCATCGCCCGCAAGCTGCGCGAGAACTGGCAATGCGGCCTGGTCATCGTCACCGGACGCGGCGACGCGGTCGACAAGATCGTCGGCCTCGAGCTGGGCGCCGACGACTACGTGACCAAGCCCTTCGATCTTCGCGAGCTGCTCGCCCGGGTCACGGCCGTCCTGCGGCGCACCGCGCTCGGTTCGCCGGCCCGTCCGGGCACGCACGACGATGCGAACACGTCGCCCCAACGCCTGCATTTCGAAGGATGGACGCTCGACGCCGCGGCCCGCTGCCTCGTCGACCCCGCCGGCGTCGAAGTCGCACTGACCACGGGGGAATTCGAGCTGCTCGTCACCTTCGTGCGCCATGCCGGGCGCGTGTTGTCGCGCGATTTCCTGCTGGAGCAGACAAGGGGGCGCGAAGCCGGACCGTTCGATCGGACCATCGACGTCCAGGTGGGACGGCTGCGCAAGAAGCTGGAGATCGATCCCGAGAATCCGAAGGTCATCAAGTCGGTGCGCGGCGCGGGCTACATCCTCGTTCCCCCCGTCACCGCGGCATGACCCCGTGACGCCCCAGGAACCTTCCGATCCCACTGCGGGCCTGCCCGCGGACATCGACCAGGAAAGCGTCTTCCGGTCTCTCTTCGCCGCGTATCCCGACGCGCTCATCCTGGTCGACCAGGCCGGCAAGATCGTGCTCGCCAACCCGGCGGCCGCGTTGCTCCTGGGATACCAGGCCAACGAGATCGTGGGGCTGAACGTCGATGTCCTGGTGCCCGACAGCATCCGGCCGCGCCATGCGTCCTACCGGGAAGCCTACGCGCGCGCGCCGCGCCCCCGCGCCATGGGCACGCAGATGGAACTCGTGGCCAAGCGCAAGGACGGCAGCGAGGTGATGGTCGAGATCGCGTTGAGCCCGCTCCAGAACCAGGGGCTCCCGTTCGTGGTGGCGGCGATCCGCGACATCGGCGGATACCCGCGCGTCAAGCAGGCGGTGCTGCGCGCGAGCTACCGGGAACATCTCGCCCACCTCGGTCGGCTGGCCGTCGACATGAGCGATTCGCAGGACCTGCTGCACCAGGCGCCCCGGATCGCCACGGAGGCGCTGCAGGTCGAGGCCGCGCTGGTGGTCCTGCTCGCCAACGACGGGCTCGAATTCCGCATCGCCAGCGCCTCGGGCTCGCTCGTCGCCGACCAGGTCGGGCACGTCAGCCCGAACGACGTGGAAACGCTGGCCGGCATGGTGCTCGCCACCGGCACGTCGGTCCATGTCGCCGCGCTGGACGCCGAACATCGATTCCCCATTCCGAAGGCGTACCTGGACGCCGGCGTGACCAACCTGCTCGCCGTGCCGTTGTCCGACCGCGGACGCACCATCGGCGCGCTGATCGTCATGGCCGTGGCGCCGCAACGATTCGGCAAGGACGAGATCGGCTTCATGGACTCGCTCGCCAACCTGCTGGCGACCAGCCTGCAGCGCGCGCAGACGCAGGACGCGCTCAATCACGCGCAGCGGCTCGAGAGCGTCGGGCAGCTGACCGGCGGGATCGCGCACGACTTCAACAACCTCCTGACCGTCATCCAGGGCAATCTCCAGGTGCTGGAGGAATTGCCCGATCTGCGTGGCAAGGACCATGCGCAGCAGCTCGTGAGCGCCGCGACGCGCGCGACGCGCCGCGCCGCGGAGCTCACCAGCAAGCTGCTGACCTTCTCGCGCCGGCAGGTGCTCCAGCCGACGCGTGTCGACTGCGGCGCCCTGCTCCGATCGCTGGCCGACATGTTGCAGCGAACGATCGACCAGCGCATCACCATCGAGGTCGACGAGCAGGACGCCTGCATGGTGGTCGCCGATCCCGGCCAGCTCGAGTCCGCCATGCTGAACATCGCGATCAACGCGCGCGATGCGATGAGCACCGGCGGCAGCCTGCGCTTTCGCTGTGCGATCTGCCACTACCTGCCGGTCGGCGTGCGCCAGGACCTGCTGGAGTCGGGACACGCCGCGGACCAGTTCGTCGCGCTGTCCCTGGAGGACACCGGCTCCGGCATGTCCGACGCGATCAAGCAACGCGCGTTCGAACCGTTCTACACGACCAAGGAGGCCGGTCGCGGCACCGGTCTCGGGTTGAGCACCGTCTACGGCTTCGTCAAGCAGTCGCACGGCGCCGTCTCCATCGAGAGCGTGGTCGACGAAGGCACGACCGTGACGCTCTACCTGCCGCGCCACCTGAGCGCCGCGGCCGAGACCGTCGGCGACGAAGCGCCGAGCCTGGGCCGGCATGTGGCGCCGGGCCTGAAGGTGCTGCTGGTGGAGGACGACATCGAGGTCCGCAACGTGATCGGGATATTCCTGGCAGGCATCGGTTGCACGGTGACCGCGAAGGCCAATGCGGAAGACGCGCTCGAAGTTCTCCTGCCGGGGTCCCGCTTCGACCTGCTCGTGACCGACATCGCCCTCGGCGCAGGCATGCGCGGCACGCAGCTGGCGGCCGAAGCACAACGACGGCTGCCCGGGCTCTCCGTGCTGCTGATGTCGGGCTTCTCGTCGGAACTGCTCGACGCCGATCGCGACTCGCCCAGCGATTGGGAGCTGCTGCGCAAGCCGTGCTCGCGCGCAGAACTGACCAGTGCGGTGGCGAAGGCGATCGGCGAACGTCCGCGCGGCTAGGGGCGTGAGCGGCAGAAGCCACCTGCTGCGAACGCGGACAAGCGGGGCGTTCTGCCACCCGCGCTCCCAGGCTTGCGCAACGTCAATGCGTCGCGGCCGAGGGGCGGCTAGCCTTGCGACGATGACGTCCTCTCAAAGCGGCGTCGTTCCCCATGACCCCAGCTTTTCGCGCTCCCGACTCGGCGGGCGCTCCGGACACCCATCGCCAGACCGACACGGACCTGCTCCTGAAAGCAGAGTCCCTGGCCGCCGCATCGCTCGCCGGCAAGCCTGCGACTCCGCTGCGCGGGAGGAACATCGGGATCCTCTGCGCGGATGCCGGCGGCTCCGCGGCGACGCTGTTCGCCAGCGCGGCCGCCGAGCTCGGCGCGCATGTGGTCTGCATCCCGATCACCCTGACGGACCGGAGCTCGCTGACGGTCATTCGCGAGACGGCGATGCTGTTGTCGCGCCTCTACGACGCCGTCGAATGCCTCGACATGTCGCCCCTGCTCGTCGAGTTGATGCAGGAGTCGGCCGACGTCCCCCTGTTCTTCGGCCTGTCGTCCGACGATCATTGGACAGCCGCGTTGGCGACCCGGATGAGCCGTCGCTCGGGCCGGCCGTCGACCGCCCGGCGACACGTGCTGCAGGCCGCGCTGGTGCAGGCGCTGCCGTCCTGACCCGGCGGGCCATGACCCGCCGCACACGTCGCGCCGTGGGCTTCAACGGCGACTCATGCCCCTGCCGACTGATCGCGTCGCACCAGCGGCAGCGTGACGACAAAGCGACTGCCGCGTCCGACACCCTCGCTGGACACCGCGACGTGGCCCCCATGGGCCGGGTTGTCTTCGACGATCATGCGGAACGATCCCGTGAAGATTTCCCCGATCAATGGACGGCTGCTGCTGGCGAACGTTCATGAAGACTCCGGGCACGAGGCCATGGAGACCTCATGCACGAGTTGAACGGAACGCGCCCGGCACGGCTGTGCGGCAGCCCGCATTGCCCGCGCAAACCCCGGTGCGATCGTCGACTCGCGCCTCGAGTTCAGCTTCAGGTCCTGAGCGACCGCAGTCGCAGCGCGTTGGCGATCACGGAGATCGAGCTCGCCGCCATGGCCGCGCTGGCCACCATCGGGCTCAGCAGAAGTCCCAGCCACGGATAGAAGACGCCGGCGGCCAGCGAGATGCCGACGACGTTGTAGACGAAGGCGAAGAACAGGTTCTGCCGGATGTTGCGCATCGTCGCCTGGCTGAGGGCGCGCGCCTTGGCGATCCCGCGCAGGTCGCCCTTGACGAGCACGATGCGGGCGCTGTTCATCGCGATGTCCGTCCCCGTCCCCATCGCGATGCCGACGTCCGCCTGCGCCAGGGCCGGCGCGTCGTTGACGCCGTCGCCCGCCATCGCGACGACGCATCCCTGGGCCTGCAACGCCTTCACGTGCCGGTACTTGTCCTCGGGCATCACGCCGGCCGTGACCTCGTCCAGGCCCAACTGTCGGCCGACGGCCGAGGCCGTGACCGGGTTGTCGCCCGTGAGCATCACGATGCGCAGGCCGGAGGCCTTCAACTGCCGGATCGCCTCGGGCGTGGACGCCTTGATCGCATCGGCGACGCCCAGGTAGCCCGCCAGGCGGCCGTCCGCGCAGAGATACATCACGGTCTGGCCTTGCTGGCGCAGCGCGTCCGCGGCGTCGGCCACGACCCGCGTATCGACGTGCGCCTCGGCGAGCATCGAGGCATTTCCCAGGCGGACGTCACGCCGGTCGATCGTGCCGCGCACGCCTTGTCCCGCGACCGCGGCGAAGCCGGTCACCGTCGCGAGCGCCAGCCCGTCCACCCGTGCGCGTCCGACGATCGCCGCAGCCAGCGGATGTTCGCTCAACGCCTCGAGACTGGCGGCCCAGGCCAGCACCTGCGCCGCGTCGTGGCCGCTGGCGGCGACCACGCTGCGCACCGTCGGCTTGCCTTCGGTCAACGTCCCGGTCTTGTCGACGACCAGCGTGTCCACCTTCTCCATCAGTTCCAGGGCCTCGGCGTCCTTGATGAGCACGCCTTCCCGCGCCCCGCGTCCGACGCCGACGGTGATGGAGACCGGCGTGGCCAACCCGAGTGCGCAGGGACACGCGACGATCAGTACCGATACCACCACCAGCAACGCGTGCGACATCGCGGGCGCGGGGCCGACCAGCATCCAGACGATGCCCGCGACCACGGCGACCCCCAGCACGAACAGCACGAACCAGCGCGCGACCTGGTCGACGAGCTTCTGGATCGGCGCGCGCGTGCGGCCGGCTTCCGCTACCAGCGCCACGATGCGCGCCAGCAAGGTCTCCGAGCCCACGCGCTGCGCGCGCATCGTGAACGAGCCCGCCTGGTTCAGCGTGGCGCCGGTCACCGGGCTGCCCGCCGACTTCGCGGCCGCAACGGGTTCGCCGTTGATCATCGACTCGTCGATCGTCGTACGGCCGTCCAGCACGATGCCGTCCACGGGCACCGTGCCGCCCGGCTTGACGCGAAGCACATCCCCGACGACCACCGCGTCGAGTGCCACCGCCTCGTCGCGCCCGTCGGCGCCGACGCGGAACGCGACGTTGGCGGCGAGCCCCAGCAGGCTCTCGACGGCCGCGTTGGTGCGCAGGCGCGCGCGCATCTCCAGCACCTGTCCCAGCAGGACCAGCGTGATGACGACCGCGGCCGCCTCGAAATACAGCGGCGGCCCCGCGCCCGTGCGGAACGCGCTGGGCAGGCTGCCCGGCCACAGCAGCGCATAGACGCTGAAGGCCCAGGCGGTCGACACGCCCAGCGTGACCAGGCTGAACATGTTCAGCTGCCACGTGACGAACGAGCGCCACCCGAGCACGAAGAACGGCGCACCGCCCCACACGACCACGACCGTGGCCATCAACGCCTCGAGGCCGGCCGACGCCCCCACGCGCGCGCCGCGCGGCCAGCCGAGCGCACCGAACGCCGCGTCGGCCCAAGCCGCCAGGTCGAACGGCAACACGTCGTGCATCGCCATCATCAAGAGCGGCAGCGTGATGACGGCCGAGATCCAGAGACGCCGCGACATCGCGCGCAGTTCGGGATCGACCTCGTTGCCCCGGGCCGCGGGCACCAGTCGCTCGAGGCCCATGCCGCACACAGGACAGCGTCCGGGCCCGGCCTGCCGCACGAGCGGGTGCATGGGACAGACCCAGATCTCCGCCGTGGCCGCGGGCGGCTCGGGCGTCGACGATCGCCCGACAAAGGAGGCTGATGGCAGCGTCATGGGAGTTTCCGGTGAATGGACGGACCGGTCGGACGAACGTGCCGGACCCGGTTCACCGTACGCCGGCGCGCGGCGCGGCTCTGTGCGTCAACGCACGCTACCCGTCAGCGGTGCCGCCCATCGACGACACCGCCGCGGTCGTGCGACGCCGGATCGGGCGCGACCCGCGAGGCGACTGATCTCGCGCAAGGCCCTGGGCGCGCGCCACTGCTTCAATCGGCGTCATGACCCCCCTCCGGAGACAGCCATGAAAGTCGGTTCACTTTGCAAGCGCGCGATCGTCGCGGTCGATGCCGGCGCCACGCTGCGCCAGGCCGCGAAGGTGATGCTGGCGCGGCACGTCGGCGCCCTGCTGGTGACCATCGAGGGCGACGGGCGGCGCGACGCGCTGGGCCTCGTGACGGACCGCGACCTGGTCATCGCCTGCGTCGCGCGCGAGCTGGCACCGTCCGAGGTGTTCGTCGGCGCGATCGCGACCCAGCCGCTGGTGTCCATCGCCGCGACGGCGAGTGCTTCCGACGCCGCGTCGCTCATGCAGTCGTCCGGCGTACGCCGCCTGCTGGTCATCGACGACCATGGCGAGGTCATCGGCTTGCTGTCGAGCGACGACCTGCTGGACGCGCTGCTCGAACCGCTGCAGATGCTGGCGGGCGCTCTGCGGGTCAACGTCGCGCGGGAAGAGATCCTGCGCAGCGACGTGCCGCCGCCTTCGAGCCGGCGCCTGTTCCTGCCGGTCGCGGACTCGCCGGTGCGGACGTGACGCCTTGATCCTGCACGCAGAAGCGCATCAGCGCCGGGCGCCGCCCGCGGAGCGGGACGCGTCGTAGCCTTGCAGGATCTTGATGTAGTTCGCGCGTTCGTAGGCTTGCGGATCGGCCGCGTTGCGCTGCGCGAGCAGGCCCCGGATGCGTCCGACGTCCGCCATGTCTCGCCGCTCCAGCCAATCGGACAACCCGTCGACGAGCTGTCGCATGTGGCCGATGCCCTGCTGCAGCAGCGCCGACGTCGTCATCACCGTGTCCGCGCCCGCGAGCAGATACTTCACGACGTCCTCCACGGTGTGGACGCCCGTGGTCGCGGCCAGCGATGCCGTGACGCGGCCGTGGAGGACCGCCAGCCACAGCAGCGGCAGGCGCATCTCCGCGGATCGGCTCAGTTCGAGGTCGTTGACGATCTGCAGCCTGACGACATCGATGTCGGGCTGGTAGAAGCGGTTGAACAGTACCAGCGCATCGGCGCCGGCCTGGCTCAACTGCACCGCCATGTGGCCGGGCGAGCTGAAGTACGGGCTGATCTTGACGGCCACCGGAATGGAGACGCGTCGCTTGACGGCGTGCAGGATGTCGACGTAGCGCCGCTCGATGTCGCTGCCGCTGACGGTGATGTCCGTCGCCACGAAGTAGATGTTGAGTTCGATCGCGCTCGCGCCGGCATGCTGGACCTGCGTCGCGTAGTCGGCCCAGCGTTCCTCGGTGGCGGCATTCAGGCTCGCGATGACCGGAATGCCGACCGCCGCTCTCGCGTCGGCGACGAGTTGCAGGTACCCGTCCGCCGCCGCGCTGTTCGCCGCCTGCGACGGGAAGTAGCTCGACGCTTCGGGCGAACTGAGCATCCCCACGGAGACGAGGCGCGCATGTCGTTCCTCTTCGGCCTCGATCTGCTCGGCGAACATCGACGGCAGCACCAGCGCGCCCGCGCCGGCGTCCTCCAGCGCGCGGATGTTGGACAGTTCCGAGTTGAGCGGCGAGGCCGACGCGATCAGCGGATTGCGCAGCGTCAGGCCCATGTAGCGGGTGGTGAGATCCATGTCAGGCTTTCTCGGTGGATGCAGCGGCGCCGCTCGGTGCGGTCGGGGCCGGGCCGGCGTGGGGCGCCGCCAGGATCTCGTACTGGCGGTACTTCGCGGTGGCCGCCGTCTGGGCCCGGGCCATGACCTGCTCGGCCTCCGCGGGCCGGCTGCGCGCCAGCGCCGTGAAGCGGATCTCGTTCTGCGCGTACTCCTTGAACGGGATCGTCGGTCGTGGCGAGTCGAGCCGGAACGGGTTCTCGTCGACCGTGCTCATGGCCGGACTGAAGCGCAGCAGCGGCCAGTGCCCGCTGGCCACGGCGAGGTCCTGCTGCTTCATTCCGAAGCGCATGTCGATGCCGTGCGCGATGCATTGGCTGTACGCGATGATCAGCGACGGGCCGGGCCACGCTTCCGCTTCGCGGAACGCCTGCAACGTCTGCTGGGGATTGGCGCCCATGGCGACCTGGGCGACGTAGACGTTGCCGTAGGCGATCGCCTGCAACGCCAGGTCCTTGCGTGCGGTACGTTTTCCGGCCGCGGCGAACTTGGCGACGGCGCCGAACGGCGTGGCCTTCGAGGCCTGGCCACCGGTGTTCGAGTACACGCCGGTATCGAGGATCAGGATGTTGACGTCGCGCCCGCTGGCCATCACGTGGTCGAGGCCGCCGTAGTCGATGTCGTAGGCCCAGCCGTCGCCGCCGACGAGCCAGATGCTCCGACGCACCAGGTGGTCGATCACCGACAGCAGATCGCGCGCGGGCTCGCTGGCGATGCGCAGCAGCGCCACCTTCAGCTCCGCCACGCGCGTGCGCTGCGCGCGGATGTCGGACTCCTCGATCTGCGCGGCCGCCAGGATGGCCTCCGCCAGGCCGGGGCCGACGTCGGCCGACAGCCTGGCCAGCAGCGTGCGGGCCAGGTCGAGATGCTTGTCCGCCGCCAGGCGAAAGCCCAGGCCGAACTCCGCGTTGTCCTCGAACAGCGAGTTCGACCACGCGGGTCCGCGACCTTCGTGGTTCTTCGTCCAGGGCGTGACGGGCAGGTTGCCGCCGTAGATCGACGAGCAGCCGGTCGCGTTGGCGATCATGGCGCGATCGCCGAACAACTGGGACAGCAATCGCAGGTACGGCGTCTCGCCGCAACCGGCGCACGCGCCCGAGAACTCGAAGGTCGGCTCGAGGAATTGCACGCCGCTGACGTTGGCGAAGTTCACGCGCGCGCGGTCGTTGACGGGCAGTTGCTCGAAGAAGGCGATGTTCTCCCGCTCCGCCTCGACGAGCGGCGCCTTCGGCGCCAGGTTGATCGCCTTGACCCCCGGGTCGGTCGGGCTGTGGGCGGGGCAGGCCTCGACGCACAGCGCGCACCCCGTGCAGTCCTCCACGTAGAACTGCAAGGTGAAGCGAGTCTCCGGATAACCGCGCGCGTTGACCGGCGCCGACTTGAACGAGAGCGGGGCGCCGACCAGCTTGTCTTCGTGATAGTTGCGGGCGCGGATGACGCTGTGCGGACACACGAAGCTGCACTGTCCGCACTGGATGCACAGATCCGTCTCCCAGACCGGCACGAAGTCCGAGATGTTGCGCTTCTCGTAGGCCGCGGTGCCGGACGGGAACGTGCCGTCGACCGGCATCGCGCTGACGGGCAACTCGTCGCCCAGTCCTTGCATCGCGACGGCCGTGAAGCGGCGCACGAAGTCCGGCGCGGACGCCGGCACGATGGCCGGCAGGTCGAAGGTGCTGCTGACCTCGCCGGGAACCTCGACGGCGTGGAGCCGCGCCAGTGCGCCGTCCACCGCCGCGAAATTCTTCGCGATGACGGCCTCGCCCTTGCTCGCATAGGACTTGCGGATGGATTGCTTGATCCGGGCGATGCCCTCCTCGCGCGGCAGCACGCCCGACAGCGCGAAGAAGCAGGTCTGCAGGATCGTGTTCGTCAGGCCCGGCAACCCGGCCTCGCGCGCCGCGTTCGAGGCGTCGATCACGTGCAGCTTCAGGCCCTTCTGGATGATCTGCCGCTGGACGGATTGCGGCAGGTGATTCCAGACGTCGTCGGGGGCATGGATCGTGTTGAGCAGGAAGATCGCGCCGGGCGCCGCCAGCTTCAGCACGTCGATGCGCTGCAGGAAGTTGAACTCGTGGCAGGCAACGAAGCTGGCGGTCTGGATCAGGTACGGCGAGCGGATCGGATCGGGGCCGAAGCGCAGATGGGACACGGTCTGCGCGCCCGACTTGTGCGAGTCGTAGACGAAATACGCCTGCGCGTGGCGCTCGCCGTCCTCCGCGATGATCTTGGCGCTGTTCTTGTTAGCGCCCACGGTGCCGTCGGCGCCCAGTCCGTAGAAGACCGCGCGCACTTCCTTGGCGGTCTCGAGGCTGAAGCTCGGATCGACGTCCAGGCTGGTGTGCGAGACGTCGTCGTTGATGCCCACCGTGAAGCCGTTGCGCGGCGCCGGCTTCTTCAACTCGTCGAACACCGCCTTGGCCATCGCCGGATTGAAGTTCTTCGACGACAGGCCGTAGCGGCCGCCGATCACGCGCGGCATGGCCTGGCGTACGTCGTTGGCGACGCCTTGCGCGAGCGTCGTGACGACGTCCACGTACAGCGGCTCGCCGGGTGCGCCGGGCTCCTTGGTCTGCTCGAGCACCGCGATCTGGCGGCAGCTCGCGGGCAAGGCCGCCAGGAAGTGCTCCGCCGAGAACGGCCGATAGAGGCGAACCTGGAGGACGCCGACACGCTCGCCCTGCGCGCAAAGCGCCCGGGCGGTCTCCGCCGCGGTCTCCGCGCCGGTGCCCATCGCGATGACCACGCGCTCGGCGTCGGGCGCGCCGGTGTAATCGAACAGCTTGTAGCGGCGGCCCGTCAGTGCGCCCAGCTTGTCCATCGCCGCCTGGACGATGGCGGGCACCTTCGCGTGGAAGGGATTGACCGTTTCGCGCGCCTGGAAGAACGTGTCCGGGTTGTGCGCGGTGCCGCGGATGAACGGCGTCTCCGGGTTGAGGGCGCGGGCACGATGCGCGCGCACCAGGTCGTCGTCGATCATCGCCCGGATGTGCTCGTCGGCGATCACCTCGATGGTGTTGATCTCGTGGGACGTGCGAAACCCGTCGAAGAAGTGCAGGAACGGAATGCGGCTCTCGAGCGTGGCCGCCTGGGCGATCAACGCGCAGTCGTGCGCCTCCTGCACCGAAGCCGACGACAGCAGCGCGAAGCCGGTCGGCCGCACGGCCATCACGTCGGAGTGATCGCCGAAGATCGACAGCGCCTGCGTGGCGATCGAGCGCGCGGCGACATGGAAGACGGTGGACGTCAGCTCGCCCGCGATCTTGAACATGTTGGGCAGCATCAGCAGCAGCCCCTGCGACGACGTGAAGGTGGTCGTCAGCGCGCCGCCCTGCAGCGCGCCGTGCACCGTGCCGGCCGCCCCGCCCTCGCTCTGCATTTCCTGGACGACGGGCACGTTGCCCCAGATGTTGCGCGTTCCTTCGGACGACCATTCGTCCGCGAGCTCCGCCATCGTGGACGACGGCGTGATCGGATAGATGGCGCACACCTCGTTGACGCGGTAGGCGATGTGCGCGACGGCGGTGTTGCCATCCAGGGTCGTGGTCTTGCGCATCACGCCACCTCATTCGCTGCGCCCGCCGACGGCGCGACGGCGTCGCTGGGGGGCTCGGGGATCATCTCCATCGCATGGCACGGACACTGGTCCACGCACACCGCGCAGCCCGTGCACGCGGTGAGGTCGATCTTGTAGCCCAGCGTCGGGCCGAGCTTGACGATGGCCTCCTCCGGACAGGCCGCGTAGCAGTTGTCGCATTCGAAGCAGTTGCCGCACGACAGGCATCGCCTGGCTTCATGCAAGGCGCCCGCTTCGTCGACGCCCGCGAAGATTTCCTCGAAGCCGTGCAAGCGCTCGGCGACCGGCAGCTCGCCCGGCACCGATGGCGATGCATCCGAATAGATGGGCAGGTTCAGCATCGGGAAGGTGACCGGCTTGCGCACGACCGGCGGCGCCACGATGTCCGGCCGGGCCGCGCGCGCGAGCCACGCATCGATGTGTCTCGCCGCCTTGCGGCCATGTCCGACCGCGCTCGTGACGGTGCGGTCGCCGGGCACCAGATCGCCGCCGGCGAACACGCCAGGCGCGCCGGTCATCATGTCGGGCGTCACCAGCACGGTGCCATCGGGCTTGAACTCGACGCCCGCCAGCTTGCTCAGGAATCCGCTGTCCGCCTGCTGGCCCACGGCCAGCACCACGGCGTCGGCCTCCAGCGTCTCGAACTGGCCCGTGGGCTGCGGCGTGCCCTGCGCATCGAGCGCCATGAGCTCGACCCGGATCTGGCCGTCGGCGAAGTCGCGCACGCTGCTCAGCCACTTGATCCTGATGCCTTCGGAGACGGCCTCCTCGGCCTCGAAGCTGCGCGCCTCCATGTGCGCGCGATCGCTGATGAAGACGATGATCGCCTCGTCGGCGCCCAGCCGCTTCGCGGTGCGCGCGGCGTCCATGGCGGTGTTGCCGGCGCCCACGATCGCCACGCGCCGACCGAGCTTGGGCGGCGAGCCGGCGTCGTTGTCGTGCAGCAGGCCGACGGCCGTGAGGACGCGGCTGGCGTCGCGCGCCGGGATGTCGATGCGCTTGGCCAGCTGCGTTCCGATGGCCAGGAAGACCGCGTCGAATTGGCCCGCCAGCCGGGCGGCGGCCACGTCGTCCACCGAACGATCGAGCACGATCTTCACGCCCATGGCCTCGATGCGCCGGATCTCCTTCATCAGGTCCGCGCGCGGCAGCCGATACGCGGGAATGCCGAAGTGCATCATCCCGCCGGGCACCGAGCCCGCCTCGTGGATCTCCACGGCATGGCCCAGGCGCCGCAGGTGATAGGCCGCCGACAGGCCGCTCGGGCCCGCGCCGATCACCAGCACGCGCTTGCCGGTGGATTCGGCGACGGGAACCTGCCAGTTCTCGGTCGACGCCATGTCGCCGAGGAAGCGTTCGACCACGTGGATGCTCACGGCGCTGTCCAGCTCCTTGCGGTTGCAACCGGTCTCGCACGGGTGATAGCAGACGCGACCGTGCACCGCCGGCAGCGGATTGGCCTCGACCAGCTTGAGCCAGGCCTGGCGAAAATGACCGGCCTGCGCGTGCGCCAGCCAGCCCTGGATGTCCTCGCCGGCGGGGCACGCGCTGTTGCAAGGCGGCAGCAGGCTGACGTACGAAGGCCGGCGCGCCCGCGCCGGGCCCGTGCCGCGATGGCGAGTCAGTTCCACCTCGGGCGTCATGTCGTGAAGAAGCGTCGTCATGGTCTGGATATCCCGGGTCGATCAGGCAGGCAAAGGTTGGCCAAGGACGGCGACGGGCGGCTTGCGCGCGGCCGATCCCGTCTCCTTGAGGAGGAAGGCGAGCACGATGGCGACGGCGATGCCGGCCAATCCGAGCAGGCCCCACTGGCGGAAGTCCTGCAGGTCGAGCGCGCCGCCTGTCGACATGCGTCGAAGCAACCATCCCGCGAGCGGCGCCGCGACGGCGCTCAGCGTGAACACCAGGAAGTTCATCGCGCCCGTCGCACTGCCCTTGATGCGGTCCGGGTTGACTTCCTTGATCATCGAGTACGGGATCATCGCGGCGCCGGACGCGAAGCCGAACAGCAGCCCGCCCGCGTAGGCCGGCAGCGTCTGCGTCGGCAGGTACAGGATCGCGCCCGCCAGCACGAGCATCGCGCAGGCGCTCGCGATCAGCACCGGCTTGCGGCGGCCGATGCGGTCGGCCACGTAGCCCAGGAGGGGCGCGCCGAAGACCCAGCCGAGCGGCACCATGGCGGCTCGATTGACCGCTTCGGCGTGAGAGACGCCGAAGCCCAGTTGCAGGATCGGAACGCCCCAGATCATGTCGCCGATCGTGGTCGGCAGGAACAGCAGGCCCGCGCAGAGTCCGCACAGGTAGGACTGCGGGTTGGACAGCACTTCCTTGTACGGCGCGAACATCTCCCAGAACCCGCCCTGCCCCGCCGGCATCCGATCCGGCTCCTTCGGCGTGGCGACGAACGTGATGACGGTCAGCACCGCGGCCACGGCGCCGGCGTCGAGCCAGAAGTGCTGCCAGGTCACGAGGCCGTGGATGAGCGGCGAGACCACGAACTGCCCCGCGGAGCCGCCGAGCATGCCGAACATCTGCGTGGCGCCGACCGCGGTGGCGAGCAGGCGCGCGGGAAAGCCGTGCGAGGCCAGGTAGACCGCGCCGACGAACGAGAACGCCGAGCCCGCGCCTTGAAGCAGCCTGCCGGCGTAGGCCTCGGTGACCGTGCCCAGCCCGAACAGCACGGCGCCGACCGCCACGCAGGCGATGCCCGCCGGGATCGAGAGCCGCGCGCCGTAGCGGTCGAGCGACGCGCCGGCCACGATCGCGAACGTCGCGTAGGTGTAGTAGTACATCCCCACCAGCGTGCTCAACCCGAGCGCATCCAGGCTCCAGGCCGTGCTCATCTCCGGCACCATCACGCCGGGCGCCGACCGCAAGGCGTACTGCAGGAAGTAGAAGACCGCGCACAGCAGCCAGGCCGCGATGAACTGCGGATGGAAGTCGGCTGTCGCTGGCCTGGCGGTCGAGCCGGGTACGGAATTCATGATCGGTCTCCATGGCGGCAATCGATGCATGACATGCAACGCATCACCGCCCTCGGAGGCTATTCAGGCCGGCACGCAGCGTCCGTGCGACAGGGCACACAGCGCGCGCCGCGAGGCCGCGACCGCTCGACATCTTGAGCAGCGTCAAGGCAGGCCGCCTCGCGCCATCGATCGGGTGACATGCGCGGTGCCGCACAGACGCTTTCCGCCCGTGCGGCCATCCTGGCCTGCATCGCCCGGTTCGACCCGGCGACGGCCACTTGATCCAGCGCAAGGCCACCAATCGCCGCGAGTCTAGGCTCGAGAAAACCGAGGCCCGCCACACCCGACCGCTCCGGCCACTGATGAGGACGCCTTGCAGACCACGCTACCGCACTCGCCCGACGACACCCGTCCGGGCCTGCTCGAGAACCACCCGTTTTCCGAGATCCGCGTCGGCGACGGCGCCAGCCTCGCGCGCAACGTCACCGATCGCGACATCCAGTTGTTCGCCGCCGTCTCGGGCGACGTCAATCCGGCGCACGTCGACGCGCTCTATGCGAAGAGCACCCGCTTCCACGGCATCATCGCGCACGGCATGCTGGGCGCATCGCTCATCTCGACCGTGCTCGGAACGCGCTTCCCCGGGCCGGGAACGCTCTATCTCGGACAGTCCCTGAAGTTCCTGAAGCCCGTGCATGTCGGCGACACGCTGACGGTCACGGTCAAGGTGCGCTCGATGGCCGATGCGGGCCACCGGCTGGTCCTGTCGACGACCTGCACCAACCAGGACGGCGACATCGTCATCGACGGCGAGGCCGAGGTCAGCGCACCGCGGGAGAAGCTGCAGATCCGCCGCACCGAACTGCCCGAGCCCTTCATGGCCGACAAGAACCTGCGCTACGGCCAGTTGCTCGCCGCGGCGGCAAAGCTGCCGCCGATCCGCATGGGCGTCGTCCATCCCTGCAGCGTGGACGCGCTCGAAGGCGCGGTCGACGCGGCGCGACTCGGCTTGATCGAGGCGGTGCTGATCGGCCCGTCGGCGCGCATCCGCAGGCTCGCGGCGGACAACGGCATCGATCTCTCCGGGCTGACGCTGGTCGACGCGCCCCACAGCCACGCCGCGGCCGCACAGGCCGTGGCGATGGCCCGCCTGGGCGAACTGGCCGCGTTGATGAAAGGCAGCCTGCACACCGACGAACTGCTCTCCGAGGTGGTGAACCCCGAGCGCGGCCTGCGCACCTCGCGCCGCATGAGCCATGTCTTCGTGCTCGACGTGCCGCGCTATCCCAAGCCCTTGCTGATCACCGATGCGGCGATCAACGTGGCGCCCGACTTCGCCGCCAAGGTCGACATCGTGCAGAACGCGATCGACCTCGCGCACGCGCTCGGCACGCCGCGCCCCAAGGTCGCGATCCTCTCCGCCGTGGAAACGGTGACGCCCAAGCTGCGCTCGGCGATGGACGCCGCCGCCCTCGCGAAGATGGCCGACCGCGGCCAGATCACGGGCGCGCTGGTCGACGGGCCGCTCGCGTTCGACAACGCGGTCTCGCTGGCCGCGGCCCGGACCAAGGGCATCCACTCGGAGGTCGCGGGCGATGCGGACATCCTCGTCGTGCCCGACCTCGAATCCGGCAACATGCTGGCCAAGCAGCTCGAATACCTGGGCGACGCGCAGGCCGCGGGCATCGTCATCGGCGCGACGGTTCCCATCGTCCTGACGAGCCGCGCGGACTCGGCGCACTCGCGCATCGCCTCGTGCGCGATCGCGTTGCTGTGGCGTGACTTCCAGCGTCGCGGCGCCGAGCAGGAGGCGGCCACATGAGCGGCGCCATCATCGTCCTCAACGCGGGCTCGTCCAGCATCAAGTTCGCCGCGTTCGCGTGCGACGCCAGCACCTTCGCGTTGTCCGAGCGCCTGTTGCATGGCGAGATCGACGGCGTCGGCGCCGCGGCGCGGCTCGTGGCGTGGAACGCGGACGGCGCGCCCCTTGCGGCCGGCGACATCGTCGACACGACCGACGCGTCGCCAGACGAGGAGCGGGCCCTGAAGCGCCTGTTCGAATGGCTGGAGGGGCAACTGGCCGGCCGCACCGTGCTGGCGGTCGGTCATCGGGTGCTCCACGGCGGCGAGCGCTTCGTCGGGCCGGTGCGCATCGACGCGCAGGTCCTGGCCCGGCTCGACGCGCTCACGCCGCTCGCACCGCTGCATCAACCGCACAATCTCGCGCCCATCCGCGTCGTCGAGAAGCTGCTGCCCGGCCTGCCCCAGGTCGCGAGCTTCGACACCGCCTTCCATGCCACGATGCCGTGGGTCTCGCAGGCCTACGCGTTGCCGCGCCGCATTCGCGACGCCGGCGTCCGCCGCTACGGCTTTCACGGGCTGTCCTACGAGTACATCGCGAGCGTGCTTCCGGCGCATCTCGGAGACCGTGCCGACGCTCGCGTGGTCGTCGCGCACCTGGGCAACGGCGCGAGCCTGTGCGCGATGCGCGAGCGGCGCAGCGTGGCGACGACGATGGGCTTCACGGCGCTCGACGGCCTGGTGATGGGCACGCGTTGCGGCAACCTGGACCCCGGCGTGGTGATGTACCTGCAGACGACGCTCGGCCTGGGCGTCGCCGAGGTGGAACACCTGCTCTACCAGGAGTCCGGCCTGCTGGGCGTGTCCGGGATCTCCGCCGACATGCGCACGCTCGAGGCGAGCGACGATCCACGTGCCGCGGCGGCGATCGATCTGTTCGTCGAGCGGATCTCGCGCGAACTCGGCAGCTTCGCCGCGGCGCTCGGCGGACTCGACGCGCTCGTCTTCACGGCCGGCATCGGCGAACACAGCGCCGCGGTGCGCGCGCGCGTCTGCGCGGCGGCGGCGTGGCTGGGCGTCGAGATCGACGACAAGGTCAACCGCGCGAATGCCGAGCGCATCGACAGCGCCGGCAGCCGCGTGGCCGTCCACGTCATTCCCACCGACGAGGAACTGATGCTGGCGCGACACGCCTGCGAGCAGCTGGCGAAAGCGAGGACGCGATGACGCCGAACATGGGCACCGTCGTCGCCGTGCGCGCCAGCGTGGTCGACGTGCGCTTCGACGCCACCCTGCCGCCGATCCGCAGCCTGTTGCGCACCGGTCCGCAAGACAGCATCGCGATCGAGGTCCTCTCGCAGCTGGACGCGCGCAGCGTGCGCGGCATCGCGTTGACCTCCACGCAGGGCCTGGCGCGCGGCATGGCGGTCCGCGACACCGGCGCGCCCTTGCAGGCGCCGGTCGGACCCGCGATCCTGTCGCGCATGTTCGACGTGTTCGGCCGGACTATCGACCGCCTGCCGGCACCCGAGGGCACGCAATGGCGATCGGTCCATCGCGAGCCGCCGCCGCTGACGCATCGCTCGACGCAATCGGTCGTGTTCGAGACCGGCATCAAGGCGATCGACGTGCTGCTTCCGCTGGAGACCGGCGGCAAGGCCGGCCTGTTCGGCGGCGCGGGCGTCGGCAAGACCGTGCTGCTCACCGAGCTGATCCACAACATGGTCGGCCACCACGACGGCGTCAGCATCTTCTGCGGCATCGGCGAACGCTGCCGCGAGGGCGAGGAGCTGTACCACGACATGAAGGAAGCCGGCGTGCTGCCCGACATGGTGATGGTCTTCGGCCAGATGGACGAGCCGCCCGGCGCGCGCTTCCGCGTGGGCCACGCGGCACTCACGATGGCGGAGTACTTTCGCGACGACGAGCACCGCGACGTGCTGCTGCTGATCGACAACATCTTCCGCTTCATCCAGGCCGGCTCGGAGATCTCCGGCCTGGTCGGCCAGATGCCGTCCCGGCTCGGCTACCAGCCGACCATGGGCACCGAGCTGTCGGGTCTGGAGGAACGCATCGCCAATACGGACAGCGGCGCCATCACGTCGATCCAGGCGGTGTACGTTCCCGCCGACGACTTCACCGATCCGGCCGCGGTGCACACCTTCTCGCACCTGTCGGCCTCGATCGCGCTGTCGCGCAAGCGCGCGAGCGAAGGGCTCTATCCCGCGGTCGACCCGCTGCAGTCCAACTCCAAGATGGCGACGCCCGGCATCGTCGGCGCGCGTCACTACCAGCTCGCGCAGGACATGCGCCGCACGCTGGCGCAGTACGCCGAGCTGAAGGACATCATCGCCATGCTGGGCCTGGAGCAGTTGGCGCCCGAGGATCGCAGCCTGGTCGGCCGCGCCCGGCGCCTGGAGCGCTTCCTGACGCAGCCGTTCTTCACGACGGAGCAGTTCACCGGCACGCCCGGCAAGGCGGTTCCGCTGAAGGATTCGCTCGACGGCTGCGAACGCATCCTGCGCGACGAGTTCAAGGACTATCCGGAGAGCGCGCTGTACATGATCGGCTCGATCGACGAGGCCCGCGCACGCACGACGGTCGTGGTCCCTTCCACCGCGGAGCCGGCGCCCGCCGCGGCCATCCATGAATCTTGAAGTGCTGCTGCCGTTCAGCGTCTTCCTGCAGGCCGGCGACGTGTCGCGCATCGTCGCCGAGACCCCGGGTGGCTCGTTCGGCCTGTTGCCGCACCGGCTCGACTGCGTGGCCGCGCTCGAACCCGGCATCCTCACCTACGAGACGGCCGCGGGCGGCGAGACCTTCATCGCGGTGGACGCCGGCATCCTGGTCAAGTGCGGCGACGGCGTCCGGGTATCCGTGCGACGCGCGCTGGCGGACGGTGATCTCGCGCAATTGCGCGAAGCCGTCGAACGCGAATTCCGGACGCTCGACGACGAGGCGCGCACCCGGCGCGCGGTGCTCGCCAAGCTGGAGTCGGGCTTCGTCAGCCGGCTGGCAACGCTGCGCCATGGCTGATCGCGACGACATCGATTCGCGCCTGCCGGAGCAGGTGGGCATCAAGGCGAGCCGCAAGCTCGAAGCGCGCCGTCGCGGCGCGCCGGGCGTCTGGCCGGGCCTCGGGATGATGGGACTGATCGGCTGGTCCGTCGTCATCCCCACGCTCGCCGGCGCCGCGCTCGGAACGTGGCTCGACGCCCACCATGCCGCGGGCCACCACTGGACGCTGGCCCTGCTGGTCGCCGGGCTCACTCTGGGATGCTTCAACGCGTGGCACTGGGTCGCGCGCGAGGACGCGGCCATTCACCGCCAGCCAGGAGACCACGATGCGGATCGTTGACCTCATGACCTGGTCGCTCTGCGCGCTGGGCGGCGTCGCGTTGGGCATGTTCTTTTTCGGCGGCCTGTGGTGGACCGTGCGCGCCATCGTCGGCTCGCCAGGTTCGGCGCTGCTCCAGTTTGCGAGCCTGGTGCTGCGCACATCGACGACGCTGGTCGGCTTCTACGTCATCGGCGGCGGCGACGCCGGGCGCCTGGTCGCGTGCCTGGCGGGCTTCGTGCTGGCACGGATGCTCGTGGCGCGCTGGGTGCGGACGTCCGCATCGCCGGCGCCAGTTCCGGAGGCGCACCGTGAGACTCGGGCCTGACCAATGGATCTTCTGGCAACAAGGCATCGTCAAGCTCGACGCGACGATCGTCTTCACGTGGGCGCTGATGGCCGGCCTGACCCTGTGCGCCTGGCTCGTCACCCGGCGGTTGTCGACCAGCCACCAGCGCTCGCGCTGGCAGAACGTGCTCGAGATCGTCGTCACCGGCATCGAAGGCCAGATCGCCGACGTCGGCCTGCGCCAGCCGCGCGTCTACCTGCCCTTCGTCGGCACGCTGTTCCTGTTCGTGGCCGCGGCCGCGCTGTGCACCATCGTGCCGGGCTTCGAGCCGCCGACCGGCTCCTTGTCGACCACCACCGCGCTGGCGATCTGCGTGTTCGTCGCGGTGCCGCTGTACGGGATCCGCGGACGCGGCCTGCGCGGCTACCTGCGCACCTACCTCGACCCGACGCCGATGATGCTGCCGTTCAACATCATCAGCGAGCTCTCGCGCACGCTGGCGCTGGCCGTGCGCCTGTTCGGCAACATGATGAGCGGCGCGATGATCCTGGGCATCCTGCTGACGATCACGCCCTTCGTGTTCCCCATCGTCATGACGGCGCTGGGCCTGCTGACCGGGATGGTGCAGGCCTACATCTTCAGCATCCTCGCGACGGTCTACCTGGCGGCCGCCGTCAACTCCGACGATTCGCCCGACCCCGCGGCCTCGACGCCCACTCCTTGAACCCGATGAAAGCAGGTTTCCCATGGACAGCATGACCATCATCGCGGTGGCCTCCATCGCCATCGCCGGGCTCACGACCGGCTTCGGCTGCATGGGGCCCGCGTTCGCCGAAGGCCGCGCGGTGGCCACCGCGCTCACCGCGCTGGCGCAGCAACCCGACGCCTCCGCCACCATCACCCGGACGCTGTTCGTCGGACTGGCGATGATCGAGTCCACCGCGATCTACTGCTTCGTGGTGTCGATGATCCTGATCTTCGCCAACCCGTTCTGGAACGCCGCGATCGCCCACGTCGCCGGAAAGTGAACCATGCTGATCGACTGGTTCACCGTCGGCGCGCAAGTCCTCAACTTCGTCATCCTCATCTGGCTGTTGAAGCGCTTCCTCTACCGGCCGGTGCTCGACGCCATCGACGCCCGCGAGCAACGCATCGCCAAGCAGATCGCCGAGGCGACGGCGACGCAGGCCTCGGCACTGCAGGAGCAGGCGGACTTCAGGCAGCGCAACGAGAGCTTCGACGCGCAGCGGGACGCCCTGCTCAAGAAAGCGACGGTCGACGCGGAAGCCGAGCGGCAGCGACTGACGGACGCCGCGCGCCAGGCCGCCGATGCCGCCGCCACGCGCCGCCAGGATGCGGAGCGTCGCGAGGCGGCCAGCCTGCGACGCGGGTTGGCGGACCGCACGCGGGCCGAGGTCTTCGCGATCGCACGACGCGTCCTGGGCGACCTGGGGGACGCGACGCTGGAGGAGCGCGTCGCCGCCGTCTTCGTGCGTCGTCTCGGCGCGCTGGACGCGGCCGCGCTGGCATCGCTGGCGTCCGGGCTGGACGTCGATCGTCCGCGGGCGACCGTTCGCAGTGCGTTCGCGCCGAGCGC
>FSXQ01001371.1_pt1 | contig 24959 bp, 18 predicted proteins | sample 1638011 | NCBI WGS metagenome assembly FSXQ01 (sample SAMEA3914789, study PRJEB12502) | metagenome | biome: forest; material: soil | place: Canada | collected 2011-07-03 | depth 0.3 m | reverse complement strand
GCCGGCGCCAGCAGGCGCTCGTCTCCGAGCTGCAGACCGCGCAGGTCGACCTGAAGCGCGCGCTGCAGATGCGCGACGAGTTCATGTCGATGGTGGTGCACGAGCTGCGCACGCCGCTGAGCGTGCTCGCGATGGAGGTGCGCGTGCGCCAGCACCAGATCGCGGCGGAGAACAACGCGTTCTTCGCCCCGGAGAACCTCTCGAAGATGTTCGAGCGCGACCAGCGCCAGGTGCGCAGCCTCACGCGGCTGATCGACGACATGCTCGATGTCTCGCAGATCCAGCACGGCAAGCTGTCGATCCGGCGCGGCAGGTGCGACCTCGGCGCGATGCTCAAGCGCGTGGTGGCCGAGGTGCAGGGCCAGCGCAGCGACGTGCCGATCGCGTTGAGGGCCGACTGCGTCGACCTGGTCGGCGAGTGGGACGAGTTCCGGCTCGAGCAGGTCGTCGTGAACCTGCTGACGAACGCGCTGCGCTACGGCGGCGGCAAGCCGATCCGCGTGGAGCTGAGCCAGCTGCCCGGCGCGGCCACGATCCGCGTCAGCGACGAGGGCGTGGGCATCGCACCGGAAGACCGCACGCGCGTCTTCGAGCAGTTCGTGCGCGTGGGCGACCGCCTGCGCACGCCGGGCCTCGGCCTGGGCCTGTACATCACCAAGCAGCTGGTGGAGGCGCACGGCGGCACGATCAGCGTGGAGAGCACGCTGGGCGAGGGCTCGACGTTCACGGTGGCCTTGCCCGCGACGTCCGCCGAAGCGCCGCCCGCCGAGAAGCCCGCGAAGGCCGAGAATCCGTGAACGAGCCCGGTCCGCTCGAGCGGATCCATTCAAGGGCCGCTCAGGCGACCAGCGCCGCCGCCAGGGCGGGTTCGAGGATGGCGGCGTTGGCCGCCTCCGGCTCCAGCTCCGGCTGACCGAGGGGCAGGGGCGGCAGGGCATGCCGCCGATCGGACAGCGTGCCGACCGCCGACTGCAGCGCAGCCAGCATGGCATAGCGGCGGCGATACATCGCGCGGCGCTTGGTCGGCACCTCTTCGAGCGGGCGCAGCGCGGTGGCCGGCGGCAGCGACCAGTTGCCGTCTTCGTCGCGCACGCCTTCATGCTCCGCCCAGAACGCGCGGTAGTCGAAGCGCAGGCGCGAATCGCGCAGGTTCCAGCGGCCCTTCACGTGGTTCTCGGGATCGACGCCCTGCAGGCGCGTCGCGCCCCATTGCGCGGCCAGCACGCGCAGCGCGTGGACCAGCAGGTGCGGCGGGCGCATGCCATGCGCGGCGTGCGTGGCATCGCGGATGCGATCGAGGCCTTCGTCCTTCAGCGACGGGCCCTGGACGTTGCCCATCAACAGCGTCCGCGGGTCGGTGAAACCGAAGCCGATGCTGTACAGGCGCACGCCGTCGGCGCCGAGCAGGCCGATCTGCCACAGGCCTTCGTGGAAGCTCACGTCGTTGAGCGACAGCACCAGGCGCGTCTGGTCGGCCAGCTCCAGCAGCGTGATGCCCTGCGTCAGCAGGCTGCGCACGTTCGCGTCGTCGCCGACGCAGACCGTGCGCAGGCTCGCCAGCGTCGTGCACAACCTGGCGTCGGCGTCCATGCGGCGGTCGATCAGGTGGTTCATGACCGGATAGAACGCGCGCGGCTGGGCGCGGAACAACGCGCGGGTCAATGCGTGGCCATCGAGCTCGCGCAACAGGCGGGCGCGCACGCTCCGCGTCAGCGCGAGGCGCCACAGATACTTGACGCGGCGCTCGAGGGTCAGGTCGAACGCGTTCTCGAACATCGCGCGGATGCCGGGCCACACCAGCGCGCCGGCGTTCGAGGAGACGCCCGGGGCGTCGAGGGAGGTGAGGAGCATGGAGACCTGGGCTGCGGAGCGGCATCGCGCTCTCTGAGCGTGTGAGTGTGGAAAGCCCAGCTATCGGATCCCTATCACCTCATGCGCCCTGGGGGAAATGTTTCGACTTTGTATCCAATAAATGTCAATTCCTGCGCACACGGGGCGAGCCGTCAGGCTGCCGACGCCCACGCCGGCCGGCTCGGGCGACAATCGCCTGCCATGCGACTGCTGCTGATCGAAGACGACATCTACATCGCGCGCGAGCTGATGCTGCGGTGGCGTGACGGCGAGCGCCTGGCGCAGCACGCGCCCACGCTGGCCGCCGCGGACGCGGCGCTGGCGCAGGCCACTTTCGACGTCGTATTGCTGGATCTCGGCCTGCCGGACGGCGACGGCATGGATTGGCTCGCGGCCTACCGCAAGCGCGACCCGCAAGGCGCCGTGCTGGTGTTGACGGCGCGCGACCGCGTGGCCGACCGCGTCAAGGGGCTGCGCCTGGGCGCCGACGACTACGTCGTCAAGCCCTTCGCCCCGGAAGAGCTCGACGCCCGCATCGACGTGCTGGTGCGCCGCGCCAACATCCCGCGCACCCATGCGATCCGGTTCGGCCGCCTCGACCTGATCCAGGAGACCTCCGAGGTGCTGCTCGACGGGAAGCGCCTGGAGATGTCGCCGCGCGAGTTCGAGCTGCTGTTCATCCTGATGCGTGCCGCGCCGCGCCTCGTCGCCAAGCGCGCGCTGGTGGACGCCTTGTCCGAGCGCAACCTGGAGCTCAACGACGCCGCCGCGGAGCTCTACGTCTCGCGGCTGCGCAAGAAGCTCGAAGGCACGGGCACCGCCATCCGGACGCTGCGCGGCGTGGGCTACCAGCTGGCCATCGCGGCGCCGGCCCCGACGTCGGGGCCGGCGGCGGCAGGCGCCGCTTGAGCGCCGCCCGGCCGCCCGAAGGCGTTCCCTCCGAAGTCGGTCACACCGCGGCCGTCAGGCGGAGGGTAGCCTGATGAGCGGCGCCCGGCCGCCGGCACGGCCGATCCTGTACCGGCAGCTGACGCTGCGCCTGATGGTTCCGCTGGTGCTCATCGTCGCCGTCGTCGGCGCGATCGGCCTGCTCAGCGCCGGCGCCGAGACGGCCACGGTGTTCGACCGCTGGCTGCTCGACGCCGCCGTCTCGCTCGCCGACCAGGTCCGCAACGGCAACGGCACCGGCGCCAACGCGGTGGACCTGCCCGAGGCCGCGCGCACCATGCTCGCCTACGACGAGATCGACCACACGTGGTTCAGCGTGGAGGATCGCGGCCGCGTGCTGATCGGCAGTACCGGCATCCCGAGCAGCGGCGTCAACGCGGCGGTCTACGCCGACGGACGCGCCTTCGACGCGGTCTACGAAGGCGCCCAGGTGCGCGTGGCGGTGGTCAGGGCGCCGTGCGCCGGGTGCGAGCACGTGGTGGTGCTCGTCGCGGAGACGATGCTCAAGCGCCAGCGCTCCAATCGCGTCGTCGAATGGCTGCTGATTCCGCTGGGCCTGATGCTCGCCGTGACGTGCTCGGCGATCTACATCGCGGTGCGCCGCACCGTGCAGCCGCTGGAGGCGCTCGCCGAGCGGTGGAACCGCCAATCCCATGCGTCGCTGGCGCCGATTCCCGAGGATGACCTGCCGCACGAGCTGTCGCCGTTCGCCACCGCGCTGAACGACCTGCTGTCGCGCATCCGCGAGATCCTCGTGCGCGAACGCATGTTCGCCGCCGCCGCCGCGCACCAGCTGCGCACGCCGCTCACCGCGCTGCGCCTGGGCATGGCACGGGCGCGCAACAGCCCCGACCTGGAGAGCGCGCGAGCGGTGCTCGACGAGCTGGTGCAGGTCACGGAGCACACCGGCCGGCTGGTGCAGCAACTGATGCTGCTGGGCCGCCTCGATCCCGAGGGGCGCGGCGACATCGATCGCACGCCCGTCGACCTGCGCGACGTGGCACGCGACGTGTGCGGCCTGTTCGCCGAGGCGGCGCTGGAGCAGCACGTCGACCTGGAGCTGCAGATGCCCGGTACGCCGGTCGTGGTGACCGCCCAGTCGGACCTGCTGGTGGAGGCGCTGGCCAACCTGATCGACAACGCGCTGAAGTCCGCGGGCCGCAAGGGCCAGGTGACGGTGGGCGTCATCGCGTCGCCGCCCGGCCTGCGGGTCTGCGACGACGGGCCGGGCATCAAGCCGTCAGAACGCAAGCTGATCTTCGAGCGCTACGCGCGCGGCGCGCGCCCGCGCTGGGAGGGCACCGGACTGGGCCTGGCCATCGTGCGGGACATCGCGGTGATGCACGGTGCCACGGTGAGCGCCACGGACGGCGAGCTGGGAGGCGCCTGCCTCTCGATCGAATTTGCGCCGAACGAGGCGCGATGACCGGAGTCTCCTCGTAGGTCTTCGTCTCGCGGCCGCCGGCTTCTCGTCCGGCTTCCGGCGCGTGCCGCGCCAGCAGCTTCGCCAGCTCAAGCGGTGCGCGGGCGATCCAGCCGTTCTCTCGTCCGCACCGCGACGTCCTTCACCCAGGGTTGCTCCGCCCGATGGCGCTCGGCGAAGGCCTCGATGGCGCCGCGGTACTCGAGGGACGCGCCGATCATGTCGACGCCCTTCAGGAACATCGCCCGATGGCGCTCGCTCATGGTGAAGGGGATCGCCTGCGTCGCCGACGCGACGGTCATCGACTCGACGTCGATCGCCAGCTCGAGCGGGCCGGCGCCCGCGCCGGATTCCGCGATGAGCGCCCGCACCTGCTCTTCGGCCACGAGCACGGCGAGCAGGCGATTGTTCATCGCGTTCGAGTAGAAGATCTCGCCGTAGGCCGACGCGATGACCGCCTGGATGCCGTACTGCTGCAGGCCCCAGACGGCGTGCTCGCGGCTCGATCCGCAGCCGAAGTTCGGGCCTGCCAGCAGGATGCGGGTGGCGGCGTACTCGGGCCGGTTCAGCACGAACTCGGGGCGAAGCAGGCCCTCGCCGGTGAACCGCAGGTCCCACAGCAGGCCTTTGTCCAGCCCCTTCTTGTCGATGCCGTGCAGGAACTGCTTGGGCATGATCTGGTCGGTGTCGAGGTTGGCGATCGCCAGCGGCGCCGCGATGCCCCGGATGCGATGCGGCGCTCCGGTCATGCGGCGCTCCCGGCGGCCATCCGGCGGATGTCGGTGATGTGCCCGGCGATGGCCGCCGCCGCGGCCATCGCCGGGCTCATCAGGTGGGTGATGGCGCCACGGCCCTGGCGCCCCTCGAAGTTGCGATTGGTCGTCGATGCGCAGCGCTGTCCCGGCGCGATGATGTCGTCGTTCATGGCCAGGCACATGGAGCAACCGGGTTGTCGCCATTCGAAGCCGGCATCGACGAGGACCTGGGCGATGCCCTCGGCCTCGGCCTGGGCCTTCACCGCGCCGGATCCCGGGACGACCATGGCCCGCAGGCCGGCGGCCACGCGGCGCCCCTTGACGACGGCGGCGACCGCTCTCAGGTCCTCGATGCGGGCGTTGGTGCACGAGCCGATGAACACGTGGTCGACGGCCAGGCCTTCCAGCGACATGCCCGACTCCAGGCCGGTGTAGCGCAGCGCCTGTTCGGTGCTCGCGTGTCGTGCGCCCTCGGGCACGGGGACGGTGCCGGTGATCGGGATCGCCTGGTCGGGACTCGTTCCCCAGGTGACGTACGGCGCGACGTCCGCGGCATCGAACCGGTGCTCGATGTCGAACCGCGCCGCGGCGTCGCTGCGCAGCGTGGCCCAGTGCGCCAGCGCACGCTCGCGCAGGTCGCCGGCGATGTCCGGCGCCCGGGCCAGGACATAGTCGATCGCGGCCTGGTCGGGGGCGACGAGCGCTCCGCGCGCGCCGGCCTCGACCGCCATGTTGCACAGCGTGAACCGCGCCTCGACCGACAGCGCGGCGATGGCGCCGCCGTAGAACTCGACGACGTGGCCGCGCGCGCCCTGGGCGCTGATGCGGCTGATGATCATCAGGATCAGGTCCTTCGACGTCGTTCCCGGCGGCAGGACGCCGTCGACGCGGATGCGCATGTCGGCGGCGGTGCGGTACACCAGCGTCTGCGTGGCCAGCACGTGCTCGACCTCCGAGGTGCCGATGCCGAAGCCCAGCGCGCCGAGCGCGCCGTAGGTCGTCGTGTGGCTGTCCCCGCAGATCACCACCATGCCGGGCCGGATCATGCCGTGCTCGGGCGCGATGATGTGCTCGATGCCTTGCAGCGGGTCGTTGGTGTCGAACAGCGCGATGCCGTGGCGCTCGCAGTTGCGCTTCAGGTTGCTGGCCTGCAGCGCGGAGGCCGGATCCTGGATGATGCGATGGGGCGACGGATGGGTCGGGATGACGTGGCTCACCGTCGCGAGGTTCTGGCCGGGCATGAGCACGTCGCACCCGCGCTCGTGCAGGCCCGCGAATGCCTGCGGACTGGTGTATTCGTTCATCAGGTGCAGGTCGCAGAACAGCAGCACGTTCTGGTCGTCGAGGACGGCCACCGTGTGGCTGTCGAGGAGCTTGCGATAGAGGGTGCGGGCGGTCGTCATTCGCGATCCTCGGCGGCGCGCAGGAACGCGTCCACGTGTTCCAGCAGCAGGGTCGGAGCCTCTTCCGCGATGTAGTGGCCGCACGGCAGCGCCTCGCCCCGCACGTCGCTCGCGACGAGCCGCCACTCGTCGAGCGGGCGGAAGCAGCCCTGGATCACGCCGTCGCGGCCCCACAGCACCAGCGTGGGCGTGTCCATGCGGCGGCCGGCGGCGCGATCGGCGCGGTCGTGCTCGAGGTCGACGCCGGCCGCGGCGCGGTAGTCCTCGCAGACCGCGTGCGCGGCGCCGGGCAGGGCGATGCAGCGCTCGTACTCGGCCAGGGCACGGCCGTCGAAGGGTGCGAGCCCGGCGCCGCGGCGCCCGACCACCTCGCGGACGTAGGCGGCCGGGTCGGCCTCGATCAGGCGTTCGGGCAGCGGCGCCGGCTGGATCAGGAAGAACCAGTGCCAGTAGGCGGTCGCGAACGCGCGCGAGGTCTGTTCGTACATCGCCAGCGTGGGCGCCACGTCGAGCAGGGCCATGCGGCCGACCCGCCGCGGGTGATCCACGGCCAGCCGGTGGGCGACGCGCGCGCCGCGGTCGTGCGCGAGGATGTCGAAGCGATCGAATCTCAAGGCCTGCATCAGGCGCACCTGGTCGCGCGCCATCACCCGCTTCGAATAGTTCGCGTGATCGGGCAGGCCGGCCGGCTTGGACGAGTCGCCGTAGCCGCGCAGGTCGGCCAGCACGACGGTGTGGCGGCGCGCCAGGGCGGCGGCGACCTTGTGCCAGATCGCGCGCGTCTGCGGATGCCCGTGGAGAAGCAGCAACGGCGTGCCGGTACCGCCGACGAGCGCGTCGATCTCGACGTCGTCGTCCACCGGGAACCGGTGGCGCTCGAATCCGGGGAAGAGGTCGTGGGCGGAAGGCGTCGGGTGGTGCATCGCGGGCGCTCGTGGGATCGTCGTTCGTCAGCGGGCCGGCACGGTGGCGACCAGCGCGTCGCGGCCCCGTCGACACAGCGCGACGCCGGCCCGCAGCACCGAAGCGCGCCACGCGGGGTCGGACGGAATGAAGGCCTCGCGATATTCTGCGCCCGCCCGGCGCAACGCCTCCGAATCACCCGCCTGCCGGCGCATCCACGCGTTCGCGAGATGGGCGCGTTGCATGCGGCGGCGCTCCAACGTGCCGAACTCGACGGCGGTGGCCGAGAGCCGGCAGTCTCGCAGCGCGCCGGCGAACGCATCGATCATGAGGCCCTGGAAGCTGGCCAGCGCCGCGTGGGTGGAACCCGCGCCGCTCAGCGCGACGTCGCCCCAGACCTCGCGCGCGCGCTCGCGCTCGAACGAGCCCGGCGCGTCGACGTTGATCATGAACGGCTGGCCGTACGGGCCGATGCCCGTGTGCAGGTCGACCAGCACGCAGCGTCGCGCGCTCGCGAGGTGCTCGCTCAATTGCGCGCGCAGCGCGGTGTTGGCCCACTCGGGCCGGTCGCCGCCGTAGAAGATGCCGTCGGCGTGCAGGTACTGCCCGCCGTTGAACGCGTTCGAGAACACCTGCTCGCCCACGCGGGCGCGGAACGCGTCCATCGCGGCGAAGGCGCGCGCGATCTCCGCTTCGTTCCAGTCGGCCAGCATCAGGTGCGGATGCAGCTCGGCGTAGCCCGTGTTGGGCGGGGGCACGTCGGGGAACGCGATGAAGTTGCGGTTCAGGTCGACGTTGTTCTCGGTGCCGCGCTGCCAGTGCGCCATGCCCCACGGATTGACGGCATGCACCAGCACGACGCCGACGCGCGCCGGCAGCGCGCCGGGGTCGTCCTCGCGCAGCCACGCGGTCATCACGGCCGAGCCGGCATGGCCCTCGATGCCATGGGTGCCGCAGGCCACGACGAACACGCTCTCGGCACCGGGGTCGCCGAACTGCGCGACGTCCTGCCACAGCGCCTCGCCGTCCGGGCCTCGCCCGGGGTGGCGCAGGCCGTGGACCCGGCCGCCGCGCGCGGAGACCGCTTGCAGCCACGCCTGGCGGGCGGCGCCGTAACCGGGCGCGAAGCCGTCCTGGGATTCGGGAATGCCATTCATCGTGCGATGGATGCTAGGGCCGACCCCGGCGCGCGACCATAGCCGTCCTGGCATACGGGATGACCCGCAGATCAATCCTCCGTCGCGCTCCGGGGCCCCTGGAAACGCACCAGCGGATCGACCTCGGTGTCCGGCTCCGCGAAGGGAATGCACTGGATGAACAGCGAGAAGAGCTCGGCCTGCGAGCTGGTCTCGAGCTTGCGGTGGATGCTCTTGCGCTGGTTGCGGATCGTGCCTTCGGCGGTGTTGAGCCGCTCGGCGGTCTGCTCCGACGAGTAGCCGCTGAGCATGTAGAACACCACCTCGCGCTCCCGCTTCGTCAGCAGCGACGCACCGAAGTTGGCCATGGTGCTTTCCACCTTGCGATGCACCATCCGGTCGTCCTCGTCGTGCGGGGCCGGCACCGCGATCTCGTGGTGCCGGCGCATGGCGGCGAACAGCAACGGCAGCACGTGGCGCACCAGCGCGAGCTCGGCCTCGGCGAACGGCGGCGTGCCCTCCTCGCGGCCGAGGCACAGGGCCATCGAGCTGCGGGCGTCGATGCGCCAGAGCACGTCGATCGTGTCGACCAGCCGCGTGTTGCGGAAGAAGGCCTGGTAGAACTCGCTGTCGTAGAAGTCGTCGGGCACGTAGGACGACATCGGATAGGCGCCGTCGGGCGTGCCGCGCTGGTACATCTGGTACACCGGGTCCAGCACGTACGGGCCGTCCATGTAGACGGCCTCGCGCGCGCCGCGGCGCAGGGCCGCGGCGGCCTGGATGGCGATGTACTGCGGGCGCTTGTCGATCGAGTACTGCAGCGCGATGCCCACCTCGGCGTCGATCAGCGAGCGCAGGAAGCTCATGACGGCGCCGTAGAACTCGGGCCGGCCGACGGCGTCGGTGATGGCGCAGAGACGGTCGACGCCTTCGGCGTCGAGCGCGAGCGCGAAACGCGTGCGCCTGCGCGGGGCGGTGTCGGGAGCGGGTTTTGTCGATTCACGTGCCATGCGGGCCTTCGGGACATCCTTGCGTGCTTATCCCCCACGGGATATTTCAGTCTGATGACGGCGTTCATACCATGGAGCCAGGCGATGCGGAACTGTTTGCAAGCCATCGCGCCGGAACCCACACTTTCTCGTCATCATGGAAAGCTTCATGGCCAAAAGCAAGACGCAGTCCCGAAGAAACCATCGCACCGTCCTGAACTGGTCGGTGCTGGCGGCCAGCGCCGCGTTCAGCCTGCCGGCCTCGGCGCAGACGGACGCCGCGCCCGCGGCCGCACCGGCGGCCTCCGGCGCCGCGGCCTCCAAGCTGGCCGCGCCCGACGACATCCAGCGCGTCGAGGTCACCGCCGGCAAGCGCAAGCAGCTGCAAAGCGAGGTGGCGGGCACCGTCACGGCGATCTCCGGCGCGAAGATGGAGCAGCTCGGCACGGTCGACGCCGAGGACCTGTTCAAGCTCAGCCCGGGCGTGCAGTTCAGCAAGGACAACGCCGACGGCGCGATGATCAGCATCCGCGGCATCGGCACCAACACCGTCTCCGACAACGTCGTCTTCGGCCAGTCGCCCACCGGCCTCTACATCGAGGACGTGCCGGTCACCGACCCGTACGTCTACATCTCCACGCCCGACGTGGTGCCGTTCGACCTCGAACGCGTGGAAGTGCTGCGCGGCCCGCAGGGCGCGCTGTACGGCTCGGCCTCGCTGGGCGGCGCGGTGCGCTACCTGTACGCCAAGCCGGACCTGCGCCAGGACGCCTTCAGCGTGCTCACCGGCCTGTCCAGCGTGTCGCACGGCGGCACCGGCTACAACGTCGACACGATGGCCAACCTGGTGCTGTCGCGCGACGTCGCGGGCCTGCGCGTCGTGGTGACCAGGCGCAAGGATCCCGGCTACATCGACAACGTCAAGACCGGCAAGAACGACATCAACGCCAACGTCGCGGAATCGGCGCGCGTGATCCTCGCGCTCAAGCCCGCGCGCGACCTCGACCTCACCGCCACCTATTCCGTCCAGCAGAGCAAGCAGGGCGGCGACGGCGGCGTGAGCCCGTCGCCCGACGAGCTGACGATCGCCGCGCCCACCGACGCGCGCATCCTGTCGAAGTTCAGCCTGACGTCGGTGCAGGCGAACTGGGAGGTCTCCGGCCTGCGCCTGACGTCGCTGAGCGGCTACACCACCAAGGTGCGCAACCAGGACAACGACCTCAGCTACCTGCTGGTGCCCGACTTCACGGTCTACGGCGGCGTGAACGCGCCCAACGTCGACCGCGCGCTGAACGTCGAGCGCCGCGACTCGCACGCATTCACGCAGGAGATCCGCCTCGCGCCCGTGACTCCGGGCGCGCTCAGCTGGCTGGTGGGCGCGTTCCACCAGCGCGCCACGTTCTTCCGCAGCGAGCTCGTGACGCTGCCCGGCGCCGACGATCCGGAAAACCTGCCCGACGACATCTACTTCCAGACCGCGCGCCACGGCGTGGCCACCGAGAACTCCGTCTTCGCGGATCTCGACTGGAAGGTGACGCCGCAATGGTCGCTGGGCGCCGGCGCGCGCTACTTCCGCACGCAGGTCGACTTCGCCCGTTCCAACTTCGGCGCGCCCTACACCGAGTTCGACAGCAAGGAGAGCGGCACCACGCCCAAGTTCAGCACGCGCTACCAGTTCACGCCCGAGGTGTCGGCCTACGCGACCGCCTCGCGCGGCTATCGCTACGGCGGCATCAACACGGTCGGCTCGCTGCCCTACAAGTCCGACTCGCTGTGGAACTACGAGACGGGCCTGCGCATGCAGCCGGCCAAGGAAGTCTCGCTGGACCTGAGCCTGTTCATGCTGGACTGGAAGAACATCCAGATGTCGACCTCCAACACGGACGGCTTCGTGCTCGTCACCAACGCGGCCAAGGCGCGCTCCACTGGCTTCGAGGCCGCGCTGGGATGGCGTCCCGTGCAGGACTTCAGCCTCGACGCGTCGCTCGCCCTGACCGACGCCAAGCTCAAAGCCGCGTTCGTGTCGGCCAGCGGCCGCGTGGTCGACTCCGGCACCGAGCTCGCCGGCGTGGCCAAGGTGCAGTCCAGCCTCAACGCCACGTACCGCTTCACCGGCCCGTTCCAGAGCAGCGCGGCGTTGTCCACGGTGCTGCAGTACATGGGCAAGCGCCAGGCGCAGATCGACGCCGGCCTGGAGTTGCCGGCCTACACCACCGCCGACCTGCGCCTCGCGCTCGGCTGGTCGAACTGGGAGCTGACCGGCTTCGTGCAGAACGTGGCCGACCGCCGCGGGCAGTCGTCCGCCCAGGTCAACTACTCCACGTACCAGAATCCGGGGGCGATCAACTTCACCGAGTGGTATCCGATCAAGCCGCGCACCATCGGTGTCAGCCTGCGGTATGACTACTGAGAACCTGGTGACTTCGCTGCCCCTCGCTCCTTCCACCCTCGCGCGCCGCCGTGCGCCGCACCCGTGGACGGTGCTGGCGGTGCTCACGCTGGTCAACGCGCTGGCGCAGTCGGGCGGCACAGTGCTGGCGGCGGTGCTGCCGCTGGTCAAGGCCGACTTCGGCTTCTCGGACGGCCAGCTGGGCCTGCTCACCGGCTACGGATCGGCCGTGTCGTTCGCGCTGCTGGCGCTGCCGATCTCGCACTGGGCGTCGCGACGCGGCAGCTCGCTGGTGCTGAGCCTGTGCATGCTGGTGTGCGGCGCGGCCAACCTGCTCACCGCCGGTTGCGCGGCCTTCTGGCAGCTGATCGCCGCGCGCCTGTTCTCCGGGGTCGGCCCGTCGGCGGCGTGGCCGCTCGGACAGGCGCTGGTGAGCGACTTCTTCCCGCCGCAGCGCCGCGCCGGCGCGCTGTCGGTCTACACCGCGGGCGACTTCGCCGGCAACACGCTGCCACTGGTCGTGGGCGGCTGGATCGGCGTGCACCACGGCTGGCGCGCCGCGTTCGCGGTGTTCGGCGTCGGCATCCTCGTGGTGACCCTGCTGCAACGTTGGCTGTTGCCCGATCGCAGCTCGGCCGAGACGGCGGCGCTCGACGAAGGCGGCGTCCAGGATGTGCCCGACGTCCACTGGGCCGACGGCCTGCGCTCGCTGCTGAAGCGGCGCGCGTTCGTCCACATCATGCTGGGCTTCAGCTGGGCCTCGTTCGCCGTCTCGGGCCTGTCCAAGTGGATGCCCAGTTTCTACAACCGGCAGTTCGGCCTCGCGCCGGACCAGGCCGCCGCCTTCTTCGGCAGCGCCTACGCCGGCGGCGCGCTGCTGGGCCTGCTGCTGGGCGGCCTGCTGGGCAACTGGATCGGCTCGGGCAGGCAGGAGCGGCTGCTGCCGTTCTGCATGATCACCTACCTGTTCACGTTCCCGTGCATCCTGGGCGTGCTGTTCGCGCCGAGCCTGAAGTTCGCGTTCGCGGCGCACGTGGCGGCCACGATGTTCGGCGCGATGCCCAACGGCCCCGTGATGTCGATGATCCATGCGACCGTGCCGCGCTCGATGCGCGTGCTGGCGGCCTCGGTGTTCCTGCTCGCGATGACGCTGCTGGGCGACGGCGGCGGCCCGCTGCTGATCGGCGTCTTCAGCGACGCGCTGCAGCCGCGCTTCGGCCACGAGTCGCTGAAGTACGCGATGTTGCTCGTCAAGCTGCTCGGCCTGCTGCTGTTCGTGCACCTGTCGATCGCCTGGGCCGCCGCGCGGCGTGAATCGGCGCGATCGGCCTCGGCCCAACCTCATTCCGGAGACGCTCGATGAGCGACCAGTCCCTGCCCGCTGTCGTGGCGGAAGACCACTTCAACCTGCGGCTGCCGGGCGACCCGCAGATCGCGCCGGACGGCCGGCACGTGGCCTTCGTGCGCATGCGTGCCGACGTCGAGACCGACAGCTGGGCCAGCGAGGTCTGCGCGGTCGACACCGCGTCGCGCCTGCGCGTCGAACTCGGTCGCGGCAGCCAGCCGCGCTGGGCGCCCGATGGCCGGAGCCTGGCCTTCGTCACTGCATCGGAGGGCCGCTTCGCGATCGAGCGCTGGCTTCCAGGCACCGACCGGCGGCAAGTGCTGGTGCGCCTCGCGCAGGCGCCCAGCGGACTCGCCTGGTCGCCCGACGGCGGCCGGCTCGCGTTCATCAAGCGCGTGCCCGGCGTACCCGAGGAAGTCACCGTTCCGGCGTGGGAAGCGCTGCGCACGCCGAAGTGGAGTCCGCGCGGCATCTACAGCGACAAACTGATCCGCCGCGTCGAGGGCTACGACGGCGAGCAGCCCGACGGCCACCACCAGATCTTCGTCCTGGCGCTCGCCACGGGCGAATTGAAGCAGCTCACGGACGGCCCGTTCGAGCACGGCGGCCCGCTGGTCGACGTCACCAAGCTCGGGCTGGGCGGACGCATCTCGTGGACGCCGGACGGCCGCCACATCGTGATGTCCATGCAGCGCCACCCGCCGCAGGCCGGGCCGCTCGATCCGCGCACGGTCGTCGAGGCCGACGTCTACGAGTTCGATGTGGCCGACGGCACGGTTCGACGCCTCACGGAATTCGGCGGTCCGGTGTGCCGCGCCACGGTGTCGCCCGACGGCCGCTGGATCGCATTCGTCGGCTACCGCAACCGGCAGCAGTCGTTCCAGACCAGCGTGCTGCACGTGATGCCGCGCCAGGGCGGCGACATCGTCGCGCTGCCGCATCCCGAGACGCTGGACATCGAGCAAGGCATCCAGTGGCTGCCCGACAGCTCCGGCTTGTTGGCCCTGGTCCTCGACGCGGGCGCCGGCTGCCTGACGCGCGTCGGCCTGGACGGGCACTGGACGACGCTGAATCGCGACGTCGGCGGTGGCGCCAGTTCCGGCTACGCGCTGTACACCAAGGGCCTGTCGGTGGCGCGCGACGGCCGCATCGCGTGCCTGCAGGGCAGCCGCACGCGCACCGACGAGGTGGCGCTGCTGTCGGCGGACGGCCGCCTCGAGGCGGTGCTGTCGAACGAATCCGCCTGGCTGGCGTCGCGCACCGTGGCGACGCTGGAGGAGCTGTGGCTGCAGACGCGCCAGCCCGCGCGCGGCTGGCAGGCCTGGCTGATGCGGCCGCCACACGCGCCGGCCGACGCCGAAGTGCCGCTGATCCTGTGGCTGCACGGCGGCCCCTACCTGTCCTGGGGGCCCGACTTCGCGATCGTGCCGCAGGTCTGGGCCGCGCGCGGCTACGCCGTGCTGATGATCAACCCGCCCGGCTCGCTGGGCTACGGCGAGGCGTTCACCGACAAGCTGCAGGACGGCTTTCCGTGCCCGGACGACCTGCAGTTGCCGGACTGCGTCGAGCAGGTCGTCGCGCGCGGCGGCATCGCGCGCGACAGCGTGCACGTGGCGGGCGAGTCGGCCGGCGGCGTCATGACCAGCTGGCTGATCGGACACAGCCGGCGCTTCGCCTCGGCGGCCGTGATCTACGGCGTGATGGACTGGATCAGCCAGGCGCTCACGGTCGACCGGCCCGACTACTTCGGCTACTTCCGCTCGCCGGCGCCGCCGTGGGAAGAAGGGATGCACGAACACTATTGGCGGCGTTCGCCGCTGTCGCTCGTGGCGCGAGTCCGCACGCCGACGATCGTGTTGTGCGGCGAGAAGGACGCGCGCACGCCGATCGCGCAGTCCGAGATGTACTACACGGCCCTGAAGCTGTGCGGCGTCGACGCGGCGCTGGTGCGCTACCCCGACGACAACCACAGCTTCGAGTGGCATCCCAGCCACTGGCTCGACCTGATCGAGCAGGTCGACCGCTGGTTCCGGCGGCATCCCGTGCGCGGCACCTAGCGCTTTCCCCTCCCTTTTGTCGATCCACGCGGCCTCGCCTGGCGGGCGCCGCGGGTCTCGCCACGCCTGCGCCGATGGCCGGAGCCTCCGATGCCTGTCAGCGATTCCAATCCCGGCACGACCGTCTTCGAACGGCTCGCGCCGAAACCGTCGGTGGTCGCCGAGTCGCTGCTGGGCAGCGTCAACCGGCCGTTCTGGCTCGACGACGTGGGCACGCGCGCGCGTTTCGCGCCCCTGCGAGAGGCCGCGAGCGCCGACCTGGCCATCGTCGGCGGCGGCTTCCTGGGGCTGTGGAGCGCGATCCTGGCCAAGGAGCGCGACCCGGGGCGCAACATCATCCTGCTCGAAAGCGACGAGGTCGGCTGGGCGGCGTCGGGCCGCAACGGCGGCTTCTGCGAAGCCAGCCTCACGCATGGCGACGAGAACGGCCAGCGTCGCTGGCCGGAGGAGCTCGAACGATTGCAGGCCCTGGGGATGCGCAACCTCGACGAGATCGCGCAGTCCGTCGAGCGCTACGAGATCGACTGCGACTTCGAACGCACGGGCGTGATGGCGGTCGCCGTGGAGCCCTACCAGGATGCGAGCCTGCGCGGTGCCGGCTACATGGACGCGCGAGCGGTCCGGGCCGAAGTCGCGTCGCCCACGTTCCTGTCCGCGCGCTGGGACAAGGACACCACCGCCATGCTGCATCCCGGCAAGCTGGTGACGGGCCTCGCGCGCGTGGCGAGCGAGCTGGGCGTGCAGATCCACGAGCAGTCGCGGGTGAGCGCGCTGAAGGCGCTGCGCGACGGCGTGCGTCTCGACACGACGCAGGGCAGCGTGACCGCCGCGCGCGTGGTGCTGGCCACCAACGCGTTCCCGTCGTTGCTGCGCCGCTATCGATCGCACACGATTCCGGTGTACGACTACGTGCTGATGTCCGAGCCCTTGAGCGACGCGCAACTTGCCGCCGTCGGCTGGAAGCACCGCCAGGGCCTGGCCGATCTCGGCAACCAGTTCCACTACTACCGCATCACGCGCGACGACCGCATCCTGTTCGGCGGCTACGACGCCGTCTACCACTTCGGCGGCAAGGTGGATGCGAAGCATGACGACCGCCCCGAGTCCTTCGAGCGGCTCGCCAGCCACTTCTTCACCACCTTCCCGCAACTCGAAGGCCTGCGCTTCACGCATCGCTGGGGCGGCGCGATCGACACCTGCTCGCGTTTCTGCGCCTTCTTCGGCGACGCCCACGACGGCCGCGTGGCGCATGCCGCGGGCTTCACCGGCCTGGGCGTCGGCGCCACGCGCTTCGCCGCCAACGTGCTGCTGGACAAGCTCGACGGCCTGGACACCGAGCGCACGCGCCTGCGCATGGTGCGCGAGACGCCGATGCCGTTCCCGCCGGAGCCGCTGAGGTGGGCCGCGGTGCAGGCCACGCGCTGGTCGCTGGATCGCGCCGACCGCAACCACGGCAGGCGCAACCTGTTTCTGCGCACGATGGATGCGCTGGGCCTGGGCTTCGACTCATGAACCAACCCACCATGGACATGCACGACAACTACATCGACGGCAGGTGGCAGCCTGCGCTGAGCGGCGCCATGCGCGAGATCGTCAACCCCGCCAACGGCGACGTCATCGCGCGCGTCGCCGACAGCCGGGCCGAAGACACCCGCCTGGCCATCGCGGCCGCGAAGCGGGCGTTCCACGCGACGGGCGAATGGCGTCGCATGAGCGGCCCGCGCCGCGCCGACACGTTGCTGGCGATCGCGGACGGCATCAAGGCGCGTGCCGGCGAGCTCGCCGTGCTCGACACGCGCGACAACGGCAAGCCGCTGCGCGAGGCACGCGCCGACGTCGACGACGCGGTCGCATGCTTCCGCTACTACGCCGGACTCATCACCAAGCCGCAGGGCGGCGTGTACGAGGTCGGTGACGGCTTCGGGCCGATGCACTCGTATTCGATGCATGAACCCGTGGGGGTATGCGCCCTGATCACGCCGTGGAACTATCCGCTGCTGATGGCCGCGTGGAAGCTTGCGCCGGCGCTGGCCGCCGGCAACTGCGTCGTCTTCAAGCCCAGCGAGCTCACGCCCTTGTCGGCGGTGGAGCTGTTCCGGATCTTCGACGTGGCCGGCCTGCCGCCCGGCACCGCCAACCTGGTGCTCGGCACCGGCCCCGCCGCCGGCCACGAACTGGCGCTGAGCCACGACGTCGACATGATCACGTTCACCGGCAGCACCCGCACGGGCCGGGTCATCGCCGCCGCCGCCGTGGGCAACCTCAAGAAGGTGGGCCTGGAACTGGGCGGCAAGTCGCCGAACATCGTCTTCGCCGACGCCGACTTCGAGGGCGCCGTGGAGTGGGCGATGGTCGGCGTGTTCTTCAACCAGGGCGAGGTGTGTTCCGCGGGTTCGCGCATCCTCATCGAGGAAAGCCTGAAGGATCGCTTCGTGGCGCGCCTGGCCGAGCGGGCCGACGCGATGACGATCGGCGACGGCATGGGCGATCCCGACATGGGGGCCATCGTCTCGCAGGCGCAGCTGGACCAGGTGCTGGGCCACATCGAGCGCGCCAAGGCGCAGGGCGCGCGCCTCGTCTGCGGCGGCGAGCGCTATGTCGGCGGCGACTGCGCGCGTGGCTTCTTCGTGCGCCCCACGATCTTCGACGGCTGCACGTCCCGCATGGACATCGTGCGCGAGGAGGTCTTCGGCCCCGTCGTCGCGGTGCAGACCTTCACCACCGAAGCCGAAGCGGTGGCCATGGCCAACGACACGCCCTACGGACTCGCTGGCGGCGTGTTCACCAGCGACGGCGCGCGCGCGCTTCGCGTGATGAAGGAGATCCGCGCCGGCGTGACCTGGATCAACTGCTACAACCCGACCTTCAACGAGGCGCCGTGGGGCGGCTGCAAGATGAGCGGCTATGGCCGCGACCTGGGCGTCAACGGGTTGCAGGAGTACCAGCAGGTCAAGCAGGTGAACATCAGCCTGCGCCCGGGTGCGCCCGGGTGGTATCCGCAGCGCGGGTGAGCGGTGGCGCCGGGCGAGACCCGCCGCGGAGTTCCCTCGCTCGAGGAGCGCCGACATCCCTGCCGGCGCCTCGAGCGCGTCGATCAGAAGCGGTAGCGCATGCCGACCGCCGCCGCGCTGGCGGTCTTGCCGGCGGTCACCTGCGGGCCTGCACCCGTGGCGCTGTCGTCGGTGTACGCCGTGGCGTTGCCGTTCCTGATCGACGTCAGCACGCCGTACACGTCGAAGCCCTTGGCCACCGAGTGGATGTATTCGGCGCTGTACTGGCTGGCGGTGCCGCCGCCGACGTCCTTGATCTTGCTGGTGCCGGCGCCGACGGCGATGGTGTCCGCGCCGACCGGGATGTTGACGCCGGCCCAGAACTCGCGGCGGTTGTCGGGGGTGTCGGCCGCGCCGGTGGCGTTGTTGACCACCTGGGCGCCGGCGAGCACCTTGACGGCGCCGAAGTCGTAGGAACCGCTGAGCATCACCGCGCCGGAGTTGACGCCGTCGTCGGCGGGCTTCTTGTGGCCGCTCAGGGTCAGGTTGGCGGCGAGGGCGCCGGCGCCGTAGTGGACGTCGAGATAGGCCAGCGAGCCGTTGGTCTGTTGGCCGGTCGAGGCCTCGCCGGCCGCCAGCAGAACCGTCGCGGTGACGCCCACCGCCGTCGGCGAAACCCACTGCACGGAGTTGTTCGCGCGCGTCGCGTAGAAGCTCACGATGCCGCTCGATGCGGCGCTGCCCGCGCCGGTGCTGAACGGATCGTTGCCGTTGAGGAGTTGTGCATGCCGCTGCAGACGTCCTGGAGACTGGCCCTGCCTCACGGCAATCTCGTCTTCCTCTCACCCTCCCGTCAGCGGCGCTTGATGTGCATGGCGATCGCTGTGTCGTTGCCTGAATCGCGCTGTGCCGCGAGTCACGGATCCGTCATCACCGAATGCACGGGGCGATGCCAGGAGCGCAACGCGACAGCACATGGCAGCGTCGCTCGGGCGAATGGAACGAACGCGACATCGAGGCAAACACCTGCCGCCCTGCGTCGTCTCGTGCAATGCGCGAGCTCGCGCATCTTCGCGTTTCGGGCGGGTGCTTCGCTGCGGCGCCGCGCCGCGCGCGGCCGGCTGCCTAGGATCGAATTCCGGGCCTGCGTCGGCGCGCGACGCGCCCGCGCAACCCGTTCGTGTTCACCCAAACAAAGCGAGGATTCGAGATGATGAAACTTCCAGGAATTGCTTCGGTCGCCCAGGGGCTGACCGGCGAGATCGGCGGTGCGGCGGCGAGCGGCTTCAAGAGCCTGCAGGGCGGCATCGGCGGGGCGCACGCCAGGCAGGAGAACTCCGACCTGTCCAAGGTGGTCGAGGACCTGCTGCACGACAAGTTGATGGACAAGATGGGTGGGGGCGGTGCCGCGTCCGGCCCGCTCGGCGGCCTGCAGGCCACCAGGTTCGGCGGTGGCCACGGCCCGATGGTGCGCGGTGGCGAGCAGTCGCCGCTGCAGGGCGCGAGGCAGGAGAACGGGGACCTGATGAAGGTGCTGTCCGACCTGCTCCGGCAACGCAGCGGCGGCGCCCAGGGCCAGCCGCAGGCACTCGGCCGCCAGGGCGGCGAGAACGGCGACCTCATGAAGCTGCTGGCCGACCTGCTCAAGGATCGCAGCGGCGGTGCGCAGGGCGCGGGTGCGAGTCCGTTCGGCGGCCAACCCTTCCAGCAAGCGCAAGCGGGCGGACTCCAGGGCGAGAACGAGGACCTGATGAAGCTGGTCGCCGACCTGCTGAAGGACAAGTCGGCGGCGGGCGACTCGGGCGAGTCGGGCAATCCGGTGATGCAGTTGCTCCAGCAGCAAAGCGAGCAGCTCAAGGGCCTGCAGTCGATGATGCAGTCGCAGGCCGCCTGATCGCCGCGGCTCGCGATGCCGGCCCGGCGCCGCCAGGTGCCGGGCTTCCTTGATCCGGCCGCTTCCTTCGCCTTTCGGACGGCTGCTTCGCGCATGCATCGGTGCGCGCGATGGCGGCTCCCTACGATCGAATTCCCGGCCCGGCGTGTTGGCGCACACCCCCGGGTCGACCCGTTTCCGTCTTCTTCCCACAGCGAGGATTCAACATGAGAATGTCCACGATCGCGACGACCGCACTCGGTCTGTCAGGCACGCTTTCCGGCGGCGGCTCGGGCGCGGGCGGCGCCGGCGCGCTGCAGGGCGGCGAAGGTGGCGCGGAGGCGGCCATGCCGCACATGCCGTTTCGCATCGGCACGGTCGCCCAGCCGGCAACCGGCGGCGTCGCGGCGCAACAGGGGCCGCAGAGCGAGAACGATGACCTGATGAAGGTCGTCTCCGACCTGTTGCATGACCGCATGATGGGCAAGATGGCCGGCGACGGCGCGACGGGCGCCGGCCAGGCCGACTCGTCGGGCGGCGCGCAAGGCATGCTCCAGCAGATCATGAAGCAGAACGAGCAGATGGAGGCGATGATCGCCTCGATGCTGGCCTCGCAGCAGAAGACCGACGGCGCCGATCCGGCCGACACCTCGGCCGCCGCGCCGCAGATGCAGATGCCGCAGATGCAGGCGCCGCAGATGCAGGCGCCGCAGGCGCAGGCCGCGCCGCAGGGTGGCCAGGCCCCCGCGGCCGCCGCCGCGCCCGCGGCCCCGGCGGCGCAGGCGCCCGCGGGCCTGCCGCAGGAAGACTCCAGGACGGTGCTCGCCGGCGACGCCACCTCGCTGGCCAACAAGGACACCAAGTGCCCGCCCGGCGTGACGATGGACCAGCTCATGGCCGCCAACGGCGGCGTGCTGGGCAAGCTCGGCAACCAGAAGCTCGCGGGCGACGGCGCCAAGACGCTCGAGGGCGGCATCAAGGACAACCTCGCGAAGAAGATGGGCGACACCGCGGACCAGTTCGGCAGGAAGGACGCGAACGGCAAGTCGTCGCAAGCCGACCTCGACGCGACCTACCGCGCGCTCCAGAACGTGTCCGCGTTCAAGAACACCCCCGGCGCGGACGGCAAGCCCATCCCCGACGACATTCGCCACAACGGCAACGTGTCGGGCCTGCAGCCCAGCAAGGAAGTGGCCCGCGGGTCCACGCTGGGCGAGATGCAGGACTGGTACAAGGGCGCGATCGACGGCCCCCAGAAGCAGCTGCCCAAGGGCGACAAGGTCAACGACCAGGGCGTCGAGACCAGCGGCGCGCAGCAGGTCGGCAAGAAGATCCTGGACGGCCTGTCCAAGGTCGCGGGCTTCTTCCGCGACGCGATCAACGCCACGATCGGCAAGATCCCGGGCATCGGCAAGATCCTCAGCGCGCCGATGAACCTGGTCGCGGGCGGCATCTCCGACGGCCTGAAGGCGGCGGGCGACGCGGCGGGCGGGCACATGGCCGATGCGAAGGAAGCCGGCAAGGAGATGGGCCACAACATGCTGGCCACGGTGTCCGAGGCGGCCGACCAGGCGGGCAACCTCGTCAAGCAGACGATCGGCAAGGTGCCCGGCCTGGGCAAGCTGATCGCGGGCGCCGTCAAGGTGGGCACCAACCTGATCACGGGCGCGGCGAACGTCGGCGACACCGCGCTCAAGGGCGGCGACGTCAAGGGCGCCGCCGAGAACATGGGCAAGAACGCCGGCGGCGCCTTGGCGGGCGCCGTCGTCGGCGCGTTCGATCCCACGGGCAAGGTCGAGGATCTGACGAAGAAGGGCGTCGACGACCTGCTCGGCGCCAAGCCGCAGGTCGTGGCCCGCTGAGCAGCGGACGCCGGCCGGACCGCCCCGGCCGCGCCCGGGCTTCGCGCGAACCGACGCCACGTCGTCCGGGCGCCTCTCGATCGAGGCGGCCCATCCGACCATTCCTCGCTGGAGCAGCTCATGAGCGTGCAATTGATGATGCCCGCGCCGGCCTTGCAGCCGGTGCAGTTTCCGCCGTCGTTCGACGCCGGCGGCTCCACGCAGTCCGATGATGGCGTGCCGCCGGACGACGCGAGTTCCGGCGCCGCGCCGGGCCGCCCGCCCGGCGGCACCGAGTTGCCGCCGGAGATCGACAAGCTCCTGCAGCAGCTGATGCAGGTGCTGACGGACGCCACGGCGAACTCGGGCTCCGGCGCCGGCGGCCAGGGCGCCTGCGGCAACGGCCAGGCCCAGGGCGGCACCGGCCTGGATCCGCAGACGGCGGAGATGCTGGCCTACATCGCCCGCATGTTCGAGGCCCGGATGCAGCAGCAGCAACAGGCGCCGCAGCCGGACGACGGCGTCGCGGGCGTCGGTGGCGGTGGGGGTGGCGCACCGTCCGCCGGCGGCAGCGTTGCGCAAGCCGCCGCCGCGGCACCGGCCGCCATGCCGCCCACCCAGGACACCTCCGCGGTGCCCCCCGCGGCCACCGGCGGCCCGGCCGACGCCGGACTCGCGAGGAACGAGGGCGGCGTCCCTCAGGCGGCGGCCATCGACGGCGTGGCGCCCAATGCCGCCAAGGTGGTCGACACCGGCACCGGCTCCGACCGGATCTTCAACGTGACGAACGACACCAGCCGGACCAAGTCGTTCGAGTACGAGACCGAAGGCCAGAAGAAGGCCGTCATGACGCTGGCACCCGGCGAGACCGGGGCCTTCAAGGCGAACTCCAGGGATCTCGGCGTCCGCATCGAGAACTCGGATGCCCAGGGCAACGTGAAGCCGAACGAGCAGTTGTTCGAGACCGGCGGCGCCGACAACGGCCAGGCCGCCGGGGTGAGCAACGACGACATCAGCAACGTCGACGGCGACAAGGACGTCGACGGCCGCCCGGAGAAGATGACCGACACGCTGTCGGACGGCAAGAAGGCCGGCGACGGCGATGCGATCCGGCCCTACCAGAACCCGACCGACGACGCCGCCGCGATGGGGCTCGCGGGCGACGGCAGCATGACGTCCAACACCGTCGTGTCCGACTGAGGCTCAGTCCGCATGCGCGACCCGGTTGCGGCCGCGCTCCTGCGCCAGCTGCAACGCATGGACGGCCCGATGGATGGGGTCGTCGGTGCCGGCCTCGCCGACCGCGCACAGCGCGATGGTGACGGTCACGTCCAGGCCCTCGGCGATGCGGCCCCAGGGGTGCGCTTCGATGGTGGCGCGCAGCCGCTCGCACACCGCGGCAGCCACTTCGAGCGCGGTCTCGGCGTGTCCGACCAGGAAGGCGATGTCGTCGAGTTGCGAGACGAAGTCGGTGTTGCGCGCGGTACCCGAGATCAGCCGCCACAACGTGCGCTGGATCTCGGCGATCGCCGCCACGCCATGGCGCTGGTGCAACTGGTCGACGTCGTCGGGCGCGACCACCGCGATGCAGGTGCCGGCCGCCGGGCGCAGCAGCGCCGCCGGCGGCTCCTCGGGGCGCGGCGCGTCGCCGCCCGGAAAGGCCGCGCCGTCGATGTCGCGCCGGTTCAGCAGCACGCGCACCTGGGCGTCGGCGCGTTGCTCGAGCAGCCGGCGCTCCAGCAGGCGCGACGCCTCCAGGTGCTCCAGCGCCGGGCCCGCGTCGTTGCGCTGCCGGTGGCTCTCCGCCAGGCCCTGGTGGGCCTCCTTGACCCAGTCGTGGTCGTCCGAACCGCGAGCCTGGAGGAGCACCTGGTTGTAGAACTCGATCGACCGGTCCAGGTTGCCGCGATGGCGCTCGATCGCCCCGCGGTGCAGCAGGGCCGACATCGCGATGAGCCGATAGCCGTCGCGGGTGGAGAGATCGAGCGCGATGGTGGCGTGCGCCAGCGCGCGCTCGTGGTCCGCGCCGGCGATGTGCACGCGCGCGAGGATCGAATGGCAGGTGGCCTGCTGCAGGCTCAGGCCGGTCGCCAGCGAGAGCTGCAGCGCCTCGGAGGCGTGCCGCAGCGCTTCGGCCATGACGGGCGCCCGCTCGGGATCGGGCAGGGTGCGCGCCAGCGCGAGGGTGTTGCCGCTCAGGTTGTTCAGGGCCGCGAAGAGCTCCTCGCGGCCGGCGCTCGCGCGCGCCATGCGCAGCGCCTCCTCGAACAGGCGCTGCGCGCGCAGCGGTTCGCCGAGCGCCTTGTAGGCGCTGCCCGCCCGATTGAGCGCCCAGCTCATCAGCGCCGGATCGCCCACCTCGCGGGCCACCTCCAGGGCCTGCGAGGCGTAGAGCAGGGCGTCCTTCTGCAATCCGATGCACAGGTAGGACAGCACCAGCGTGCACAGCGTGCGGCCGCGCATCGCCGCGTCCCGGGTGCGCTTGAGCAGGGCCAGCGTCCGGTGGCTGTCGATGACGGCGGCCTCGCCGTCGCCCAGGCGCAGCTGCTGCAGGGCCAGCGACGAGAGCGCGGCGGCCTGCAAGGCGGTGTCGGCGATGGTCTCGCCGATGGCCAGGGCCTGGCGCGACCGTTCCATGCCCTGCCTGAAGTGCCCGAGCTCGTTCGCGGCCTCGGCCGCCGCCAGGCACGCGCGCGCCTGTGCCGCGAGGTCGGCGCGCGCCGGTGCGGCGGAGGCTCGCCACCGCGCCGCCAGCGGGCGCGCGTCGAGCGCTTGGAGGTTTCCCATGTCGCTGTTCCGTGCTTGCGCTGCGACTCGTGCTGTCGGTCGGCAGCTGCGGCTGTCCCTGATACCAGGGTACCGTATCTGGCGCGAGAGCGGCACGCCATACCGCGAGTCGGGTAGCCGGGTAGCCGGGTTGGCGGTGCGGCGGGCCGGCGCACCGGCGCCGCGTCGCTCTAGACATCATGGTCGCCGCTAAGTAGGCGGCCGGTCTCCAACATCGTAGATTGCATGCCGAGGCATGTAGGGCTACATGCTGTGACTTGCGTCGTCAG
>FSXQ01002819.1_pt1 | contig 25164 bp, 25 predicted proteins | sample 1638011 | NCBI WGS metagenome assembly FSXQ01 (sample SAMEA3914789, study PRJEB12502) | metagenome | biome: forest; material: soil | place: Canada | collected 2011-07-03 | depth 0.3 m | reverse complement strand
CGGCCCGATCGCCCGGCTAGCGGGGAAGAGGAATTCGAAGTCGACGTCTACTTCCTGTGCCCCCCGAGGCAAGTCGACATGGAACGCAGCTTGTTCCACTGGATCGCGTCGCCAAGGCAGGCGCTTCCCGCCCACATTGAATGCGAGCCCTGCGACCTGGTCGAGCACGTTGGGCGGCACCGGATCGCCCGGAACCCATTGAGGAAACAGCAGCGTCAGCTGCTTCATTCCGCGTACGGGAATGGTTTCGTGGATGCGGTGGATGCCACGCATGGCGTCGGTGGCGTCGACCCCGAGGCGAAGGGTGCCGGGATAGGCGACATCCTGCGGCGGCGCGATCGGCGCTGGTGCCGGGGTCGCCTGCGGAAGCGGCCAACCACCGGTCGCCTCGTTTGCAGCGACGCGGTCGGACGCGACGAGCGACGCCAGCAGCGCCATCGTTGTCATCAAGAATTTCACGCATGTCCTCCGTGGTCACGGCCGAGATGGCAGGCGCGACCGAAGCGGAGATATTGCCAAAGCAGGGTACGGGACAGAACTCCCGTGGAACTCAAAGCTCCATTGCGTGGAGGACAACGCTGCGCAGCTGCGCGTGCCTACAACGTCGCGACAAGATAGTCGATGAAGGCACGGATCTTGTTCGGGACGTGCGGGCCAGGCAGATACGCCAGCGCGGCGTCGCGTCGGTAGGGGACATCGAAGCTCCAGTCCGGCAGGACTTCGACGAGACGGCCCTCCTCGAGCCCCTCGCGCGCCGAGAAGTCGGGAATGAGGCCGATGCCACCGCCCGCCGCAGCGGCCAGGGCGATCGCAATGCTGTTGTTCAGCGCGTAACGCGGGGGGACCGTCAGCGTCGTTCGCTGCTCGCCTTTGCACATTGTCCAGGTTGCCCCGAATGCGCCGTGACCGAGATGAAGGCAGCGATGTCGTTCCAGATCGGTCGGCTCTGCCGGCGCGCCGTAGCGCCGTAGCGCCGTAGCGCCGTAGCGCCGTAGCGTGCAAGATATGAGGGCGACGCGATCAGCACATAGCGCACCGCGAACAACTTGCGTACGACGAGTCCGGGTGGCCAGTCCGCGGAAATTCGAAGCGCCAGGTCGATGCCATCCTCGATCAGATCGACGGGACGGTCGATCAGCGTCACGCGCAAGTCGACGGTCGGGCAGGCCTCCATGAAATCGGAGAGCCGCGGCGCCAGCCACAACTGCCCCAGTGCAACCGGCGCGGATAGCCTCAGCGTGCCGCGAGGCTCGATCTGAAAATGATTGGCGAGCGAGCGGATGTCACGCACCTTGCCGGCGATGGCGGCGCATTCCCTGAACACCTGCTCTCCGACCTCGGTCAAGGCGATCGCACGCGTGGTTCGATGGAGCAGGCGAGCGCTGAGATGCTGCTCGAGACGAGCGACGCTGCGACTGACCGACGAGGTTTCGAGGCCGAGCGATCGTGCAGCCGCGGAGAAGCCTCCGCTCGTGACGACCTCTGCGAACACCATCATTTCGTTGAGCATCTCCATTCGATCTCGCTCTGCCTTAGCTGTCGGGGGTAGGGCTCGCATCCATCCTGTGACTCAGATCACCAGTCCAAGTTCTCCGACAGATCGGAACATTGCGCGGCCGACACTGGAGCCGGGGGATGCGGGAGTTGGCGGTGGCGATACGGCCCCAATTTTCCCGCTTCATCGGCGACGGATTGATGCGAAGTTGCAAGGGTAAAACTTGACACGTGACATCCTCTTGTACCCTTGGACACTCCCCTGTCGAAAATTCGCGCGGCTCGCAGTCAACGTCCGTGCCTACTCATTGAGTTCACATGAAGATCACTCCGTTTGCCATCGATGTTTCGAACGCCGCCGTCGCCGATCTAGCTCGCCGTCTCGAAACGACCCGATGGCCGGACGAAGTCGGCGAAGGCAATTGGGAATACGGCGTGCCGCGCAAGGTTCTACTAGACGTCGTCGAACACTGGCGCGACCGCTTTGACTGGCGCGCAGCCGAGCGCCGGCTCAACAGCTTGCCGCAATTCCAAATCGAGTTGGACGGCCGTGTCGTCCACTACATGCATGTCAGAGGAGTTGACCCAGAATCGGCCCCACTGATACTCACGCACGGTTGGCCAGGCTCGTTCGCCGAGATGTACAAGATTGTCCCAATGCTGACCGATCCAGCAAACAACGGACTGCCCGGCTATCCCTCCTTCGATCTCGTCGTCCCCTCCTTGCCCGGCTTCGGATTCTCCCCGGCGCCCGCCAGCCCAGGTACGAACAGCTACGCTGTCGCTTCACTCTGGCATAGGTTGATGGAAGGGCTTGGCTATTCAAGTTATTTCGCCCAAGGTGGCGATATAGGCTCCGGTGTCAGCACTTGGCTAGCACGCCTATATCCGCAAGCTGTGCGCGCAATCCACCTGAATTTCATCTCGGGTAGCTATCAGCCCTCGTTGACCGCGGCAGACCGTCCACTTTCTGCTGCAGAGTCGGAGTGGCTCGCCGCCCGCACTCTATGGGCCGAGTGAGAAGGAGGTTACAGCCACATCCAGGCGACCAAGCCGCAGACGCTGGCGTACGCGTTGACCGACTCCCCAGTTGGACTCGCTGGCTGGTTGCTCGAGAAGTTCTTTGCCTGGAGCGACGGTAGCGATGAACTGACTGAAAGGTTTGACGTTGACGAACTGTTGACCAACATCTCGGTCTACTGGTTCTCCGGCAACGTCGCTGCCACGCTTCGGATGTACCAGGAAAACGCCGGAAAGCCGCTTCGATTCGGCACCGGCGAACGAGTAGTTCCTCCGCTTTCCTATGCTCGGTTTCCCAAGGAAATCATCAACCCACCGCGCGAGTGGGTGGAGCGTGTCTTCAACGTCGCCAGATGGACCGAGATGCCCGTCGGTGGCCACTTCGCCGCACTGGAGCAGCCGCGCGCATTGGCGCTGGACATCCACGAAGCGTTCTGGGCATATCGGTGAAATGCTCCGACGTTGCGATCAGGACAGGCCTGACGATGCGCACGCTGAAGTAAAGGGCTGGAGTACGCGCAAGATGGCGACTGAGCTGGGTGTTAGCGCAACCAGCGTCTCGCGACATTGGCGTGCCAATGGCCTGAAGCCGCATCTCGTTCGCGGCTTCAAGATCTCGCGCGACCCTTGCGGCTGTTCTTTATGCGTGCCAAGCGTACTGTTGGAACTGGGGCTCGAGTGGGGGCTTCGTGACGCTGCCGACGTAGTTCGTGATCGTCGATGCAGCGACGACATTGATCAGTTCGAGAACCTGCGCCTTTGTGTAGCCTGCGCCGATGAACTTGGCCAGCAGCTCGTCTGAAATGTGACCTCGCGTCTCGATAAGCGTCTTTGCCACGCTGGACAATGCAGCATGCTTTGCGCCCGTCGGCAGGCGGCCTTCGCGGATGGCCTGGACGTCCGAATCGCTGACGCCTTGTTGCAGGGCGAGGAACGTATGGAAGGCGACGGCCCAGGTGCAGGCGTTCGTTACTGCGTTGGTGAGCAACAGGATCTGGACCTCGGCTTCGCCGAACGTCCCGGAGTGCGCCTTCGTGAAGACGCCAATGAACGAACTGATCAGCACAGGAGATTCGGCCATAGCGCCGGCGATGTTCGGTATGAAACCGAATGCCTTGACGATTTCCTGAAGCACCGGCTTCGAATCTACGGGTGCCGATTCGAGGGTGTGGATTTGATACGTAGTCATGTTGAAGTCCTTATCGTTGGGTTGCGCAAATCATTTTTTAACTGCGAAGATGAAAGTCTAGGGTCGACCATTGCTTGCCGCAATTACGTTGAAGGTAATCAAGCCCTTCGTCGGCCGATCCGGCTATGGATCTATGCGGACAAGCGCTCGTGATCTGCGGGCGGGGATCGGCAAGACGCTACCGGGACCATCGGGAAGAATGATGTCAGCGAGTCGATTGACGACGCCGCACCGGTGACCTAGAGCGTCTAAGTCACGCGCGAAATTGAGGAAGAGTCAGCCCTTGCGAGCGAAAGTCTCCAAGTGCCAAACCTCTGTCTCATCGTCGGCTGGAAACATGGATTCAACACGAAGCTCCTGCGCTGCGATGGTCTGCGGCGTGCCGACGGTGGAAACCATGGAAAAATATTTGAGCAGACGTCCGTCCTTGACAAACGCTATCGGAATTACCGCAGCCGAAGTCGGACTGTCCTTCGTCGACCAGTCCACAGTTACACCCGGAAAGGCCATCAGCTCGGAGATCAAGCTGCGTGACTTTTCATCAATAATTCCTCCGGTTGCCTCTCTTCCAATTCGCTCGAAGAGGCCTCTTGACACCTCCTCCCAGTTGTCGATGAATGGGCGCATTGCATTCGGGTCGAAGATCATTCGAAGCAGGTTTCGATCTTTCGGTTGCGTCGAAAGATCGATGAAGCTACCGAAGAAGCGGGGGGCAAATTCGTTCGTCATCAAGACGTTCCAATGACGATCCATCACAATCGCTGGAAACGGCTCATGCTGCCTTAGCATCCTTTCAAGCGCACGATTGACTGTCCTCATCTCTTCGGCATTCCACTCTTTGTCGGAGTAGATCGGCGCAAAGCCTGCGGCCAAGAGCAAAGAATTCCGGTCTCGGAAAGGCATCTTTAACGCCTCTGCCAAGCCCATCAACAAGGCCCGGCTGGGCGAACTCCGCCCACTTTCCACGAAGCTGATATGACGCTGCGATACGCCCATGTCGAGGGACAGTTCCAACTGGCTGCGACCTCGCAGGTCCCGCCATTGCCGGATGAGTGTGCCGAGGGCGGTTGGTGCTCTGGGGGCAGAGGAAACCACAGCGTTCCTAGAATTCATGATTGCGTCTCGCCAGGTTGGGCTCGCACAAATGGGACGAGCGGTGCACTCAACCTTCGCACCGCCCGCAGGTTGGAGTCTGAAGGCGAGACGCGATCATAGGCAAGGTGTAGAACGCAGCAACTACCTAGCAGGTAATCGCGCCTGGACGCTCCTTCAAGGTGAGAGCCATGCAAGCTTCCCTGTCGAGCGGACAGTTCATGACAGTTCAACGCGTCCACGGAAACCGACGAAGGAAGGTCGTGGCGCGGGGACTGTTGCGGCACTTGGTCGACGTCTGAAGGGTCGCGTCAAGAGGGCCGGCCGTGGGACGGCGCTTGCCGCTGAAACGCTTGAGTCAAATCCCCTTCCGGGTATGGAAATCGTCGTTCAGCAGTCCCTCAAGGCTGCGGAGCCGGGCCTGCGGTCGAGCGATATGCTGCGTGTCGTGAGCCAACTGCAGGGCCCCCGCTGGCTAACGCCGGAGCGGCAAATGACTTTGCTTGAGGCTGCGCAACACGAAGCTCGACTTGGTGTGGGCGATGCCGGGGATCATGTACAGGCGCTCACGCAACAGGCGCTCGTAGTCGCGCGTGTCGCGCACGACGATGCGGATGTAGTAGTCATAGTCGCCCGAGACGAGGAAGGCTTCGAGCACTTCGGGGATCGCTTCGAGCGCGCGTCCGAACTCGAACAACGCGGCTTCGGAATGGCTGTCGAGAGTCACCTGCACGATCACGGTGTCGGCCAACCCGATCTTCTCGGCGTTCACTCGCACCGAGTAGCCGTCGATGACGCCGTTCTCCTCCATGCGCTTGATGCGCGTCCAGCACGGCGAACTGGTGAGCCCGACCTGCGAGCTGAGTTCCTGCAGGCTCATGCGGGCGTCGCGTTGAAGGCATTCGAGGATGGCGATGTCGATGCGGTCAAGTTCCATTCCGCGATTATGGCGATTTGCAGAATATTTTCCCGAGGATTGCGGGATCTGCGCCATCTTCGGAAGACATTTCCGGGGCAAGCGCTCAAGAATGGATGAATGGAAACCCTCTTCGTTCGTGGCGTCCTGCCTCCACGTCAATCCCCGCTGCGTCCGGTAAAGCCGGCGACGCGCGCACCGGGCCGGAACGGCGCGCAGGTGCTGATCGACACCCTCGTCGAACTCGGCGTCGACACGGTCTTCGGCTACCCGGGGGGCGCCGTGCTCCCGCTCTACGACGCACTGGTCGATCGGCCGCGACTGCGGCACATCCTCGTGCGACACGAGCAGGCGGCGGTGCATGCGGCTCAAGGCTACGCGCGCAGCACCGGGCGCCCTGGCGTCGTGTTCGTCACCTCCGGCCCCGGCATGAGCAACACGACGACCGGCCTGCTGGACGCGCTGTGCGACTCGACGCCGATCGTCTGCATCTCCGGCCAGGTGGCGACATCGTCGATCGGCACGGACGCGTTCCAGGAGTGCGACGCGATCGGCATCTCGCTGCCGGTGACGAAGTGGAACGCCCAGGTCCGCGACGCGGCGGATCTCGAACAGACACTGCGCAAGGGCTTCGCCATCGCGTGCGGCGAACGTCCGGGCCCCGTGCTGATCGACGTGCCCAAGGACGTACAACTGCAGGCCGTCGACGCCGGCGAGGCAAAGAAGATGCGCGCGAGCCGACGCGTGCCGCCGAGCCTGCGGGTGCCTGCCGAGCCCTTGAAGCGCGCGGCCCGGTTGATCCAGGAGGCGCGCCGGCCGGTGCTGTATGGCGGCGGTGGACTCGTGAACTCGGGCGCGGGCGCCTGCGTCGCATTCACCGAACTGGCGCGGCGCACGGGCGCGCCCTGCACCTTGACGCTGATGGGCCTGGGCGCTTTTCCTGCGTCGCATCCGCAATGGCTGGGCATGCTGGGCATGCACGGCACGCTGGAAGCAAACTTGGCCATGCATGGCGCCGACCTCGTGGTGTGCGTCGGCGCGCGCTTCGACGATCGGGTCACGGGCCGCACCGATCTGTTCTGCCCCGGCGCGAAGTTCATTCACATCGACATCGACCCGACGTCCATCAACAAGGTCGTGTGGACAGACGTGCCACTGGTCGGCGATTGCCAGGCGCTGCTGGAGGGCCTGCTCGATGCGCTCGGCACGACCGAGCCCGACGCCGCGCGCCTGGCGCCCTGGTGGGCGTCGATCGAGGAGTGGCGCGCGCAGGGATCGCTGGCGTTCGACGACACACCGGACGTGATCGCGCCGCAGGCGCTGATGCGCCGATTGCAGGCGGCCTTGGAAGGCCGCGACGCGATCGTTTCGACCGACGTCGGCCAGCACCAGATGTGGGCCGCGCAGCACCTGCGCTTCGACGAACCGCGCCGCTGGCTCACGTCGGGCGGGGCTGGCACGATGGGCTACGGACTGCCCGCAGCGATCGGCGCACAGATCGCGCACCCCGCGAAGCGGGTGGTGTGCGTGAGCGGCGACGCCTCGATCCAGATGAACATCCAGGAGCTGGCGACCGCAGTGCAGCACCGTACGCCGGTGAAGGTCGTGCTGTCGAACAACGGCTACATGGGCATGGTGCGCCAATGGCAGCAACTGAACCACGGGGGACGCTACAGCCACAGCTACACCGAAGCGCTGCCGGACTTCGTGATGGTCGCCCAGGGATTCGGCTGGCAGGCGCGCCGCGTCGATAGTCGCGACCAACTGGACGAGGCGCTGCGCGAGTGCCTCGATTCCGATGGCCCGTTCTTCCTCGACGTGCGTGTCGCGGCCGAGGAGAACTGCTTTCCGATGATGCCGGCCGGGTGCGGCCACGACGAGATCCTGCTCGGTCGGGACCGGCCCTATCGGAAGCCGACCAGCGACTGACTGGCCGCGGACACTGCGCGATCAGGCGCCGCGCGTGCGCCCCCGCCGGGCGGCACGAAGCGGCCCGGACGAGGGTCAGTCCTTCCAGACCTGGCGCGCGATGCGCATCCAGTTGCCACCCAGGATCGCCCCGAGGTCGGGCTCCGAGAAGCCGTGCGCGAGCAGGGCGTCCGCGAGCTCGGGCACCTGCTCGGGCGCCAGCATCTTCATGCCGGCCGAATAGCCGAGCTCGGGTGGGAACATCTCTGGATGGGCCACGACGTAGTCGTTCAGTTCCTGCGTGTCCACCACGTAGTCGAGCCCGAAGGCGACATGCGCCACGCCGACCAGCTCCGCGACATAGGCCGCGTGGCGCGCGACGGCCTGTGGCACCTTGCCGTGCTCGCCGAGAAAGATGCCGATGCCATTGATGCCGACGACGCCGCCGCGCGCGGCGCAGGCGCGGATCAGGCTGTCGGGAATGTTGCGCGGATGCTCCTGCAACGCACGCGGATTGGAGTGCGAGAAGATCACCGGGGTGGGCGAGGCGTCGATCGCCTCGCGCGCCGTGCGGTAGCCCGTGTGCGAGCAGCACGCGACCATGCCGACGTCAGCCATCTCCTCCAGCATGCGGCGGCCGAAGTCGCTCAGGCCCTCGTCGGGCGCCTGGCAGCCGCCGCCGGCCCGGTTCGGACGGTTGTAGGCCAGCAGCATCCAGCGCACCCCCAGCTGGTGGTAGAGACGGATCAGGCTCAGCTGGTCGTCGATGGCATTGGCGCCCTCGATGTCGAAGCCGACGGCGAGTTGGCCGGCCGCACGGGCGGCCTCGATGTCGGCCACCGTCTCGATGAGGCGGTAGTGGTCGGCGTGGCGCGCCAGCCAGTCGCGCAACGACGCGAGCATGCGGACGTGCTGGGCCACGGTGTCCTCGCCGAAGCCGACATTGACCATCACCACGTCGACGCCGGCTGCGCGGTAGCGCGCCAGGTCGCCAACGAACGAGGAGTCGTCCGGCCGCAAGGGCAGGCAGACGTGGTTGTCCCACACCAGGTGACGTGCCAGCAAGGCGCGTCCCGCCGACGCAGGCGGCGCTGTCTCGACGACACTCATGGTGCGGTCCTGCGGACGCGCGCCGCCTTCGCGCGCGGCCGCGACGCCGGCGCCTTGACCGCTGCCGGCGCGGCGACGGGCGCCTGCATGGCCGGAGCGGCAGTCTCGGCGCCCAGGCGCTCGGAAGCGTTGACGAACATCTCCGTCATCATGTCTTCGTTGCCGCGCGGCGAGCAGCAGCAGCAGATACGACACGTCTCGTCCGTGGTCTTGAGGTAGGCGTGCCCCATCTCGCTGTCGAAATACACCGAGTCGCCGGCGCGCAGGTGCACCGGTGCGTACAACTCGGTATGGAAGTCGAGCTCGCCTTGCAGCACCAGAGTGAATTCCTCGCCCGGATGGCGGATCAGGTCGCCGAATTCCGCCGTGAACTCCTTGAGCGTGCGGGCGCGGATCTCCACGATGATCGGCGTCATCTTCTTGTTCAGGATTTCGGTGGCCAGGTACACCTGGCGGTAGCTGTGGGTTTCCACCAGCTGGCCTTCGTCCGCACGCTGCACGACGCGGCGGCCCGCGCCCAGCACCGGGTTGCGCGGCACCTGGGGCTTGGGGTCGACCAGGCTGGCGACGTCGACGCCCAGGCCCTTGCTGATCAGCATCAGCTTGTCGTAGGACATGGAGATCGCGCCCATTTCCAGCTTGGACAGCGTCGAGATCGAGAGCCCCGTCTTCTCGCTCACCTGCGCGAGCGTGAGTGCCTTGCCACGCCGCAAGTCGCGGATGGTTGCCCCGGGAGAACCAGCTTCAGTGGCGGGCTTCTGGCCGTTGGAGTTCATGCGGAAGACTCTAGCAGAGATCGATACGAGTTTCTCTTTCGGAGAATTTCGTGCCTGCGTTCTCTCCCAGGCGTTCTGCGCCCGGTCAAGGTGGCGAACGGGTGATGCGAGAAGACGCTGCGGCAGGGTTCGCACGAAGCCGGCCATCATTGGACGGCGGCCCTCTCGAAACGCATCGCCCGCGTGCGACCGGTGTCGACGCGGAAGCCGATCACCGCGCCGTCGCGGCGGTCGATCGAGAGGACCCCGCGCAGCTGCGGAAACTCCGGGTGCGAGAAGCCGACGACGTCCGCGGAGAGCGCCTCCAGCGTCATCTCGTTGATCGCGTACTGGCCGTTGATACGCAACGTCCAGGCGCCGTCCTTGAGCTGGACGACCGCGTCCGCAGCCAGGTCGGGTGCGCGGTAGCGGCCCGCAAGCGACTCGACGACCTCCGGCGGTGCGGTGTCGGGCAGCAGCTCGAGGTTCAGCGTGCGGCCGGACTCGGTGATCTCCAGCCGGGCGGGCGGCTGCGGCTGGTCGGCGATGTCCGCGCTGCGCACCGTGTAGGGGCCCATGGCGATGTCCTCGAAGCCCAGGCGCAGGACGTCGCCCTCGTCGCGCAACGGCACCGGCGGGTTGTTCAGCAGGCAGATCCCGAGCTTGCCGCCGGCGTCGCCGAAGCCGGCCAGGAAGCCGGTGGCGGCCGCGTAGTAACGCTTGCCGATGACGCTGGCGAAGCGCGTGCTGGCGACCCGCTCCTCCGGGGGCGCGAGCACCGCGTCGCCCAGCATCGCGTCGATCACATTGTTGGCGAGCGCTACCGCATTGGCGAGGACGCCGTTGGTCATGATGATGACGTCGAGCGCGTGGGCGGGCACCGTGATCATCTGGCAGCTGCCGCCGATGACGCCGCCGGCGTGGTGGATCACCCGGACGCCGCGGTAGTCGTGCACCATCAGCCCCAGCGCATAAGGGTTGACGCTGGCGTTGTTCAGGCGGGTGGGTGTCACCATCTGCGCCCACGCGGCGTCGCTGCCCACCGTGTGCGGGCCGCGCAGGTGGGCGAGCCAGCGCAGCATGTCGTCGATGGTCGAGACGATCGCGCCTTCGCCGCGCACTTCTTCGGTCGGGAAGATGCCGCGCCGCCAGCTGCCGTCAGGCTGGGCCACGTGCAACGTCGCCATGTTGCGGTGGATCTCGAAGTCGCTCGGCACCGACTTCGTGTCGACCATGCCCAGCGGCGTGAAGATGCGTTCCTCCAGGAAGCGCTCGAACGGCATGCCGCTCACGCGCTCGATCACCAGCGACAGCATGTGATAGCCGCCGTTGTTGTAGAGCATCATCTCGCCAGGCGCGAAGTTGACGTCGCCCTGGCGCACCTGGGTGGCGAGCGCGACACCCTTGGGCTTGATGGCCATGCCGTCGCTCAGAAAGCCGGCGTCGAGATAGCAGCGGTAGCCGCCGGTGTGCGTCATGAACTGGCGCAGCGTGGGCTCGGCCTTCAGCTCGGGCAGCTCCGGCAAGTAGCGGCGAACGCCGACGTCGAGGTCGAGCTTGCCTTCCTCCGCCAGCAGCAGCGCCGCCAGGCAGGTGAAGTGCTTGCTCGTCGAGCCGATGCGCATGCGCGTCCATGCGGTGTTGGCCACGCCGAGCTCCACGCTGGCGAGGCCGAAGCCGCGACGGTAGACCGGCCGGCCGTGTTGCGCCACGCCCACCACCAGGCCGGGGGCGTCGCTGTGGTTGGCGACCGCGAAGATGTCGTCGAGCGCGGCGGCGCCGGTCTTGGCGGCGGCATCGGGGGCTGCGGATTCACTCATTGCTTCTCTCCTGGATAAGGGGAACTGATCGCGCGCGGATCATGCATGGAAACGGGACTTCGAAAGCAGGGCCGGCGTGACGCCTTCGTCGCTCACGTCGTCGGGCAGCGGCCGGCCGGCGGCGAGGAGCGCGGCGACCCGGCCAAGCGCCGGGGCCGTCTGGATGCCGTAGCCGCCCTGGCCGACCAGCCAGAAGAATCCGGGGGCCGCCGGGTCAAAGCCGACGACCGGGCTGCGATCCGGCGCGAACACGCGCAGGCCGGCCCAGCGCCGGCGCACGCGCCGCACCGACGTGTCGGTGGCCTGCTCGAACCGGTCGATCGCGATGGCGACATCGAGTTCCTCGGGCTGGACGTCGCAGGGCCCGCACGGGTGCTCGTCGGCCGGTGACAGCAGCAGCAGGCCGGCGTCGGGCTTGAAGTAGAACTGCTCGTCGATGTCGATCGCCGCCGGCCACGACGCGGCGCTGGCCGCATGCGCCTCGGGGACGTCGATCAGCAAGGCGGTGCGGCGGCGTGGCTGCAAGCCGACCGGGGTCACTCCAGCAAGGCGCGCGACCTCGTCCCCCCAGGCACCGGCTGCGTTCACGACGATGGGCGCGCGCAACGTGGCGCTCTTCGTGTCGACCTGCCACTGCCGGTCCACGCGTTGCATGGACTCTATCCCCTCGCCGAACGACACGACCGCGCCGTTCGCGCGCGCCTGGCGCAGGAAGCCCTGGTGCAGGGCATCGACGTCGATGTCGGCCGAGCCGGACTCGACCACAGCACCGCCGAGGTAACCCGGCTTGAACACGGGCAGCCGCGCCTGCGCCTGCCCCACCGACAACGCGCGCGTGTCCGCGGAGATGTCGGGCTTGGCGCGGAAGGCCTCCAGGGCGTCCATCTGGTCGGGCCGGGCGAAATAGAACGTGTCGCGCGGCGTGACGAGGGGCACCGATGCGAAGCCGGGCGGCGGCGCGAAAAAGAAGGAGCGGCTGGCCCGCGTGAGGGCACGTATCACCGGGTTGCCGTACAGCTCCGAGAACAGGGCCGCCGACCGGCCGGTGGAATGCACGCCCGCGTGCTGCTCGGCTTCCACCAGCGCCACGCGGCCCTCGCGGGACAGCCAGGCCGCCGCCGACGCGCCGGCCATGCCTGCGCCGACAACGATGAAGTCGAACTCGTTCGATTAGCCCATGCGAGGCGTTCCGGTTGGTTGTTCAGGATATTTATACAATAGCAAAATTGTTGTCCCAAAGGGAAAATTATTGGATATACCGCCTTGGTGATCGGATTCGCCGGCGAGATCGCAAGGCGTGCGTGCCCCGAAATGGGCGACATGCGAGGGCGCAATGCGGTGATCGCAGCCTTTATCTGGTGCGTTCGCGAACAAAAGTGGGCATATGGGAAAAACTTTATCCCATTTATAAAATCTTTGCTAGCATGGCTGCTTCATGACCGCGCGGCCCGCCCGCCGCCCGCAGTCGGTCGCCACTCACCGTCCATGTCTCAACGCTCTGGGGAATTTCCATGTCCGATGTCAAGAAGTCTTCTCGTCTTTCCGGCCCGGTATCGCACAGGACGCTGCTGTCGCTCGTCGCATCGCTGGCTTGCGGTTCCGTCGCGACCGCGCTGCACGCGCAGGAGACCGCGGCGCCCGCGCCCGCCACCCCCGCAAGCGCGAGCACACCCGTGACCACGCTTGAGACGATCACCATCACCGCGACGCGCCGCCGGGAACCTGCCCGTGAGGTGCCGATGCAGGTGCAGGCGGTGTCGGCCAAGGAACTCCAGACCGCCGGCGCACGGCAACTCGTCGACTACCTGGCCGACCAGCCCGGTGTGAGCGTCAGCGGCCCCGGCGCGGGCCAGGGCACCGTCGCCATCCGCGGTGTCTCCACAGGCCAGCAGACGATCTCCACGGTGGGCCTCTACATCGACGACGTGGCGTTCGGCTCGAGCAGCGCCTATGTCAACGGGGCGCAGACCGCGCTCGACATGAGCCTGCTCGACCTGAACCACATCGAGGTGCTTCGAGGCCCCCAGGGCACGCTCTACGGCGCCGGCGCGATGGGCGGCCTGCTCAAGTACGTCACCAACGAACCGGAGACCGACGTGCTGTCCGGCCGCGTCTCCATCGGCGCCAGCGCCACGCGCGGCGGCGGCATCGGCAACACCGAGAGCGCGGTCATCAACGTGCCGATCAAGGAAGACGTGGCCGGCCTGCGCGCCGCGGTGTTCCACGATCATGACGGCGGCTACATCGACGCGATCGGTGCGGCGGCCGGCAAGAACATCAACGGGGGCGACACCAGCGGCGGTCGCGTGTCGCTGCTGGTCGAGCCATCGTCGCGACTCAGCGTGCGCTTCACGGCGCTGACGCAGGAACTCCGGCGCGACGGCCAGGACTGGGTCGACTACGACGGCGCTACCGGACGCCCGATGTACGGCCCCACCACGCGCAGCCTCACGTTGCGCGAACCGTATTCGACCCGGGTGCAGCTCGCCTCCCTCGATGTCGAGGACAACCTTGGCTGGGCCCGCTTCAACTCGATCACTTCTACGCAGAGCGCCGGCCTGAACCGCGACCTCGACTTCACCTCGGTGTACGGCCCGCGCGTTCCCGGTGTCGCCACGGTGCCCGTCGGCCTGGACTCGCACCTGCAGAAACAGACGCAGGAGTTCCGGCTGACGTCGCCAGGCGACGCTCATCTCGAATGGCTGGGCGGCCTGTTCTGGACCCATGAAAGCGGCTCGAACCACCAGGCCATCGACTCCACGATGATCGGCGGCGGCGCCGGTCCGCAGCTGATCGGCGCCAACCTGCCCAGTTCGCTCGACGAGATCGCGGCCTACGGCGACGTCACCTGGAAGCCCACGTCGCGCCTTGCGTTGACCGGCGGCATCCGGATCGCCCACAACCACCAGAAGTCTGCCGAATACCTGTCCGGCGCGCTTTCCGGCGGCCCCCCTCCCCTGCAGGGATCGTCCAGCGAAACCAGCAAGACCTACCTCGCCACCGCGAGCTACGCGCTGACGACGACGAGCAACGTCTACTTTCGGGCAGCCAGCGGCTATCGTCCGGGCGGCCCCAACGCCGTGCTTTACAACCCTGCCACCGGCGAGCCGCTCGCGCCGCCCACCTTCAAGCATGACTCGCTCTGGAGCTATGAAGCGGGCTGGAAGGCAGACCTGCTGGACAAGACCTTGTCGCTCGAGACCTCGGTCTACGACATCAAGTGGAGCAATCTCCAGCAGTACATCGCGGTCAACGGGCTCAGCGTGATCACCAACGCCGGCAGCGCCACCATCCAGGGTGCCGAGGTCGCGGCGCACTGGAAGCCCGACAGCCACTGGAACCTCACCAGCAGCCTGTCCTGGCTCGACGCGCGCCTCACGCAGGACGCAGCTGGCTTGGGTGCCTCGGGCGCGCCGCTGCCCAACAGCGCGCGGCTGTCCGCCAGCCTCGGTCCGCGCTATGCCTTCGATCTCGGCGGCCACGCCGCCTGGGTCGGCGGATCCGAGCGCTTCGTCGGGGTGCGCCATGCCGGCTTCGCGGGCAGCGCGAGCCAGCCCGACTTCAAGATGCCGGCGTACTGGCTCACCGACCTCCAGGCCGGCGTGACGCTGTCGCGCGTGGACATCTCGCTGTACGCGCGCAACCTGTTCGACCGCCGCGCCATCACCGCCGCCAGCACGCAGTTCGTGGCGCTGGCGGGTCCGGTGGAGGCGACGCTCGCGACGCCGCGCACGATCGGCGTCACGCTGGCCACGTCGTTCTGATTCCCGGGCGGCCTCCCATGACTACGACTCTTGTCGTTCCGCTTGCCCGATCGCAGACGGCCGGCGCGTCCATTGCGCTCATCGCGCTCGCGTTGCTGGGCGGCTCGTCCGCGCGAACCGTGCTGAGTCCGTTGCAGGAACTCATGCGCAACGACCTCGCCCTCACGGACAACCAGGTCTCGCTGATCCAGGGCGCGGCGATGGCGCTGCCGCTGGCGGTGGTCTCGGTGCCGATCGGGCGACTCGTGGACCGAGCGAGCCGCACGCGGCTGCTCATCGCCTTGGCGCTGCTGTGCGCCGCGGGTAGCGCGCTGACGGCCCTCGCGCATGGCTTCACGACCATGATCCTCGCGCGAATGCTGGTGGGCATCTCCGTCGGCGGGGCGCTGCCCGCCGCGGTGTCGCTCGCTGCAGACCTGTCCATCGCAGCCAACCGCGGCAAGGTGATAGCCGTGCTGGGTCTGGGGCAGGTCGTCGGCACCGCGGGCGCATTCCTGCTGGCGGGCAGCCTGCTGGGTCGCCTTCCGGTCTCGTTCGACCCCGGCTTCGGCCTGCCGCCGCTCGCCGCGTGGCGGTTGCTTCAACTGTTGTTCTCGCTCGGAATGCTGATGCTGGCGCTGGCTCTTTTCATGCTGCGCGAGCCGCCGCGACAGGAGGTCGAACAAAGCCGACAACAAGGCCTGCGCCAGATGCTGGCCGAATTGGCAAGGCATCGCGGCGTGCTGCTGCCACTGATCGTGGGCATGCTCTCGATCAGCATGGCCGACGCGGCGGCCAATGTCTGGGCCGTGCCGGTGCTCACGCGTTCACTTCACCTGCAGCCCGCGGACTTCGGCGGCTGGATGGGACTGCTGTTGATGGCGGCGGGCTTTCTCGGCGTCGTCTCGGGCGGACTGCTCGCAGACTTCGGGCAGCGCCTGTACGGCCGGGCCGGGCTGCTCGGCGCCGCGGCCCTGGTGGCAGCGTTGTCGACCCCGATGGCGTGCTTTCCGTTGATGACCACGGTGCCGGGTTTCGCGACCCTGCTGGGGCTGCTGATCCTGTTCGGCGTCGCCGCCGGCATCATCGGTACCGCGGCCGTTACGGTGCTGATCCCCAACGAACTGCGTGGATTCAGTCTCAGCGTGGTCGGCACGCTCAGCATCGTCGTCGCGTTCGGCATCGCCCCGACATTGGTCAGCTTCGTCGCGCAGGTGAGCGGCTATGGCGCAGACATCCGCGTGCCGCTGACGGCCGTCGGCCTTGTCACCAGCATCGCCGGAGTCGCTTCTTACCTGCTGGCGATGCGCGCGGCGCGCTCGTCGTTGCCTCCTTCTTTGCTTACACCAACCGCATTGCCGTCTTCCGCCTGGACGACGCATTGACAGCATCTGGCTCGATACCTGCTGGTGAATTCCCTCTGCCGTACTTCCGCTCTCGCTGGCGGATTCAACCGGTCGACGCAAATCACTGGCAACTGCGTAGGCAGACGGAGTGTTGCAAATGAAATACCTGACACGAACGTACTTCTTGTTGCGCGAGCCGGGCCACGAGCTCGTTGATCGCGTGCGTGGCGGAAGCGCGCGGAATGTCGAGCGCCGCGGCGGCGGCCGTGAAGCTGCGGCACTCCACGATGCGAACGAAGAGAGTCATTGCGTCGAATCTATCCATGCGGCGACCTGCTGAAGCCACGGATCAGCGGCTGAGCGACGGGGCGCGGGTCCAAAGAGTGTCCGAGTTCTCGTCGCGGCGGACGAATCCCGTCACGCGTCCCTAAGCATCGCGCTGGAAGATCCGGCGCGAACGGTTATCGCCGGCGACAAAGAACACATCCCGCGTCTCCGCTTCGAGTACAACCTCCGGGCGACCGTCGCGCGTGCCGATGAGGCGATCGCCGTCGCGACGCACGACGAAGGTCGAGTCGCCGCGGCGATAGACGCCGGTCACCGCCGCCATCCGATCGGCCGTCAACGTCACGGCCGGCGGATCGGTGCGGATCGCATCGACATGAACCAGTCGCAGCTTCCAGCGGCCGTCGAGACGCTGCCACGTCTCGGTCATCAGGTACTGCTGATGCGGCCGGGTCTCCAGCGCGGCACCTAGTACGTCGTCGCGGTGCGTGACGATCGCCGTGTCGCCGACCTTCTCGACGCGATAGTCGACGATCCGCAATCCTGCGGATCCGTCGGGCTCGAGAGCCTTCAGGAAGGCATCGCGTTCCTGCACGTCGCCTTCTTCGACGTACGCGAAGTCCGCTGTGGTCCAGGATTCCCAGATGGCGCGCCCGCCGTTGTGCACCGCGACGAGCAGCGCCTGGTCCGCGTCGTGCAGTTGGCGAACGAGCGCATCGTCGGACGAGGCGTATGTCGCGCCACAGGCCGTCACCGTGCACAGGAAAACGAAGGGGAGCTTACGCAAGTCCATCGGTGGTTGCTGCCAAGAGGGGGAGTTCGCAAACATAGGTTTCGGACGCTGCAAGCGCGAGGGCATTGCGACAATGCGAGGAATTGAGGGGGTCGCCGACGATACGCCACGACCCTGCTTGGGAAGGCAGACTAGAAAGACCCGCGGGAGTCGGTGCGTCGACGACTCGCCCAGCTTCGGCCACCTTGGGCATGGCGCTGGCTGGCGCATTTCCCTAACGAGCTTCCTGGTACCTCACGAAGCGCTGTCGCTCACCGTCAGCTTAGATCGGCGATTCGGTGAGGCCGGCCAGCCGCTCTGCCACCCACCAACTGTTTTGATCGAGAACCGCCGACAAAGTACTCAATATGATCTTGCGGCCCTCACGCACAGACTGAGAATGCGTGCGCGCCTCGTTCTCCCACAGTGCCCAGGTCACGTGCTGGCCTCTAAGTTGCGTCCAACTCACGGAATCGCTTCGTTCCTCACCGAACAACGCCGATGCCGGAAGAACGGTCAAGGCAACGCCTCTGCGTGCCATCTCGAGATTGGTAGCGAGTGTGTCAGCCTCGACCACCAAGCGCAGCCGCAGCCCCTGCCTCTCCATCGCGTGCTCGATCTGCGTGCGGAGAACGTTTGGACGCGCTGGAAGCGTCAGGTTCATGCCCTGCAAGTTGGATAGCGGGATGGCTCGATCCGGTGACAGGTTGTCTTCCTTTCGCCCGACCAAGACAAGCGGCTCGCGCAAGATCGGGGTCTGTGAATAGCCAGTCATGGCGGCGGTGCTGAAAGGCACGATGCCGATGTCGAGTTGACCGGCTGACATGTAGTCGCGAAGGACGTTGCTCAACCCTTCATAGAGCCGCAGCCGCACACCAGGGTGACCGAAACGACGCTTACGCGGGCGAGTCAGGCACCGGCTCTCAATGCGAACCATTGACCGTTGGAAGACGAAATTCGGTGGGCAGCTCAAGGGCACGATGGCGAAACACCATGTTCGGAATCGACCCCTGGAATACATCAAGCGTCGCACGGTCTGAGCCATCGCAACTTGAGCTGTTTGGCATAGCGGTCGCCCGCGCCTATGAATTCCTGTTCTCAGATATGGCGGCGTAGACTTGAGTCCCCTTCCATTCAATCAACTCCTATGACATCACTCGCCGCAATCAGAAAGCAAATCGCCGCACTCGAGGCAGAAGCCGCCCGAATCACCAAGGCAGAGATGTCTGCCGCGATCGCCAAGATCAAGGAGCTCATGGAGACCTTCGGCCTGACTGCGGAACACATTGGCTTGACGGCGACGCGCAAAAGAATGGGCGCCGCCAAGAAGTCCGTGTCAAGAAAGACGAGTGCCGGCAGAGCCAAATATGCCGACCCGCAAACGGGCAAGACCTGGTCTGGCTTTGGACGGGCGCCCGCATGGATTGCTGCAGTCAAGAACCGCGACGACTTTCTGGTCGACAAGCGTGAAGCCCAGGTTGCCAAGGCCGCGACCAGGGCACCCGTGGCCAGCAAGAAGGTCGCCAAGCCCGTGCGCAAGGCTACCAAGGGTGCAGTGAAATCTTCTGCCAAGAAGACGGCGCGAACCTAGGCAACGCCCCCGAAGGCTTCCGCCACGAAGCCGGGTACCGAGAAGCCAACCACCAAGAGGGCCGCCGCCAAAAAGCCAACTGCGAAGACGCCAAACGCGAAGGCGACGGCAAAGAAGTCGGCCAATTCGGGCGATCTCACCGGCGTGGCAATCAGGCGTGTGACGCCACGCGGCAAGGGCTCAGTGGTAGTCGTCTTCGAGCTGATGGCGCACGGCCAGGATGGTCACCGTGGCTGCGTCCTCGACTTCGAACAGCGCGACATAGCCAGAATGCCCGAACGGGACGACCAGTTCCCTGAGGAACGGGCTCTGTCCCACCTTGCGGCAGGTGAACGGAGACGCCTTGAGCGTGGCGATGCCGGCACGCACTGCCGCGATCGCGCGCTCTGGCAGGGTCAGGTCACCGTCAGCGCGGGCCAGCTCGCGTTCGAGCACGAAGTCGAACAGCCGCTCGATGTCCGACTCGGCGCCCCGCGTCAGGCGAACCCGGAAACTCACTTGCGCGCCTTCATCACCCGCGCACGCGCGGCGTCGAGCTTGCGTTGCAGCCCATCCACCACGACGTCGGCATCGACGTACTCGCCCGTGCGACGTGCCTCATCGCGCGAGCGCAACCCGCGCGCGATGAACTCCGCCTGGACACGACGTCGCTCGACGCCCGCCCGGACAGACGCTTCCACGAACTCGGACATGCTCTCGCCATCAGCCAACACGGCCTCCATTTCGGCGCGAAATTCGGGCTCGACACGAACGGCTGGGATGGTTGCGGTTTTCATGCCCCAATTGTAATGCAATTGCATCGCAATTGGCATCCCAAGGCTGCGCGTTCATTGGAGCAAGCTGAAGCGCCAGCCCAGCAGCGCGGATGCCCGCATCTGCGAGCGCTACACCGACGTGCGCATCGTCGAAGCGCCGCCTGGCTCGCCCACTCTCCCGATCCACCAGTTCTGGCACTGGCACGCGCACAAGGACGCCGGCAACGTGTGACTGAGGACGATCGCCCACGAGCTGTTCAGCGCCGCGCCCAAATAGAGGTCGACATTGCCAATGTCAGTTTGGAGGAAGGACGATGCCGCCGCAATCTCCGAAATCGCTCGACGGCACGCGTGGCGATGCGAACTGGTCATGCGCCACCAAGCCCGGTGGAAGCCGACAGTTGCTTTGGCAGGTCATCGCCGAAGCTCTGGAGTCTCTGCCCGACCGACGATCACCAGACCTGCGCGATGCGCTCGGCCGACCAGCCCCCGACTTCGTAGGCCACGTGCGCTTCTTCGGGATGCGACCAGAGGGAAAGCTTGTCGCCACCAATTCCAATGCATTGGCCCGTGATGTCACGCGCCTGGTCGGACGCCAGGAAGACCGCCAGCGACGCCACGTCCTCGGCACGACCCAGTCCAAGGCGGCGCAGCCGCGGTTCGATTGGTTCTCCGCGTTCGGCCGCGGCGACATGTTCCGTCAGTGCCGGAATGGACATCAGCATCCGTGTCAACGCGATCGGAACGACCGCATTGACCGTGATCTCCGCCTTGGCGCATTCGAGCGCCCAGCTGCGTGCGAAGGCCGCGATGCCGGCTTGAGTCGATATCGCAACGACCTTTTTGCTAGGGCTACGTAGAAACGGGCGCTCTTTGGTGTCTTTGGCTGGAAACGGCCAAGACTGATTTGGAGCTGCGGAATTATCGCGACATGATGTATTCATGGATCACGACCAACGACCACCACATTCGACTTCGCCGAAGCCGTCATTAGAGAACGTCAAGCTCTTCGCGAAGCATGGCCCTCGCTGGATGATCCTGTGCATGCTCGTCGAGCGCTTCCCCTACAAAACCGCGCTGGGCATCGCCAGCGCCTTCTTGATGTGGAAGGTGCACGGTCACTAATCTCTTTGCCGGCTCTGGCGGGCCACTTGTAGCAACCATATGCTGGTGGTGCATGCGTGAGCTGGTGCTTTGGCGGGTTTTGCGCCTCAAGATCGCGCCATGTTGGTCGATATCTTGTCCTCCTGCCACACGCGATAGGTGCCCCCATGTCCACTACGAAATGTCCGAAATGCGGCTCGACCAGAATTGAGCGCAAGGGTCATGCAGAGAGCGTTGGTACCGTTGCTGGACCAGTCGCTCTTGGCGCTGCCGCGATTTGGGCTGGCGCCGAGACTGGGGCCGTCGCAGGCGCCACCGTGGGTGTGGCATTTGGCGGATTGGGTGCAATTCCGGGCGCCGTTGGTGGCGCCGTGGTCGGCGGCGCAACAGCTGCGATTGCGGCTGCACTGCTCGCCGCAAAAGGTGGTGCCGAATTGGGTGGGTACGTCGACAAGAAGGTGCTGAAGAACGTGATCTGCCATGACTGCAATCACCACTTCAAGGAATCCCGACAGACGCTCACCGTCAGGATTTGTCGAAACCACAGACTTAGTCGCGTCCCGGGAAAGCGCAGCCCACCACAACCCGGGTTGGCGGATATCCTGCCCACTCCGGTTGGGCCTTATCGGTGCTGTGATGTGCAGCGTCAGAGAAGGCGATGAGGCGAAGCGTGCAACTTTGAAGGGGGGTGTCCTGCCTCGTCGCCTGGTTGGCGCTTGTGGAAATGAGGGCAGCGCCAGAACACTCCAGGTGCCCTTCCCGTTCTGCGGTTTCCACCGTCGACAGGTTGCCGATGAGGCTGATTGTGTCGCTGGTGCGCCAAGTGGCCGTGCGCGCACCAATCTTCACGGGCTGCGGATACCCGGGTAGGAAGCCTCAGCGACATTGGTCTCGGCTTGCGCTTCAGCGGCCCAGGCTTGGTCAAGTTGGTGACGCGACCAAGCTGAGCGGCGTCCGTCTTCCCGATCAGCGATTGAAGCACTGTCTTGCCGCCCTACGCGCCATGAGGCCACTTCCAGAAGATGAGCTTCTCTGACGATGACAGCCTACCGAGCGACTTGGACACGGCGCCAACGTCATCGCGATTTAGCTCGAGAAACTCCTTCGGATAGTAACCCTGGCTCTTGACCACGAGGGCGAACACCTCACCACGGGGAGCTGCCGGCCCCACCGCCTGCGGGGTGAGCCCCCACGCATCAGCAAGAGTCTTGGCCGAGACAACCTCGCCAGAAGTGACCCACTCAACCTTGGCGGTTTCACCTCGAGCTCCACAGCGACGGCCAGTCCAGTCTTTGCCGGGGCGCCCTGCTTCGCGACTTTGCGCTGCCTTCGCTCGCCGCGTCGGGATCGCCAAGCCCAACGACGCTTCACCGGGCTGCGAGCATTGCACGATCCAGCCGGCGTTGCTCGCGTTCTAGTCGATGTTCCACGTCTTCCAGCCCGGCGGCGGCGCTATCGAAGTTGCCGCGAAGTCGGATGGCGCGTTCCATCTTGATCCGAATTGCCTCAGCCGTTGCAACCGCGGTGGCGCCGACGGGATGTGGGGCGCTAGAGATGTGAAACGCGGTCGTGAGGTACTCGCGTAGTGATGCGCTCGCCGTGCCGATCAGGCGCCAAATGCGCTCGACGCCGCGAGCCTGCAGTTCCCGAACCAGCGCGGGGGGTCCTGGATCGAGCCAGGCGTCCAGGGGCTCGAAGTCGCCATCGGCAACCTGCCTAACCCACATAGCGTTAACCTTTGCCTCTATCGCGATGCACTGCCGCCGGCTAGACCGAGGGGCCTGTGGCGGCCGGCGCTGAGCGCGCGCCATCAGCGCGTCCGACTCTCGCCACGCCTTGGCCTCCCACTTCTGATCCCACACCGCCGCGTCCGGTGCACCTTCCACCCTGGTATGGCACTTGCGAGCCTCAGGTTGGGGTTCAGACCCCCCTGGCTGACAGCTGGTTGGGGCAGATGGAATTGCGCTTCGGCGCGCGAGACAACGTGAGACAACGGCGTCAGCTCGCTGGTCCTCGGAGGGGCAGCGTCAACTCGGAACGCCCCTGGCGCCACCCCTGGAAGAGGTTTTTGAGACCAGAAAGGAAAACAGCCCAGATCCTTGCGGAGCTAAGCTGTTGATTCTTCATACTATTTTTGGTCGGGGCGGCGGGATTCGAACTCGCGACCCCTTGCACCCCATGCAAGTGCGCTACCAGGCTGCGCTACGCCCCGACTGAGCCTTCAAGTATAGCCTGCGAATGAGAGGCTCTTCCAGGATGGCGTGAAGAAAGTTCTCAGCTGACCAACAGCGCGCGGATCGCGAGGAGTTCGGCACGGATCTGGTCTGGCGTGGAGAGTACGCCTTGTGACGACGGAGGCGCGCTGTTGACGGGTGTACGGCGCGCCTGCACCGCCGCGGCGCGGACGCCGGCCGTACCGACGGACACGCTGGTGGCGGCGTGCGCCTGCGCGGACGAGGTGGCGAACTCGCCCACGCCGCGCTGCGCACGGGCGATGGTGGCGAGGTCGTCGCGGGCCATGGCTTCGAGTGCGGCGTCGTCGAGTTCGGCGAGGTCGCTCGTGCGGGTGCGCGTGCCGGGGTCGCGCGCGGGCGTGGGCGCGAGCGGCATCGTGTCGGCCATGTCGGCCACGGTCTCGTCGCCAAGCTCGTCCGGATCGAAGGGCTCGTCCGCGGGCACAGGCGCGTGCGCATGGCTGCCGGACGCATCGGTGAGCTGGTTGCGAGCGCCGCTGATGGTGAAGCCCTGCTCGTAGAGCAGGTCGCGGATGCGGCGGATCAGCAGCACTTCGTGGTGCTGGTAGTAGCGGCGATTGCCGCGGCGCTTCATGGGCTTGAGTTGCGTGAACTCCTGTTCCCAGTAGCGCAGCACGTAGGCCTTCACGCCGCACAGCTCGCTCACCTCACCGATGGTGAAGTAGCGTTTCGCGGGGATGGCGGGCAGTGGCTTGTTGTCCACGCTCATTGGCTGGCCCCTTCGGAAATTCTCATTTGTCCGCTCCCCCTCCTGATGCCCGGCTCCTGCGCCGCGTTAAGAATCAACGGTCTTCGGAGTGGGGCTCAGACTTTACTCGAACTCTTCGGGCGGCGGGATTTCGCCCTGGACGATGGCCTTGAGCTTGTGGCTGGAGTGGAAGGTGACGACGTTGCGCGCCTTGATGGGCACCGACTCGCCGGTGCGCGGGTTGCGGCCCGGGCGCGAGCCTTTCTCGCGGATGGAGAAGTTGCCGAAGCCCGAGAGCTTGACCTCGGTGCCCTTGACGAGCGCCTCGTGCAGCAGGTCGAAGAACGCCTCCACGATGTCCTTGGACTCGCGCTTGTTCAGCCCGATGCGGTCGAACAGCAGCTCCGCGAGCTCGGCCTTCGTGAGCGTGGGCGTCTCCAGCGAGGGCAGGATCACGGAGTCGTTGCGGGTCGGGTCGGTCATGTCTGGCAGAGGCCGGGTCGGGTCATCCATGGGCAGCATCATCGCAGCTTCAGGCGCGCAGGCGCGCGCCGCACGCCGCGGTGGCGCGCGCGATGGCCGAAGCCACGGCCGCGTCGATGATCTCGTCGGTCAGCGTCGCGTCGTCGGACAACAGCTCCAGGCGCACGGCCAGGCTGCGCTCGCCGGCGGCGAAATCGGCGGCGTCGGCCTTCGGGCGGTAGACGTCGAACAGCGTCGCCGAGCGCACAAGGCCGGTGGCGTCGTCGCGCAGCGCGGCCATCAGCACGTCGTGCTTCACCTGCTCCTGCACCACCAGCGCGAGGTCGCGACGAGCGGCCTGCTGGCGCGGCAGCGGCTGCGCCTGCGGCACGTCGCGGATCTGCACGGCGGCGAGGTCGAGTTCGAACACGATCGGTGCCGACGGCAGTTCGTAGCCCTGGCGCCAGCGCGGATGGAATTCGCCGACGTGGCCAATGGCCTGGCCGGCGACGATCACCGCGGCGCAGCGGCCCGGATGCATCGCGGGATGCTCGGCGGCGACGAAGGTGACGACGCGCGGCGCGAGCAGTTGCTCGACGTCGCCCTTGACGTCGAAGAAGTCGACGTTGCGCTCGGCCTCGCCCCATTGCAGTTGGTCGACCGGACCCCAGGCCAGGCCGGCCACGCGCAGCGGCTGCGACACGCCGGCCACGCTGGTGAGCGTGGACGTGACGGCGGCATCGCGGCTGAACACGCGGCCGATCTCGAAGATGCGCACGCGCGGGGCCTTGCGGGCCAGGTTGTTGCGCAGGATCTGAACCAGGCTGCCGACGAGGCTGGAGCGCATCACGGCCAGCGG
>FSXQ01001592.1_pt1 | contig 25510 bp, 25 predicted proteins | sample 1638011 | NCBI WGS metagenome assembly FSXQ01 (sample SAMEA3914789, study PRJEB12502) | metagenome | biome: forest; material: soil | place: Canada | collected 2011-07-03 | depth 0.3 m | reverse complement strand
GCTGTTCGGCGCCACGCTGCTCAACGACTGGTCGGCGCGCGACGTGCAGGCCTGGGAGTACCAGCCGCTGGGCCCGTTCCTCGCCAAGAACTTCGCGACCACGATCTCGCCGTGGATCGTCACGATGGAGGCACTGGCGCCGTTCCGCGTGCCGTTCGCGCGCGACGCGGCCGACCCGCAGCCGCTGCCCTACCTCGACTCGCCGGGCAACCGCGAGCGCGGCGGCATCGCCATCGCGCTCGAGGTGTGGCTGCAGACGCCGGAGATGCGCTCGCGCGGCGAGTCGGCGGTGCGCGTGTCGGCCAGCTCGTTCGCCGACGCCTACTGGACGCCCGCGCAGATGCTCGCCCACCACGCCAGCAACGGCTGCAACCTGCAGCCCGGCGACCTGATGGGCAGCGGCACGCAGAGCGGCCCGCGGCCGGAGCAGGGCGGCTCGCTGCTGGAGCTGAGCCAGGGCGGCAAGCTGCCGTTCGACCTCGGCAACGGCGAGACGCGCACGTTCCTCGAGGACGGCGACTGCGTCATCCTGCGCGGCCATTGCGAGGCCGCGGGCGCGCGGCGCATCGGCTTCGGCGATTGCGCGGGGACGCTGCTGCCGGCGGTCGAGCGCGCTTGAGGCTCAGGCGGCCGCGAGGGTCGCGGCCTTGCGCCGTGTGCCGCCCGCCACCGCCGCGAACACGACGATGCCCACCACGCCGCACGCGGCCTCCGTCCACAGCATGCCGTTGGTGCCCAGCTTGCCCTGCGCGTAGCCGTCGACGAAGGTCATCAGCATGATCGGCGTGTTCGACACGGCCGACAGGAAACTGAACTTCGTCGCGGCCGCCGTCTCGCCGATCGCCTCCAGCACCACCGCGCAGTACGCGGCGTAGCACAGGCCCACGACGAACGCGTAGACCGAGGTCCAGAAGACGTACTGGTTGGACGTGCGCGGGCACAGTGCCATGCCGACGGCCGCGAGCACCAGCAGGAAGCCGAACAGGCAGTAGGCCGTGCGGCGATCCATGCGGTCGCACAGCCAGCCGCCCACCAGGCAGCCCGCGGCGGAGATCAGGCCGCTCAGCGCGCCGGTGACGAACGCCACGACGCCGGCCGACGCGTGCCACTCGTCCGCGATCGGCGACCACAGGTTCTGCGCGGCGCCGCTGCCGATCGGCAGCAGGCAGATCAGCAGCGCCAGGATGCCGATGCGCGACTTCATGAGCTCCCAGAGGTCGCTGCCGATCGCGCGCAGGTTGTCTTCCACGCTCTTGTGCCCGGCCGTCTCGACATGGCCATCCAGCTTGATCAGCGGCTTCGGATCGTCGACCCAGAACAGCGCCACGCAGCACAGCGTGCACAGCAGGCCCAGCACGGCGCCGGAGCCCGCGCTGCTCAGGCCCGCGCTTTCGATGAGCCACAAGGCCAGGCCGCCGCCCAGGCCCTGGCCGCCCAGGTTGCCGGCCTGCGACCAGCCGCTTGCGCTGCCGCGCTTGTCGTCGGGCACCGTGGCGGCCATCAGGCTCTCGACGGCCATCGCGAGCAGCGTGGCGGTGAAGTTGCTGATCGTCAGCCACGCGCTGATCAGCGGCAGCGACGGGTGGTCGCCGGTCGCGGCGCGGCCCGCCAGCCAGAAGCCGAGGCCGCAGACGAGCGTCGACGCGACGTACCAGGTCTTGCGCGTGGACAGCGTGTCGACCAGCGGCGCCCACAGCCACTTGAGCAGCAGGCAGACGTAGCTCAGGCCGACGACGATGGCGATGGCGCCGGTGTCGATGCCCTTCTTCTTGAGCTCGTACGCGAGCGCGACCGTGAGGAATCCGGGCACGGCGCCGAACGGGATGAACAGCACCAGGAACAGGAACGGATGCGGCGCTCGCGGCGCTGCGGGCGCGGCGAGAGAGTCGGAGGCCATGGCGGCTTTCGAAGAGGGCGGATGGCCGATTGTCCGTGTCCGACCTGGCACCGGTCCTCCGGGATTGCGAGTGCCGCTCGCGCAACACGACGGTGCCGAAGACAACAGCTTGGCCCGCGCGGTCAATGTGTGCGCGAGGCCGTGGCGCGAGTATCTGCACGCGGTCCCACGAAGACCGCCTGATGGCGCCGACGCTCGATGGTGTGCAATGCGCCCGCCACGGCGCCGGCCTCTTCGGAGGCAGCGGCTCGGTCGGGTCGGATGTCTCCCTTCCACAAAAGAAATCCGGAGACATCATGAACACCACTCGTGCCCTGAGGCATGCGGCCGCCGCATGCGCGTTCCTCTCGCTCGGCGCCGCGGCCTTGCCCGCGCTGGCCGCCAACACCTACCCCGTGATCCTCGTGCACGGCTTCGCGGGCTTCGGCCGCAGCGAGCTGCTGGGCTACAAGTATTGGGGCGGCCTCGTCGACCTGCAGGAGCAGTTGAAGGCCAGGTATTCCAACCAGCTCGTCGCCACCGCGGTGGTGGGGCCGTTCAGCTCGAACTGGGATCGCGCGACCGAACTCTTCTACCAGATCAAGGGCGGCTGCGTGGACTACGGCGCGCTGCATGCCGCCGCGAACGGCCATCTCGAGAAGCCCGAGAACACCTTCCACAACGGCCGCACGTGCTACCCCGGGCTGTATCCGGCGTGGGACGCCACGCACCCCGTGCACCTCATCTCGCACAGCATGGGCGGCCAGACGGCGCGCATGCTCGTGCAGATGCTCGCGGCCAACGGCGCGCCGGCCAATCCGTCGCTGTTTCCGTACGCCGTCAACGCAAATTGGGTCAAGAGCGTCACCACCATCGCGTCGCCCAACGACGGCACCACGCTGGCCTACCGCATCGTCGACTGGGTGCCGTTCGTGCAGCAGCTCGTCACCGGCATCGCGGGCATCGCGGGCTCGACCGGCGGCAACCTGATCTACGACTTCAAGCTCGACCAGTGGGGCGTCGGGCCGCAGGCCGCGGGCGAGAGCTTCAGCGCGTACGTCAACCGCGTCACGAGCATCGGGCTGTGGAACTCGGGCGTGAAGGACCTGTCGCCGTACGACCTCTCGCCCGCGGGCGCGATGGCCGAGAACGACTGGGTCAAGGACCAGCCCAACGTCACGTACTTCTCATGGGTGACCAACTCGAGCTACACGGGCGTGCTCACCGGCTGGTCGTATCCCGACGTCGACACCAACGTGTTGATCGGCGCCTTCGCCGGCCCCGGCTTGATGGGCAACTACTACCGCGATTCGCGGCCGATGCCGCCGGTGTCGGACAACACGTGGTTCCCGAGCGATGCGGTCGTGAACTCGATCGCGCAGAAGGCGCCGACGTGGGCGATGAACGCGCAGGGCACGGTCTACAAGCGCACGGTGACGATCAAGGACCTCAGCAACGGCGGCACGCCGCAGGCCGGTGCGTGGAACTACAAGGGGCAGCTCGCGGGTTTCGACCATCTCGATGCGGTGGGGTGGACGTTGTTCTGGGACAGCTTGTCCTGGTACAAGGCGCGCGTCGACGAGTTGCGGGCGCTCTGATGCTCGAGGCACCAACCCGCTGAACTGTCACCCTGCGCGAAGTCGCAGGGCCCACGCACGCCGAGGCGCTTCGTCGGGCGTGGGTTCTGCGACTGCGCTTCGCTCCGCGCAGAATGACGGGTGTGCGTGGCCAAGGTGCCTCGCGGCGACAATCGCCCCATGACCACCGGCCCCCAACGCATCGTCTGCCTCACCGAAGAAACCACCGAGTGGCTGTACCTGCTCGGCGAGGAACACCGCATCGTGGGCATCTCGGGCTACACGGTGCGGCCGCGCCGCGCGCGCGACGAGAAGCCGCGCGTGTCGGCCTTCCTCGACGGCAAGATCGACAAGATCGTCGCGCTCCAGCCCGACCTCGTGATCGGTTTCTCCGACATGCAGGCCGTGCTCGCCGACAAGCTGATCCGCGCTGGCCTCAACGTGTTCATCACCAATCAGCGCAGCGTGGCCGAGATCTTCGCCACGCTGCGATTGGTGGCCGGACTCGTGCAGGCAAGCGATCGCGCCGAGGCGTGGATCGCGGCGTGCCAGGCGCGCCACGCGGAGATCGCCGCGGCCTCGATGTCGTGGCCGCGTCGTCCGCGCGTCTATTTCGAGGAGTGGGACGAGCCGATGATCAGCGCCATCCGCTGGGTCTCGGAGCTGGTCGCGTTGGCCGGCGGCGTCGACGTCTTCGCCGAGCTGGGCCTGCACGCGGGCGGCAAGGATCGCATCGTGCACGACCTCGCCGAGCCGCCGCGCCGCGCGCCCGACCTCATCGTGGGCAGCTGGTGCGGCAAGAAGTTTCGCGGCGCCAACGTGGCCGCGCGCGCCGGCTGGCAAGGCGTGCCGGCCGTCGCGAACGGCGAGCTGCACGAGATCAAGTCGTGCGACATCCTGCAGCCCGGGCCGGCGGCGCTCACCGACGGCCTCGAGCAGCTGCATCGCCTGTTCGCGGCGTGGGCCGCGAAGCAAGTCGCTTAGCTGCCTTCGCGCGTGGGCATGATCACCACCTGCTGCAGGTTCACGCGCCGGGGCAGCGCCGCCAGGTAGCCGACCGCGGAGGCGATGTCCTCGGGCTGCAGGAACTCGATCGTCTTCGCCGCGTTCTCGAGCCAGTCCTTCGCGCCCTGGAACGTGACGTGGCCCTGCAGCTCCGTCGACGTGATGCCCGGCTCGATCACCGACACGCGGATGTCCTTGGGCCCCAGCTCCATGCGCAGGTGGCGCGAGAGGTGGCTCACGAACGCCTTGGTGGCCGAGTACACCGCGAAGTACGGAAACAGGTTCTGGCCGGCGATCGACGACGTGTTGACGAGGTCCACTACCTTGCCCGCGGCCGCGGCGCGTTCGAGCTGCGGCACGAAGGCCTGGATCACGTTCATGGCGCCGCTCACGTTGAGGTCGATCTGCGACTGCCATTCCGCCACCGGCTGCTGGCCGATCGCGCCCGGCAGCATCAGGCCCGCGTTGTTGAACACGAGGTCGGCGTCGCCGTACGCCTCGAGGACCGCGGCGGCCGCGGCCTGCAGCGACGCGGGGTCGGTGACGTCGGCCACGAGCGGCAGCGCGTCGCCGCCGAGGGCGCGGATCTCCGCGGCGAGCGCGTCGAGCTGCGGGTGGCGACGCGCGAGCAGCGCCACGCGTGCGCCGCGGGCGGCGAGCAGCAGGGCGGTGGCGCGGCCCATGCCGCTGGAGGCGCCGGTGACGACGGCGATGCGGCTGGCGAGGGATGAGGTGTCGGTCATGGAAGTTCTCCGGGGATGTGTGGACAGGCTCGACTCTAGGAATCGGCGACCTCTCCCGGTAGTAACGACCGGGTGATATCAAACATCACCAGAAGTTGTGAATCGACTATGCTTGCCGCATGGACGAACTCCGCGCGATCACCACCTTCGTCAAGGCCGCCGAGCAGGGCAGCTTCAACCGCGCCGCGCAACTGCAGGGCACCACGGCGCAGGCCGTCAGCAAGAGCGTGCGGCAGCTCGAGGAGCACCTGGGCGTGCGCCTGTTCCATCGCACCACGCGCCGCAGCGCGCTCACCGAGGACGGCCAGCGCCTGCTCGAATCGGTGCGCGACAGCCTGCACGCGCTGACCGGCGCCATCCGCCAGGTGAAGGACGCCGCGCGCGAGGACGAGGGCGTCATCCGCATCGCCGCCGGCAACGCGGTGGGTCGCAAGGTGCTGCTGCCGCTGGTGGCCGAGTTCCATCGCGAGCATCCCGGCATCACGTTCGACCTGGTGCTGGAGGACGGCGCCACCGACAGCGTGGGCGAACGCGTCGACCTCGGCTTCAAGGCCGGCAACGCGCCGACGTCGCAGGTGGTGTCGCGTCGCCTGTTCGCGATCCAGCTGATCCTGTGCGCGTCGCCCGACTACCTCGCGGCGCACGGCCGGCCCGCGTCCATCGCGGCGCTGCACGGCCACGCCTGCGTCGGCTATCGGCAGCCCGGCACCGCGCGGCCGGTGCCGTGGGAATTCGACGTGCGCGGCGAGACGGTGCACGAGCCCGTGCGCTTCGCGCTGTGCTGCAGCGACCCCGAGGCCGAGATGCAGGCCGTGCTGCTGGGCCTGGGCGTCGGTCAGGTCGACGCGATCAACGCGGCGGCGCCGATCCGCGACGGCCGCCTGGTGCCGCTGCTGGTGCGCCACGTGAGCGAGCGCATGGGCCTGCACCTCTGGTACGGCCAGCGCCGCGACCAGCCCGCGCGGGTGCGGCGCTTCATCGACTTCGCGGTCGATCGGCTGCGCGGCGGACAGGACTTCCACGTGCCCGTCGCCGAGCTGCGCGCCCGCGCGCGCTGACGCGTCACGCGTGGCCGGTGTAGAACTCGCTCGCGATCTTCCACTGGCCGGCCACCTTCAGCAACTGCAGCGTCTTCCAGCCCCAGGTGCTCTGGCCGTCGGCCGTGTTGACGAACACCAGCGAGACCTGCGCCAGCGGGCCGTCCTGCGCGATGTGCACGTCCTGGAACTTCTGCGTGAACGGCGCGCCGGCGAACACGCCCTCGCGGAAGCTGGCGTAGTGGCGCGTGCCGTCGGCGGCGCTGCCGGCCTTGATCGCGGAGCCGACGTCGGAGAACGGGATGTCCTTGTTCAGGAGGAGCGTCTCGAACAGCGGCTCGTCCTTGGTGGACACGGCGCGCGTGTAGGTGTCCAGCAGCGCCTCGATGGCCCGGCGGTCGGCACCGGTGCTGTCGAACGCCGACGGGACGGGCGTGGTCGCGGCAAAGGTCGGCGACGACGTGGCGAGGGCGACGAGCAGCGTCGCGGCGAGGCGGTGGAGGGCTTTCATGCGGCCAATGTACGGCCGGGCCGCGCCGACCGGGTTGTGCGCGCGATGAGCGACGGTTTGGCGATGCCGAAGCGCGGCCGGAGGGGTCTGGCCTCTCCTCGACATCGCGCCGGGGCCTCGCCGAAAGCGATGTCGCCGAACGCGATGTCGAGGCGAAGGCCTGACCCCGATCAACAGCTGCTCCGACGATCGGGGTCAGGCCCTCGCCTCCGTCCGCGAATGAGCACCGAGACGTCGATCGATGTTGTTGCCGCGGACGAAGGAGGGGCCAGACCCCTCGGCGATCGACGCGTCGTCTCAGTGAACCGCGTTCGCGAAATCGACCCGGCGATTCTTCGCCCAGCTCGACTCGTCATGCCCCGTCGCGCGCGGCTTTTCCTTGCCGAAGCTCGTGGACTCGACGCGGTCGTTCGACACGCCCAGCACGCCCAGCGACTTGCGCACGGCGTCGGCGCGCTTCTGGCCCAGTGCAAGGTTGTATTCGGCGCCGCCGCGTTCGTCGCTGTTGCCTTGCACGGTGAGCTTGGCGCCCGGGTTGGCCTTCATGAAGGCGGCCTCGGACTGCAGCAGCGCGTCGTACTCGCTCCTGACCACGAAGGCGTCGAAGTCGAAGTAGACGCTCTTGGCATCGAGGTCGGCGGCCTGCTGGCGCAGCTTCGCGGCGAGCGCCTGCGCGTCGTCGTTGCGCATCGGCGCAGGCATGGACGCCGGCGCGGGAGCGGCCGCCATCGGCGCGGGCGCCGGCGCGGGCGGCGCGGCGGGCGGCGCCACGGGCGTGGAGCTGCAGGCGGCCAGGAACGACAGGGTCAGGGTGATGGTGAGGGGAGAAATGCGCACGGGAGTCCTCGTTAGATGCCGGGTCTGCACCGACTTCCGGCGCAGCCGGGTCATTCTGGTCGAGCTGACTTAGGCGGCCCTTAAGCTGTCTGGCGCGCCGCTGAACGTGAGGCGCACGCGCAGGCCGCCCAGCCGCTTGGAGTCGTCCAGCGCGATCGTGGCGCCGTGCATGTCGGCGATGGACTTCACGATGGCCAGCCCCAGCCCGCTGCCCGTGGCCCCGCCGCCGCTGACGCGGTAGAAGCGATCGAGCACGCGGGCGCGGTCGGCTTCGGGAATGCCGGGGCCGCTGTCCTCCACGGTCACCAGCGCGCCGTCGCGCGTGGGCTGCACGCTCAGGTCGACGGTGCCGCCGGCGGGCGTGTACTTCACGCCGTTGTCCAGGAGGTTGCGCACCAGCACGCGCAGCGAGTCGGCGTGGCCGGCCACGGTGGCGCTCTCGGCGCGGTGCACGCCCAGGTCGATGCGGCGCGCCTGCGCGCTGGCCACGGTGTCGCTCAGCGCGAGGAAGCCGGCCTGCGCGAGGTCGAGCGGCACCAGCGCCACGCCCTCGGCCACGCTGGCCTCGTGGCGCGCGAGCATCAGCATCTGGTCGACGAGATGGCCGGCGCGTTCGATGCCCGCGGCCAGGCGGCGCACCGCGAGTTCGCGCGTGGGGTCGTCGCCGGCGCGTTGCAGTCCCTGCAGCTGGATCTTCAACGCGGCCAGCGGCGAGCGCAGCTCGTGCGCGGCGTCGGCCACGAACACGCGCTGCGCGTCGAAGGCCTGGCGCAGGCGCTCGAACAGCAGGTTCAGCTCGAGGATCAGCGGCCGCACCTCGGCGGGCAGGTCGCGGTCGTTCAGCGGCGCGAGCTCGTCGGCCTTGCGCGCGGCCATGTGCGTGCGCAGGCGCGCGACGGGCGCGAGCGAGCGTGTCACGACGAACCACACGATCAGCGCCAGCAGCGGCGCCATCGGCAGCGTCGGCAGGACGGTGCGCAGCGCGAGCGTGCGCGCCATGTCGCGGCGGGCGTCCATGTCCTGCGCCACCATCACGCCCAGCGTCGGCGCGTTGACCGAGTAGACGCGGTAGTCGCGCCCGTCGAGCGCGCGGATCAGCGAGAAACCGGGCTGCGCGGGCTTGCGCAGCGTCTGGTGCGCGGCCGAGCGGAAGAGCGGCTCGCCCTTCGCGTTCCACAGCTGCACGACGAAGTCCTCGCCGGCGCGGTCGGCGTTGACCTCGCCGTTGGGCGGCAGCTGGCCCAGCGCGGCGCCCGACGTCAACGCCGTGGCGATCGTGCGCAGGTGGCGGTCGAAGATGACGTCGGCCTGGTCGAGCGCGGTGGCGTACGCGAAGCCGGCCTGCGCCGCCGTGGCCACCACGATGGCGCCCAGCAACCAGGCGAGCAGTCTCGTGCGCAGCGAATGCGCGGCGTCCGTCGTCATTCGCGCGGCACCAGGTAGCCCAGGCCGCGCACGTTCTGGATCAGGTTGGCGCCGAGCTTCTTGCGCAGCCCGTGCACGTAGACCTCCACCGCGTTGCTGGCGATGGCGTCGTCGAAGCCGAAGATCTTTTCCTCGAGCTGTGCCCGCGACAGCACCGCGCCGGGCCGTGCGATGAGCGGCTCCAGCACGGCCCATTCGCGCGACGACAGCTGCACGGCCTTGCCGTTGACGCTGGCCTCGCGCGTGGCCGGGTTGAGCGTGACGCCCAGGTGCTCGTACACCGGCTCCGCGCGCCCGGCCGCGCGGCGCAGCAGCGCGCGCACGCGGGCCAGCAGCTCGCCGAGGTCGTAGGGCTTGAGCACGTAGTCGTCGGCGCCCGCGTCCAGGCCCGCGATGCGTTGCTGGATGGAATCGCGCGCCGTCGCGATCAGCACCGGCAGCTGCGACTTGGCGGCGCGCAGGCCGCGCAGCACGTCGAGGCCGTCCTTGCCGGGCAGCGCGAGGTCGAGGATCAGCAGGTCGTACTCCTGCGTGCGCAGCACGGCTTGCGCCGACAGGCCGTCCTTGATCCAGTCGACCGCGAAGTTCTCCGCGCGCAGCACGTCGACGACGGTCTCGCCGATCATGTGGTCGTCTTCTACGAACAGCAGTCGCATGCGTGCATTGTGGAGCGGGTTGGCGGACGCGCGACTCTGCTTGCTCCTGCTTAGAGGGCGCTTAAGGCCTTGGCGGGCGTTCGGGGTCAGGCCCCGATCCCCCGACCATCACTTCCAGCCGCGCGCCTTCGCCGACTCCTCCGCCGCCGCGTCCAGCGTGTCGCCGTCCCGCATCGCATCGATGGCCGCCAGCAACGCCGGGCTCAACGGACTCGCCGCCGTGCGGTACCCGCCGGCCTCGCCTTCGCGCGCGTTCTTGCCGTGCTCCAACTGCGCCACGACCCAGCCGTCCGACTGCTTGCACGCGACGCCCGACGACGCGCCGTCCAGCGCGAACGTGCGGCAGTATTCCTTGGCGCGATTGCGGAAGGTGAGGCCGACGCCGACCTTGGCGTTGGGGTCGAGCACCGTGCCGCCGACGTGCTGCTCCAGCGCGTCGCGCAAAGCGCCCTGCGCCGTGATCGCGCCGTCGGGGGCGACGTTGAGCGCCAGCGTGTCGGCGCCGCCCGCGGCCGCGTGCGGGGCGAGCAGCTTGGCGCCGAAGACGATGCCGAGCACGAGGCTCGCGGCCATCGCGCTCCATTCGGGCAGGCGCCAGCGGCGCGCGTGGGGCAGGGCGGCGCGGTGGGCGTCGTTGGCGTCGGCGGGCAGCGGGTCGTTGGCGGCCAGTGGCGCCGGTGGGCCTTTCATGATGTCCGGGTCGGCGAGCATGTCCAGCAAGGCCTGCGGCACCGCCTCGTCCACCGGCGCGTAGGCCGACTGGAGTTTCACGCGCAGCATGCGCTCGCGCGCCACCGCGGCCGCGAGCGCGGGCTCGAGCGCGAGGCGGGGTTCGAAGCGTGCCACATCCTCCGGCGGCAGCTCGCCGTCGACGTAGGCCATCACCGCGATGCGGTCGTGTTCGCTCAGTTGGGAATTCAGTGCGCTCATGGCGTCAGGTCTCCATCGCCCAGCATCGATTGCAAGGCATCGCGGCCGCGCGCGAGGCGGCTGGTGAGGGTGCCGATGGGGATGTCGAGCACCTCGGCGGCTTCCTTGTAGGGCAGGCCTTCGACCAGCACCAGGCTCACGGCCATGCGCTGTTCCTCGGGCAGGCGCGCCATCGCCTTCTCGATGGACAGCCGGATGTCGCGGCTGCCCGTCTCCGAGAAGCCGACGTGCTCGCCGGCCTCCTCCGGCGCCAGCACCTCGTCGCGGCGCCCTCGCGCACGCACCTCGTCGATCCAAGCGTTCTTCATGATTCGAAACAGCCAGCTGTCCAGTCGAGTTCCATCCTGCCATTGGTCGAGGTGCTTCAACGCACGCTCGACCGCGATCTGCACGAGGTCGTCCGCGTCCTCCCGGTGATGGGTGACGGATCGGCCGAAACGGCGCAGCCGCGGCAACAGGGCCGCGATCTCGGCGCGCAAGGCTTGGGGCGACAGGCTCATGACATGATGGGAGAACGTCTCGGCGATGGATTTTCTTCCATCCTTCCAGCGTTATCTCTTTCATGCGCTCCAGAACTACCCGAATCATCATCGCGGCCCTGCTTGCCTGCGGCACCGCCCACGCCCAGTTGAGGCTGCCGTCGCTCGGCCGCGGCCTGTCGCAGCTGGGCCAGTCGCCGCTGGTGCAGCGCGTCGACCAGGCCGTGCAGCCGGTGGTGCAGCCCGTGTTGACCACCGTGCTCGCGCCCGTCGACCTGGCCGCGTCTCGCCTCCAGACCGTCACCGAGCGCGTGCGAGCCAATCGCCGCGAGCTCGACCGCGACCCGCGCGGCGAGCTCGTCGTGCGCGCCGAACTGCTCGCGCAGCCGTCGTCGCCCGCCGCGCGCGACGCGCTGGTGGCCGCCGGCTTCAAGCCCTTGCGCGACGACGCGCTGGCCGGGCTGGACGACGCGCTCGTCGTGATGAAGGGCCCGTCCGGCATGGGCCTCGCGGACGCGCTCGCTCGCGCGCGCGAGATCGATCCGGCGGGCGCCTACGACTTCCATCATGTGTACGGCAGCAGCGGCAGCGTGGGGACGGCGGTTTCGTCGGCGCCGACCTACGCGGGCCCGCCACCGGCGCATGCGCCCGGTCGTCCGCTGCAGGTGGGCCTGATCGACAGCGGCGTCGACGTGCACCATCCCGCGTTCAGCCAGGCCACCGTGCACGCGCACGGCTGCACGGACGGCGACCATCCCGCGCCGCACGGCACGGCCGTCGCGTCGCTGATGATCGGGCAGGCCGACGCGTTCCACTCCGCGCTGCCGCAGGCGCAGCTGTACGCGAGCGACGTCTATTGCGACGCGCCCACCGGCGGCTCGGTGGAAGCCATCGCGCGCGAGCTGGCGTGGATGGCGCAGATGCACGTGGCGGTCGTCAACATCAGCCTGGTCGGTCCGGCTAACCAGATATTGCAGCGGCTGATCGCGCGCGCAGTGGCGCAGGGCATGTTGATCGTCGCGGCGGTCGGCAACGACGGGCCCGCGGCGCCGCCGCTGTATCCCGCATCGTGGCCCGGGGTCGTCGGCGTGGGTGCGGTCGACGGCAAGCTGCGGCTGCTGCCCGAGGGCGCGCGCGGGCCGCAGGTGATGTTCGTGGCGCCGGGGTCGGACATGGCCGCCGCAGCCGTCGGCGCGCGCGGCTTCGTGCCGGTGCGCGGCACGTCGTTCGCGGCGCCGCTGGTGGCCGGGCTGCTGGCCGCGGGCTACCAGCAGGCGCAGCCGCAGGGCGCGGTCGTCGCCGTCGACCGACTCGCCAGCTCGGCGCACGCGCTGCCGCAGCCCGCGCCGCGCGACGGCATCGGCCGCGGGCTGGTGGGCGAGGCGCTGCGCACGGCGCCCGATGCCGCGGGGCTGGCGCGCTAGTTACGTATTGTTGCAAGCGTGCTGGAAGAAAGCCCGCAAAGCTGGCGTTCTCCCTTTGCAGGCCGCGAAATGGTTCGCTGCCCAACCCGACAAAGAGGAACGACCATGATCCGCAAGAACACTGCTCTCCATACCGTCGCCGTGATGGCGCTGTCGACGCTGTGCGTCGCGATGACCCCGTCGGCCAACGCCGCGGGCCTGCTGGGCGGCGGCGCGCACGGCGGCGGCCTCGGCCTCGGCGGCGCGCTCGGTGGCGCCGGCAGCGGTGGCCTGGGCCACGGCGTCGGCGGCGTGACGGGCAGCCTCACCGGCAACGCGTCGGGCAGCCTCACGGGGCCGACCGGCACGCCGGTCAAGGACGCGGTCGACGGCCTCAAGGGCGACACGAGCGGCGTGGTCGATGCGACCAAGTCCACCACGGCCGATGCCGCGACGAACGCCAAGGCCGTCGCCGCGAGCGGGCAGGCCACGGTGGCGAGCGCGGCGTCGGGCGGCAAGGCCGTTGCGGGCGCCGGCGTGCAGGCGGCGCGGGGCACGGTGGGCGGCGCCGTGAGCGGCGTGAAGTCGACGGCGGGCAGCGTGGCGGCGAACGTGGCCACCTCGGCGAACGGCAGCGTCGGCGCGACGGCGGGCTCGGCCACGGGCAGCGCGGAGGGCGCGCTGAGTGGCGGCGCATCGCAGGGGGCGTTGTCGGCGGCGGGGAATGCGACGGGGTCGGTGTCGCGCAATGCGGCGACGACGCCTTCGACCACCACGCCGTCCACCACCCCGCCGGCGATGGCTGCGCCCGCGGCCGCCAAGACGGCCGCCGCGCCGACCACGCACACGCACGCGGTCGCCGGCACCCTGGCGGGCAACGGCTCGGCCACGGCGTCGCGTTCGAACACGTCGACCGGCACCACCCACTCGGCCGCGGCCACCGGCTCCGGCACCGCCGCCGTGCAGGGCTCGGCCTCGCGCCAATCCGGCGTCAACGTGAGCGCCAACGGCTCGGGCAGCAGCTCGCTGCAGGCCGGCCAGCAGCCCAACGCGAACTGATTCCGACAGCGATCGGCCCCTTGGGCGCGGCGAGGGCAGCGCCCTTTTTTCGTGGGCGAAAGCCAGAGGGGTCAGGACTCTCCTTTGATCCGCGTTCGAGACGTCATCGGCAGCCGCAGCGTCAATCGCGGATCGAAGGCGAAGGCCTGACCCCGAACGTCAGCGAATCGGGGTCAGGACTTCGCCTCGATTCCGCGACCGATGTCCCGGCTTCGATCGACGCACCGGCGCGAAATCGAGGAGAGTCCTGACCCTTTCGGCAACGCCTCGGCGAGTTCAGGACTTCATGCCCGCCGGCCAGCGCCACGCCAGCACCTGCCCGCGCGGATACCGATGCTCCCGCACCGCTTCCAGCTGGTTGCCACCCAACAGCACCACGTCGTCCCCGTCGAGGCGCACGAAGAACCCCACGTGGCCTTTCCAGCTCTGCGGGTCGTCGCGCCACAGCACCGCGATGCAGCCGTGCTGCGGCTCGTCGAGCGTGTCGCCCCACTCGAGCCAGCTGCGGGCCAGCGCCGAGCCGGTCCCCGCGATGCCCACTTGCGCCAGCGACCACTGCGCGAACGACGAGCACCAGTTCGCCTTGTCGTCGTAGCCCGCGATGTTGGTGCCGGCGTGGTACTCGGTGACGCGCGGGTTGCTGCTGCCCGCGGGAAAACTGCGCACGCCCAGCTCGGCGCGCGCGACGCGCATCCACGGCGCGGCGCGCTCGTTGGCCACGCGCAGGCGCAGCGAGGTCATCAGGTCGGACCACCACATCCCCATGCCCGCCACGAAGCGCGGCACCGGCTGGCCGTGGCGCACCGGATGGTCGGGCGGCAGCGACGCGAAGCCCGCGTGCACCAGCGTCACCTGCGTGCCGCCGCGGCGCGCCTCGAACGCGACCGACACCGTGGTCTTCTCGCCCGGCGCGAAGTTCACGCCGCGCCATTCGATCTCCAGCGCGTGCGGCGGATTCCAGTCGGTGACGGTGCCGGTCTGCACCACGTGGCCGTCGCCACCGAGGGTCTCGAACAGCCGCCCACCCAGACGCGGCTCGAGATGCAGCACGCTCAAGCCGCGTCCGCCCACGCGGAACTTGAGCCCATGCCGCCACCACGCATCGATCTGCTCGGTGAAGACCTCGAACGCGATGTCCGGCGGCGCGTCGACGAACACGCTCGCGCTCACGCGGTCGCCGCTCATCGCGCGTTCCGCTCGCGCGCGACGCGTTCGGCCTGCTTGCGGAACGACTGCATCTGCACGCCCCAGAACGCCTGCACCTCGCCCAGCCAGGCCTGCAGGTCGGCCAGCGGCTGCGGCTCGAGGCGATAGGTGCGGGCACGCGCGTCGTCGTCGGCACTGGCGGCGCCCACCTCGTGGATGACGCCCGCCTGGCGCAGCACGCGCAGGTGGCGGCTCATGGCCTGGCGCGACATCGACAGCGCGTCCGCGATCTCGCCCGCGCGCTGCGGACCGTCGCGCAGCAGCGCCACGACGGCGCGCCGGGTGGGCTCGGCCAGCGCCTGCAGGGTGCGGTCGAGGTCGCCCGCGGCCGCCGGATCGACGCGGCGTGTCACGGGGCGGGCTGGTCGCGCAGGCGGTGCATGAACCACCAGGCGTGGCCTTCGAGGTCGGATGCGCCGTAGCTGCGGTCGCTCCAGTAGTCGTCGCCGTAGTCGTGCGTGGCCGGCTCGGACGTGATGGCGGCGCCGTGCGCGCGCGCCTGCGCGCAGTGCGCGTCGGCGTCGTCGACGAACAGGCAGAGGGCCTGCGTGACGCGGCCGCCGAGGTCGAGCGGGCTCGCGTGCCGGGCCTTGAACTCGCGGCCGGGCTCGAAGGTTTCGCCGGGCTTGGCCGCGCTGCTGATCGACACCATCGCGCCGCCGTACACCAGCTCGCTGTAGATGATCTCCCCCGGCTCGCCTTCCACCTTCAGGCGCACCTCGAAGCCGAAGGCCTCGCACAGCCAGGCTATGGCGGCGGAGGCGTCGCGGTAGAACAGGCTGGACGTGGCCTGGGGCCAGCCCGACGGCGGCGGCTTGCGCATGGTTCACCTCGGCGAATCAGTCAACGAATGGGTTGATGGTAAACCGTATCGTTTATCAATTGCAAGCGCGACGGCGGCGGCTCCCTAGAATGCTCGGGCCATGCAGACAACTCTTTTCCGCGCGCTCGCCGCCGTCCTCGTGCTCGCCAGCTCCAGCGTGTTCGCTGCGCCGGCGAACCGCATGATCCTGCCCGACGACGTGGTGCCCGACGCCTACCGCATCGCCATCACGCCGCACATCGCCGAGGCCACGTTCGACGGCCGCGTGGAGATCGACCTGCACGCCACGCATCGCGCGAAGCGCATCGTTCTCGACAGCGCCGACCTCGCGATCGCGCGCGCCACGCTCGACGGCGACGATGCGCCCGCGCGGATTGCGCTGGACGCGACGCGCCAGCGCGCCACGTTCACGTTCGCCAAGCCGTTCGCGGCCGGCCCGCACACGCTGCACATCGCGTACAGCGGCAAGATCAACGACCAGGCCTCGGGCCTGTTCAAGTTGCAGTACGCCACGCCCGCGGGCCCGGCCACGTCGTTGTTCACGATGTTCGAGGACTCCGACGCGCGCCGCTTCGTGCCCAGCTGGGACGAGCCCGCGCGCCGCGCCACGTTCGAGCTGACGGCGACGGTGCCGGCCGCGCTGATGGCCGTCGGCAACATGCCCGTCGCGTCCACCGAGCCGCTGCCCGGCGACCTCAAGCGCGTGCGCTTCGCGACGACGCCGCGCATGTCGACCTACCTGCTGTTCTTCGGGCTCGGCGACTTCGAGCGCGTGCATCGCGACGTCGCGGGCGTGGACGTCGGCGTGATCGTCAAGCGTGGCGACACCGCGCAGGCCGCCTACGCGCTCGACGCCGCCGCGCACCTGCTGCCGTACTACAACGCGTGGTTCGGCACGCCGTACCCGCTGCCCAAGCTGGACATGCTGGCCGGCGCCGGCGGCAGCGTCACCTTCGGCGCGATGGAGAACTGGGGCGCGATCTTCTACTTCGAGCGCGACCTGCTGATCGACGACAAGCTCGCCACCGAGGACGACCACCACCGCGTGTTCGAGACCGTCGCGCACGAGGTGGCGCACCAGTGGTTCGGCGACCTGGTGACGATGAACTGGTGGGACGACCTGTGGCTCAACGAGGGCTTCGCGTCGTGGATGGAGGTCAAGGCCACGCAGGCGCTGCATCCCGAATGGTCCGCGTGGCCGCAGAAGGCCGCGTCGCGCCAGAACGCGATGGACATCGACGGCCGCGACGGCACTCATCCGGTGATCATGCACATCGACGACGTGTCGCAGGTGGAGGGCGCGTTCGACTCGATCACCTACAGCAAGGGCTCGCAGGTGGTGCGCGCGCTGGAGGACTACCTCGGCGAGGACGACTTCCGCGCCGGCGTGCGCCGCTACATCGCCCGCCACGCGTACGGCAACACCGTCACCGACGACCTCTGGCAATCGCTCGACGAGCACGCCGCGCGCCCCGTGCGCGCGATCGCGCGCGACCTCACGCTGCAGCCCGGCGTGCCGCTGATCGTGGAGCGCGCGTCGCGCTGCGTCGACGGCCGCACCGAGGCGACGCTGTCGCAACTGCAGTTCGGCGTCGACGCGGCCAAGCCCGGACGCTGGCACTCGCCGGTGACGTTGACGGTGATCGGCGGCGGCACGACGCGCGCAGTCGTCGCCGGCCCCGCGCCGCAGCGCGTGAGCGTGCCGGGCTGCGGCCTGCTGGTCATCAACGCGGGCCAGGCCAGCTACCTGCGCGTGCGCTACACCGATGCCGACTTCGCCACGCTGTCGACCGGCTTCACGCGCCTGGGCGTCGACGACCAGCTGGGCCTGCTCGCCGACACGCAAGCGCTCGCCGACGCCGGACAGCAGCCCATGGGCGCGCTGCTGGGCCTGCTGCAACGCGTGCCCGCGGACGCCGATCCGCTGGTGCTGCAGGCGCTGGTCGACCAGTTGCGCACGCTCGACCAGCTGCACGACGGCCTGCCCACGCAGCCGGCGTACCGCGCGTTCGCGCGCGGCCTGCTGCAGCCGGTGTTCGCGCGCACCGGTTGGCGCGCGACGACGGGCGAGCGCGGCGAGGTCGCCTCGCTGCGCGGCGACCTCATCGAGGCGCTGGGCGAGTTCGACGACGCGGCCGTCGTGGCCGAATCCGAGCGCCTGTTCGCGGCGTGGCGCGCCGACCCCGCGAGCCTGCAGGGCGACCTGCGCGAGGCGGTGCTGGGCGTGGTGGCCGCGCGCGCCGACGCCGCCACCTGGGACACGCTGCACGGCCTCGCGCAATCCGCCGCGTCCGAGCTGGAGAAGGCCGACTTCTACGAGCTGCTGGGCACCGCGCGCGCGCCCGCGCAGGCCCGGCGCGCGCTCGCGCTGGCCGTCTCCGGCGAGCCGCCGACCACCGTGGCCGGCACGCTGCTGCGCGCGGTCGCCCAGCGCCATCCCGCCGCGACGCTCGATTTCATCGCCGACCACTGGCCGCAGGTGGAGCCGCTGTTCGACACCGGCGGCGCCGCGTCGATCGCCGCGCGCTTCTTCAACACCGGCGCCGACCGGGCGATGCTGCCGCGCCTGGATGCCTTCGTCGTCGCGCACGTGCCGGCGGCCACGCGGGCGCGCTTCGTCAAGAACGCCGCGCTGATCCGCTGGCGCGCGATGGTGCGAGCGCAGCGGCTGCCGGAAGCCGACGCCTGGATCGCCGCCTCGTCGCCCCGATGATGTAACGGGCCTCCCCAGAACAAGGGTTCGCCCGTTGACGCCGGGCTACATTTGGATACGATGATTCGGGATCCGACACCTGCCTCATGTCGAGGCCACGGATCCGACGGGGAGCAGGCGAATGAGCGTTCCGGCATCGTCACCCACGGCAGGCCTCACGGCCGCCGAACGCGCGCAGATCCTGCGCGCCAACGTCTCGGGCCTGCACCCGGTCGTCTTCGTCCACGGGCTGTGGCTGCTCCCGAGCAGCTGGCAGCGCTGGGCCGAGGCGTTCGAGGAGGCCGGCTACATCGCGCTGACGCCCGACTGGCCCGACGACCCGGCCACCGTGGCCGAGGCCAACGCCAACCCCGGCGTGATGGCCAACAAGACGGTGGGCCAGGTGGCCGACCACTTCTCCGCCGTCATCGCGCAGCTCGAACGCAAGCCGGCCATCGTCGGCCATTCGTTCGGCGGGCTGCTCGCGCAGATTCTGGCGGGACGCGGCCAGTCGGCCGTCACCGTCGCCATCGACCCGGCCCCGTTCCGCGGCGTGCTGCCGCTGCCGTTCTCGGCGCTCAAGGCCTCGTGGCCGGTGCTGGGCAACCCGGCCAACCGCCACCGCGCGGTGCCGCTGAGCTACGCGCAGTTCCGCTTCGCGTTCGCCAACGCCGTCGGCGAGATGGAGGCGCAGGCTCTGTACCGCGACTACGCCGTGCCGGCGCCCGGCGCGCCGCTGTTCCAGGCGGCCGCGGCCAACCTCAACCCCTGGACGCAGGCGCAGGTCGACACGCTCAACCAGGAGCGCGGCCCGCTGCTGATCGTGTCGGGCCAGAAGGACAACACCGTGCCCTGGTCGATGGCCAACGCGGCGTTCCGCCAGCAGCAGGTGAACCCGGGGCTCACCGAGATCGTGGAGATCCCGGGCCGCGGGCATTCGCTCACCATCGACAGCGGCTGGCGCGAGGTCGCCGACACGGCGCTCGCGTTCGTGCGCCGCTTCGCCGCGGCCGATTCGTGGGACTCGGCGTACATCGCGGCCGAGGAAGTCGACGTCGATCGGCGCGTGACGGCGTCGACGTTCTGAGGCAGACGGCACGGCGGCGCGAGGGATCTGGAGCCGCCGTCGTCCGCGCCCGTTTTCTGGCAATGACCGCAGCGTCGGTCGCGGACGCAGGCGGGACCTGACCCCGAACACCAGCGGTCGATCGCGGTCGGGCCCGGCCTCGAATCGCGACGACGGAATCGCTTGCGATCAGATCGCGGCGCGATCCGTGGCCGCTCCAGGCCCCTCAGGGTGCGCGGCGGGGGTCGGGACTCCTCGCATCGGCAAGCCCCGGCTCAAGTTCCGCCGCCGGCGACCGATAGCCATGCCTTGCCTCATCGAGGATCCGGGGCCCGCACCGTCGAGCGGCCAACCCGCACCGATCCTCGCCACCGCCTTCCTGCCCAACCATGCCGAGCTCGCTGCGCCACCTCTCCATCCAGAAGAAACTCGTGCTGAGCATGGCCGCGTGCCTGCTGGCCTTCCTGCTGATCTCGGGCGGGCTGGCTGCCTGGCTGATCGGCGACGCGGTTCGCGAGCGCGTGGTGCGCGAGGAGCTGCCCACCGCCGTCGGCGGCATCGCGGCCGACGTCGAACGCCGCATCGGCGAGCCGCTGACCGCCGCGCGCGGCGTGGCTGCCAACGCGTACGTGCAGGCCTGGGAGGACCAGGGCCTGGCCGAGGCCGGCGAGGCCGACTGGAAGCACTATGCCCAGTCCCTGAAGGCGAGCGAACGTGCGGCGACGGTGTTCTGGGTGTCCAAGGACGCGGGCAAGTACTACACCGAGGCCGGCCTGAGCCGCCAGATCACCGACAAGGACGCCTGGTTCACCGGCTTCCTCGCCGGCGGCAAGCCTTACACCCTGGACATCGACCGCGACACGCCGGCCAGCCCCTACATGCTGTTCATCAACGTGCGCGCGCAGACGCCCGCCGGCAAGCTGGCCGTCGCCGGCGTGGGCCTGGACATCGATGCCATGGCCAAGGCGATCGGCAGCGTCAAGCTCGGCGAGACCGGCCATGCGTGGCTGGTGCGCGCCAACGGCGGCATCATGATCCACGCCGATCCGGCCCTGGCCGACGGCAAGCACGCGATGAAGGACCTGCCGGGGTTCGACGACGGCGTCGTGCACACGCTGCTGTCGGGTCAGCCGTTCGTGCAGGCGCGCATCGTGGCCGCCGGCCAGGCGCAGTTCGTCGCGTCGTCGTTCATCCCCGAACTGGGCGCCTACGTGGTCGCGGAGGTGCCCGAGAGCGAGATGCTGGGCCCGGTCAACCGCGCCATCCGGCTCGCCACGCTCGTCGCGGCCCTGGTGGGCGGCGCGTTCGCGCTGGGCGTCATCGCGGTCGTGAGCCGCGCAATCGCCCGGCCGGTGCAGCGCGCGGCCACGCTGCTGGGCCAGATCGCCGACGGCCAGGGCGACCTCACGCGCCGCATGGCGGTCGAGTCGAACGACGAGGTGGGCCAGCTCGCCCAGGCGTTCAACCGCTTCGTGGCGTCGCTGTCCGAGCTCGTTCAACAGGTGCGCGCGAGCGGCGAGTCGATCGCCACCGGCTCGTCGGAGATCGCCCACGGCAACGCCGACCTGAGCCAGCGCACCGAAGAGCAGGCGAGCAACCTGCAGCAGACGGCCGCGTCGATGGAGCAGCTCACCGTCACCGTGCGCCACAACGCCGACAACGCGCTGGCGGCGGCGCAGATCGTGTCCGGCGCGGCCGATTCCGCCGCGCGCGGCAGCCAGGTGGTGCGCGACGTCGTGGCCACGATGCACGACATCACCGACAGCTCGCGCCGCATCGCCGACATCGTGGCGGTGGTGGACGGCATCGCGTTCCAGACCAACATCCTCGCGCTGAATGCCGCGGTCGAGGCGGCGCGTGCCGGCGAGGAAGGCCGGGGCTTCGCGGTGGTGGCGGGCGAGGTGCGCACGCTCGCGCAGCGCAGCGCGACGGCGGCGCGCGAGATCAAGACGCTGATCGCGCGCAGCGTGGCCAACGTCGAGACCGGCGCGGCGCAGGCGAGCCAGGCCGGCCAGGCGATGGACGACATCGTCTCGCAGGTGGGCCGCGTCAACGACCTCGTGGGCGAGATCAGCGCCGCCAGCAAGGAGCAGTCACAGGGCATCGGGCAGGTGGGCGACGCCGTCAACCAGCTCGACCAGGTGACCCAGCAGAACGCGGCCCTGGTGGAGGAGAGCGCCGCGGCGGCCGAGAGCCTCAAGCACCAGGCGGCGCGGCTGGCCGAGCTGATGTCGGCGTTCACGGTCGACGAAGCCGCGGGCTGACGGGCTCGCCCGCGCCGAGCCACGCGGCGACGGTTTCAGGGTTTGGCGTAGTTCAGGTCGGTGTGCAGCGCACACGACGCGATGCCGCGTCGCCCCGCATAGGCCGCGCAGTCCAGTGCAGGCAGGGCGGCTTGCGCCTGCGTGCTCGCGGAGTGGGTCGCCTTGAGCGTGGTCATCGGCGCCGATTCGACCGTCCTGCCCGCTGCGTCCGTGGCCTGCGTCATCTTGATTTCCAAGGACACCGTGGCACCTGCGGCCGCGAGTTCACGGCCGGCGGCGTTGATGGCATCGGTGTCGCCGGACTTCAGCGTGAGCGTGACGGTGGCCGTCTTGAGCGTCATTCCGGGAAGACCCTGCGCATGCGCGAGCAGGGGCAGGGACAGCCACAACGTGGCGAGGGCGGTGGGACGATGCATGCGTCCATTGTGGACGAGGCGCGAGCGCGCGTCGAATCAGGCGTCCACGCCGCCCTTGGCGATCCGCGCCGCCAGCTTCATCAACGTCGGCAGCCGCTTGCGCCCGTGCATCATGCGGATGCGCGCCTTCGCCGCGCCGAGGTCGATGCCCTCGCACGTGATCACCAGCGGCGGCGTCTCTTCCTCGCGGAAGATGCAGAACTGGTCGGGCGTGTCGCCCTTGAACAGGCTCTTGGAGACGCCGATGATGGCCACGCGTCCGTTCAGCGTGTCGTGCAGGCGGCGGCCCAGGCCGGGCGTGTCCTGCGTGTCGAGGTGCACGAAGCCGTCGAGCACGATGGCCTCGGGCTGCAGGCGGTTGGCGTCGAGCAGCTGCACCAGCCAGGGCAGGGCGCGCAGGTCGAGCTCGCCCTTGGCCAGCTTCTCGACGTGCTCCACGCGCAGCGCGTAGTTCTTCGTGCCCTCGGGTGCGGCCCAGTCGTCGAACGCGACGGCGGCGACGCGCGCGCTGTCGCCGTCGATCTGGTAGTCCATGACGAGTTTCATGGACGCGATTCTCGCCGGTTCAGCGGGCGCGCCCTTTGGGCCAGCGGCCTTCGGCCTGCAACGGCGCGACGGCCGCGGCGAACGACTCGCCGACCTCGATGACCAGGTGCAGGATGGCCGCGGAGTCGGGGCTGGACTGCAACCCGGCGCGCGCCTCCGCGATGTGGCGGCGCAGGCTGCCCAGCTTGATCGGCAGTTCGACCGGCGGCGTGACCGCGCGCAACGTGGGCAGCCTGCTCGCGAGCGCCAGCAGGTCCTCGCGCGCGTCGAGCAGGCGCGAGATCGCCATCGCGGTGGGCTGTTCGTAGCGGGCCTGCTCGACCAGCTCGACCAGGTCCTTCACGTTCGCGCCGAACTCGTCCACGACCGCTTCGAACTCGCGTTGATCCATCGTCGCTCCCGTTTGAAAACCTGCATTGTGCGGGCCTCCGAGGATGCGCCTGCCACGCGAAACGGGCAAGCGTTCGTGAAGCGTGGACGACGGGTTTCCCCGCGGGTTCCGGGTCAGTCGGCGTCGCGGCGCGTGGCGATGAGCGGCTGGATGCTGCCGGCGTCGAGGCGCTTGCGGCCGGGCTCCTCCGCGGCGAGCGGGTCGCATTCCTTCATCGTGGCCAGGCAGCGCTCCGTGAGCCGCTGGTAGGTGGCCGTGCCCTCGCGCTTCCAGCCGAGTTCCTGGTCGGTGAGCTCGCGCAGGACCTTGGCGGGCACGCCCGCGGCCAACGAGCGCGCGGGCACCTTCAGGCCGGCGCGCACGAAGGCGCTGGCGGCCACGAAGGCGCCGGCGCCGATCTCGGCCTCGTCCATCACGACGGCGTTCATGCCGACGAGCGCGTCGGCGCGCACCACGCAGCCGTGCAGCACGGCGCCGTGGCCGATGTGGGCGTTGTCCTCCAGCAGCGTGTCGGACGCGGGGAAACCGTGGACGACGCAGGTGTCCTGCACGTTGCAGCCGGTCTTGAGCACGATGCGGCCGAAGTCGCCGCGCAGGCTGGCGCACGGGCCGATATACGCGCCGGGGCCGACCACCACGTCGCCGATGAGCACGGCCGTGGGGTGGACGTAGGCGGTCGGGTCGACCACGGGGCGCAGGCCGTCGATCTCGTAGCAGGGCATCGGGTTTACCTCGGGAAAGGTCGGGTTTGGCGCGCGGGCTTGCGCCGGATCAAGGCAGAGTCTAAGATTGACCGACCGGTCGGTCAAACAATCCTTGCGAAGACGCGACCAGGCCAGCAGCGCTGGTGGGGGAGACAACCCTTGATGAGCCGCGGCGGTGCTTGCATCGCCGCGGTCTGCAGTGGCCGCCAGCCCGACTTCCAACCCAAGGCAAGCCCCATGTCCGAAGAGTCGACCCCGCTGTCCTCGCCCGACGCGCTCATCCAGATCGCCCAGCGCGGCGCCGTGCGCGTGCTGACGCTCAACCGGCCGTCCGCGCTCAACAGCTTCACCTCGGCCATGCACGCCGAGCTGCGCGCCGCGCTCGACGCCGCGGCCGCCGACGACGCGGTGCGCGCCGTGCTCATCACCGGCGCCGGCCGCGGCTTCTGCGCGGGCCAGGATCTCAACGATCCGGCCATGGCCCCCGGCGCCGACGGCAAGCCCGACATCGGCGCCGTCATCGAGCAGAACTACCGCCCGCTGGCGCTGCGACTCCAGGCGATGCCGGTGCCGGTGCTGTGCGCGGTCAACGGCGTGGCCGCGGGCGCGGGCGCCAACGTCGCGCTGTGCTGCGACATCGTGCTCGCCGCGCGCTCGGCCAGCTTCATCCAGGCGTTCTCCAGGATCGGCCTGATCCCCGACTGCGGCGGCACGTGGCTGTTGCCGCGCCTGGTCGGCCGCTCCCGCGCGCTCGCGCTGGCGCTCACGGGCGACAAGCTCTCGGCCACCGACGCCGAGCGCTTCGGCATGGTGTGGCAGGTGGTCGATGACGCCGAGCTGCAGTCCACCGCGCTCGCGCTGGCCGACAAGCTCGCGGCGATGCCGTCGGCCGCGCTCGTGGCCACGCGCCAGGCGTTCGACGCCTCGCAGTCGCTGACGCTGTCGGACGCGCTCACACTCGAAGCCCGCATGCAGGGCGAGCTGGGCCGCGCGCACGATTTCTCGGAAGGCGTGGCCGCGTTCCAGCAGAAGCGCGCGCCGGTCTTCAAGGATCGCTGAGATGCTGACGCCGCAACGCATCGCCGAGCGCGTGCGCGACCACCTGTGGGCCACCGACCGCGCGTCGCAGGGCCTGGGCATGGCAGTCACCGCCATCGGCCCCGGCCGCTGCACGGTCACGATGACCGTGCGCGAGGACATGCTCAACGGCTACGGCACCTGCCAGGGCGGCCTGCTGACCACGCTGGCCGACTCGTGCTTCGCGTTCGCCTGCAACGCGTACAACGAGATCACCGTGGCCGCCGGCTTCGACGTGCAGATCGTCGCGCCGGGCAAGCTCGGCGACGTGCTCACGGCCACAGCGGTCGAGATCAGCAAGACGGGCCGCCTGGGCGTCTACGACGTCGACGTGCGCAACCAGCGCGACGAACGCGTGCTCGCGTTCCGCGGCCGTTCCTACACGATGAAGGGCAAGCCCGTGCTGCCTACGGAGGCCTGAGATGCCGATCCACGCGCTGCGTCCCACCGAGCTCGACCCGATCGAACGCGCCAGCCGCGACGAGATCGCCGCGCTGCAGCTCGCGCGCCTGCGCGCGACGCTCGAGAACGTCTATGCCAACGTGCCGCACTACAAGCGCATGTTCGACGAGAAGGGCGTGCATCCGTCCGACCTGAAGACGCTGGCCGATCTCGCGAAGTTCCCGTTCACCGGCAAGGCCGACCTGCGCGCCAACTACCCGTTCGGCATGTTCGCGGTGCCGCGCGAGCAGGTGGTGCGCGTGCACGCGTCGTCGGGCACGACGGGCAAGCCCACCGTCGTCGGCTATACCCAGGGGGATATCGACCACTGGGCCGACCTGGTCGC
>FSXQ01003866.1_pt1 | contig 25787 bp, 27 predicted proteins | sample 1638011 | NCBI WGS metagenome assembly FSXQ01 (sample SAMEA3914789, study PRJEB12502) | metagenome | biome: forest; material: soil | place: Canada | collected 2011-07-03 | depth 0.3 m | reverse complement strand
TCTCGATGCTGGTCGGCGCGGATCTTGCACGGGTGGTGGCATTGAACCGGCAGCACATCGAGATCGGAGCCGACGGCCGCCTGTGCGACCTGGGCGTGGAGCCTGCAGCGATCGACACGGGCACCGATGCGCGCGCTGCCGATCTCGAAGCGCTCGCCGTCGCCACCGCGCGGGCCCTGCCCGGCCTGCGCGGCTTCGTCGGCATCGACGTGGTCTGGAACCAGGAGCGAGGAGCCGTGCCCATCGAAGTCAATCCGCGCGTAACCTGCGCCTATGTCGGCCTCTCCGGCAAGCTCGGCCGCAACCTCGCCGCGCAGGTCCTGCGCCTCCATGCGGTGGGGATTGCAGCATGAGGCTGCCTGCTTCGCAGCACCCGGATCACGCGCGGCGCCACGTCGGCTGGGACATCGGCGGGGCACATGTAAAGGCCTGCGTCGTCGAGGACGGCGTCGTCCGCGACGTGGCGCAGTGGCCCTGCCCGCTCTGGAAGGGGCTCGCCTGCCTGGACGCTGCCCTCGCCGAGGCCCGCGAGCGCTGGCCCGAGGCCTGGGACGCCACCACTTGCCACGCCGCGACGATGACCGGCGAGATGGTGGACCTGTTCGCCGACCGCGAGGAAGGCGTCGCGGCCCTGGCGGCGCGGCTGGCCGAAGCGCTGGGCCCGACGCTGCGCATCTACGCGGCGGGTCCGGGCTTCACGGCGCCGCACGAGGCCCGCCGCCACTGGCGCGAGATCGCCTCGGCCAACTGGCACGCGACCGCCGCGATGCTCGCCCCCCGCGTGGGCGACGCGTTCCTGCTGGACATCGGCAGCACGACGACCGACGCGATCGCGCTTCGCGCCGGCCGAGTGGCGGCGCTCGGCATGAACGACGCGGAGCGTCTCGCCACGGGCGAGCTGGTCTACCAGGGCGTGGTGCGAACGCCGCTGTGCGCCCTCGGAGCGCGCGTCCCGTTCGACGGCCGCCCCGTCAATGTCATGAACGAATTCTTCGCGACGTCCGCCGACGTGTATCGCCTGACCGGCGAGCTCGATCCGGTGCACGACCAGGACGCCGCCGCCGACAACGGCAGCAAGAGCCTGGCCGGGACGCACCGGCGCCTCGCCCGCATGATCGGCCGCGACGCGCGCGACCATGGCGCGACCCAATGGTTCGCCCTCGCCCAGGCCTGGCGCCGCGCGCAGGTCGCGGAGATCGAGGGCCAGTTGGCACGCGTGGCCACCGCGGCCGGCCTGCTCGACGACGCGCCGCTCGTCGGCGCGGGATGCGGCGCGTTCCTGGTGGCCGATATCGCAGGCCGCACGGGGCGGCCGTTCCTGCGTTTCGCCGACGTCGTGTCGGATTCACGTGCGCCGCCAGCCGCGACCCTCGCCAGCTGGACCGACGTCTGCGCGCCCGCCGTCGCCGTCGCCCTGCTCGCCATGGCGGAGACCTGAGCCCATGTGGATCGTCAAGCTCGGCGGCAGCCTGGCCCACGACGAGCGCCTGGCCCGCTGGCTGCACATGCTGGCGGAGCTGGGTGGCGGCCGCGTGCTGGTCGTGCCGGGAGGCGCGGCGTTCGCCGACGCGGTGCGCGCGGCACAGGCGCGCTGGCGTTTCGACGATCTCACGGCCCACAACATGGCGGTGCTCGCGATGGCACAGACCGCCCACCTGCTGCATGCGCTGGAGCCGCGGCTCGTGCTGGTATCCGAGGAACAGGACATCCGGCGCGCGCAACACGCGGGGCGGGCCGCGCTGTGGATGCCATTGACGCTGCTGCGCGACGCGCCCGACGTCCTCACGAGCTGGGATGTCACCAGCGACAGCATCGCGCTGTGGCTGGCACGGCGGCTGAACGCGGAACGCCTGGTGGTCGTCAAGGCCTGCGCCGTCGTGCCACCGCACACCTTCGAGAAGCTGAGCGCGATCGGGCTGGTCGATCGCCGCTTCGCGCAGTGGGCGAACGATGCCGCCTTTCCGATCGAAGTCGTCTCCTGCGACGACCTGGCGCGGGTCCAGGACGCGCTGCTGGGTGGCGCCTCGCTCACCGACCCCGGCGCGTCCGCCCCGGGCGCAAGCTCAGGAAGCGGCCAGCGCAAGGCCGCTGGGGCTAGACCGCGACGCAAGTCGATCGAGTAACGCCCGCACGAGCGCGGGGTCGAGATGGCCCGCGCGATCGCCCGGGCAGACGGCGCTGCGGAACCCGCCGAAATCGGGCGCGATCTCCAGCAGTGCAGGGATGTCGCCGGCCCGCAGTGCGCCGGCCAGGCCCGCGAGGCAGCCCTGCGAGCGCACGGTCTCGACGAAGGCGGCCAGCACCACGGGCGCGATGCGCTGCAACAGGCTGCCGCCCTTCTTGTCGAACGTATCGAGCATGAGCGCGGGAAAGGCACGCTCGCGCAAGGCCATGCGCACCAGCGCGTCGTCGATGCCGCGGTCGGCGATCAGCACTGGCACGATCGCCGTGCCGCAGGCGGCGAGCCGCTGCAGCAGCGCCTGCGACGCCCCCGGGAGCACGCCGGCTACGCCCACCTTGACGTAGTCGACGCCGCAGGCGGCCACGCTGGCGACACGGCGCAGGATTTCGTCGTGTTCCTCGGTCGCCACGTCGCCGATCGTCGCGCTGACGGGCACGCCGGGATGCGACGCACGCAGCGCTTGCACGATGCGCGCGATGCGGCGTGGAGGAAGGCCACCCAGCGCGCCGGAGGCCGGATCCTTCAAGTCGATGAAGTGGGCCCCGGCCTGCGCGGCGGCCAGCGCCTCGTGGACATCGCGCACGCTGACGAGCATGCGCGTCATCGCACGACTCCCGTCGCAGGCTGGCGCCGGGATGCCACGGCCTCCTGCAGCCAGCGCCAGGCCTCCAGCTCGGCGAGTCCTGCGGTCTTGTCGATCGCGATCTGGAGGTAGGCCATCTCCGAGGCTATCTTGTCCGGCGGCAGCATGTGCAGCCGGCTGACGAGTACCGCTCCCTCTATGACCGCTGCCTGGGCGCGATTGAACCCCTGGAACGCAGCGTGATGTTGAACGCGCCGTCGCGCGAGGCGCAGCGTCGGGCGCTGCGCGTCGTCGTCCGTGCCTTGCAGGTCGAGAACGACATGTTCGAGCGAACTCGCGAGCCGGACGCTGCGGGCCTCGCCCGGCAGGCTCGCGTCCACCGTCGGCCAGGCGCGCCGCCCCGTGACGCAGCCGGCGAACACGCGCACATCGGTCAGCAGGTTCAGCACCGCCGTGCCGCTGGCGAGGATGTTGTCCAGCGTCATCGATGGCCGGAACGGCTTGAGGACGACGAGCGCGTCGACGTAGCGCACGCCCATGGGCGCGATGTGCACGGCGCCGGACGGCGAACAGGTGGTGACGACGGTCTCGAAGATCTGTTCGCTCATGGTCGCGTCCCGTGCGTCATGGTCGTTCCGGGGCCGCACCACCGGGCCAGGTCCTGCACGGGCGCGTCGACCGCGCAGCCCCACTCGAGCGGCTGGTCCTGCACGTAGCGCTTGCCGAGTTGCCAGGCGATCTGGGCGCGGGCCACCTCCACGCCCATGTAGTAGGCGTGGCTCGCGTCGTCTTCGAGCTGCAGTTGCGGCCACAGCGCGAACGGCTCGTTGGCCAGGCGCAGGCCGTCCCGGTTGTAGACGTGCAATCCGTCGCGCGAGACCTGCACGCGGAAGTTCGGGTCGCGCACCTCGCGCGCGATCTCGGCGATCTCGTCCGGCGTGTCGGGGAACGGCCGCTTGGCGTGCACGGTCATCAGCTGGTCCGACAAGCCCTTGGGCAGCACGCCGTGCGTCACCGAGGCGTGCATGATGCGGCGCGCCCAGTCCGCTTCGCGCACCGCGCGCCGCGCATGCGCGCTGACCTGCGTGGTCAGGATCGCGCTCGCCCGCAGTTCCGCGGCGATGCCCAGCAGCACGGCGTTGATGCCCGTGGTATCGGCCTCGATCAGCTCGGTGAGGTTGCCCACGCCCATCATGATGGGGGCCTGCGCGAAGCGTTCGCGCAAGCGGTGATAGCGCACCAGCGACGCGAGCAGGCCATAGGGAATGGGATCGAGGATGGCGTCGGCGAGAAACGCCCTGCCGCGCGACTGCAGCGCCTCGATCGCGGCCCACAGCGACGCCTCGTCCTGCGGCGTGCGGCCGATCAGCACCGGCGTTGCCGCCACCTCGTCGGCGACCCAGAGCGTGTCCAGCGTGAGGCTCAGCAGGTAGTCCGCGCCGGCACGCCCGCCGCGCAGGAGCTCGCCCGTGTCCAGCGAATCGACGCTCACGCGCAACCCCTGGGCCTTCAGCGCGCGCACGCTGTCTTCCAGGTGCGGGAACGGCGTGTCGGGCAGGCCGCCCAGGTCGATCACGTCGGCGCCGTCGGCCCGGTAGGCGATCGCCCGCGCGATGATCGCGTCGACGCCCAGCCGCGGGGCGTCGACGATCTCCGCGAAGATGGCGACGCCGTAGTCCACGAGTTCGACGGGCCGTGCAAGGCGATTGAAGTGCGCGGGCAAGTCCTTCAGTTCCTCGGGACCGCGCTGCACGGGCACGCCGAAGTGCGCGCTCAGCGCATCGAGGTCGCCGCGGCAGCGTCCGGGCACGACGATGCGGTCGGCCCCGGTGGGCGACGCGACGCGGCGGCGGATCATGTCGGCGGTCATCAGCGCGGCCACCTGCAGGCCGATCTCGCGCACTTCCCACGCGAACGGTGCGTCGGCGCCGGGCGCGGCGATGTCGGCGAGCACGCGGCGCAGCGCCGGTTCGGCCAGGCGTCCGGTCAGGAAGAGGATGTGTTCCATGCGAGGCAGAGTTCGGCCAGGCGCATGGAGAGCGCGGCCTCGAGTTCATCGGGAGAGCAGAACACGCTGCAATGGTCGATCTCGCGCAGGCGATCGACGTTGCTCAGGTCGATGCGCCGCGGGTGCAGCGTGACCCAGTCGTGCGGGGCGCGCGTGACGACCACGGGCTGGGTGTCGCATGCGAAGACCAGGCCGGGGATGCCCAGCTTGCCGGCCTGGGCGAACATGTTGGTGGGCAGCGTGTCGCTGATGCCGAGCGCGCACTTGGCGACGGTGTTGCTGGTCGCCGGTGCGACGACCAGCGTGTGATACCGCTCTTCGTACAGCGTGCCCACCGGCACGGCGGAGGCCGTCTTGTCGCGAAAGAGGCGAAAGCGTTCGCGCAGCGTCTCGAGCCCGATGCCGTAGATCGGGAGCACCTCCTCGGCCGCGGCCGAGAGGAACAGGTCGACGTCCGGCAGCCGGGCGGCGAGCGCCAGCGACTCCTCGAGCATGTGCCCCGAGCCCGACAGCGCCCACGCGAAGCGACCGCGCGCCGCCGGGTCGTGCACCCCCGCGGCCTGCGCGTCGCCGGGGGCCATTCGCCGCGTCTCGTCGTCGCGCTCGCGGGCGCTCAGTCGATCTGCGTCACGGGAATGTGCAGCTTGTGCATCCGTCGATACAGAGTGTTGCGGCTGATGCCGAGCGATCGTGCCACCTGGCTCACGTTCCATCGCTGCACCTCCAGCTGGCTGCGCAACGCTTGCCGCTCCTCCAGCAGTTCCGCCGACAGGACGGCCACTTCCTCGTCGTCATCGACCGCTCCCGGGCAACCCAATGCACCGGCCTCGACCAGCGATGGAAAGTGCTCGAGGGACAGGGTGGCGCTGTCGGCCAGCGCCACGGCGCTGCGAAGGACATGATGGAGTTGTCGCACATTGCCAGGCCATGGATAGCCCATCAGCAAGTCCCAGGCCGCGGGCGTGACGACCGCGGCCGGACGCCCGAGGTCGGCCAGCATGTTGCGGATCAGCTCCGCGCGATCGCTGCGATCGCGCAGGGCCGGCAAGCCGAGCTCGATCCCCGCGAGGCGGTAGTACAGGTCTTCGCGGAAGCTGCCCGAGGCCACCATGTTGCCCAGGTTGCGATGGCTCGCGCTGATCAGCTCGAAGTCCACCGGGTGCGCCTCGTCGGTGCCCAGTGGCGTGACCATGCGCTCGTCCAGCACGCGCAGCAGGCGGGCTTGCAGCGACAGCGGCATATCGCCGATCTCGTCGAGGAACAAGGTGCCGCCGTCGGCCTGCGCGATCTTGCCGCGCCGACCGCCCTTCTCCGCGCCGGTGAAGGCGCCGGCACGGTAGCCGAAGAGTTCGGCCTCGATCAGCGTCTCGGGCAGGCTCGCGCAATTGATGGCGACGAACGGTCCGTCCGCGCGCGCGCTGTCGGCATGCACGGCGCGCGCGAAGATCTCCTTGCCGGCACCCGTCTCGGCCCGCAGCAGCAGGGGCGTGCCGCCGGACAGCACGCGGCACGCCGTGGCCAGGTGGGCGCGCAGCAACGGGTCGCCGAACGTCAGCGCACCGCACGCGGCGCGAGTCGGGCGCCGCGCCGCTTTCGCCACCGCGGCGGCCGCTACGCCGGCGGGGCCCGCATGGCGCGCGATGGCGAGGGTCGGGGTCCGTGTCGAGTGGCCCTCCTCCTCGTGTGCGGGCTGTCGGGCCACGGCGAAGAAGCGATGTGCCGCATGCGCGCGATAGACGACGATCGGATTGAACGCCCCGCGCTGGCTGCGTTGCAGCATGTCGTCCAGCGTGGTCTGGAAGACCTGGTCCAGACCGCAGCCTCGCAGCCCGGCCACGGGGAGGCCCAGTTGCAGCAGCGCGCTGCGGTTCGCCGCCAGGATCTTGCCGTCGTCGTCGACGACCAGTTTGCCTTCGTGCAGGGTGTAGACGAACTCGGGCCGGCTGTGGAAGTGGATGGGATGTCCATGGCGAAAGCGCGTGTCCATCAAGCGGTTCTCGATCATGCGGGCGGTCATGCCCAGCAGCACCAGCAGATGCTGCTGGGCCTGCGTCGAGCTGCTGCTCACGTCGAGCACCGCCGTCATTTCGCCTTCCGGGTCGTAGATCGGCACCGCCGAACACGTGAGGCCGGTGTACTGGCTCAGGAAATGGTCGGTCTGCTGCACGACCACCGGCCGCGCCTCGGCCGCGCAGGTGCCCATGCCGTTCGTGCCGGCCTCCGCCTCGCTCCACACTGCCCCGACCTCGAGACCGAGCGGCAACGCCATGCGCTCGAATTCCTGCGAGCAGACCATGTGCAGGATGACGCCGTGGACGTCGGTCAGCACGACGGCGGACTCGGGGTCGCCCATCTGCTGGTAGAGCGTGGTCATCTCGTAGCGCGCGCAATCGATGACGTCGGCCATCCGGCTTCGCCGGCCGGGCAGTTCGGCATGGCTGAGCACGGGCGGACGCCGCTTCTGGCTCGGGTCGAGTCCATGTTCGTTGAGGCAGCGGGCCCACGAATGCGCGACGACATCGCTGGTCAGGCTGCGGGCACCCCGCTGTACGACCTCGATGATGCGGTGCGCATGTTCGAGCGGATCGGTGATCGGCATGGTTGTCTCCGGACGTTCGCCTGATGGACCGGCGTCCATCGACAAATCTGCAGGCATTGTGTGCCTCGCCGGCGCAGTCTGCACGCCCGAATGTGTCATGCCGCGTCCGGAGGCGGGATTCTCCGGAGCCAGCCTGGCGCGCTCGCGCAGCCCGCCCCCGTGCTGCTGGAGCGTGGCCTGCAAGTTGCTATTTCCTGACCATCGCATGAACCGAACCGGTGAGGGAAAACGATGATGACCGCCGCCATGACCGCGCCGCTCGACAGGCCGATGCCCCATGTCGATGGCGACGACGAACCGCTGGATCTGGTGTTCATCGACGGCTTCGCGGGCAGCACCGTCATCGGCATCCACGAGAGCGAGCTGCACCTGCCGCAGACGATCCTGATCGATGTCTGCGCGGGCCTTTCACGCGCACGGGCCTGCGCCTCCGACCGCATCGTCGACACCCTCGACTACAGCGAACTGCGTACGCGGCTGCAGCGCCTGATGGCGGAACACCGTGTGCAATTGCTGGAGGCGCTGGCAGAACAGGTGGCGCAGATTGTTCTGCTGGAGTTCGGTGCGCGCTGGGTGCGCGTGCGCGTCGCCAAGCCGCGCAAGTTCGACGACACGGCCGCGGTCGGCGTGATGATCGAGCGTCGGCGCGAGACCGTGCCGGGCGCGGGCGGACGTGCGGCCAGCCTCAAGCTCATCGGTGCCGGGCTCGTGCCGGGCAGCCGGCTCGGTGGTGAAGAGTGATCCGCACCGGGGAGGCAACCGTGGCGGCCGGCGGCTCGTCGGCGACGGTGTCGACCTGGTCGCCGCAGCGCATCCGCGTGGCGGCGCCGGCACGCCTGCACCTCGGTTTCCTGGATCCGGCGGCCACTCTGGGCCGGCGGTTCGGAAGCATCGGGCTGGTCGTCGAAGGCCTGGAGACCGTCGTCGAGATCGGCCGCTCGTCCCGCGACGCGTTCGATGCGTTCGACGGCGGCGACGCCGCACTGGCACGCGCAGTCGACCATCTGCGAACCCTGCGCGATGCGACACGCTGCCGCGCTCCCGTGCACCTGGTGCTGCGCAGCGCGCCGCCCGTGCACTCGGGGCTGGGCTCCGGAACGCAGCTCGCGCTGGCCACGGGGCGCGCTTTCTGCACGCTGTTCGACCTGGGCCTGGACAGCGGTGCGATCGCTGCGCTGCTGGGCCGCGGTGCGCGCTCGGGCGTCGGCATCGCCGGCTTCGACCACGGCGGCCTGCTGCTCGACGGCGGCCCGCGCGCGGACGGCTCCGCGGCGGCATTGCTGTCGCGGCTTGCGCTGCCATCGGCGTGGCGCGTGATCCTGGCGCTGGATCCGCGCGTCCAGGGGCTGAGCGGCGCCAGCGAGAAGGCGGCACTCGCCACGCTGCCTCCGTTGCCGCACGCCGTCTCGGCTGAAATCTGCCACGAGGTGCTGATGCGCCTGCTGCCCGGTGCGGCGGCCGCGGAGTTCGAGCCTTTTGCAGCCGGCGTCTCCCATGTGCAGCGGCTGCTGGGCGAGCATTTCGCTGCCGCGCAGCAGGGTCGCCGCTTCACCAGCGCGGCCGTCGCAACGCTGATCGACTGGATCGGCGAGCACACCCCCGCGGGCGTCGGGCAGAGCTCGTGGGGCTCGGCCGGCTTCGCCGTGGTGCGCAGCGCGGAAGCCGCGCGACGGGTGCTCGCGGCTGCCCACGACGCGGGGGCGGTGGATGCGGCGCTAGCCGTCAGCGTGACGGCCGCGCGCAACCGCGGGGCCAGCGTGACCGTCCTGCGCGCCGACGACGCCGTTGCGGCGTCCGACGCGATGTCCAACGCCTCCGAGTGAGCTTCATGGAACGCCCCTACATCCTCCACATGTTCACGCCCGGCGCGCAGATGAGCCCGTTCGACGTCAACATGGCCGCCGACGCCGGCTACCAGATCATCACGCCCTATTGCCACGTGGCGCTCGACGGCGTCGCCGGGTTGACCCAGGACGCGATCTTCTCGCGCGGGCCGAAGGGCGTCGCGCGAACCGGCATCTTCATCGGCGGACGCGACGTGCTCCTCGCGGCGGACATGCTGGAGCGCGCGCACGCCGCGCTGGTCCCGCCGTTCGCCGTCTCGCTGTTCGCCGACCCCAGTGGCGCCTACACCACGGCCGCGGCCCTCGTCGCCAGCGCCGAGTCCGCGCTGAAGCGGCACGACGCCGCGGGCCTGGCCGGCAAGCGCGTGCTGCTGCTGGGCGGCACCGGGCCGGTCGGACGCATCGCCGCCGTGCTGTGCGCCCAGGGCGGCGCCACCGCCGTGCTGGGCAGCCACAAGGGGCTGGCGACCGCCGATGCCGCGGCGCGCGAGACCGGGGCACGCTTCGACGTGCTGCTGCAAGGCGCATCGACCGCACACCAGGCGGACCTGCACGAAGCGCTCGCCGGCGCCGACGTCGTCATGGGCGTGGCTGCGGCGGGTGTCCAGGTCCTGGCCGAGAAGGACTACACCGTCGCGAAGAGCCTGCGCGTCGCCGCCGACATCAACGCGGTGCCGCCGGCCGGCCTGGCCGGCGTCGGCGTGATGGACGACGCCGTGCCTCTCGCCGGCACGCAAGCCGTCGCCATCGGCGCGCTGGCGATCGGCAACGTCAAATACCAGGTACAGAACCGGTTGCTCACGCGCATGCGCGAGTCCGGCCAGCCCGAACTGTTCGGCTTCGCGCAGGCCTTCGCCACGGCACGCGAGCTGCTCGCGCAAAAGGCGCGCTGAGTCGCCGCGGCCGGCAAGAACGGTCATGAAAGAACACTCGTGATGCCCCCTCGCCTGCACAGGCACGACGGCCGCCGGACGCTGGTCGTCGCCGGCCTGTCGGTCCGCACGCTGGCCGAGTCGGCGCGCCAAGGCGGCTGGCGCGTGATCTCGCTCGACCTGTTCGGCGACATCGACACGCGCCGCGCGAGCGTGCATTGGGAGGCGATCGGCGACGTCTCCACGCTGGGCATCGCCCCCACGCGCTTGCGCGAGGCCCTGGATCGAGCCGCACGATGCCCGGACGTCGATGGCTGGGTGGCGGGCAGCGGCTTCGAAGGGATGCCCTGGCTGCTCGACGCCGGCGGCCCGGCGCTGCCCTGCCTCGGCATGTCGGCCGCGCGCGTCACGCGCCTGCGCAGCCCCAGCGCTTTCTTCGGTGCGCTGGATCGCCTGGTGCTCGCCCACCCGACGGTGGCGCACGAGCCGCCGCGCGACACCGTCGGCTGGCTCGCCAAGCGGGCCGGCGGCTGCGGCGGGACTCACATCCGGCGCGCCGCAGACGCGGCGCGGGACGTTCGCGCGCCCCCGGCCGACGCCTACTACCAGCGTGTCCGGCACGGCGTGCCGATGTCGGCCCTGTTCCTCGCCGACGGCGTGGAGTTCCGGCTCGTCGCGCTCAACCGCCTGGTCGCGCGCCCCCTCGGCGATCGCCCGTACGTCTATGTCGGCGCGGTCGGGCCGGTGTCCGATCGCGCGCTCGAGCGCACGATAGTGCAGGCCTTGGCGACGCTGGTCCCCGAGTTCGGCTTGCGCGGCCTGGCGAGCCTGGATTTCATCGCCGACGGTGCGACGGGCGTGCACCTGCTCGAGATCAATCCCCGGCCGTCCGCCAGCATGCAGCTCCATGCGCAGGCGTGGCCCGCAGGCCTGATGCGCGCGCACGTGGAGGCGGTGCGCGGCCACCTGCCCGCGCTGTTGCCTCGCCACGGCGACGGCGCGCGCGGGCATTCGACCGTCTTCGCCGAGCGCGCCGGCCGTTTCGACGCCGCGTCGGCCGGGGCCCTGGCGCGCGCCGGGCACCATCACGACCTGCCGGCGGGCGGCAGTTGTTTCGCACGCGGCGATCCCGTCTGCACCGTCAGCGCGCAGGCTGCCGGCCTCGACCAGGTGGAAAGCTTGCTGCACGGGCGTGCCGTGCAGGTCCTGGCGCGGCTGCGCCGCAGCGCCGAACCGGCTCTCGAGGAATCGACGACATGACCCGGCCTGCACTGAGTGTCAATCGCCTCGCCCAGCCCCTGCTGGAGGCCCTCGTACGCGACGCCGACCGGTTGCGCATCCGCGCCGAGCGCGACGCCAGTGGCGTCCTGCTGGTCGATGCAGGCATCGCCTGCGCGGGCAGCATCGCGGCGGGCCTGCGCATCGCCGAGTTGTGCATGGGCGGCCTGGGCGAGGTCGCGTTGCTCGGCGGCACGCGCGAAGGCTGGCCGACATGGCTGCAGGTGCGCAGCTCGCAGCCGGTGCTGGCCTGCATGGCTAGCCAATACGCGGGCTGGAGCCTGTCGGCGAGCAAGGAGGACACCGGCGGCAAGAAGTTCTTCGCGCTCGGCTCCGGGCCCGCGCGCGCACTGGCGAACAAGGAGCCGCTGTTAGCCGAGCTCGGCTACCGCGACGATGGCGAGCACGGCGCGCTCGTGCTCGAGGTGGATCGTGCGCCGCCTGCGGTGGTCATCGAAAAGGTGCTGCGGGACTGCGGTCTCGCGCCCGCCGGGCTGGGCATCGTGCTGACGCCGACCGCCAGCCTCGCCGGCACGACGCAGATCGTCGCGCGCGTGCTGGAGGTCGCGCTGCATCGTGCACACGCGCTCCATTTCGCGCTCGCCGACATCGTCGAAGGGAGCGCCTGCGTGCCGCTGCCCGCCCCCGGTGCGGACACGCTGGCCGCCATGGGCCACACGAACGACGCGATCCTGTACGGCGGCCAGGTACATCTGAGCGTGACCGGCGACGCGGATGCCGCGCGCCAGCTGGCGCACGATCTGCCGTCCGCGAACTCGAACGACCACGGACGCAGCTTCCGCGACCTGTTCGAGGCCGCCGGCCACGACTTCTACAAGCTCGACGCCACCCTGTTCGCACCGGCCGAAGTCTGGGTCAGCCACATCGGTTCCGGCAAGACGTGGCACGCGGGCGCGCTGCGCATGGACCTGTTGCTAGGGCTATGGCAGGCGGCATGAGTTCGCACACCCCCCACATGGGTTCCGTCGCGCAGGGTGGCGGAACGCGCGTCGCCATCATGACCGACGAGACCGGCTGGCACACGCGCGAACTCCAGCGGGCGCTGCGCGAGCGCGGTTGCACCGGGCGCTGCCTCGATCTCGAGGAATGCAGCATCGACACGACGCAGTCCTGGCACGGGCTCGTGCTGCCGGGCTTCGGCAACGGATTGCCCGATGCGGTGCTCGTGCGCGGCATCGCGGGCGGCAGCTTCGAACAGGTCACCAAGCGGCTGGGCATCCTGCATGTGCTGCGCGAGCTGGGCGTGCCGGTCTACAACGATGCGCGTGCCATCGAGCGCAGCGTCGACAAGGCCATGACTACCCTGCTGCTGCACGCGGCCGGCGTGCCCACGCCGCCGACGTGGGCGATGGAGTCGCCCGCGCTCGCGCAACGGCTCGTGACGAGCGAAAGCGCGGCCCGGCGCTCGCTGGTGCTCAAGCCGCTCTTCGGGTCGCAGGGCAAGGGCTTGCAGCGCATCGGCTGGATAGACGGCGCCCATGTCCCGCTGCCGCCGCTCGCCGGCGACTACGGCGGACTCGCCTACCTGCAGCGCTTCGTCGAGCCAGCCACGCAACCCGGCCACGACTGGCGCGTGCTGGTGGTCGGCGGACGCGCCGTCGCGGCCATGCGGCGGGTCAGCGAGCACTGGATCCACAACGTGGCCCAGGGCGCGCGCTGCGAGCCGCAATCGCTGCGCGATGGCGCGGGCGCGGAGCTCGCCGAGCTCGCCCAGGCGGCGGCGCAGGCGCTGGACATGGACTACGCCGGCATCGACCTGCTGCCGACGCCGCACGGCATCCAGGTGCTCGAGGTCAACGGCGTCGCGGCCTGGCACGGCCTGCAGCGCGTCTCGTCCGTGGACATCGCGCGCGCCGTCGTCGACGACCTGCTCGATCGCAGGCTCGCGGCCACGGCCGCGCGTCGGCGTGCCTGAATCCGCCGCCCCCGTCGACGACGACGGCGCCGTCGTCCGGCGCGCGTTCCTGTGGGCCTGCGGGCTCGACGTCCAGGCCCGCAAGCCCGGCAATGTCAGCAGCGAGTCGCCCGGCCACCGCATGCAGGCGCGGCAGTTCATCCAGAGCGCCGTAGCGTCGGTCGAGCCGCTCTGCAGGCCCGGCGCGTCCGTCGGGGAGCGCATCGAATCGGCGGTGCGCGCCACGCGCGCCATCGTGCAGTGCAACACCAACCTGGGCATCGTGCTGCTGTGCGCACCGATCGCCGCCGCCTGGGAGCGGCGCCGGCGCGGCGGCCTGCGCGACGGGCTCGTCGAGGTGCTGGCCGGGCTCGATGCCGCGGACGCCCGGGCCGCCTATCGCGCGATCGCCTGGGCGCAGCCCGCCGGCCTGGGAAGCGCGCCAGCGCAGGACATCGGCGACGTGCCCACTCTGGGCCTGCGCGACGCGATGGCGCTCGCCGCCGATCGCGACCGCATCGCCTGGCAGTACGCGCATGGCTTCGGCGACGTCTTCGATCCGGGCGTGCCCGCCTTCGAGCAGGCGTGTTGCGGCATCGGCGACGGCGACGCGGCACGGATCGGGGCCATGCAGCGCGTGTTCCTGGAGTTCCTGGCGACGTGGCCCGACTCACATATTGCGCGAAAGCACGGGGCGGCCGTGGCGCACAGTGTCATGGCCGAGGCCCGTCCCTGGCTGGCTCGGGCGCGCCGCGGTGACGTGCTGGACGACGACCCGGGCTTCGCCGCCTGGGACGAATCGCTCAAGCGCCGGGGCTTGAACCCCGGCACCAGCGCCGATCTCTGCGTCGCGACGGCGCTGAGCTGGGCGCTGGTCAAGGCCTGACCCACGGCAGCGGGCGGCACGCGTGAGTCGGCCGGGTTTCCGGGCACTCAGCGTTTCTACGCAGACGATCCGGCACGAAATATGTGAGTGCCTTGTTGCGGCGGGAGTTTTTCCCTCGCGAAATGCATTCCTAAACCGTAGCCCGGAGAACGCACATGGCCAAGATCGATCGCATGCTGGTTGGAGAGTCGCTCGTGGGAGAAGGCAACGAGGTCGCCCACATCGACCTCATCATCGGGCCGCGCGGCTCTCCGGTGGAGACGGCATTCGCCAATGCGCTGACCAACAACAAGGACGGTTTCACGTCCCTGCTCGCCGTCGTCGCTCCGAACCTGCTCGCCAAGCCCGCCACCGTCATGTTCAACAAGGTGACGATCAAGGGCGCCAAGCAGGCCGTGCAGATGTTCGGCCCCGCGCAGCATGCCGTCGCGCTGGCCGTGGCCGACTGCGTGGAAGACGGCACGATCCCGGCCGCCGAAGCGGAAGACCTGTTCATCTGCGTCGGCGTGTTCATCCACTGGCTGGCAGAGGACGACAAGAAGATCCAGGAGTTCAACTACCGCGCCGTCAAGGAATCCATCAAGCGCGCCGTCAACAGGGAGCCGTCCGTGGCCACCGTGCTCGACAAGAAGTCGACGATGGCCCACCCGTTCCAGGCCGCGGCCTGATTTCGTCACTCAACAATGAAGGAGACAAGATGATGAGCACGAGAAGGTCCCTTTCGTGGCAGCACATCGCGATGGCGGTGCTGCTGGCGGTTCCCGCGTGGGTCCACGCCAACCAGGACGTCGAGAAGAACATCGCGGACCCGAAGAACTGGGCAGTCCAGGCGGGCGACGAGTTCAATCAACGCTACAGCAAGCTCAACCAGATCAACCTGGGCAACGTCGGCAAGCTGCAGGTCGCGTGGACGTTCTCCACCGGCGTGCTGCGGGGCCACGAAGGCTCGCCCCTGGTGATCGGCGACATGATGTACATCCACTCGCCGTTTCCCAACAAGGTCTTCGCCATGGACCTGAACACCCAGAAAATACTCTGGAAATACGAGCCCAAGCAGGATCCGGCGGTCATCCCGCAGATGTGCTGCGACACCGTCAATCGCGGTCTGGCGTACGCCGAGAACAAGGTGTTCCTGCAGCAGGCCGACAGCACGCTCGTCGCGCTCGACGCCAAGACGGGCAAGATGATCTGGTCGGTCAAGAACGGCGATCCCAAGCTCGGGGCCGTCAACACCAATGCGCCCCACATCTTCAAGGACAAGGTCATCACCGGCATCAGCGGCGGCGAATGGGGCGTGCGCGGCTTCATCAACGCGTACGACATCAATACCGGCAAGCAGGTCTGGAAGGCCTACAGCACCGGCCCGGATGCCGACATGCTGATCGATCCGAACAAGACCACGACCTGGATCGACGGCGCGGTGGCACCGGTGGGTCCGGACTCGTCACTCAAGACCTGGCAAGGCGACCAGTGGAAGATCGGCGGCGGCACGACATGGGGCTGGTACAGCTATGACAAGTCGACCAACCTGATGTACTACGGCTCCGGCAATCCATCGACGTGGAACCCGGCGCAACGCCCGGGCGACAACAAGTGGTCGATGAGCATCTGGGCGCGTGACGTCGACACCGGCGTCGCCAAGTGGGTCTACCAGATGACACCCTATGACGAATGGGACTTCGACGGTGTCAACGAGATGATCCTCGCCGACATCAACGTCAAGGGCAAGCCGACGAAGGCCCTGGTGCACTTCGACCGCAACGGCTTCGGCTACACGCTGGACCGCGTCACGGGCGCACTGCTGGTCGCCGAGAAGTACGACCCGGCGGTGAACTGGGCGACCGGCGTCGACATGAAGTCGGGCCGTCCGATCGGCGTGAAGAAGTATTCGACGGCAGCCGGTGGCCCGGACGTCAATACGAAGGGCATCTGCCCGGCGGCGCTGGGCTCCAAGGACCAGCAGCCGGCGTCGTTCGACCCGAACACCAAGCTGTTCTATGTGCCGACGAACCACGTGTGCATGGACTACGAGCCGTTCAAGGTGGAGTACACCGCCGGCCAGCCCTACGTCGGGGCCACGTTGTCGATGTACCCGGCGCCCAACAGCCATGGCGGCATGGGCAACTTCATCGCCTGGGACGCGGGCACCGGCAAGATCGTGCAGAGCCATGCCGAGAAGTTCTCGGTCTGGAGCGGCGTGCTCAACACCGCTGGCGGCATCTCCTGCTACGGCACGCTCGAAGGCTACATGAAGTGCGTCGATGCGAAGAACATCAACAAGGAACTGTACAAGTTCAAGACGCCGTCCGGCATCATCGGCAACGTCTTCGCCTACGAGCACAAGGGCAAGGAGTACATCGGCGTGTTCTCGGGCATCGGCGGCTGGGCCGGCATCGGCATGGCGGCGGGCCTGGAGAAGGACACCGACGGCCTCGGCGCCGTGGGCGGCTACCGCGAACTGAACCAGTACACCGAGTTGGGTGGGTCGCTGACGATCTTCACGCTGCCACCGAACTGACAGCGCGAAGCCGGAGCGGCATGGCCCTTGCCCGGGGTCGTGTCCGCTACACCGGAGTCCGCGGCGCGCTGCGTGCGCATGCGCCAAGGACGCCGGTCCCGTTCGAATCCGAATCATTCGAAGGAAGATTCAAGAAATGAAGCCGAAGATTGCACGCACCCTGGGACTCGTCCTGGCGCTGGCCTGCGTGGCCGCGACCGTGGACAAGAACGCGGTCGCCGCGTCGACGCCCTACCAGGTCGTCGACGGATACAAGGTGGACGAACTCACACTGACCGGGTTTCGAACCTGGCGCGCCGCGGCCTGCGATCGCTGCCACGGTGCGAACCAGGAAGGCCTGGTCGGGCCGTCGCTCGTCGAGAGCCTCAAGACACTCAGCAAGGACGACTTCGTCAAGACGGTGACCGAGGGCCGGCTCGAGAAGGGCATGCCCGCCTGGTCCTCGAACAAGCAGGTGATGGGAAACATCGACGCGCTCTATGCGTACCTGAAGGGGCGCTCCGACGGTGCCATCACCAAGGCCCACGTCGAGCCGATGGCCGCCTCGACGCCGACGTCATGAGACCCGTTCGCACCCTCGCCAGGATAGCGACCGCGCTTTCCGCGGCCTTGGCGTTCCACGCCGCCTCGCAAGCCCTGCCACAGGCAGACGCACCCGAACGAAAGGCGCTCAAGGTCTGCCAGGATCCCAACAACCTGCCGTTCTCCAACGAGAACGGCCAGGGCTTCGAGAACAAGATCGCCGAGCTGTTCGGGCGCGACCTGGGCCTGCCGGTGACCTACTTCTCGTTCCCGAACCGGATGGCCTTCATCCGCAACACCTTGCGCTACAAGCTGCCGACCGACGACTACCCGTGCGACATCGTGATGGGCGTTCCGGCCGGCTTCGACCAGGTATCCGCGACCAAGCCCTACTACCGCTCGACCTACGCGCTCGTGTTTCCCAAGGGCAACGGGCTCGACGGCCTCAAGTCGTCCGACGACCTGCTCGCGCTGCCCCGCGAAAAGCTCGCGACGTTGCGCATCGGCCTCTACGACAAGTCGCCGGCGTCGGAGTGGCTCGCACGCCATGACCTGGTCGACCGCGGCGTGCCCTATCGCATCATGAACGCCGACCCGGCGCAGTACCCCGGCCAGATCATCGAGCGCGACCTCGAGCAGGGCAAGATCGACGTCGCCATCGTCTGGGGGCCGATCGCCGGCTACTTCGCACGGCGCGCGCACTCGCCGGAGCTGGCCGTGGTGCCGATGAAGTCCGAACCCGGCCTGCCCTTCGACTTCGCGATGGCGATGGGGGTGCGCTACGGCGAACCGGCGTGGAAGCAGCAGGTCGACGCGCTGCTGGTGAAGCACCGTGCGGAGATCCACGGCATCCTGCTCGACTACGGCGTGCCGCTGCTCGATGACGATGCGGCGACGCCACGATGAGGAGCCGGCCGTGAGCGCGCGCGCCGGTGGTCGCGACTACGCGATCGCGTCGGCGCTGGTGCGCGCCACGCTCTCTTGCGCGTTGCTGGCGAGCTGGCATCTTGCGCTGGCCGATGCACCGGGGCCGGCGAGCCGCGCCGTCGCGTCCCAGCCGGCCGACCAGCCGATCTCAGCCGCGGAACAGTTGCTGTTCATGCACCCGCACCTGGCCGCGACGCACGGACCGCGCACGCTCGCCTACGCCTACGTGGCGGAGGCGGCCTCGTCCGCGCGCGCCACCGACCGGGCGACCCTCGCGCTGCAGGCACGCGGCGACGGCACGTGCTGCGCCCTCCACGGCGACTACCTGTCGGGCCCGATGGCGGTGCACCTGCCGGACCTCGACACCGCGAGCTCGAACCCGATCCTGCTCTATTTTCTCGAGGGCGAGGTGCGGCTGATGGAGCGCACGACGCATGGCCAGTCCGCGCATTTCCGGCGCCAGATCCGCCAGTCGCTCGCCACCACCGCAACGGTCCGCGACACCACGCTGAACTGGAACGGCAACACCGTCGCGGCGCATGTCGTCCAGGTCGCGCCTTTTCTCGACGATCCCTACCGCGCCCGTTTCGAGCGCGAGGCGGCGACCGAATACGCGTTCGTCCTGAGCGACGCGGTGCCCGGCGGCGTCGTCGCGATGTCCGCCACCTTGCCGGGCGCCAGAGCGGGCGACCCACCGCTCGCCTGGCGCAGCCTGACGCTCGAAGACCCCGCACCGGCCGCGCCGGCCAAGCCATGACCAGGAGGGACGCCATGCCCAGAGCCACCCGAATCCTCCGCTTCCTTGCCGCCGTGGCGACCGCCGCGTCGGCCGGGGCGGTGCAAGCCCACGACTATCCGACCTCCGAACGCGTGATCTACGTGGAATCGTGCATGCGCGACCATCCCGGCGGGCACTACGAGATGCTCAACAAGTGCGCCTGCGTGCTCGACGCGATCGCCAGCGTCCTGAGCTACGACGACTACGTCGAGATGAGCACGGCCCTCAACGCAAACACGATCGGCGGCGAAGGGGGCTCCGCCATCCGCGACGCTCCCTTGCTGCAGGATCAGATCAAGCAATTCAGGGCGGTGCAGGCGAAGGCGCAGAAGAACTGCTTCATCCAATGAGCGCTCGCACCGCAGCCCGCAGGGCGGAGGCTGCCTCATGAACGCGGAGGAACGCCTGCAGGACTGGCGAACTCGCGCGCTGGAGCTCGAGGCCCAGGTGTCCCGCGCGGTGGTGGGCCAGGCGGCCATCCTGCGCATGATCAACGTCGCGCTGTTCGCGCGCGGCCACGTGCTTCTCGAAGGCGACGTCGGCGTGGGCAAGACGACCGTGCTGCGAGCCTTCGCGACGGCCGTGGGCGGCGAATTCGAGCGCGTCGAAGGCACCGTCGACCTGATGCCCGGCGACATGATCTATCACACCTACGTCGACGCCGACGGCAAGCCGCGCATCGAGCCCGGGCCGCTGCTGAGGCACGGCGAGGCGCTCGCGACCTTCTTCTTCAACGAGATCAACCGCGCCCGCCCGCAGGTCCAGGCCCTGCTGTTGCGCGCCATGGCGGAGCGCACGGTGTCGGCGTTCAACCGCGAGTTCCGCTTCCCGCACATGACGGTGTTCGCCGACCGCAACCGGCTCGAGCGCGACGAGACCTTCGAGCTGCCGTCCGCGGCGCGCGACCGCTTCATGTTCGAGCTGCGCATGACCGCGCCCGAAGACGCCGCCACCCGGCAAGCGCTGGTGTTCGATCCGCGGTTCCACGACGGCGACGCCCTGCTCGCGGGCGTCGAGCGCGGGGTGGTGCCCTGGCGCGAGCTCAACGACATCGCCGCGACCGTCCAGCGCCACGTCCAGGCGAGCGACGCCCTGCGGCGCTATGTGATGGACCTGTGGGACGCGACGCAGGCACCGCACCGGTTCGATGTGGTGATCGAGGGCGTCGACGTGTCCCGTCTGATGGCGGCCGGAGCAAGCCCGCGCGGCATGATGACGCTGATGCGCGCCGCACGCGTGGTCGCCTGGCTGGCCGGACGCTCGCATGTCGTGCCCGACGACGTCGCGTCGGTATTCCCGGCGACGATGGGTCACCGCCTCTTCTTCGCGCCGCTCTACGAGCCGCGGCGCGGCCGGATCGCCGATGCGCTCGTCGCGCAGATCCTGCAGCGCGTGCCGACGCCGCGCTGACCGCGGCACCGAGGCGCCGCCATGGACGACCCGAACGAGTTCGACTACCGCCTGCCCCGGCGCGCCCGGGGGCACCGCGTGGGCGCCCATCGCGCCACGGCGCTCGGCGCAGGCCAGGAGTTCCTGACCACGCTGAGCCTGTTCGATCATCCCGATCCGCGTCGACTCGACCTGCGCGCCAGCCTCGCCAACCTGCGTGGCGACTGGCAGGTGCGCGCGAACCGCCTGCACGCGGCGATCACCGTCCAGTTGCTGGTCGACGTCTCGGCGTCGATGCAGTTCGGCGAGCCGCGCAAGCTCGATGTCGTCGCGGATTTCGTCGAAGCCCTCGCCCGCAGCGCGTCTCGCGTCGGCGACGCGCTCGGAATGGTCGGCTTCGACGCGGTGGCGCGCGACGACCTGGTCGTCGCACCCAGGCGTGGCCGAGGCCTTGGGGAGGCCATGGCGGCGCTCCTGCGCGGCTGCGACAGCGGGCCCGGCAGCAGCGCCGGGCTGCGCGACGCGGCGGAGCAACTCGGCGGACGAGCGGAGCTCGTCTTCCTCGTCTCGGACTTCCTCTGGCCGCTTTCCGGCCTGCTGGAGGTCATCGACCTGCTGGCACCGGCGCACGTCGTGCCTATCGTCGTCCGCGACCGCGCCGAGATCGAGCCGCCGCCGCATGACGGCATGGCGATGCTCAGCGATGCCGAGACGGGGCGACGCCGAACGCTGTGGATTCGCCCCAGCTTGCGCACGCGCTGGCGCGACGCGATGGACGCACGGCAATCGACGCTGGCCACCTTGTTCGCGGAGCGCGACCTGCGCCCGTTCACCCTGCTCGGCGCGTTCGACGCCCAGGCCTTGTCCGGCCACCTGCTCGCGGAGGATGCATGAGGCAAAGGACAGGGTGCACGCCGCTCGTGCCGACTGTCGTCGCGCTGCTCGGCCTGGCGGTCTGTGCAAGTGCCGGCGCGATCGATGCGCTGGCGCCGGCGATCGTGGAACAGCCGCGCCCGTTCGGCTGGGTCGTCGGCGACGTGCTGACGCAGCGGGTGCTGCTGGCGGCGGCCGGCCGGGCCTTCGACCCTGCGGCATTGCCCGCGCCGTCGCGCCTGGGCGTGTGGTTCGAACGCCGCGTCGCGCACATCGACCAGGCCCCCGACGGCCAGCGCTGGCTCGAGGTGGACTACCAGTTGGTCAATGCCCCGCCAGCGCAGGCCATCGTGCGCTTGCCGGCCTGGGATCTTGCCGGTCGCGTGCCCGGCACGACGCTGCACGTCGCGGCATGGCCCGTCAGCGTCTCGGCCTTGACGATGAAGGCGGCGCCAGGCACCAGCGCCTGGCAGGTGCGTCCCGACCGGCCGCCGCCAGCGATCCCCGTGCGTGCCGTTCGACGCCGGTTCCTCTTGTCGTCGTTCACGCTCGCCGGCTGCCTGGCGGCCTGGACGGCCTGGTTCGCCTGGCGCAGCTGGCGCGCGGCGACCACGCAGCCCTTCGCCGCGGCGCTGCGCGAACTGCGAGGCCTGGACGATGCGCACCCGGCCGCCTGGCGTGCGTTGCACGGCGCGTTCGACCGCACCGCGGGCGAAGTCCTGCGCGAGGCGACGCTGCCGCGCCTGTTCCAGCGCGCGCCGCACCTGGCGCCGCTCCAGGCCAGGATAGTGCGCTTCTACGCCCAGTCCGCTTCACGCTTCTTCGGCGAGACCCGGCCAGCCGAGCCGCCACTGCTCACGACGCTGTGCCTGGCCCTGCGTCGGCTCGAACGCAGGAACGAGCGATGAGCCGGCTCGAACACGGAGCGCCCGGATGATCGCCGCCCCGCTGGACTTCGCGCACCCCTGGGCCCTGCTGCTGCTTCCCCTGGCATTGTTGCCATTGGCACGGACGCGCCGCGACACGATCGCCTTCTCCAGCCTGGCCGGGCTGCCGCGCGACCGCGCCGGCGACCTGCTCGGCGTGGTCTGGCACGCGCTCGGCGTCCTGGCCATCCTGGCGATCGTCGTCGCCCTCGGCGGCCCCGGGCGTGCGCAGACACGGGTGCAACGCACCGGCCACGGCGCGGAGATCGTCGTGCTGATGGATCGCAGCCGCAGCATGGACGAACGCATGCTGCCGGCGGACTGGCGCGCCATCGATCCGCTGAACGTGCGCTACCAGGCGCAATCGCGCGGCGAGCCCAAGGGCCAGGTGGCGCGCGAGCTGCTGGCGAAGTTCGTCGCCGACCGGCCCGACGATCGTTTCGCGCTGATGTTCTTCAGCACCCAACCGATCCGCGTCGTGTCCTTTACCCAGCACGACGAAGTCGTGCAGGCCGCGATCATCGCCGGCAACGTCGGCCGCGGGCTTGCCGACACCGACGTCGGCCGGGCGCTGATCGCAGCCATCGCCGAGTTCGACCACCGCGCCTATACAGGCAGCCGCATCGTGCTGCTGGTGTCCGACGGCGGCGCCCGGCTCGACGACATGACGAAACGCGACATCCGCGCCGGCGCGCGCCGCAATCGCGTTTCGCTCGACTGGATCTACCTGCGATCGGTCAACAGCCCCCGGCTCGACATGCCGGGCGATGCGGGCGAAGCCGTGCCCGAGATCGCGCTGCACCGCTTCTTCCAGACGCTGCCCGGCGCCTATCGAGCCTACGAGGCCGAGGATCCCGACGGCCTGGCGCGTGCCGTCGCGGACGTGGGACGCCAGCAGAACTTCCCGCTCGACTACTTCGAGGAGGTTCCGCGGCGGGACTTCAGCCGCGCCGCGCTGCTCGTCGGCGCGGCCTGCTGCGCGTTGATGCTCGCGCTGCGCGCCGGCACGATAGGACGCCTGCGATGAGGCGCCGAACCGTCCATGCCCTGTTCGGGGCGGCCTGCCTGGCGCTGGCCGCGCTCGCGGCGACGCAGGGGCTCAGTCTGGCCCAGGCAGAACGCGTCGAGCGAGCCATCGCGCAGGCGGCGGAGCCGGCCGCGCCCGATCGCGACCTGCCCGAGGCCCGGTTCGCCCACGCCCTCGCGCTCGGCGCCGCAGAGCGCTACGAGGCGGCCCTGGCCGCACACAAGGCGCTGATCCAGGGCGAGCGGGGCTCGCTGAGAGAGGCCGCGCTCTACGATCTCGGCAACCTGCACCTGCGAGAAGCGCTGAAGAAGGGTCCGGGCGATGTCGGCGCCACGCTGCCGCTGATCGAGCTCGCCAAGCAAAGCTATCGCGACGCGCTGCGCATGGCGCCCGGCGACTGGGACGCGCGCTACAACCTCGAGCGCGCGCTGCAGCTGGCCCCGGAGATCGACGAGGACACGCCGGACGACGGCGAGCCGGCCCCGAACAAGGAACGCACGGTCACGACCGCACCCGTCGGGCGGAGCGACCTGCCATGAAGTGGCCCGGCTGGCGCGCGACCGCTCGCGCAGGGGCGCGTCACGCCGCGTGGCCCCCTTCCCTCGCCGCGCTGCTCTTGCTGCTGGCCTGTGCGATGCCGCCGGTCGCCCTGCCGCGCGACACCTACGACGCCATCGTGATCTTCGACATCACGCAGAGCATGGACGTCGAGGACGTCGAGGTCGATGGCGCGGTCGCGAGCCGCCTCGCGCTCGCGCGCGAGTCCGCGCGGCGCACGCTGCGCGCCCTGCCCTGCGGATCGCGCATCGGCTGGGGCGCCTTCACCGAGTACCGCACCCTGCTGCTGCTCGCCCCGATCGAGGTCTGCGGCAACTACGGCGACCTGATGGCCACGCTGGACGGCATCGACGGCCGCATCCGCTGGGGCAACGCGAGCGAGATCTCCAAAGGCGTGTTCTGGGCGATGCGCGCGGCCAAGGAACTGCAGCCCAGGCCCGCCGTGATCTTCATCACCGATGGCCAGGAATCGCCGCCGCTCGGCACGTCGAACTTCCCGATGTTCGACGACCTCGCGCCCGGCCAGGTCGGCGGCTGGCTGGTGGGCGTGGGCGGCAGCGTGCCGAGGCCGATCCCGCGCACGGACGGCCAGGGCAACCGGATCGGCTACTGGCGCGCGCAGGACGTCATCCAGCGCGATGTCCCCGCGGGGGCGCCGGCGTCGCACGAGCAGTTGTCCGAACTGAACGAGCCGCATCTGCGCGGGCTCGCAGCCCAGGTCGGGTTCGACTACGCCGCGCTGGCGGACCCGGCGACCCTCGTGGATCTCGTGCGCGATCCCCGGCTGGCCCACCGCACGAAGGTGGCGACCGACCTGTCCTGGCTGCCCGCCTGCGCGGCGCTGCTGCTGCTCGCGGCTTACTTCCGCCCTACGCTACGCCGCCGCGGGCTCAATCGTATTTCAGGTACTTGAATCGCGGGTCGTCGGGCGTGCCCTCGAGCACGGCATCGGGCTCGGCTCCCGGACGCCACGTCAGCACCTCCTCGATCTTCTTCGCGAGCGCGAAGTCCTTGTCGGTGATTCCCTTGGCCGAATGATTCGTCAACTTGACGATCACGAAGGCGTACGAGACGTTCAGGTCCGGGTGATGCCAGGCCGCCTCGGCAAGATGGCCGACCGTGTTGACGACCATCAGCGTCGATTTCCAGCCGCTCGTCTTGTACTTGCGCCGGATCCAGCCGTCCTCGAGATACCAGGCCGGCAGTTCGGCCTTCAGCCGCTCCACGATCTCGTCGGCGGCGTACACCTCGTTCGCGGAATTCTTGCGCCACTGGGTCATGACAATCTCCTTTCAGGCGCGCGACGGCGCGGCGTCCGCCACGGCCAGATGCGCGCGAAGACGCCGTCGCGGGCGACGAAGGCGTGCTGCAAGGCCGCCAGAACGTGTCCGGCGATCAGCGCCGTGAACAGCCATCCCGTGACGACATGCACGCGGTCCAGCACCTCGTAGACGGCCGGCAGGTCCGGGCCCCAGGGCGCCAGCGTCCGGCCGAAGAACTTCACCCCGTATTTGCTGAAGTTGGAGCCGACATAGCCCGACAGGGGCATCACGATCATGCACGCGTAGAGCGCGCCGTGCCCGAGGCGCGCCGCCCGGCGTTGCCACGCCGGCATCGAGCGCGGCCACGGCGGCGGCGGGTGCGCGAGTCGCCATCCCAGGCGCAGCACGATGGCCAGGCCCAGCACGATGCCGAACGATTTGTGCAGGTTGATCACCGCGGTGCGGGACGGAGTGCCCCGCGGCGCGATATCGTCCAGCAGGAAGCCGAAGGCGATCTGCCCGAGCAGCGCAGCGCCGATCAGCCAGTGCAGCGCAGCGGCGACCGGATCATGGCGGCCATCGGGGGAATTGGAGAGAGCGCGGCTCGGTGTCGGCATCGCCAGGACGGATCGCAACGATCGTGCCAACCGCGCGCCGGCGCGCTCAGGCGTACTGCGACACCGCCTCCATCGTCTCGTACCACGCCTCGATGTCGTCCAGCCCGACGCGCGAGCGCTGGCCAGGCAACGACGTCAACGCGGGCCGCCAGCCGCGGCGGTCGTGCAGCCCGGGGCCGATCGCGATCGCGTCCTCGATGGTGGCGTCGCGGAAGCAGGCGCT
>FSXQ01004577.1_pt1 | contig 25831 bp, 28 predicted proteins | sample 1638011 | NCBI WGS metagenome assembly FSXQ01 (sample SAMEA3914789, study PRJEB12502) | metagenome | biome: forest; material: soil | place: Canada | collected 2011-07-03 | depth 0.3 m | reverse complement strand
GCGCTTCTACGACGTCGAGTCGGGCCGGCTGCTGATCGACGGCCAGGACGTCTCCAAGGTCACGCAGAACAGCCTGCGCGCGCACGTCGGCATGGTCACGCAGGACACCTCGCTGCTGCACCGCTCGGTGCGCGACAACATCCTGTACGGCCGCCCCGACGCCGCCGAGGACGAGATGCTCGCCGCCGCGCAGCGCGCCGAGGCCACCGAGTTCATCGCCGCGCTGGCCGACGCCAAGGGCCGCAAGGGCTACGACGCGCACGTGGGCGAGCGCGGCGTGAAGCTGTCGGGCGGCCAGCGCCAGCGCATCGCCATCGCGCGCGTCATGCTCAAGGACGCGCCGATCCTGCTGCTCGACGAGGCCACCAGCGCGCTCGACTCCGAGGTGGAGGCCGCCATCCAGGCGAGCCTGTACAGCCTGATGCAGGGCAAGACGGTGATCGCGATCGCGCACCGGCTGTCCACCATCGCGGCCATGGATCGGCTGGTCGTGCTCGACAAGGGCCGCATCGTCGAGGAGGGCGACCACCGCTCGCTGCTGGCCAAGGGCGGGCTCTACGCGCGCCTGTGGGCGCACCAGAGCGGCGGGTTCCTCGGCGAGGAGACGGATCCCGAGGCGCCGCCGCAGCGCGCGGACGCGCTGGTCACCGAGGACGACGAGGCCGAGTGACTCAGGCCACCAGCTCGCAGGCGTCGATCGCCTCGAGCAGGTGGCGGTACCAGCGCGGGTCGAGGTCCAGCGAGTGCTGCGTTGTGTCGCGCAGGCGACGCAGCGTCTCCAGCAGCTCGGCGCTGGGCATCTCTTCCACGGCCTCGAGTTCGTACAGCTGCCAGTCGTCGGCCAGCAGGCGCGTCTTCAGCAGCTCGGTCACTCGGGCGTCGTTGCGGCGCGCCAGGCCCACGGCGGCCTCGCCGCGCACGTCGCGGTTCGTGTCGTGCGCGTTCGTCCACAGCACGCCGCGGATCTCGTCGCTGTCGGCCTCGCTGATCGTGCCGAGGCTGAACGTGGCCCAGTCGCGGACGTCGTCGTCGCGGTCGGCGGCCAGCGCGATCAACGCGGCGATCGCCTCGGGCTCGCCGTAGCTGCCCAGCGTGTAGGCCAGCGCGAAGCGGATGCGGGCGTCGCCGTGCCGTGCGTGCGCGAGCAGGGCGTGCAACGCGCCTGGATCGGGGCGATGGCCGAGACCGGCGATGGCGGACTGCACGACGACCGGGTGCGGGTCGTCCAGGCCGGCCGTGAGCAACGCCTGCGTGGCCGCGAGCGCGTACGGCTCGCCCGGGGACTCGCGCAACGAGCCGGGCGCGCGCAGCTGCGCGGCGATGTCCAGCCCCAGCGCGCGCCGGCGCGGCAGCGGGCTGCGCACCAACGTCTCGACGTGCACGAGCGTGCCTGGCGTCCCGCGCGAGTGCAGCAGGGCGATGGCCGCCCAGCCGCGCGGCGCGGCGGCATGCGCCAGCGCGAGTCGAACGAGCCGGTCGGTGGACCAGCGGCGGATGCGGGGTCGGCCGATGCGTTTCATGCGAGGGATTCTGGCGGTGGCGCGTGACAATTCAATGGAGCGGGTGTGTCGACATCGGAGGGGTCCGGCCCCTCGGGCTTCATTTCCTGACGACGCGAAGTTCAAGCCTGCGGCGGCACGCCCTTCAGCCGCGCCGCCGCCAACGCCGCGCAGGCGAGCAACGCCATCGCCACCAGGCACGTCAGCCGCAGCCCCGCGCCCACGTGCGCCGCGTCGCCGTGCGCCAGCGCCCCGAACACCGCCACGCCGATCGCGCCGGCCGACTGCCGCGCCGTGTTGAGGATGGCCGCGGCGATCGACGAGCGGCTCTTGTCGACGGCGGCCAGCACCGTGGTCGTCATCGCCGGCACCGCCAGGCCCATGCCGGTGGGGATCAGCAGGAAGCCCAGCAGCATCAGCGCCATGTTGCCGGAGACGGACGCGAGCGCCAGCACGCCGAAGCCCGCGAGGTCGACCAACGCGCCGGCGATCATCGGCTTGCGCGTGCCGAAGCGCGCGCTGGCGCGGCCGCTGAGCACGTTGGACAGGAAGAAGCCGGCGGTCAGCGGCAGGAAGGCGAGGCCGGCCTGCATGGGCGTGAAGCCGCGCGCGTGCTGCAGGTACAGCGCGATCACGAAGATGGCGCCGTAGTACGTGCCGTTGACGACGGTGCCGAAGAAGACGGCGCCGCGGAAGTCGCGGCCGCGGAACAGGTCGATGGCGATCACCGGCGCGATGGCGCGCCGTTCGACCAGCGCCAGCGCGACGGCCAGCACGACCGTCGCCCCCGCGCCCGCCCACACGCGCGCGTCGCCCGCGCCCAGCGCGCGCGACTCGATCAGCGTGCCGATCAACGCGGCCAGCACCAGCGTGGCGAGCACCTGGCCGGCGACGTCCATCGGCGGGCGATGCGTGGCGGGCGCGGTCTCGTGCAGGTGCGTCGACAGCCACCCGCCCAGCACGCACAGCGGCACGTTCACCCAGAAGATGGCCGGCCAGCCGACGGTGCCCACCAGCAGGCCGCCCAGCACCGGCCCGAGCGCGATGGAGATCGACCCGGCCGCCGTCCAGTAGCCGATGGCGCGCGTGCGGCGCGCCGGCTCGTGGGCCAGCGCGTGGTTCAGCAGCGCGAGCGAGTTGGGCAGCATCACGGCCGCGCCCAGGCCCTGCAGCGCGCGCGCCGCGTCCAGCGCGAGGATGCCCGGCGCGGCCGCGCAGGCGATCGACGCCGCGGCGAAAATGGCCATGCCGGCCTGGAACGCGCGCCGCGCGCCGAAGCGGTCGCCGAACGCGCCGGCCGACAGCATGAAGGCCGCGAACGCGATGGCGTAGGCGTCCACCACCCACTGCAGCCCGGCGACGTCGGCGTGCAGCGCGACGCCGATGGCCGGCAGCGCGACGTTGACGATGGTGACGTCGAGCTGGCCGACGACGAAGGCCATCGAGGTGGCGAGGACGACGAGGGCGAAGGAGGGCGCGCGAGTGGCGTTGTCTGGGCTCATTCGACCGATGCTAGCCAAGGCCGTCGTGCGACGCTTCGTTGTGCGGCGAAGAGTCGTCGCGGGCAAGGGCTCACGGCGGGCACGTCGCGGTGACGTCGAACCAGCGCCAGTGGAACAGCCCGTCCTGCTGGACGATGCAGACGTCGGCGCCGACCGCGGTGTCGAACCAGACCGCGTCGCGCACGCGCACCACGCGGGAGGGCAGTCCGACCGGTTGCGTGGCCAGGCGCAGCGAGCGCGTCGGCGAGCGGCCACCGGACTTCAGGCGCGCCACGACGGCCACGCGCTCGCTCGTTGGCGTCGACGAGTCGTACCACGCGTTGGCCAGCGTGAGTGTGCCGGCCACGATGATTGCGCAGCAGCCGGCGATCAGGAGCGCGACGACGGGGCGGCCGCGCAGGTCGGCGCAGGACGCCAGCGCGAGAGCGGTGAGCAGCGCGCCCGCCACCAGCGTCGGCACCAGCAACTGCAGCGGCTCGAAAAGCGTGAGGTCGCGCCAGCCGTGCACGCCCAGGCCGACGGCCGGCACCACCAGCAGCCCGCCCAGGTCGCCGCGCAGGCTGGCGGTGGGCGTCGACAGCGAGAACAGCTCGGGCCAGCGACGGCACAGCGCGAACGCGAGCAGCGGCAGGGCGGCCAGCATCGGCAACGTCCAGGCGGGCGGTTGGTTGGCGCACGTCATCCAGGCACCGAGCGCGATGCCCACCAGCGTCAGCCGACGCGTGGTCGATCGCACGCGCGTCCCGAGCGCGATGCGCTGGGCCGGCGTCGCGCCGAGGCGCGCATCCGCGGCCGCGAGTCGGCGGTGCGCCAGGGCCGCTGCGACGGACGCATCCGGCAGGCCAGCGAACCAGGCCTTGAACGCGTCGTCGGTGGCCAGCGGACACATCGCGCCCACGGGCCGGGCCTCGCCCTTGACGTTCAAGGAGAGCGAATCGCGGCGACGCTGGGTACCCGTGACACGGCAGCTCAGGATCGCCGAGCGCTCGACGCGCCGCGTCCCGCGCAGCGTGCGGATCTCGATGGCCGCGGGTTCCAGCACCACGCGTGTGACGAGCAGGACGAGCCACATCCACGTCAGCATGGCGCTCACCGCGAGCGTTGCCAGAGTGCAGCTCCGCGAGCCGGACAGGCCGGCCGGCATGACGACCATGCCGAGCAGGACGAGCGCCAGGATGACGCTCAGCGAGATGCGCAGCACGAGCGGCGTGCGATACGTGCGCGGGTACGGCCCGGGATCGAAGGACGGCGTCTTCATGGCGGGGATTCTCGCTCGCCCGGGAGGCCGGGTTGTCCTCGCCTTGTGCATGTCAACGGCTGCTGACAAAATCGCCGGATGCCCTCTCGCCAGAAGATCCCGTCCGCGGTCGTCGCGCCCACCGTCGTCCAGGCCCGTCCCGCGCGCAACGCGGGCGACACGCGCGCCCGCATCCTCGCGGCCGCGCGCGTGCGCTTCTCGCTCGACGCCTACGAGAACGTCGGCACCCGCGACATCGCCGCCGACGCCGGCGTCGACGCCGCGCTGGTCAACCGCTACTTCGGCGGCAAGGAGAAGCTGTTCGACGAGGCCATCGTCGATGCTTTCGCCATCAAGGACAACTTCGACGGCATGGACATGAGCTCGTTCGGCGAGGTCATCGCCACGCTCGTGATCGAAGGCAGCGAGGAGCGCCGCGCCGCGCGCTTCGACGCGCTGGGCATCCTGCTTCGCGCGTCGGGCAGCCCGGCCACGCAGGAGCGCGTGTCGGCCCGCTTCCACGCCGATTTCGTGCTGCCGCTGGCGCGCCTGCTGCGTGGCCGCGACGCCGAGCTGCGCGCCGCGATCATCGCGTCGCACCTGATCGGGCTGGCCACGATGAAGCACGCGCTCGGCTCGCCGCTGCTCAACGACGCGACGCGCCGCAAGACCGTCACGGCCATCGGCGCGGCGATCCAGGCGTGCGTGGACGGGACGGCCTGATGATCGTGCGACTGCTCGGCGTGCTGCTCGTGGTCTACGGCGCCTGGATGTGCTGGTGGGCGGTGGCGACGTGGTCGTTGTGGAGCGGCCTGTGGTGCGTCTACCTGCTGGCCTGCGGGTTCGGGTTGTTGTTCCATGCACGGTGGGCGGCGTGGCTCTGGTACGGGCTGGTGGCGATCTCCGCCGGCGGCTGGCTCTTGAGCGTGGTGGAGGCCGCCATGCGAATCGGCCGGTCGCCGGGCGACGCGCTCGCGACCGGGTTCGCGGTGTTGACCGGGCTCGTCCTGCTGGCGCTGCTCGGGCTGGGCAGCGTGGTGGTCGCGAGGCAGTTCCGGCACCTCCCGGAAGCGCCGCCCACGGATCGCTGACGGCGACGCGCCCCTGGGGCAATCCATGCCCACGGCGGCCGAGGACGCGGTGATACTCGCGCCACAAGATCGACCGTCGAAGTCCAGGGAGGACGAGAAATGATCCAGCGAACCTTGCGGGTCGGCGCTGCCGCCATCGTGGCGACGCTCTCGGGCTGCGGCACCGCGCCCGCGTCGCTGCACCCGATGACGCAGCCGACGTCGCTGCAACTGCAAGCGCCCGTCAAGTGGACGTCGCTGGTCACCGATTTCGACGCCGACGGCCTGCCGCTGCGCGACAAGCTCGTCGCGCACCGCGGCCTGGACGGCCGGCCGGACGCCGCGCCCAAGGTCTCGGCGCTCGACCCGAACGCGCCGCCCATGCCGGCCGCGACGGTCGCGGGCGCGGGGCATGGCATCGGCACCAACGCGGCCGGTTCGGCGCTGGGCACGGGCCTCGTCGCGGGCTTCATCGCGGCCGACCTGGGCACGTACCACGACGTCGACGCGCAGCCGCCGGCGGGGTGGCTGCAGGCGGCGGTGGTGGCGAAGACGACGAACTGATTCGAAAGGGGCTTCCGATGCCAATCTATTTCCTGTGCTTCCTTGCCATGCTCGCGGCCTCGGTGCTGCTCTACGTCGGCGGTTTGCTGATCACGGCCATCACGCGACGGCCGCCGCCGGCGCTGGTTCGTGCGGGCGCGGTGAGCCCGCTGCAGGCGGCCGGCCTCGCGCTGCTGTGGATCAACTTCGGCGTGGGCTGGGTGCTGTACTTCAACGTCTACTGCATCCACGTCGACATGGCCGCCGTCAGCGACGCGGCGTTCCATGCCTTCGCCCGCGGCTACGTGCGGCGCCTGCCCGTGGTGGTGCTGCCGTTCGGAGCCATGTGCCTGGTCTGGTCGCTGCTGTTGTGGAGCGCGCCGGGCCGGTTGTCGCGCCGTACGCTGTGGGGTATCGCCACGCTGACGCTGGTGTCGCTCGCGAGCACGCCGTGGGCCGCCGGCGCGCAGGACGACTTCCATGACCACGGCTACAGCGACCGGGCCTTCGCGCAGCTCGAGCTGGCGCATCTGGTGCGCACGCTGGCGGTCTCGGTCGCGGCCGTGTGGGCCCTCGTGGAAGGATGGCGCGAGACGAAGGCGGTCGTCGCGCCCTGAAGCCTGCCGCGTCAGGCGCCGAGGCGATCCAGCCCCACCATCGCCGCATGCTGTAGCAGCATGATCGTCTTGCCGTCCTGGATCTCGCCGCTCGCGATCATCGCCAGCGCGCGTGGGAGCGGCAATTCGAGCACCTCGATGTCCTCGCCTTCGTGCGCGTCGCCGCCGCCTGCGTCACGCCGGTCGGCGTCGTCGACCGCGGCCACGAAGAAGTGCAGCTTCTCGGTGACCGAGCCGGGGCTCATGTAGGCCTCGAACACCTTGCGCGGCATCTTGACGTCGTAGCCCGTTTCCTCGATGGCCTCGCGGCGCATCGCGGCGGCGGGGTCGTTGCCGTCCAGCAGTCCGGCGCAGGCCTCGATGAGCATGCCGTCCGCCAGGCCGTTGACGAACGCGGGAAAGCGGAACTGGCGGATGAGGATCACCGTGCCGCGCGCCGCGTTGAACAGCAGCAGCGCGACGCCGTTGCCGCGGTCGTAGGTCTCGCGGCTGACCACCTGCAGCGCGCCGTCGCGGCGGCGGTGCTCGAAGGTGGTCTTGCGCAGCAGGTACCAGTCGTGCGCGAGCACCTGCTGGTCGACGATGCGGATCTCGGCGTTGCCCGTGAACGGGCGCGGATCGACGTTCGGTGATGGCATGGCATGATTGCGTAGTTTCGTGCAGTATCGTGCAATCCTGGAAAATCGCAAGACCATGCTCACCTCGCAACGCAAGAAGCTCCTGCTCGATCGCCTGGCCGCCGAGGGCCAGCTCGTCGCCAAGTCCCTGGCGCTGGAGCTGGGCACGTCCGAGGACACCATCCGCCGCGACCTGCGCGAGCTCGCCGCCGAGGGCAGGCTGCAGCGCGTGCACGGCGGCGCGCTGCCGGCGTCGGCGGCGATGGGCGACCTCGAGGCGCGCGAGCAGGTGTCGGTGGCCGACAAGGTGGCGCTCGGGCGCTGGGGCGCGTCGCTCGTGCAGCCGGGGCAGGTGGTGATCCTCGACGGCGGCACCACGGCGCTGCAGGTGGCGCGCCACCTCGCGCCGGGGCTGCGCGCCACGGTCGTCACGCACAGTCCGACCGTCGCGGTGGCGCTGGCGGCGCATCCGGGCCTCGAGATCCGCATGCTGGGCGGCCTGCTGTTCCGCCACTCGATGGTCAACGTGGGCGCCGACGTCCTCGCCGCCGCGGCGCGGCTGCGCGCCGACCTGTTCTTCCTGGGCGTCACCGGCGTCCACCCCGAGGCCGGGCTCAGCACGGGCGACGCCGAGGAGGCCGCGGTCAAGCGCGCGCTGCACGAGCGGTCGGCCGAGACGGTGGTGCTCGCGTCGCCCGAGAAGTTGATGGCCGCATCGCCGTTCGCGGTGGCGGCGCTGTCGGAGATCAGCGTGGTCGCGCTCCCGCGCGCGACGCCCGCGCGCGTCACGCGCGCGCTGCGCGCCGCGGGCGTGCAACTGCACAAAGTCTGAGCGAGCTCTGCAAGAAATTCAGCGCGCCGAAGACTACCTGCCCATGAACACCACGACCCACCCGCTGGACGGGCCGGCCGCCGACCTGTCGCCCGGGCTGTCGCAGGACGAGCTGTACCAGGAGGCCACGCGCCGCCACGGCCGCGACCTGGCGCGCTTCATCGCGGGCTACGAGCGCGACGCGGCGCGGCGGCAGGAGCTGCTGCAGGACGTCCACCTCGCGCTGTGGCAGAGCTTCGCGGCGTTCCGCGGCCAGTGCTCGCTGCGCACCTGGGCCTACCGCATCGCGCACAACACCGGCGCCACGCACATCCAGCGCGCCCTGCGCATCACCGACCGCGACTGCGTGGCGCTGGAGGACATCGAGGACGTCATCGGCGCCGACGACGCCGTGGCGTCCACCGAGCGGCGCCTGGACCTCGAACGCGTGTACGCGCTGATCCACCGCCTGGGCCCCGTCGACCGCGAGGTGATGCTGCTGTACCTGGAAGACCTCGACGCCGCCGGCATCGGCGAGATCACCGGCCTGTCGGCCAACAACGTCGCCACGAAGGTGCACCGCATCAAGAAGCTGCTGGCGCTGCAGATGAACGCGGGGGAGGGCCAGCCATGAACGACGAACAACTGAAGAAGCTGTGGCGCGAGCAGCCGGTGGCCGAGGCTGCCCCGTCGCTGGAGCAGCTGCGCAAGGCGGCGAGGCGCTTCAATCGGCGCATCTCCTGGCGCAACGCCTGCGAATACCTGGCTTGCGTGCTCGTGATGGCCGGGTTCGGGCGCTACATCGTGCTCTTCCCGTTCCCGTTGATCCGCGCCGGCAGCGTGCTCATCATGATCGGCGCGCTGTTCCTGGCCTGGCAACTGCACCGCCGGGCCTCGAGCCAGCGGCTGCCCACCGACGTCGGCGCGCGGTCGTGGCTGGACTTCCGCCGCAGCCAGCTCGTGCGCCAGCGCGACGCGCTGCGCAGCGTGGCGTGGTGGTACATCGGGCCGCTCGTGCCGGGCCTGGTGGTGTTCCGCTGCGGCGTCGAGTTCGAGCTGGACGTCACCGCGCCGTTCGCGCGCGGCTGGAAGGCCAACGTGCTCATCGCGGCGGTGCTGCTGGGGGTCATCGCGTGGAACGGGTTCACGGCCTGGCGCCTGCAGCGCAAGATCGACGCGCTGGATCGCGACGCGCGCTGATCGCCAGCTTCTAAACTGTCGGCCATGGAACCGACCGACATCGACGCCGACCAGGCGATGGGCCGCTACTACGCCGAGCGCGCCCAGTACTACGAACGCGTGTATCACAAGCCCGAGCGCCAGGCCGACCTGCGCCGCATGGAGGCCGACCTGCCCGCGCACTTCGCGGGCCGCCGCGTGCTGGAGATCGCCACCGGCACCGGCTGGTGGACGCCGCATGCGGCGCGCGATTGCGCGTCGTGGCTCGCCACCGACCTGAACGACGAGACGCTGGCCATCGCGCGCGCGAAGCCGCTGCCGGCGGGCAAGGTGCGTTTCCAGACGCTGGATGCGTACGCGATGGACGGCCTGGACGGTGCGCGCTTCGATGCGGCGTTCGCCGGCTGCTGGTGGTCGCACGTGCCGCTCGCGCGGTTGCGCAGCTGGCTCGACACGCTGCATTCGCATCTCGATGCCGGCGCGCATGTGGTGATCCTCGACAACAGCTTCGTGCAGATCAGCAACCTGCCGATCTCGCGGCGCGACGACGAGGGCAACACGTACCAGGTGCGGTCGCTGGACGACGGGTCGACGTACGAGGTCGTGAAGAACTTTCCGACGCCCGATGAAGCGATCGCGGCGCTCGGCCCGCGCGCGCGTGACGCGAAGTGGACGGCGTACGAGCACTACTGGATGCTGTCGTACGACCTGGGTCCTTCGCGGGCCGAATGAAAGGCAGCACGCCATGCTCGCGCTCCTGATGTCGCGCACTTCCTTGCAGCCGTTGCGTCGGAAAGCCGGCGCATTCGCCCTGGCCCTGTGCGGCGCGCTGGCCGGCGTCGACGCCGCGCGGGCCGACGTCGCCGCGATCCCGCCGGCCACCTGCCAGGCGATGAAGGACGCCCACGTCCTGGCGGACGGCAGCCCCGTGCCTTGCGATCGCCTGCGGGAGGTCTCGTTCCGCTTCGTCGACTTCACGGGCGAGACCCGGCTCGGGCGCGTGGTGGTGATGGACGCCATGGCCACGCACGCGCAAGCCCTGTTCGACGCGCTCCACGCCCGCCGATTTCCGCTGCGGCGAGTGGCGCCGATGCAGGCCTGGCGGGGCGACGACGACGCGTCCATGGACGACGACAACACCTCGGGCTTCAACGCACGGCTCGTCGCCGGCAGCAGCCAGTGGTCGCTGCACGCCTTCGGCCTGGCCATCGATCTCAACCCGGTCGAGAACCCGTTCATCGAGATCGCCGACGACGGCCGCACCCTGCGTGTCAGCCCGGCGGCCTCGGGCCGGGACTACGTCAACCGGCGCGAGCCGCGCCCCGGCAAGCCGCCGCGCTACGGACTCGCCGAGGACGTGGTCGACCTGTTCGCGGAGCACGGCTACCTGGTCTGGGGCGGCGACTGGAACTCCCCGATCGACTACCAGCACTTCGAAGCGGGCGACCAGGTCTTTGCGCGCCGCCTGGCGCAGGCCACGCCGTCCGAAGCGGCGTCGCTGGTGGACGCGCGCATCGAGCGCTACCGGCGCTGCAGGGCGACGCCGGCAGCGACCGAATCGGCGGCGGCCATGCGGGCTCGCTGCGTGTCGACGGCGTTGCAATCCGGCGCGGAATGACCCTGGCCTCTCGCGCGTCACGAACCGGACATTGCAGGCGCGTCGAATGGCGGTAAGAATTCGCGTTTCGATGATGTGCAACAAATTGCACGTCCGCATACTCTGCGAAATATTGGCCTGCGCCGGATAGGGAGACAACGTCGTGAATCGTTTCGGGCTCAGGAGCCTGGCCATGCTGGCGTTGGTCGCCAGCGTGCAGGCGCGTGCCGACATCGTCATCGGCCAGACCGCCGACTTCAGCGGCCCCGTGGCCGCCGGCGTGAAGGAAACCGCGGCGGGCGCCAAGCTCTACCTCGACCATGTGAACGCCGCCGGCGGCATCAACGGCGAGCCGATCACGCTCGTGTCGATGGACGACAAGTTCGAACCGACCGTGGCGGCCGCCAACGCGCGCGAGCTGATCACGAAGAAGAAGGTTCTGGCGCTTTTCCTGACGCGCGGCACGCCGCACAACCAGGCCATCCTGCCGCTGCTGTCCGAGTACGGCGTGCCGCTGATCGCGCCGTCCACCGGCGCCATGGCGATGCACAAGCCCGTCAACCCGTGGGTCTTCAACGTGCGCGCCAGCTACCAGCACGAGGCCAACCGGGCGATCCGCCACCTGAGTCTTGTCGGGCTCACGAACGTCGGCATCGTGCAGGTCAACGATTCGTTCGGCACCGATGCGGTCAAGGGGGCGCTCGAGGCGTTCACCCAGGTCAGCAGCAAGCCGCTGTTCACCGAAACGTACGACCGCGAAAAGCCGGACTTCACGAAGATCGCGGCCGCGGTCACCGCCCAGAGCCCGCAGGCGATCCTGTTCCTGGGCTCGGGCAGCGCGGTGGTCAACGGCGTCAAGGCGATCCGCGCGACCGGCTCGCATGCGCAGATCGTGACGCTGTCCAACAACGCTTCGGACGGCTTCATCAAGGCGCTCGGCGACGATGCGAAGGGCACGATCGTCACGCAGGTGTTCCCGTACGAGCGCTCGCTCGCCAACCCCATGGTCAAGCAGGCCCGCGAATACGCGAAGGCCGCCACCGGCGACGACAAGGTGACGCCGGCCATGCTCGAAGGCTTCGCCGGCGCCAAGGTGCTGGTCGAGGGGCTGCGCCGCGCCGGCAAGCAACCCACGCGCGAGAAGCTGCGCGAGGCGCTCGAGACGCTGCACAAGTACGACATCGGCGGCCTCGAGGTCTCGTTCAGCCCCACCAGTCATACGGGGCTGGACTACACCGACCTGTCGATCATCGGGTCGGACGGCAAGTTCACGCGCTGAGTGCAGACCGTGAGGGCGCCCGGCCAGGCGCGCATTTCACCTGTGGCGCAACGACCCCGGCTGGTCTAAGCTGTCGAGCACCATGCTCGTGAAAGTCCACCTCTTGCGCCAGGCCGGCGAGCGGTTGCCCGCCGGCGAGATGCGTTCGCGTCCGGCGCATGTCGGCTGGATCCGTCTGTACGGAGACCCCGGCAGCCAGGTCGATCGCTCGGTGCGCGTGGCCGTGCTGCAACTGCCGGAAGGCCGGCTGCTGGAGCTCTACGACGCCCAGCTGATCCAGTGGGACGGCCGCGGCATGATCCTCACCGGCGAGGAGCGCAGCACCGGCATCGGCACGCGGCGCTTCGAGTGCCATCGGCAGGCGTGGTGGTGCAAGCCGATCGACGCGCGCGAGGTCGTGCCGCCGGCCATGAGCCCGGAGCCGCTGCAGTTGGAGCAGAGCGAGAGCGATTGGATCAACAGCCTGGGGTGAGGCGGTCTCGCGCGATCGGGGTCAGGCCTTCGCCTCGCATTCGCGTCATGCCGCGCCGCTTGCGGCGAGCGTGACGGCGCGAATTCGAGGAGAGGCCAGACCCCTCGACGCTTCACGCCGCCAGCGTCTGCGTGTCCGCGAACGCGCGCACCGTCTGCGGCGACGTGTCCGCGCCCGACAAGCGCGCGGCCTTGATCATGTCGGACGCCTTCTCGGCCACCATGATCGTCGGCGCGTTGGTGTTGCCGCCGACGATGCGCGGCATCATCGACGCGTCCACCACGCGGATGCCGTCGAGCCCGTGGATGCGCAGGTCGGCGCCCACCACGTCGAGCGCGCCCGAGCCCATGCGGCACGTGCCCACCGGGTGGTAGATCGTGTCGCCGTAGGTGCGGACGAACTGCTCGATGTCGGCGTCCGACGTCGCGTTCGCCGAGCGCGCCAGTTCCTTTCCGCCCAACCTGGCGAGCGACGGCTGGTTCAGCACGTCGCGCATCAGGCGGAAGCCGCGGATCATGCGCGCCATGTCGTCGGCGTCGTCGAAGAAGTTGGGGTCGATGCGCGGCGCGGCGAACGGATCGCGGCTGGCCAGCGTGACGCTGCCGCGGCTCTTCGGGCGCAGCACGCACACGTGGGCCGAGTAGCCGTGGCCGAACACGGTCTTGCGGCCGTGGTCGATCAGCTTGCCGACGACGAAGTGCAGTTGCAGGTCGGGGATCTCTTCGGACGCCTGGCTCTTGATGAAGCCCCCGGCCTCGGCGAAGTTGGTGGTGAGCATGCCGCTGCGGTGCTTGCGCCACTGCGGGATCGCGCCCAGCACGCGGCCGATGCCGCCCAGCGACACGCCGAAGGTCTCCTTGAGCTGCGGCGCATCGACCACCTGCACGGCGTCGACGTGGTCGTGCAGGTTGCGGCCCACGCCGGCCAAGTCGTGGACGACGCCGATGCCGTGCTTGGCCAGCTCGTCCGCCGGGCCCACGCCCGACAGCATCAGCAGCTGCGGCGTCTGCAGCGCGCCGGCGGCCATCAGCACCTCGTGGTTGGCGCCGATCTGGAGGGTCTTGCCGGCGCGGCGGAACTCCACGCCGGTGGCGCGCTTGTTCGTGAACAGGATGCGCGTGGTGTGAGCCTCGGTGAACACCGTGAGGTTCTTGCGGCCCAGGTTTGGCGTGAGGTAGGCCTTGGCTGCCGAGAAGCGCTCGCCGTTCTTGTGCGTGACCTGGTACGGGCCGATGCCTTCCTGCTCGGCGCCGTTGAAGTCGTTGTTGACCGGGTAGCCCGCCTCGCGGCCGGCGTCGACGAAGGCCTGCAGGTACTTGTTGGGGCTGCGCAGGTCCATCACGTTGAGCGGTCCCGTGTTGCCGTGCCACTCGTCGTGCAGGCGCTCGTTGTGCTCGGCGCGGCGGAAGTAGGGCAGCACGTCGTCCCAGGCCCAGCCCTCGTTGCCTTCCGACGCCCAGTGGTCGTAGTCGGCGTGGTGGCCGCGGATGTAGATCATCGCGTTGACCGAGCTCGACCCGCCCAGCACCTTGCCGCGCGGCTGCCAGCCGATGCGGCCGTTGAGGCCCTTCTGCGGCACGGTGCTGAAGTTCCAGTTGGCCGTCTGCGTCTGGGCCAGCAGCGCGAGACCGGCAGGCACGTGGATGAGGATGTTCTTGTCCGCCGGGCCGGCCTCGATCAGCGCCACCGACACCGACGGGTCCTCGCTCAGTCGCGCCGCCAGCACGCAACCGCCGGAACCGCCGCCCACCACGATGTAGTCGAAATTCATGTTTGTCTCTTTCTTGTGGTCAGCCAATGTCGAACCTCATGTCGGGGAATCATGCGCGCCTTCGGCCGGCGTCGCAGCAGGGAAATTGACGAGACCATGCCGGCGGATCAGCGCGGCACGGCGTCGAGGAGAGAAATTGATGCGCGTGGCGTCCGAGTGGACCGCGGCCACCAGCCTCGCGTCCATCAGGGCGAACCACAGCGGCGGAAAGTACGCGATCGTGAACATGCCGAAGTAGCCGTTGGGCAGCTGCGGCACGTCGTCGAAGTGGCGCAGCGACTGGTAACGCCGCATCGGATGCGCGTGGTGGTCGGAGTGGCGTTGCAGGTGGAACACGGCCCAGTTCGAGAACAGGTGGTTGCTGTTCCACGAGTGCTCGGGCGCCGTGCGCTCGAGGCGGCCGTCCGCACCGACGCGGCGCAACAGGCCGTAGTGCTCGATGTAGTTGGCGGTGGTCAGCTGGAAGTTGGCCCACAGCGACGCGAGCACCAGGAACACGAGCACCATCGGGCCGAGCCACAACGCCAGCGAGGCCCACAGCGCGATCGTGATCAGCGCCGGCTGCAGCAGCTCGTTGTGCAGTGACCAGAACGGCAGCCCGTCGACCTTCATCCGCGCGCGCTCGAGCTGCCACGCGCGGCGGAACGCGGCGGGCATCTCGCGCAGCACGAACGTCCAGAGGCCTTCGCCCATGCGCGACGACGCGGGGTCGGCGGCCGTTGCGACGTCGCGATGGTGGCCGCGGTTGTGCTCGATGGTGAAGTGGCCGTAGAACGTCGGCGCCAGCACGATCTTGGCGAGCCAGCGTTCGAGGCGCGACTTCTTGTGGCCCAGCTCGTGGCCCAGGTTGATGCAGAAGCCGCCCACCATGCCGGTGGTCATCACGACCGCGAGCCGGCCGTCCCACGGCAGCGGCGTGCGCACGCAGAACCACGCGCCGTAGGCGAACGCGGCCCACAGCAGCGGCACCAGCGCGTAGGTCACGTGGCGGTAGTAGAGGTCGGCTTCCAGGCGCGGCACGGCGTGCTCGGGCGGGTTGCTGGTGTCGGCGCCCAGCGCGAGGTCGATTAGAGGCGCCACGCAGTAGACGAAGATCACCGGAAGCCACAACATCAGCGTGTGCGGCCACGCGCCGTACAGCACCGGGCCCAGGCCCACCAGCGCGGGCACCGCCAACGACAGCACCCAGGCGTGACGCTTGCGGTCGACGTAGGGCAGGGCGGGATCCGGAGCGGCGGCGAGACTCATCGTGACGACCAGTTTGGTGGCGCGGCCACGGGGCTGACACCGATGCAGCTGCCAACAAATCGTCATAAAGTGACAAACAGGGTGCCGAGCGCCCGTTTCAAGGGAAGACACTAAGAAGGTGCGGCAGAGCCCGGCACGCCCGCTCGTGACGTCAAAAGACGCCCGAGCGTCGTTGCAAATGCTCGCCGGGCATCCAGCCCGGCTGTGCTTTGCGCCTAGCTCGGACGCCTTTTGACGCCCCGCTCGGGCGCGCCGAGCTCTGCCACACCTTCCGCCCGCACCGCTCCGGCACATGTCCCGTCCAGTTTCCGCCCACCCCCCGCTGCCGCAGCCCGGCTCGCTCGTGCCGCCGATCTACGCGCGGCTGCTGCGCATGCTGCTGCAGCACGCGGACGTCGACGGCGACCGCGTGCTGGCCGCGGCCGGCCTCGACTGGGCCACGCTGGTCACCGACGACAAGCGCCTGGGCCGCGACACCATCGTGCGCCTCGCCGAAGGCGCGATGGCCGCCACGCGGCGGCCGTGGCTGGGGCTCGACCTCGGCGGCGGCGCGCCGGTGTCGGCGCACGGCGCGCTGGGCTACGCCGTCGTCACCAGCCGCGACCTGCGCGAGGCCATGCTCACGCTGGCGCGCTACGGCACCACGCGCAACGACACGATGGCATGGACGTGCACCGACACCCGCACCGGCCTCACGATGCAGGCCACCGAGCGCACCGACCTCGGCGTCGTGCGCGGCTTCGTGGTCGACACCGTGCTGGGCGCGATCCTGCGCATGATCGAGACGGCCGTGGGCCAGGTGCCGGCGTCGCTGCGCATCGACCTCCCGCTGCCGACGCCGGCGTGGCGCGAGCAGTACCAGCGCTTCGGCGTCGCCGAGGTGCGCTTCGAGCAGCCGGCGTTCGCCGTCCACGTCGACCAGCGCGAGCTCGCGCTGCCCTGCCTGGGCGCCGACGCCAAAGCCCACGCCGGCGCGTGCCGCGAATGCGACGAGGCGTTGGCCGAGGTGGCCGGCGCGAGCCTCGCGCAGCGCGTGGCGGGGCTGCTCGCGAGCGTGGAGGAGGGCGCGTACCCGCGCATGGCCGACGTCGCCGCGCGCTGCGGCATCTCGCCGCGCACGCTGATCCGCCGCCTGCACGAGGACGGCGCCACGTTCCAGCAGTTGCTCGACGCCGCGCGCAAGCAGCGCGCGTTGTGGATGCTGCTGCACACCGCCGAGCCGGTGGAGGAGATCGCGGCGCGGCTCGGCTATGTCGACACGTCCAACTTCAGCCGCACCGTGCGGCGCTGGTTCGGGGCGACGCCGCGCGAGCTGCGCGAAGGGCGCGGCGCGAGCGCGTAGTCGTGGAGAATGGGGGACGCATGTCCCTCAACACGATCGCCTTTCCCGGCCCGCGCGCATGAACACGTACGACGTCCTCTCGTGGATCCGCACGCACAAGTCCTCGGTCGCGGGGATCGCGCTGGTGGTCCTGGGATGCCTCGCGCTGGTGGGGCTCGCGCGCAAGGCGCACAGCCTGAAGGCGCGGCCGCGGGCGCAGGCCACTGTCGTCACGCTGGGAGCGCGGGATGTGGCGGCGTCGGCCGGCGCGGGCGCGCTCACGCCGTCGTCGCAGCAGGGCACGGAGCAGAGCCCGCGCACGGCCAAGATGCGCAGCGAGTTCGAGAACGCGACCAACTATCTCGACTTCATCAACCAGGCCATGAGCCGGCCGCAGGAAGGCGGCAAGTTCTACGCGCTGCTCGCGTGGAAGCGCTGCAACGACCTCAACCAGCACGCGGGCGCGGTGCCGGCGCAGCCGGGCAACGACGGGTTCGCCGCGGGCGCGGCCGTGCTGATCGAGGACATCGAGAAGCGCTGCACCGGCGTGCTCGAGGCGTACCCGACGGCGCAGGCGCTGTACGACGTCGTGATGAACCAGCGCGGCGGCACCGACTTCCTGATGCCTGAAAAGGGCCGCGGCATCGTCACGCCCACCGCGCGCCAGACGGCCGGCGCCGACATCGACACCGCCCTCAAGACCGCCGACCGCTGGGCCGTGGCCGAGGCGCTGCAGAACAACGCCGCGTTCGTGGACGTCGGCAACTCGGCGGGCGACGACGGCGTCGACCGCCAGCTGCACGAATGGAGCGCGCAGATCGTGGCCTGCGAGCTGGTGGGCAACTGCCGCGGCGGCGTCGAGGTGTCGCTGCATTGCGTGGGTACCGGCGACTGCGCCCACGACGACTTCCGCGACGTCATCCGCGCCGAGGTGCCCGACACCCACCGCATGGTCTTCGACACGATGGTCGAAGGCATGCGGCACCGCGTGGGCCTGACGGCCCAAGCGGAGTAGGGCGGGTTAGCCGCAGGCGTAACCCGCCACGTTGGCACATCGGCAACGCCAGCGAACGGCGGGTTACGCCTGCGGCTAACCCGCCCTACGGCTCAATTGACGCCCAGCAGCTCGACCTCGAACACGAGCGTCGCGCCGCCCGGGATCGGGCCCATGCCGTTCGAGCCGTACGCGATGGCCGACGGGCACGTGAGCTTGGCCTTGCCGCCCACCTTGAGCTTCTGCACGCCTTCGGTCCAGCACGGGATCACGCGGTTGAGCGGGAACGAGATCGCGCCGCCATGGTCGGCCGACGCGTCGAACTTGGTGCCGTCGGGGAAGCTGCCGACGTAGTTCACCTTGACCTTGTCGGTCGACTTCGGGCTCTTGCCCGTGCCTTCGGTGATGGACTTGTACACGAGGCCGCTGGGCAGGACGACGGCGCCCGGCTCCTTGGCGGCCGCGGCGAGCGCGGCCTGGTCGTCGGCGTGGGCGGCGGTGGCGACACCGGCGGCGAGGGCCAGCGCGGTGGCGAGGCGGACGGTGGTCGAGCGGATGCTCATCGGGAGTTCTCCTGGGAACACTTTGAAGGCGCGAATCATAGTCGTGGGTCAGTCCGCGATCGTGACGGGACGTGTCAGCACCGGGTCGGCGTACACCTTGCCGCCGAACTCGAACGCGTGCGAGCCCACGTGCACGAACCCTCGCCTGGCATAGAACGCGAGCGCCTTCACGTTGCGGTCGTACGCGCCGAGCCACACCGAGCGGCCGCCGAGCGAGACGACGTCGTCGAACGCCGCGGCGATCAATGCGCTGCCGACCCCGCTGGCTTGCGCCGACGCGAGGAGGTACAGGCGATTGAGCTCCACGGCTTCGCGGTCGGCCACGCAGGCGGGCACGGGCGCGCGGCGCACGTGGGCGTAGCCGGCGGCGGCGTCGCCCGCTTCGTCGGTGAAGGCGAGCAGCGTGCGGGCGTCGTCTCGCGCGAGCCAGGCGGCGACGATCCCGGTCGTGAAGTGGGTGTCGGCGTAGTCGTCGACCTCGCGCGGATCACTGATCGCGCGGTACGTCTCGCGGAAGGTGGTGGCGCCGAGGCGGCACAGCAGGGGGATGTCGGCCTCGGTGGCGGGTCGGATGAGCGGCGGGGTCACGGTGCGGGTTCGGAAGTCGGCGAAAGGTGCGCCAGTTTGTCAGACGCGCGCTGACAGCGGTGCGTCCGGCGCGACTACAACGCGGCGAGCGGTCCGATGAGGCCGCGCATGGAAGTTCGCCGATGCCGCGCGCCCGCGTCACCGCGCACACTGATTCCATCCTGGCGCCATTCCCGTCGCCGGTCGTCCTCCAAGAAGTTCCCGAGGCCATCATGACCCCCGACTCGCTGCCCGCTGCCGAATCCATCGCCCGCTACGAACTGCGCTTCCAGTCGCTGTTCCACGCCGGCCGCGGACTCACGTTCCCGTGCGATCGCGAGGGCGAGGTGCACTGGGACGCGATGACCGACGGCGCGCGCGCCGCCTTCCTGCGCGCGCAGGGCAGCGTGGGGCGCGAGTATGCGTCGCCGGCGATCCAGCTGAGCTGATCCCCACGACCGGCTCGGGCGGCCGGACGCGCGACAATCGAGCCCTCCCGGCTCCACGACATCCGCGTGACCCGCTTCGGCCGCTCCTTCCTCGACCACTGGCTGCTCGACCCCGCCGGCACCTACCTGAACCACGGCACGGTGGGCGCCACGCCGCGCGCCGTGCTCGACGCGCAGCATGCCTGGCAGCGCCGCATCGAGGCGCAGCCCGCGGCCTTCCTCTTCCGCGAGATGATGCGCGTGACGCGCGACCAGCCCGGCGAGCCGCGGCTGCTGCTGCGCCAGGCCGCCAACGTCGTCGGCGAGTTCATCGGCGCGAACGGCGACGACCTCGTCTTCGTCGACAACGCGAGCACCGGCATCAACGCCGTGCTGCGCGCGGTGCCGCTCGCGCCGGGCGACGAGATCGTCGTGCTCGACCAGGCGTATGGCGCGGTGATCAAGGCCGCGGAGTTCGTGGCGCGTGCGGCCGGCGCTCGCGTCGTGATCGCGGCCACGCCGTTCCCGCCACCGCTCGATGCCGAGACCGCGTACGCCGACGCCGTCGAACGCGCGCTGACGCCACGCACCAAGCTCGCGGTGCTCGACCACATCTCGTCGGAGACCGCGCTGACGCTGCCGATCGCCGCGATGATCGCGCGCTGCCGCTCGCGCGGCGTGCCGGTGCTGGTGGACGGCGCGCACGCGCCCGGCGGCATCGCGCTGGACATCGCGTCGCTGGGCGCCGACTGGGTCGTCGGCAACCTGCACAAGTGGGCCTTCGCGCCGCGCGCCTGCGCCGTGCTGTGGGCCGCGCCCGCGCGCCACGAGGCGCTGCATCCCACCGTGATCTCGTGGGGACTCGGCGAGGGCCTCGCGCAGGAGTTCGACTGGACGGGCACGCGCGATCCGTCGGCGATGCTGTCGGCGCCCGCGGGCCTGGCCTTCATGCGCGACGTGCTGGGCGTCGACGCGATGCGCACGTGGAACCACGACCTCGTCTGGCGCATGGCGCACGCGCTCGCCGCGCGCTGGGGTCGGCCGTTCGACACGCCCGAGGCGATGGTGGGCTGCATGGCCAGTGTCGCGCTGCCCGCGCGCCTCGACGCGCTCGGCGCGGCCGCGGCGCCGGCGTTGAAGGACTGGCTGTACCGCGAGCGTCGCATCGAGGCGCAGGTGCTGGCCATCCGCGGGCGGCTGCACGTGCGGCTGGCGGCGCAGGTCTACAACGACGAGTCCGACTTCGAACGCCTGGCCGAGGCCGTCGACCAGTGGCCCGCGTGACGGGTCTGCTTCTTCTTGCCCCGATGGAGGGCATGCTCGATCACGCGCTGCGCGAGGTGCTGACGGCCGTCGGCGGCATCGACCGCTGCGTGTCCGAGTTCATCCGCATCACCGACATGCTGATGCCCGACCGCGTGTTCACGCGCATCGTGCCCGAGCTGCTGCAGGGCGGCCGCACGCGCGCGGGCGTGCCGGTGCGGCCGCAGCTGCTCGGCTCCGACCCGACGTGCCTCGCCGAGAACGCCGCCAAGCTCGCGGCGCTCGGCCCCGACGGCATCGACCTGAACTTCGGCTGCCCCGCCAAGGTCGTCAACCGGCACGGCGGCGGCGCGACGTTGCTGCAGGATCCCGAACTGCTGTTCCGCATCGCCTCCGCGGTGCGGCGCGCGGTGCCGGCCGACGTGGCGGTGTCGGCCAAGATGCGGCTGGGCGTGGAGGACGCCTCGCGCGCGCGCGAGTGCGCGCTGGCGCTCGCGGGCGGGGGCGCGGACGAGCTCGTGGTGCACGCGCGCACGAAGGCCGACGGCTATCGGCCGCCGGCGTATTGGGAGCTGATCCCGGCCCTCCGCGAGGCCGTCGCGATCCCCGTGATCGCCAACGGCGAGATCTGGACGCCCGACGACGCCGAGCGCTGCCGCCGCGTCACCGGTTGCGATGGCCTGATGCTGGGGCGCGGCATGGTGGCCGACCCCGGCCTCGCGCACGCGATCCGCGCTTATCGCGAGGCCGGCCGCACGCCGCCCGAGGCGTTGCCGCGCCATGCGACCGAGGCGCGCGTCGACGAGCGCGGCATCGTGAAGGCCTCGTCCGGCGGGCCGCGTTCGCCGGACGACCATGCCGACGCGCCGAGCGTGGACTGGGACACGCTGATGCCGCACATGGCGGAGTTCTGGCGCCTCGTCGCGACGCGCGTCGAGTCGCGCCATCGCGCCGGACGGCTGAAGCAGTGGCTCAACCTGCTGCGCCGCCGCTATCCGCAGGCCCAACGCGCGTACGACGACCTGCGGCTGGTCAATGACCCCAAGGCGCTGGGGCTCGCGATGTTTGCTAACGTGGCGACCCCACTTCCGCATCCGACGACGCTTCCATGAAATTCCTCCACACGATGCTGCGCGTCGGCGACCTGCAGCGCTCCATCGATTTCTACACGCGCCACTTCGGCATGAGCCTGCGTCGCACGACCGACCGGCCGGAGCAGCAGTACACGCTGGCGTTCCTGGGCTACGGCGCGGACGACGGCAACGACGAGGTCGGCTCCGCGGAGATCGAGCTCACGTACAACTACGGCCGCACCGACTACGAGATCGGCACCGCGTTCGGCCACCTCGCGCTGGGCGTGCCGGACGTCGCGGCGGTGTGCGACAGCGTGCGCGCGGCGGGCGGACTCGTCACGCGCGAGCCGGGACCGTTGAAGGGCGGCACGTCGTTCATCGCGTTCGTGCAGGATCCGGATGGGTACAAGATCGAGCTGATCCAGGTTTGAGCAGCAGCCCGAGGGGTCAGCGCCGAATGAAAAAAGGCCCCGATGCGCTCCCACGCATCAGGGCCCGATGATTCGAGCAGAAGAGTCGACGACTACTTCTTGTCGCGCATGCTGGTCGACAGCCCCAGCAGGTTGTCGTGCAGCTCGGCCGGCGTCTTGCCGCCGATGTACATCCGCAGCATGACCTTCGACAGCAGTTCGCTGTTGATGTACGGCGACGGCGTGCCGTGGGCCTGCAGCTGGGTGCCGTTGAGCGTGGCCACCAGGCCCTTGCCCGGGATCCAGTCCATCGTGACGATGTCGCCCTTCTTGATCTTGGGTAGCGAGCTGTAGATGTCGCCCACCTGCGAGACCTCGGTGATCAGCTTGGCGAACTCGGCGGGCGTGGCGGAGGCCTCGAAGTCGATCAGGAAGTAGCGCGAGGCCTGCGAGCCCGTGACGTCCTGCTGGATCGTCAGCTGCACGCGCTTGACGCCCGGGGCGTTCTCGATGGCGTCCAGCGAGGTCATCTTCTGCGGCAGGTACACCGCCGTGACGTCGATCTTGAAGTAGCCGCGCTTGCGGAAGCCGGCGCCGTTCAGGTGCAGGGGCACGCCGCCCACGGTCACGTTTTCTTCCAGCGTGACGCCCGAGACGTCGACCGACGCCCACGCGCCGGACATGGCGCAGCCCAGCACGAGTGCCGACAGGAGCCGGCGCAACGATTGCAACTTCATGATGTTCACCCTCAATCTAGGCACGGCGGCATGGCGCGACGTGCGGGAATTGCGCCACCCCGTCGTCGTGGGACGGGGTGTCGTCTTCCTCAATTTCGGTCGAAGGCCGGCTGCGCTGAAGGGCGAGCATGCGGCCCTTCATCACGTCGTCCCCGGCTTTCGTTCAGCCGATCAGAACGGCTTGGACAGCGACACGATGGCCGTGAAGCCCTTCGGACGCGTCTCGACGCCGAATTCCTTCATGATGCGGCCTTCCAGCAGGAAGTCGCCGGCGCCGTGGATGTAGGCCACTTCCGGGCCCGCGCCGAACGCGCGGCCCTTCTGGCCGGCGGTACCGGCCTGGCGGGCCTCGACGACCTCGCAGCCGACGGCGCCGAAGCGGCCGACGCAATCCGCGTCGCTCATTTCCGCCTTGTCGGCCGTGAGCTGGTCGATCATGTAGCCGGACACGCCCACGCGGGTCGAGTCGCTGACCGACTTCATCAGCGCCATGTCCCAGTTCACGTAGCTGCCGGTCTTGTACTTGGTGTCGTGGTTACGCGTGTTGTACGAGTACGCGACGCGGGTGCCCACGTCCCAGCCGTCGCCGATGTACGAGAACTGCACGGCCGGGCGGATGGTGTAAAAGTTGCCGGCACCAGGGTTGGCGGCGCGCGTCGGATCGTAGTCGCCGGTGGGCAGCACGGCGGTCAGCACGAACAGCGTCTGGGTGGCTTCGCCGGCCCAGCGCAGGATCGGGGACACCTCGACGTCGCCCACGCCGAACAGCTTGTTGCTGTTGGCGTTGGTCAGGAAGCCGCCTTGTTGCGCGGCCGCCTGGTTGACGCCGCCGATCAGCAGGCCTTGCGTCGCCGTGGGCACGAGGCCCAGGGCCGGGCCGCCCAGCGTGGTCGACACGCTGGTGACGCTGGCCGTGCTCGCCTTGTTGACCAGGGGCAGCAGGATCGTGCCGCCGATGGTGGCACCCAGGAACGTGGTCGAGCCCATGTAGCTCAGGCGCGGCAGCAGGCCGTAGACGTTGATCTGGTCGTTGGTGTGCAGGACGGTGCTGGACGTGACCGAGCCGGCGGGCAGCGGCGTGTGCAGGATGGCCGACAGAGTGGGGCTCAGGTCGCCCGGCACGGTCTGGCTGCCGCGGACGTTGCCGCTGTAGACGTAGGCATGCGCCTGGAAGACCCAACCGCCCTCGAACGGGGCCGACATGTCGGCGGCGCCGTAGCCCGGCGCGTAGCGCAGGTCGTAGTCTTCCGAGGCCGCGGCGGTGCCGCAGGCGGCCAGGGTAGCGATGGCCAGGGCGATGTTCTTGTTCAGGATTGCCATGTGAGTTGTCTCCGGTGCTAAATTTTTTCGATCTGCGAAGTCTAGTCGCGCTTATTCTTGGCTGGCACGTCAATTGCGCGAACTAGTACACGTACGGGGGGGTGTAGGTACGAAAATGTTGCGTGTTGATGACGGATGCCCCAAAGGCGGGCGCGCGGGACGTTGAGCCGGGCCGCGCAGAAACGACTCGAGCCGGCATCAAGCCGGCTCGAATGTGTGGGAGCCCCTGCCGCGCGTCTGTCGCGTGAGCGACGCGGCGGCGCGGGTGTTGCCCGAAAACGTCAGATATTCGTCAGTGCATGCGCGCGCGCAGGCCGGCGATGAACTCGGTGGCGGCCGTCTCGGAGGCCACGGCGGCGTCCAGCGGCGATTGCGACAGCCCGGAGCGGTCGTAGTGCATGTTCTCGTAGAGCACGGCCGACGCCGGGCAGGCGCGCATGACCGCGCGCAGGGCGTCGTCGGGCATGTCGTCCTCGCCCAGCAACGACTGCACGGTGTGCACGAGGTGCCGGTACTGCTCCGCGCCGACGATGGTCGGGTTGGCGTCCACGCGCTCCAGCAACTGGGCCATGGCGATCAGGTTCTCGATGCGGTTCTTCAGCGCGGCGGCAGCCATCACGACTCCTTGAGGGGGGCAACGAACGGGCGGCACGGGGCCGCCCTTGCACCTCAATTTGGGATGTCTGGCCCCGATTCAAGGCCCGTCACTTTGCCCAGTTGTCCTTGAGCGTCGTGACCCGGTTGAAGACCGGCTTGTCGAGTCGGTGGTCGACGCGGTCGGTCACGAAGTAGCCGTGGCGCTCGAACTGCACGCGCGTCTCGGCGGGCAGGGCGCCCACCGACGGCTCGACGTAGCCCTGCGTCACGCGGATGCTGTTCGGGTTCAGCTCGGACGTGAGCGAGTCGGCCGAGCCCGGCTGCGCGACGGCGAACAGGCGGTCGTACAGGTTCAGCGTGACGGGCACGCCGTCGTGCGCCGAGACCCAGGTGATCGTGCCCTTGACCTTGACGGCGTCGGCGCCCGGCGTGCCGCTCTTGGTGTCGGGCACGACGCTGGCCAGCACGGCCGTGACGTTGCCGTCGGCGTCCTTCTCGCAGCCCGTGCACTCCACGATGACGCCGTACTTGAGGCGCACCTTGTTGCCGGGGAACAGGCGCTGGTAGCCCTTGGTCTGCGCCTCGAGGAAGTCGTCGCGCTCGATCCAGACCTGCGGCGACAGCGCGAACGCGCGCTGGCCCATCTCGGGGTGGTGCGGGTGTGCGGGCGCGCTGCACGGCTCGGTGGCGGCGTCGGCGAACACGTCGGCCCAGTTGGTGAGCTTCAGCGGGATCGGGTCGAGCACGGCCATGGCGCGCGCGGCCTTGGCCTCGAGGTCGTCGCGCAGCGCGATGTCGAGCCAGGCGTAGTCGATCCACGTGTTGTTCTTGGTGGCGCCGGTGCGCTCGGCCAGCAGCTGCAGCGCGCCGGCCGTGTAGCCGCGCCGGCGCATGCCGACCAGCGTGGGCATGCGCGGGTCGTCCCAGCCGCTGACGTGGTTCTCTTCCACCAGCTGGCGCAGCTTGCGCTTGCTGGTGACCACGTACGTGAGGTTCAGGCGCGCGAACTCGTACTGCCTGGGCAGCGGATGCGCGAGCAGGCCCAGCTCGACCAGGCGTTCCAGCAGCCAGTCGTAGAACGGGCGCTGGTCCTCGAACTCGAGCGTGCAGATGCTG
>FSXQ01002336.1_pt1 | contig 25963 bp, 15 predicted proteins | sample 1638011 | NCBI WGS metagenome assembly FSXQ01 (sample SAMEA3914789, study PRJEB12502) | metagenome | biome: forest; material: soil | place: Canada | collected 2011-07-03 | depth 0.3 m | reverse complement strand
GTGGTGACCAGCATGAAGATGAAGTACTCGCTGTCGCTCCAGCCGCGGCCGACGGCGAACAGCAGCGGCAGGCCGAAGCCGGCCAGCACGCCGCCGACGAGGATGAACGGACGGCGGCGTCCGAATCGCGTCCGCGTGTTGTCGGAGACCCAGCCGAACACGGCATCGGACACCGCATCGATGAAGATCTTGATCATCTGCACCGTGGAGATGAGGCCGGGAGCGACGCCCAGGAACACGTTGAACACGTGGAAGGCCAGCGACGGATAGAGCCAGTGGCCCCACATGTCGACGAACGAGCCGAGCCCGTAGCCCACCTTCTGCTTCACGGGCACGCGGCCCGGGGCGACGGGCAGCGCCAACGGGGGCTCCTGCAACGTGAGGGGATTCACCGCGAGGTCGATCGTGCTGGACATGACGTGGCCTTCGATGTTGTCGGCTTCAGAGCACGGTTCGGGTGCGCATGACGTCGGCGTAGTAGAACGCCGACAGCTTGGGCGTGCGCTTCTGCGTCTCGAAGTCGCAGTGCACGATGCCGAAGCGGCGCTGGTAGCCGTCCTCCCACTCGTAGTTGTCGATGAACGACCACAGGAAGTACCCGTCGATGGGCGTGCCGTCCGCGATCGCGCGATGCACTTCGCGCAGGTGGCTGCGGAGGTAGTCGCGCCGGTGCAGGTCGATCACTTCGCCGCCGACGACGGGCTCCTCGTTGTAGCCGCAGCCGTTCTCGGTGATGAAGATCGAATGGAAGCCGTAGAGCTCGTGGCACATGCGCGAGGCCCAGTAGATCGCCTGCGGCACCAGGTTCAGCCAGGGGCTGTCGGCGCGCGGGTAGTTGGGCGGCAGGCTCAGCGCCTCCCAGGCCTGGCCGTCGCGTCCGGCGCGCACGTAGGTGGCCGTGTAGATGTTGACGCCGAGGAAGTCGCTCGGCAGGCAGATCAGGTCGAAGTCGCCGGGCTGCACGCGCGGCGCATTCGCCCCCTCGCGATCGAGGTAGGCCTGCGAATAGCCCTTGCCGTGCAGCGCGCCGAGGATGTGCTGGTTCTTCTCGAGGAACCAGGCCTTGGCGGCTGCGATGTCCCGCGGCGTCTCGGTGACGGGCACGCTGACGTCGCAGTTGTCGGTCAGTCCCACGCGCGCGCCGGCGCCGCCGTGGGCGCGCACCGCACGCACGCCGTGGCCATGGCAAAGCAGCGCGTGGTGGTAGGTCTGGTTCACCACGGCGGCGCTCTCCTTGCGGCCCGGCGCCTTCGTGCCGTAGCCATAGGCCAGCATCGTGAAGCAGCGGATCTCGTTGAGCGTGATCCAGTTCTTGACCACGCCGCCGAACGCCTTGACGACGGTATCGGCGTAGAGCGCGAACGCGTCGACCGTCGTGCGCGAGGTCCAGCCGCCGCGATCCTCCAGCGCCTGGGGCAGGTCCCAGTGGAACAGCGTCACCCAGGGCGTGATGCCGTGCCGGGCCAGGCTCGCGAACAGGCGGTGGTAGAAGTCGATGCCGGCCTGGTTGATCTGGCCGTCGCCGTCGGGAAAGATGCGCGGCCACGCGATCGACAGGCGATAGTCCTTCACGCCCAGGGAGGCCATCAACGCGAAGTCCTCGTCGAAGCGGTGGTAGTGGTCGCAGGCCACGTCGAGGGTGTCGCCGTCGTGCACCTTGCCCGGGATGCGGCAGAAGCGATCCCAGATCGACTCGCCCTTGCCGTCGGCGAACGCGGCGCCTTCGATCTGGGCCGATGCGGCGGCCACGCCGAAGGTGAAGCTCGGCGGGAACTGGCTGGAATACGTGAACGTGCTCATGGGCAGGGGAAAGTCATTCTTCATGGGGTCGCTTCAGGGGTGCGTGCTGCCGTCGGCCAGCAGTCGTTGGAGAGTGGGAGCCATCTGCGTGGCCCAGATCGCGTAGCCTTTTTCGTTCGGGTGCAGCAGGTCGGGCATCACGTCGCGCGACAGCGTGCCGTCGGCGTTCAGCAGCGCCGCATCGATGTCCAGGAAGACCACGTGGCGTCCATCGGCGAACCCCGGCAACATCGTGTTGATCCGATCGTTGATGCGGCGCAGCGGACTGTCCGGCTTCTCGTCGCGCGGGAACACCGCCAGCAACAGGACGCGCGCATCGGGCTGGCGCATGCGGATCTCGTCGAGCAGGCGGCGGATGCCCGCGGCGGTGGTCGCCGGATCCTCGAGGCGGTCGCCCGTGTTGTTGGTGCCTATCATCAGCACCACGACCTTCGGGTGGATGCCGTCCAGCTCGCCATGCTGCAGGCGCCACAGGACGTTCTCGGTGTGGTCGCCGCCGAAGCCCAGGTCCAGCGCGTGATGCCGCGCATAGTTCGCCTGCCACACGGCGCTGCCGTCCTTCTCCCAGTTGTGGGTGATCGAGTCGCCGACGAAGACGACGTCGGGGTCGACATGCGCGGCGCGCAACGCGGCGATCTCCGCGAGCTTCTGCTGGTGGCGCGGAATCCACCAGTCCAGGGCCCAGACCTGCTCCAGCGGCCGCGGCGTGACCGACTCCGTCCGGTAGTCCGGACACGGCGTGTCGCCCTTGCCATGACGCACGAATCGCACGTTGGCGACGGCCGCCTCGCCGGTGCCGCTCGAGTCGAGCGTGAAGGCCTGGGTGACCGCGCTGAAAGCGTCGCCGGCGTGGGCGAAGCAGCGCATCGGGAGGGACAGGTGCTGCCAGCCCTTGCCCGCGAGAGCACGCGAGGGGACCGTCCACGGCAGCTTGCGTCCGCAGTCGGGCCCGCAGCTCGTGGTGAAGGTCAGGCCGCCCTTGGCCATGTCCACGACGTCCAGGTCGAACTCGAGTGCACCGTCGGCCAGAAAGGGTCGCAGGTCGGCCGGCTTGGCGAGCTCCAGGCGCAGGCTCGCATACCAGGCGCCCTTCCAGCGCATCGTCAACGCATCGCCGGCGACGTCCTTGGTCGAGACGCTCGCCTCCACGTGGCTGTCCGGTACTTTCGGCGTCGCGGATCGGGGCACCTCGACGCGGCTGCCCGTCATCGCTTGCTGCGCCTCGAAGTCGGCCAGAGTGACGTGCGTCCCCGGCGTCGCGGAGATCGCCAGGACGTCGCGGTCGACCGGACCGGTCGCGCACCCCGCCGTCGCGAGCACGATCGCCGCAGCGAGCCGTTGGCTGATCGTCGTGGTCGCGTTCATCGAATGTCCTTCAGGTCGGGCCCCACGTGGCGCGATTGGCCGGGAGCCAGGTGGAGTTGCACGACGTGGTCGCCATAGCGCAGGGTGCCGCCGCCGGCGCCGGCCACGGATCGGATCGTCGCCTGTGCGAGGCGCCCGTCCGCCCAGGCGAGGTCGACGACGAAGCCGCCGCGGGCGCGCAGGCCCCGCACCGAGCCCGATTTCCAGGCTGAAGGCAGCGCCGGGAGCAGTTGCAGTTCGCCATTCTGCGACTGCAGCAGCATCTCGCAGAACGCCGCGGTGGCGCCGAAGTTGCCGTCGATCTGGAACGGCGGATGCGCGTCGAAGAGGTTGGGGTACGTGCCACCGGCGTTGTTGACTTCGGTGCCCGGCCCGCTTTGCTGGGCGGCACGCGCGCCCGGGGTCGCCAGCAGGCCGCGCAGCATCCGGTAGGCGTGGTCGCCGTCGAGCAGCCGAGCCCAGTAGGCCGCCTTCCAGGCCATGGACCAGCCGGTGCCGGCGTCGCCGCGCGCCGCCAGCGTCCTGCGCGCGGCGTCCGCGAGCGCGGGCGTGCGCACGGGCGAGATCTGGCGGCCCGGAAACAGCGCGAACAGGTGCGAGACGTGGCGATGCGTGTCGCCGGGCGTGTCGAGCACCGGGTCATGCTTCTCGTCCAGCCATTCCAGCAACTGTCCCCACTGGCCGACGCGCGGCGCGGCCAGCCGATCACGCAGCGCCGCGATCTCGTCGCGGAACGGCCGGTCGATGCCAAGCGTGTCGGCGGCTTCGACGGTGTTGTTGAACAGGTCCCAGACGATCTCCTGGTCGTACGTGACGCCGTCCTCGACCGGTCCGTGCTCCGGCGACCAGCCGTTCGGGGCGACGAGCCGGCCATCGGGCAGCGCCTTCAGGTGGTCCTGCCAGAACGCGCACGCCTCCTTCATCGTCGGCCAGGCGACGCTGCGCAGGAACTCGCGGTCCTGCGTGTACGCGTAGTGCTCCCAGAAGTGCTGCGCGTACCAGGCGTTGCCGGTCTTGTTCCACAGGTAGCCCATCGCCCCGAACGGGTTCGATTCGGTGCGCACCGTCCAGCCGCGCACCGGCTTGCCGGCGGCGGTGACGAAGGTCTCCGCGATCAGCGCAACGTCGCCGCCGGCCGGGTTCGGCATCGACGCGGCCGGCCCGGGATGCGCGATGGCGCGCGCCGCGGTGTCCGCCACGACCCGGCGATAGACCGGCGCGACGCTGCGCACGAAATCGAACAGCGGCTCGGCCAGCTCGGACAGGTTGGCCGGCTCCGCCGGCCAATAGTTCATCTGGATGTTGATGTTGGTGTGGTAGTCCGAGTTCCAGGGCGGCGTCAGGCTGTCGTTCCACAAGCCCTGCAGGTTCGCCGGCAGCGAGTCGCGCGAGCTCGAGATCAGCAGGTAGCGCCCGAACTGGAAGTACGTCGCTTCGAGTTCGGGGTCGTCGCCGCGGTCCGTGTACGTCGCGATGCGCGCCGCCATCGGCAGGGCGCGGAGCGCGCGATCCGACGGCCCCAGGTCGATGTCCATCCGATCGAACAAGGCGCGGTAGTCGCGCTCGTGCTCGCCGCGGAGCACGGCGAGCGGGCGCGCGGCCGCGGCGGCCACCTGCGCCTCGACGCGCGCCAGCGGCGGATCGCCCTTGAAATCCGCTGCGGCGTCGGGCACGTAGCTCGTGCCGGCGCCGAGCGTCAGCGTCAGCGAATCGCAACGCGAGAACACCAGCGTCTCGCCCTCGACCCGCAGCGTGCCGCCGCGATGGCCGACGTGGAGCACGCTCGCGTAGTGCATCGCCGTGGCCGGCGGCGTCGCCAGGTCGCCGACGGCCTGCAGGCGATCGCCGCGTGCCTCGATGCGCGCGCCGTGCCGGTCGGCGAGGCGGATCGCGCCGGTGTACTGGCCGTTCCGGCTGGCGCTCAGCCGCATCACGATGACTTGTGCCGGATGGCTGGCGAACGCCTCGCGCTGGAAGGTGACGCCGCCCAGCGTGTAGCGCACCCGCTGTTGCCCGTCGGCCAGCGAAAGCGTGCGCGCGTAGCCGGTCACGGGGCGGTCCTGGCCGGCCAGGTCGATGAAGACGTCGCCGAAGGCCTGGTACGCCCCCATCACGTTCGCGTCCCCCGTCCACAACGTGATGTCGTTGAACTGCACCCGCTCGTGCGCCACCTGGCCGAAGATCATCGCGCCGATGCGGCCGTTGCCGATCGGCAGGGCCTCGCGCTCCCAGCCGGCCGCCGTGGCCGGCGCGGGCGCGTCGTAGCGCAGCGTCAGGTCGCGCGCGAGCACGGGCGTGGCGCCGGCGCCCGCGCAGGCGCACGCGAGGACCAGCAGCAGGCGCGCGAGGGCTTTCATGCCTTGCGCGGCTTGCCGACCAGGATGCCGCGGCCATGCGCCGCGACATACACCGTGCCGTATTCGAGCGGATCGGCCGTCATCGACAACAGGCGGCCGTAGCGGTGACTGTCGTCGTCGATGCGCTGGAAGCTCGTGCCGCCGTCGTCCGAGCGGAACAGCCCGTCGGACACCGTCGAGCCGATGCGCACCTTGCCCCACACATAGAGGCTGTCGACGGCCGAACCCGGCGCGCCCTTGCCGATGGCCACCAGCCACGGCTCCTCGACCTGCTTCAGCGTCTTCGCCGCCTGGTCGGGCCCCGGGAAGTGGAGCAGGCCGCCCGGCAGGGCCAGCCACAGGTTGCGCATCGCGCCCGGCGCGCAGACCAGTTGCGCCGACTGCGCGGCATCGACCGGGGGCAGGCCGGTGATGCACGGCTTGAAGCTCATGCCGCCGTCCACGCTCACCAGGACCTGGCCGTTGGCGCGGTCGTGCACGTAGAACACGCCGTCGACGACGCGGTCGGCCACCGGCACCAGCGCGACGTCGCGCGTCGCGGGCCAGCCTGCCGACGCGGTCCAGGTCTTGCCGTGGTCCCGCGAGAACAGGGCCGGCTGCTTCTCCGGCACCCACAGGAAGGCGGTGCCGTTCGCGGAGACGGCGATCTCCCCCGCGTGAAGATAGGCCCCTTGGCCGGACTTCGTCACGCGCGGCGAGCGCCCGAACGGGATCCAGGTGAGCGAGCCGTCGGGCGACCAGTAGCCGCCGGTGGCGGCCTGGTCGGCGGTGCGCGCGAGGATCGCGGGGCGCAGCTGCGCGAAGTCGACCGAGCGGTTCGTCTGGTATGCCGGCGCGAAGATGCCCGCCGCGGGCGTCTTGCCGACGTCGTCCCACGCGCCGCCCGAGACGTCGCCCATCGCGGCGAGAAGCGTCGCGCCGCCCGACGGACTGCGCACCTGCAGCGTGGCGGTCTCCTCGAAGTTCGCCACGCTGAAGTCCCAGTCCACCGTGCCGCCCTTGAGTGCGGCGCCGAGGTTGCGGGTCATCCACAGGCCGTAGCCGGTGCCGTACAGCGCGCACTCGCTGTCGAACGGATCGAGCTTCACGTCCGCCAGCCAGTGCCCCATCCTGTCGCTGCCCTTCATGTAGTTCACGAGCCAGGGATAGGGACGCGGATCATGCTTCGAATGCGCGCCGAGCGCGGCCCAGTGAGCACCATCGTCCGACGAGACGAAGACGTCGTCGCCCGCGGTCCAGCGCTCGATGGTGGAGACGACGAGGCGGCCGGGCTTGCGGTGGTCGACGTCGAGGCCGGAGTAGCCGAAGCCCTGGTCGCCGGTGCCCGGCGCCACGGGCGAGATGTTCTTCCAGCGCCCGTCGGGCCCGCGCTTCCACACGCCGCCGTCCGTCGCGTTGCCGGGGTTGGTGGCGAATGCCGCCGGGCCGATCGCGAACGTGACGTACAGCGTGCCGTCGGCGCCGAAGCAGGCCCGCTGGGGAACCTGCTCGGGCGTTCCGGGCTCGCGCGCGAAGGACTGGCCGCCGTCATGCGACACGTACAGGCCCGGCTTGTCGTGGCTGCCGGCGTAGATCGCCTGCGAGGCACGGCCGGCGCTGCCGCTGCGCGGATCGAACACCACCAGCGAGACGTGGCGGGCCGGGAACGACGGCAGTTTCGCGAACGTGGCGCCGCGATCCGCGCTGCGCATCAAGCCGTCCTGCGTCGTGCCGAGCACCATCACGTCGCCGAGGTTCGGATCGACCTGCAGTCGCTCGCCCGTGCCGCGTCCCGGTTCGTTGCCGCCCAGCTTCACGCCGAGCTCGTGCAGCTTCCACGTGGCGCCGCGGTCGTTGGACGCGAGCAGCGCGGCGTCGCGGGCCCAGCTGCCGGTATAGATGCCGCACGCGGCGTAGACGCGATCGGCGTCGTTCGGATCGACGGCGATGGCGAGCACGCCCATCAGGTCGCTGTCGGCGCGGCCCAGGTGATCGAGCAGCGGCACCCACGCGCGCGTGGCCGGCTCGAACCGGTACATGCCGCCGATGTCGGTGCGCGCATAGAGCAGCCCGGCAGCCTTCGGGTGATAGACGAAGCCATCGATGAATCCACCCGCGCCGAACGCCACGCTCTTCCACGCGTACGGGCCGACGGCGGCGTCCGCCGCGCGTGCCGCGGGCAGTCGTGCGCCGAGGAGCGCACCCGCGCCGGCGGCCTTGAGAAGCTGGCGTCGCAACATGTTCGTTCGTTCCATTGCTCAGTACCGCCCCATCCGCACCTTGAGGATCACCGGCTGGCCCGTGAGGTTGAGTCCATAGTCGGTCTGGTCCCCGTTCCAGTTGCGTTCCATCACCCACTTGCCGGCCGCGTCGAAGTGCCCTTCCTCGACGCGCGCGAACATCTCGCCGTTGCCCTGCTTCTGCGCCGAGCCGATGCGCACCCGGGCGTGCTGGCCCACGATCACGAACTCGTTCTCGCCGAGCTGGGCGATCGCCACGCCGCCGTTGGGCTGCTCGGTGCCGGGCGGGAATTCGGCCGGATGGCTGGGCCACGACCGCTCGCCGAACTGCCATTCCCGGAACGAGACCGTGGCCGTCCATGCCCCCAACGCAATGCTCTGGTCCTTGCGATCGTCGCCCTCGGCGATGCCGTGGGTGCGGCCTTCGAACGCCCAGCGTGCCCAGAGCCGGTCCATCGACCCGAAGAGGGCATAGGTCGCCGCGAACGGCTCGACGATGGGCTTGCCCTTTTCCTTGGCGCCCAGCGGGAAATTGGAGTAGTCGGTGTAGTCGATGCCGAACGGCGCGATGCCCAGCGAGCCGCGGCCGAGAACCTGCCAGACGAAACGCGCATAGCCCGGCGCGTGGCTCATCTCCGGCACCAGCAACGCGTTGTCGGGACGCTGGAACCCGGCCAGCGTGGCGTCGAACTGCGCCGACGCGGGGTTGTACATGTCGGGCGCGGCGATGTCGATGTGCGGCGCCGCGGCCTTGTAGATGCCGATCACGTCATAGGTGGGGCCGCCGCTGGCGAAGTTGTCCTTCCACGGCGCGAGCGGCTCCACGGCGTCGCGCAGCGCGTTGTTGACGTACATCGGCAGGTCGAACGCCGTGCGCCCGGCCTTGGCGACCTCCTCGATGTAGCTCGCGATGGCCCAGGCGTGGAAGTATTCGTCGGCGTAGTCGCCGTAGACCGCGCGCCACGAGCCCGAGGCGGCCAGCGGCACGGGCGACTTCTGGTGCGCCAGCACGGCCGCGGGCACGTCCTGCTCGAACGCGGCCTGGGCCTTCGCGCCGAAGTCGCGCACGAGGCCGTAGGTGCCGACCTCGTTCTCCACCTGCACCATCAGGACCGTGTGACGGTCGCGGTCGACGCGGGCCAGATGGCTCATCAGCGCGACGAACGCCCGGCGGTCGGCCTTCAGCGTTTCCGCGCCGAAGGGCGACAGGCAATAACTGGGCTTGCCGTCGCGACCGACCATGCGCGGAAAGCGCTCGTTGTCGAACTTGACCCACTCGGGCGTGTACGACGGGCCGGTGTTCTTCCAGGTGCCGAACCACAGCAGCACCAGGTGCATGTCGTTCCTGCGCGCCTGGGCCACGAGCGTGTCGACATAGCTGAAGTCGAAGCGGCCTTCGACCGGCTCGATCTGCTCCCACGCCACCGGGATCTCGACCGTGTTGGCGTGGATGTCGTGCGCCGCCGGCCAGACCTTCTTCAGCGCCTCGGGGTAGTTGCTGGAATTGTTCGCCTGGATCCCCAGCATCGTGAACGGGGCGCCGTCGACGATCAACGCCGTGCGGCCGTCCTGCATGAGCAGGTGCGGCGCCGCGTTCGCGGCCGGCGCGGCCTGCGCCTGCGCGCCCGCCGCCAGCCACGCCACGAGCCCGATGCGAGCCCAATGCTTGCGCAATCTCTTGTTCATGTCCTGAACCTTGTTGTCCGGTGAGGTGGCCGCGGCCTCCCGCGCGCCCATCATGCACGCGCGGGAGGCCACGGCCAGTTCCGTCAGAACGAGTAGCGCGCCTGCGCCGAGTAGCTCGGTCCGGTCGAGAACCACGCCCGCCCCTTCATGCCGATGTGCTGCTGCATCAGCTGGCGATACGTGGAGTCGGTCAGGTTGGTACCTTCGAGGCCCAGCGTCAGGTTGTCGGTCACCTTGTAGAAGATGCCGGCATCGAGCTGTCCGTAGCCGTCGGCCCAGGTCGGCAAGCCCCAGCCGACGTTGTGCTGGCCGACGGTCGGGCTGGCCGGATTGGTGTCCGTCGCGTCCGAGCCGTTCGTGCCGTTGACGTTGACCGCCTGCAGGTACTTCGAACGCCAGCTGTAGGCGACCCGGGCCGAGATCGGTCCGCCGTCGTACATAAACGCCAGGTTGAACGCGCTGCGCGACAGGTTGGCCAGCGGCAGCTTGCCGAAGGCGCGTCCGTCGGTGTCGCAGCCGTTCAGGTTCAGGTTGACGTTGCTGACGTTGTTGCCGCCCGTGCAGTAGGCCGACGTGACCGGGTTGTAAAGCGTCTGGTGGCTGTCGACGAACGTGTAGTTGGCCTGCACGCCGAAGCCCGACAGCCAGCCCGGCAGCTTGTCGAAGTACGTCTGGAACGCGATCTCGACGCCGCGCGCCGAGCCCTTCGCGCCGTTGACCGGCGCCGTGGTCGCGAAGTTGACCGTGTTGCCGCTCGTGTCCTGCAGCGGGATGACGTAGGTCTGGTTGATGATGACGTCCTTGAGCTCCTTGTCGAAGGCGGCGATCGTGAACGATCCCGTCTTCGCGAAGTACCACTCGGCCGTCAGGTCCAGCTGGTTCGACTTGGTCGGCCGGAGCATCGGATTGCCCGAGCCCGTGCCGGTGTCGGAGACCGCGTCGACGATCACCTCGGAGCCCGTGGTGTGGTTCGTCGTGGTCTGGCTCAGCGTCGTGTACGCCTGCAGCTGCGAGAAGTCCGGCCGTGTCAGCGCCTTGGCGTAGGCGAGCCGGAACTGCACGTCCTTGGCCGCCTTCATGCGCAGGTTGAGGCTGGGCAGGAAGTCGTTGTAGTCATTCTTGAAGTCCTGGGCCTTCGAGAAGTTGGCGATGTTGGGCGCTGGGATACCCCCCTGCGTACCGCCGGCCGGGATGGTCGGATTGCTCGCCGAGAAGACCGTGTAGCCGTGCGCGGTGCCCTCGGTGCGCACCATGCGCAGGCCGACGTTGCCGTCGACGGGCATCGGGAGCTCATCGAAGCCGAAGCGCAACTGGCTGTACAGCGCCTGCGTGCGTTCCTGCTGCTCGTTGGTGCCGGCGGGATCGGTTCCGAAGGTCGCCGGCGTCCAGGTGGCGCACCCGCTGCTCCAGCCCTGGGCGGCGGCCTGCTCGGCGCAAAGGATGTCGTGGTACTTGTGGAGCGCGGCGTAGCTGTCGGGGTAGCCGGAGGAGGTCGAGGCGTCCGGGAAGATCAGCGTGGGCACCGAGCCCTTGCCGTTGAAGAAGTTCGGGAAGTTGTACGAGTGGGTGTTGCCGCTGAAGCGTGGATCGTTCAGGGAGGCCACGTGGCTGATGTCCCAGCCCACCTGCCACGGCTGCGTGATCGCCGCCCAGTTGTAGCCGGGAACGGAGTTGATCGTCGTCGCGTCGCGGTCGGTGAGCCGCACGCCGAAGCGCAGGTCGTTCAGGATCGGGTTGTCGAAGCTGTACTTGCCATCGAGCTTGAGCGCCTTTTCGGACGCGTCGCTGCGGTCCTTGTGCTCCTGGGTGAACGCCCAGTAGTAGTTGGCCGGGTCGGCGAGCGCGGCGCGGTCGGCGTCGTCGAAGATCAGCCGCGGCGTCGACCCCGTCAGGTCGACCTGCTCCTTGGCCATCTGGATGCCGGTGGCCACGGTCGAATCGAAGCTGTGCGTGCCGGCCTTGATGAACTGGAGATCGGCCTTGAACGACCATTGGTCGCTCGCCCGCCAGGCCAGGTTCCAGGAGATGTCCTGCGTGTTGGAAACGCGGTTGGCCACGCGCGTGTCGGCGCCGAAGTTGATGCCCTTGTCGGTGGGGTCGCGCAGCGTGCCGGTCAGCAGCGCGCCGTTCGCGTCGTAGGTGGCGCCCGGATCGACCGTGATGTTGTACGGGTTGGACTGCGCGAAGATCGCGTTCTCGTTCCACTTCATGTCGTACTTCGACTTGAAGAACGTCAGCGCCGATTCGACGTTGTTGTTCTTCCATTGCAGCGCGGCATAGGCGCCATCGCGCTTGCGGTCGAAGTTCAGCGTGCGCCAGGCGGCGCCCTTGGGAATCCACACCGAAGCGCTGGTGTTGGTGTCGGTCAGCGGATAGTACGGCTCCACCTGGTACGCGTCGGTGCGCGTCTTGCTCTCCGCATGCGCGAGGTCGATCAGCACCCCGAACTGGCCGAGGTCGGTGTCCCAGCGGTTGGTGTACAGGCCGGAGACCGACGGCGCACCCTTGCCGCGCAGCGACGAGTAGCTGCCCGACGCCGAGACCGACACCTTCTGGCCCTTGAAGTCGAACGGCATCGCGGTGCGCAGGTTGACGAGGCCGCCAATGGCGCCTTCGGTCTGTTCCGCCGACGGGTTCTTGTAGACGTCCACGCCGGCCATCAGCTCGGGCGGCACGTCCTCGAAGTTCAGCGAGCGTCCGCCGTTGGCCGAGAACGACTCGCGGCCGTTCAGCTCGGACCGCACATAGGACAAGCCGCGGATCATCACGCCGGAGCCTTCGATCGAGAAGTGCTCCGGATCGTTCTTGGCCATCGTGCGATCGATGGTCACGCCGACGATGCGCTGCAGCACCTCGGTGACCGAGCGATCGGGCAGCTTGCCGATGTCGTCGGCGACGATCGAATCGACGATCTCGTCCGAGTCCTGCTTGATCTTCTGCGCCGAGCTGAGCGCGGCCCGCTGTCCGGTGACGACCACCGTGACCGGCTGGTCCGGCTCGGCCGGCTTGTCGCCCTTGGCCGGCGACGATGCGGCGGCCACCGGGGCTGGCGGCGTTTGCGCCAGTGCGATACCACTCCACAGCAGCGCCACTTGTGCAGCCGCCAATGACAACGCTGTCCTCTGAAATTGTCTCATGTTGTGTGCTCTTTTAGGTTTCGGGACTCGTCCCAGGGCGTGGGACGCGCGCGCCAACGGTCTTGCCGACGCGGCTACGGATTCGCGTGATCCTTGCGGATGGGGATGCTGCACGCGATGCTCGAACAGGGAGCCGGTGTCACGGCCGTCTCCTTGCAAGAGGGGGAGACGAACGTCTCGCGCACACGGGCAGGCGCGCCCGCGGGATCGATGTCGAGTCGTTCGGGGTGGTTCATGTCAGGCGGCACAGAAGCGGTTGACGAGATTCTCGAGCAGCTCCTGGCGCCCCGAGACCGGCAGCACGTCCACGTTGGCGCTCAGCACGTGGTTGGCCAGGTCGTCGATGGCCACGCGGCCGCCGAGGATGTCCTGCGCGCCGGGGCTGTTCCAGCCGGCGTAGCGCTGGTCGACGGCCGCCTTGAGACGGCCGTCGACGATCATCTGTTCGGCCATCAGCAAGGCGCGCGCGCAGACGTCCATGCCGCCGATGTGGCCGTGGAACAGGTCTGCCGGATCGATCGACTGGCGGCGCACCTTGGAATCGAAGTTCATGCCGCCCGTGCCCAGGCCGCCGGCCTGCAGCACGTGGTAGATCGCGATCGCCGTCTCGGAGACGTTGTTCGGGAACTGGTCGGTGTCCCACCCGAGTTGCGGGTCGCCGCGGTTCATGTCGAGGCTGCCGAGGATGCCGAGCGCCGCCGCGGTGGCGATCTCGTGCTCGAAGCTGTGGCCCGACAGCGTCGCGTGGTTGGCCTCGATGTTGACCTTGACCTCCTTCTCGAGGCCGTAGCGCACGAGGAAGCCGTAGACGGTGGCGACGTCGAAGTCGTACTGGTGCTTCGTCGGCTCACGCGGCTTCGGCTCGATCAGGATCGTGCCCTTGAAGCCGATCTTGTGCTTGTAGTCCACCGCCATGCTGAGGAAGCGGCCCAACTGGTCGAGCTCGCGATCGATGCGGGTGTTGAGCAGCGTCTCGTAGCCTTCGCGGCCGCCCCACAGCACGTAGTTCTCGCCGCCGAGCCTGAGCGTCGCGTCCATCGCGTCGCGCACCTGCAGCGCGGCCATCGCGAACACCGCCGGATCCGGATTGGTGGCCGCGCCCGACATGAAGCGGCGATGGCTGAACAGGTTGGCCGTCCCCCACAGCAACTTCATGCCGGTGCGCTGCTGGTGCTCGCCCAGCACGTCGACGATGCGCAGGAAGTTCTCGTGACTCTCGCGCGGCGTGGCGCCCTCGGGCGCGACGTCGCGGTCGTGGAAGCAGTAGTACGGCGCGCCCAGCTTGTCGAAGAAATCGAACGCCGACTCGGCCTTGCGGACGGCCTGCTCCATCGGCGTTCCGCCTTCGAACCACGGCCGCAGGAAGGTGCCGGCGCCGAACGGATCGAGCCCGTTCCAGCAGAAGCTGTGCCAGTAGCAGGCGGCGAAGCGCAGGTGATCCTCCATGCGCTTGCCCAGCACGATCCGGTTCTTGTCGTAGTGACGGAAGGCGAGCGGGTCGTCCGAGTCGGGGCCGCGGTATTCGATGCGCGGCAGGTCGTGGAAGTAGCTGTTCATGAAAGCAGGAAGTTGAATGAAAGGCCGGCAGAGGGAACCGGATTGCTGTCAGGCCGCCGGAACGCTGCCGAGCGGGGATTCGAGTCGTCGATAGAGTTCGCGGAAGCGCCGCAGGCGACCCTGCAGGTGCGCATGGCGCGCGGCGTCGGGAAGGTAGCGCGCGGCCACCGCGGGCTTGGCGCACACCTGGGCCTCGGTCCCGCCCACAGCGAGCCAGCCCAGCCGCGCGGCGCCGAGCGCGCCGCCGGCATCGCCGCCGTCGGTCACGAGGATCTCGACGTCCAGCGCGTCGGCCAGCAATTGCGCCCACAGGCTGCTGCGCGCGCCGCCGCCCACCAGGTACAAGCGATGCACTTCGGTGCCCGCCTGCTGCAGCGCGGCCAGGCCGTCGCACAGGCCGAACGCCACGCCCTCGAGCACGGCATAGGTGCAATGCGCCCGCGTGGTCTCATGCGCGAGGTCGTGGAAGCCGCCCTTGGCGAACGGATTGTTGTGCGGCGTGCGCTCGCCCGCGAGGTACGGCAGGAACAGCGGTGCCGTGCGCAGCGCATCGGCGGGCAACGCGGCGAGTTCCTCCAGCAGGGCCGCCTCGCTGGCCGCGCCGCTGAGCTGCACGAACCACTTCAGGCAGCTCGCGGCGGAGAGCATCACGCTCATCTGGTGCCAGCGCCCGGGCAGCGCGTGGCAGAACGCGTGGACGGCCGACGCCGGATTCGGACGATAGCGGTCGTTGACGACGAACAGCACCCCGGAGGTTCCCAGCGACAGGAAGCCGTCGCCGGGCCGCGTCGCGCCGATGCCGATCGCGCTGGCGGCGTTGTCGCCGGCGCCCCCGGCGACCACCACGTCGGCGCTCAGGCCCCAGGCCGCGGCGATCTGCGGACGCAGGCAGCCCGAGGGCTCGCTGCTCTCGACGAGGCGGGGCATCTGCGCACGCGTCAGGCTGCATGCGGCCAGCAGTTCGTCCGACCAGTCGCGCGCGGCGACGTCGAGCCACAGCGTGCCGGCGGCGTCCGACGGATCCGACACCTTCTCCCCGGTCAGCACGAGCCGCAGCCAGTCCTTGGGCAGCAGCACGCTGCGCACCTGGGCGAACAGCGCGGGCTCGTGCTTCTTCACCCACAGCAGCTTGGGTGCCGTGAAGCCGGGCATCGCCAGGTTGCCGGCGATGGCATGGAGCCTGGGCGCCCGCTCGGTCAGCTCCGCGCATTCGGCATGGCTGCGGCCGTCGTTCCAGAGGATGGCCGGACGCAGCACGTCGTCCTGCTCGCCGAGCAGCACCGCGCCGTGCATCTGGCCCGACAGGCCGATGGCACGCACCTCGGCGAACTGCGCCGGATGCGCCCCGCGCAGCTTGGCCACCGCGAAGTCCATCGCGCGGCGCCAGTCCACCGGCTCCTGCTCGGACCACAACGGGTGCGGACGCGACACCTCCAGCGGCGCGCCGGCCTGGCCGACGATGCGACCGCAGGTGTCCAGCAGGAGTGCCTTGACTTCGGAGGTGCCGAGATCGATGCCGAGATACATGGCGGCCTCAGGCGGCGACGGCGCCGACGAAGTTCGGCGCGGCCATCGGACGGGTCAGCCGGAAGCGCGCGAGCGCGGCAGCGCCGACGGCCACCGCATCGGCGCCGAAGCGCGAGATCTGCACCATCGGCGGCAGCAGGTTGGCGGCCGCGGCATAGTCGTTGAGCGTCTGCAGCGCGGTCTGCACGAACGGGTCGCCCAGGTCGACGCACAGCCCGCCCAGCACGATGCACGCGGGGTCGTAGGCCGCGGCCAGGTTCTGCAGCAACACCCCCAGGTAGCCGCCGGCCTTCTTGACGGCCCGCACCACGTCGGCATCGCCGCCGGCGAGCCGGCGCTGGATCTCGGCGAGCGGCGTCGACAGCGACGCCAGGCCACCGCCTTCGCCGGCCGGCAGCATCGCGCGCAAGCCGATCATGGCTTCGGCGCAACCGCGCCGGCCGCAGGAGCACTGCGGCCCGTTGCGCTTCAGGATGATGTGGCCCACCTCGCCTGCAAAGCCGCGGCTGCCGGTGAGCAGGCGATCGCCCACGATCACGCCGGCGCCCACGCCCTGGTTGATGCTCAGGTACAGCAGCGGATCGGAGGCCTGGGACGGATTGAATTCCATCTCGCCCAGCGCCGCCACGTCGGCTTCGTTCTGGATGAACAGCGGCACGCCGGCGAGCGCCGAGCCCGCGAGCTTCTCGCTGAGCAACGCGCCCACGGGAACGTCGCGCCAGCCGAGGTTGGGCGCGAAGCGCAACACCGCGTTGGCCTCGTCCACTCCGCCGGGCAGGCCCACGCCGATGCCGATGATCTGGTGGCGGTCCGGGTCGAGCTGCGAGCGCAGTTTCAGCAGCGCCGTCGCGAGGACGCCGATGCAGCCCTTCGCGCTGCGACCCGCGCCGTAGTTGGCGACGACCGTCGCGAGCACCTCGCCGGTCAGCGACGACGCCACCACGCGAGCGGACTCGATGCCCACTTCCGCACCCAGCAACAGCAGGCGCGAGTCGTCGATGAACAACGGCGTGGGACGGCGACCCAGTTCGCCGGTGGCGACGATCTCGCGTTCGACCAGCCAGCCCTCCTCGATCAGTTCGCGAACGAGCAGGCTGACCGTCGACTTGGTCAGGCCCACCGCGGTCGCCAGGTCCGCCCGCGACAGGCCGGGGCTCGCGCACATGCGGCGCACCAGGGCCATGCGGTTGACGACCTTCAGCAGTTGCTGACTTCCAGGGGATTCGGTGAGCAAGTCTTGTCTCCAGACGCCGAAGTCTTTGCTTCGATGCGCCGATGATAGTTCGGCCATCGCACGAATTAAAGGCCGTGGAAACACCTATGATTTCCCGGTCGCCGAGGGCCAAGATGCGGCCCTGCGCACGAGCTCCTTCGCGGAGACCGCTGCGCGAGATTCTTGTGTGCAGCGCAACAGACGCTGCGCCGTTGGAGACAACAGGTCATGAGCGACAAGGACATCCGCAAGATCGTCATCGTGGGCGGAGGAACCGCCGGCTGGATGGCGGCCGCGCCGCTGGCGCAATTGATGCGGCGCCGCAGCCGGCAACCCTGCGAGATCGTGCTCGTCGAGTCGACCGACATCGGCACGATCGGCGTGGGCGAGGCGACGCTCCCCACGATCCGCTTCTACAACCGCGCGCTGGGACTCGACGGCACCGACTTCATCAAGCGCACGCAGGCCACGTTCAAGCTGGGCATCGAGTTTCGCGACTGGGGCCACCTCCGCAATCGCTTCTTCCACGGTTTCGGGGATTTCGGTCCGCGCATCGAGAACCGGTCGCCCCACATGTACTGGTTGCGCCTGCAACGCGCCGGCGCGATGCCTTCGTACGAGGAATGGTCCACCGCCACGATGATGGCGCGCAGCAACCGCTTCGTGCCGCCGCTGGCCGACGCGGCGACGCCGGCCGCCAGCTATTCGTACGCGTTCCACTTCGACGCCTCGCTGTACGCGGCGTACCTGCGCGACTACGCCGAGCAACGCGGCGTCACGCGCGTCACGGGCACGATCGTCGACGTGGAACTGCGCCCGGCGGACGGCTTCGTCGCGGCCTTGCGGCTGGACGACGGACGCCGCATCGACGGCGACCTCTTCATCGACTGCTCGGGCTTTCGAGGCGTTCTGATCGCCGGCGCGATGAAGTCCGGCTACGAGGACTGGAGCGACTGGCTGCCCTGCGACAGCGCGCTGGCGGTGCCGAGCGCGCGGGCCCCGCACCTGACGCCCTACACGACCTCCACCGCGCGGCCGAACGGTTGGCAGTGGCGCATCCCGCTGCAGCATCGCACCGGCAACGGCCATGTCTATTGCAGCGGGTTCACGTCCGACGACGCGGCGGCGCGCCTGCTGCTGGAGGGCCTGGACACCGCCGCGCTGGACGCGCCGCGCCAGCTGCGCTTCAAGACGGGACGCCGCCGCGATTCGTGGGTGAAGAACGTGGTGGCCGTGGGCTTGTCCAGCGGCTTCCTGGAGCCGCTCGAATCGACCAGCATCCAGCTGATCATGGACGCGGTCGGACGCCTGATCCAGTACTTCCCCGACACCGATTTCCAGCCGCAGCTCGCCGCGGAATTCAACCGCCGCATGGCGCAGCAATACGAGTCGGTGCGCGACTTCATCATCATGCATTACAAGCTCACGCAGCGTACCGACACCGAGTTCTGGCGCCACTGTGCAGCGATGCCGATTCCCGACACGCTGGCGCACCAGATCGACCTGTTCCGCGCCACCGGCCGGGTGGTGGTCCTCGATCCCGAGGGCTTCTCGGAGCCGTCGATCGTCTCGATCCTGCTCGGCCTGGGCGCGCTGCCGCAAAGCTACGACCCGTTCGTCGACGTGATCGACGAAGCGCCACTGCGCGCGCACTTCGCGCGCCAGCGCGACGCCATCGCCCGCACCGTGGCCGGCATGCCCGACCACGGCGACTACATCGCCCGCCACGTGTGCGCCGACGCGGAACTCGCGTCGCATTGAACCCGAACCAGCCCGGCCGAAACGCGCGCCGGACACCGCCAACCACGAGAGGTAGAGATCGATGAAATTCACGGATGGACAGTGGCTGCTGCAGCCCGGCGTCGCGGCGCACTACGCGACCCAGGCCTATGCGGTGGAACTCCATGACGACCGGGTGGTGGTCCTCGCGACGACGCGACCCATCCGCCACCGCGGCGACACGCTGCAAGGCCCGACGCTGACGCTCACGCTCAGTTCGCCGCTGCCCGGCGTCGTGCGCGTGCAGGTGGCGCACTACGCCGCGTCGCAGGCGCCGCGGCTGCATGTGCCGATGCCCGGGGCGACCACTCCCCGGGTCACCATCGAGGAGACCGACGCCCGCGTGACGCTCACGTCCGGCGCCCTGTCGGTGGACGTGCTCAAGGGCGACGGCTGGGGCCTGGTGTTCCGCGAGGGCGAACGCGTCCTGACGCGCAGCGACGGGCGCAGCCTGGGCTACCTGCAATGGGCCGGCAAAGGCAACTTCATGCACGAGCAGCTGTCGCTCGCGGTGGGCGAGACCGTCTACGGCCTGGGCGAACGCTTCACGCCCTGGGTGAAGAACGGCCAGGTGGTGGAGAACACCAACCGCGACGGCGGCACCGCCTGCGAGCAGGCCTACAAGAGCGTGCCGTTCTACATGACCAACCGGGGCTACGGCGTGCTCGTCAACGAGGCCGGCCCGGTGTCGTTCGAGGTCGCGTCGGAGAAGGTCGCGCGCGTGCAGTTCAGCCGCGAGGGCGAGAGTCTCGACTACGTCGTCGTCGCGGGCCCGACCCCCAAGGACGTCGTCGCGCGCCTGACCGCCCTCACCGGCCGCGCGCCGCTGCCGCCGGCCTGGACCTTCGGCCTGTGGCTGACGACATCGTTCACCACCAACTACGACGAAGCCACCACCACGTCGTTCATCGACGAGATGAAGCGGCGCGAACTGCCGCTGAGCGTGTTCCATTTCGACTGCTTCTGGATGCGCGAATTCCAGTGGTGCGACTTCCAGTGGGACCGGCGCCAGTTTCCCGATCCGGAGGCGATGCTCGCGCGGCTGCATGCGCGCGGGCTGCGGATCAGCCTCTGGATCAACCCGTACATCGCGCAGAAGTCGCCGTTGTTCGCCGAGGGTGCCGCGGCCGGCTACTTCATCAAGCGCACCAACGGGCTGGTGTTCCAGACCGACCAGTGGCAGCCCGGCATGGCCATCGTCGACTTCACCAATCCGGCCGCGGTGGCCTGGTACCAGGGCCACCTGCGCCGCCTGCTGGCGATGGGCGTCGACTGCTTCAAGACCGACTTCGGCGAACGCATTCCCGACACCGGCGTCGTCTACCACGACGGCTCGGATCCGGTGGAGATGCACAACCTGTACGCGCTCCAGTACAACGAGGCCGTCTACCGGCTGCTGGTGGAGGTGCGCGGCGAGGAAGAGGCGGTCGTGTTCGCGCGTTCCACGTATGCGTCGGGCCAGCGCTACCCGGTGCATTGGGGCGGCGACTGCTGGTCCAACTTCGAGTCGATGGCCGAGAGCCTGCGTGGCGGCCTGTCGCTGACCACCTGCGGTTTCGCGTTCTGGAGCCACGACATCGGCGGCTTCGAGGGCAACCCGCCGCCCGCCGTCTACAAGCGCTGGATCCAGTTCGGCCTGCTGTCGTCGCACAGCCGGCTGCACGGCAGCAGCTTCTACCGCGTGCCCTGGCTCGTGGACGAAGAGAGCTGCACCGTGCTGCAGGTGTTCACGCGCCTGAAGCATCGCCTGATGCCCTACCTCTACGCGCAGGCCATCGCCGCCACGCGCACCGGCGTGCCGATGATGCGCTCGATGGTGATGGAGCATCCGCACGACCCCGCGTGCACGACGCTGGATCGCCAGTACCACCTCGGCGATTCGCTGCTGGTGGCACCGGTGTTCGCCGAAAGCGGCGAGGTGGACGTCTACCTGCCCGAGGGCACGTGGACGCACCTGCTGTCCGGCGTGGTCAAGGCCGGCGGCCGCTGGGTGCGCGAGACGCACGACTTCCTGAGCCTGCCGCTCTACGTGGCGGCCAACACGGTGCTGCCGTGGGGCGACGAATCGGAACGGCCCGACTACGACTTCGACCAGGGCGTCACGCTGCGCGTGTTCGCGCTGGCGGACGGCGCGACCGCGGCGTTCGCCGTGGCATCGCTGAAGGGCGAGATCGCCGCACGCGGCACCGTGCGGCGCACGGGGGAACGCTATCAGGTCGACATCACGGAAGGCGCGCTGCGCGACTGGTGCATCGACGTGGATGGCCGCCGCAGCGGCGTGCAAGCGACGACGACGAGCCTCACCTGGCAAGCCTGACGAATCCGCACGCGCCGCCGACACCCGCGACGCTGGGCGCGATGCGGACGAGACGAGCCTTCGGGCACCGTCCGTCCGCGGCGTGCGCAAGCAAGAACAATCCTTGGAGACACCATGTGGACGCTCTCTCGACGCCAGGCGTTTGAGGTCGCCTTGATGAGCACGGTGGCGAGCGCGTCCGGCGCCGCCGCCGGAGCGACCGTGCGCGATGCCTGCCCTGCCGGGACCCCCCGGTTCGGCACCGGCGTGGAAGGCCAACGCGCCGCGGACCTCGGCGACGGCACCTATCGCAATCCGATCGTTCCCGGCGACCATCCGGATCCGACGATCCTGAAGGACGGCAGCGACTACTACATGACGTTCTCGTCGTTCGAGTCGTGCCCGGGCGCGGTCATCTGGCATTCGACCGACCTCGTCGGCTGGACGCCCGTGGCCGCGGCGCTGACGAAGCCGTTGGGCACCGTCTGGGCGATGGACCTGGTCAAGCACGCCGGCCGCTACTACCTCTACATCCCGGCGTTGCTGGAAGCGGGTTCGCGGATCTTCGTCGTCCACGCCGACGCTGTCCGGGGCCTGTGGAGCGAGCCCGTCGACCTGGGCATCGCGGGCTGCATCGACCCTGGCCACGCTGTCGGCGAGGACGGCAGGCGCTACCTGTTCGTGAACGGCGGCCGGCGCATCCGGCTGTCCGACGACGGCCTGTCGACCGACGGGCCGCTCGAACAGGCCTGGACGCCGTGGCAGTACCCGTCGGACTGGGTGGTCGAGATGTTCGCGCCCGAAGGGCCCAAGGTGTTCAGGCGCGGCACGTGGTTCTACCTGGTCTCCGCGGTCGGCGGAACGGCCGGACCGCCGACCAGCCACATGGTCACGCTGGCACGCTCGCGCTCCATCCACGGGCCCTGGGAACACTGCCCGCACAACCCGATCGTGCGCACGCGCAGCGTCGACGAGCCCTGGTGGTCGCGCGGGCACGCGAGCGTCGTCGAAGGGCCGGGCGGCGACTGGTGGATGGTCTACCACGGCTACGAGAACGGCCTGCGCACCCTGGGTCGCCAGGCCTTGCTGGAGCCGATCGAATGGACGCCGGACGGCTGGTTCCGCGCCAAGGGCGCAACGCTGGCACAGCCGCTGCGCAAACCGCGGAGCGGCGGCCGCGGCGCGGCGGGCCTCGCGCTCTCGGATGACTTTTCAGGCGACCGCCTCGGATTGCAGTGGAGCTTCCACGCGCCCGGCGCCGACGCCGGGCAGCGCGTACGCCACGAGAACGGCAGTCTCGTGATCCGGGGCAAGGGCCAAACCCTCGGCGACTGCTCGCCGCTGTGCTGCATCGTCGGCGATCGCAGCTACGAGGCCGCCGTCGAGATCGACGTGAGCGGCGACGGCCACGGCGGACTCGCCCTCTTCTACGACGAGCACGCCCATGCCGGCCTCGGCTTCAGCACGACGCAGATGCTGACCTACGGCTACGGCGCCGAGCAGCGCTGGATGCGCGAGGAACTGTCGGCTCCCGTCCGCCACGTCAAGGTGACGAATCGCGAGAACGTCGTGACGTTCCACACCTCGTCCGACGGGCGCCATTGGCGGCAGCACCCTTGGCAGATGGAGGTGTCGGGCTTCCATCACAACGTGTTCGGCGGCTTTCGCAGCCTCCGGATCGCCCTGTTCAGCGCCGGCGACGGCGAACTGCGCGTGCGCAACTTCCACTACCGCGGACTCCCGACGTGATCCGACCCTCCCGGCCATGCGCCATGATGAAGAGAACTGCAATGCGCACGGCCGTGGGCGCCGCCCTGCTTGGGGCGGGCGCGGTCGCGGTGGCGGCCCCGCCCGCGTGCGGCGGCGACGCACTGGGCACCTCGCGCATCCTGGCGCTCGACCGCACGGGCGCCGCCTACGGGCGCGCCCAGCACGCCGCACTGCCGCTGGCGCCGAACGAGGTGGTCATCACCTTCGACGACGGCCCCGAACCCGGCTCCACGCCGCAGGTCCTGGAGGCCTTGGAGCGCCAGTGCGTGCGCGCCACGTTTTTCATGACCGGCGAGGCGCTCGCGCGCTCGCCCGCGCTGGGCGCCCAGGTCCGCGCGAAAGGCCATTCAACGGGCCTGCACGGTTTCCATCACTCGCACTTCGCGAGCTTGAGCGAGACGGAGCAACTGGCCGATCTGCGGATCGCGCAGGAAACCCATGAGCGTGTCTTCGGCGCCAGGGCCGCGGCCTGGCGCTTTCCGTTCCTCGAAGAGACAGCCCCCCTGCTTGCAGCGCTCAAGGCGCAGGACATCACCGTGATGTCGGTCGACGTCGGCATCGACGACTGGCTGCCCGAGCAAGCGCCCGCGATGCTGACCGAGCGCCTGCTCGCGCGCCTGAAGGCCAGCCACGGCGGCATCATCCTTCTGCACGACGCGCAGAGGCAGACCGCGGCGGCCCTTCCGTCGATGCTCCAGGCCCTGAAGGACAACGGGTACCGGGTCGTCCACCTGGAATGGCCCTGAGCGAAGCGTCAGCCGATCGCCTTGACACCATCAGCGAGCCGGCACGCCGCTGTGCTCCCACGCTGCACGGGCATCACCTGGCCGCGTTCACGATCGTGCTGATCAGGCTCGGATAGACCTGCGCCGCCGTGTTGCGGTTGAACAGGCCCGAGCCATTGTTGGCCGTCGAGCCGGCGTCCCAGTAGATGGGCACCGCGCCATGGCTGAACGCCGAATGCGCGATGTACTGATCCCACTTCGTCCGGTACGCCTCCGCACCGGAGATGCTGGTGCGCGAGATCGCCGCGAACTCCCCGAGGACGACCGGAATCCCCTGATCCACGTACCGCACCTTCATCTTCTGGAACTCTGCGTCGACATGCGACTCGTTGGCCCAGGTCTCGGTGGCGCTGGCGTCGGTGGCGGTCGCGCCCCACTGCCAGATGTTGCTCGACGCATTCAGCGTGAAGTCGTACGGATCGTAGAAGTGCACCTCCATCATCAACCGGTTGGCCACCGGATCGGCGGGCACCGTCGCGTCGCTCACCGTGTACTCGATGTTGGTGTTGAAACCTTGGACGATCAGGTGGCGCGCGGCGTTGTTCCCGCCCGTGGCTCGCACGGCGTTGACGAAGGTCTGGTTGAAGCTGTTCTGCACCGTGGCGTACTCGACCGTCGGTGCGCCGTAGTCGCCGGTGACCATGACTTCGTTGGTGCCCGCGAACAGCAAGGTGTCGTCCTGGCTCTTGAAGTTGTTGGCGATCTGCGTCCAGAACCTGGCGATGCGCGCGTTGACCGTCGACTGCTGCGCGTAGGTCGGCTGCATCCAGCCGCCGTCCCAGTGGATGTTGACGATGGTGAACAGGCCCGCGGCGTGCGCCTGGTTGACGACCTGCGTGACGCGCGCCATCCACGTCGCGCTGATGTTGTCATTGGCGTCCGCGTACTGCTTCCACGACACCGGGATGCGCACTGTCTTGAACCCGGCCGCCTTCACCGCGTCGAACATCGCCTGGTTGACCGCGGGGTTGCCCCAGCGGGTCTCGCCACCGATGGACTCGAGTGAATTTCCCAGGTTCCAGCCCGCGCCCATCAGCTTCGACAACTGCAGGCTCGTGAGGTCGCGCATCCCGGGTACCGTGATGGCGAAGGCCTGCGTCGACGTCGCGCCGCAGCTGTTCGTATAAGTGGCGGTGGCCGTGCAGGTGGCCTTGGCCGTGATCGTCTGTTCGCGCGCCGTGCCGCTCGCGGCGCAACCGCTCCACGACCAGCTGCCGCCCGTCGTCGGGTGCGGACCCAGCACGACGGACGTGCCGGCCACTATGCTCACGGAGGCCGTCTGGCTCCAGGCGGAGCCGTTCCTGACATAGGGCGTGATGGCGGTGGCGCTGCAGGCCGCCACGGCATCCGCCGCGATCACGGCGAGCGACAGCACCAGGCACGACGGAACTCGGATCTTCATGCGATGTCTCCTGCATTTTTTGATTTCACCCGTGCCTGCCCCGATGGGGCGGCGGCGGTGGGAAATGCTAAGTTCGATCATTGCTCGAACTAATCAGGAAAACACCAAGCCACTAGCCGCGAAGACGGCGAATCCATTTCTTGAGCAGGTCCTGCGCACTGGCGTCATTCTTCACCCAGGTTCCGCCGTAGATGAGGTCGAGCCCCCGCACCGTCGCGTGGGTGGTCCTGATCGTTCCCACCACCGCCGTGATCTGCTTCGGATCGTTCAGGCCGGGAACGGCGACCGCGCACGTCAGCACCGAGTTCGGCGGGATGCCGACCTCTCCCGCGAGGCCGATGCCGCTCTCGCTGATATCGCAAACGCGCATTTCGACGACGGCGCCATTGAGCAACTGGACCCTGGCCGCCCATTTCACCTTGACACGCACCTCCTTGCGCGCGTCTTTCGCCGGGGCCGCGAACACGGGCTTGTCCGCCTCGGGTTGCGAGGCGTTCCCGAAGATGTCATCGATGTCGGAAGGGGTGTTGCTCACGGGAGGCTCGCGAATGAACCATGGCGGGGCAAGCGGCGTGCGCCTCCGCCCGCCAGGCACTCGACGTCACGTTGCAGCGCGACCTCGGGGAGTCGAGGTGTCCAGGAGTCAACTCTCGACGATGCCATAGACGCGCTCGGGCATGATCCGCGCAAACTCCTTCGAGCCGGGCATCGGCGCCTCGACCTCATAGTCGGGTTCGGCGGTATTTCGACGGTGGGTTTCGCCACTGGGCTTCCCGTTCCGGTCGCTCAGGGTGGCCACCAAAGGATGCGTGCCGGAGGCCGGCCTGCGAATGGTCACGGCGATTTCACCCGAGCGCAGCTTCACGAGGCTGCCGGGCGGATTGACTCCCAGCGTCTTGATGACCGCCATCGACAACGGATCGCCAGGGTTTTGCTGAAAGATCTGTCGCACGGCCAGTTGCGGCAGGACGGCCGGCCGTTTCGCACGCGGGCTGATCTTGGCCATGTAGACGTCGATGCTGCGCAGCACGTGGGCGGCAGGCGAGACCTCCTGCTTGCCGGTCGGATAC
>FSXQ01002705.1_pt1 | contig 26012 bp, 25 predicted proteins | sample 1638011 | NCBI WGS metagenome assembly FSXQ01 (sample SAMEA3914789, study PRJEB12502) | metagenome | biome: forest; material: soil | place: Canada | collected 2011-07-03 | depth 0.3 m | reverse complement strand
TCGCGCTCGACACCGAGATGCGCTTCCCCAACAAGCTGCTGGGCATCATCGGCAAGCTGCAGGACGCCTGGTGCGGCGACAACGGCAACCCGCTCGACACGCTCGGCTTCGGCCTGTGCGGCACCGACGCCAGCGGCAAGCAGAGCGGCCGCCTGCGGCCGTTCGACAGCGTCGGCGAGATGCGCTTCGCGGGCACCTCGCCGGCCGACATCACCTTCAACGTGGGCGCGCTGTGGCAGCCCATCGAGGAGGTGGGCTTCGGCGCCGTGTACCAGTCCGGCTCGAAGACGGTGATCACCGGCGACTACAACTTCCACGCGAACCCGATGCTGCCGGAGTTCGTGCGCCACATGTACCAGTCGCTGTTCGGGCCGGTGGTGGCGTCGATGTTCGCCTTCCCCACGTCCATCCCCACCGACCAGGGCGGCAACTTCACGCTGGTGCTGCCCTACCCGGCCCACTGGCAGTTCGGGCTGAAGGCCAAGCCGATCACGGGCGTCCAGTTCAACGTCGACGCCGGCTGGACCGACTGGTCGAAGTGGAACAAGCTCACCTTCCAGTTCGACCAGAACGTCAACCTGCTGGGCATGGCGCGCCTGTTCGGCCAGGCCGACTCCACCAAGCTGGTGATCCCGCGCGGCTACCAGAGCGTCTGGAGCTTCGGCTACGGCGCGCAGTTCGACGTCTGGGACGGCGTCAAGCTGCGCCTGGGCTACGAGCCGCGCAAGAGCTCGGTGCCGACCAACAAGATCGACCTCATCGCGCCGATGCCCGAGCTGCCCATCAAGAGCATCGGCTTCAGCTACGAGATGAAGGACGGCATGAAACTGGAGACCGGTTTCAGCTACGCTCGGGGCCGCTTCAACGTGCCGGCCGGCACCGACTGCAACCTCAACTGCTCCGACTTCTTCAACGTGATCTACAACCCGTACGCGGGCCTCGACGTGTCCGGCACGCTCGTGCTGCGCTACTTCGGCCTCAAGATCACGCAACCCTTCTGACGACCCCACCGCCTACCGCCATGAACGCCCTCGCCCGCACCCTCTCGCCGATCGCCCTCGCCCTGGGCCTGCTCGCCGCCGCCTCGACCCCGGCCCAGGCCGCCGGTCCGGCCGCCTCCGCGCCCGCCGCCCCCGCCGCGCCGATCGACGCCGAGAAGCAGAAGCAGATCGACCGCATCCTCGCCGTCGTGCATCCCGAGAACGGCATCCTGCAGGCCGTCCAGCAGCAGGGCCTGCGCGCCATGCAGCAGTCGAGCATCGCGCTGCAGACCAACCAGGTGCCGCAGGAGCGCAAGGAAAAGACGCTGAAGGACATCCAGACCGACGTGCAGAAGTACATCGACACGACGATGCCCGTGGCCGTCGCCAGCGCCAAGAAGCTCACCGCCCCGACCAGCGCGCCCATCCTCGCCGCCAACTTCACCACCGACGAGCTGCGCCAGATCGCCGTGATGATGGAGTCGCCGCTGCGCGAGAAGCTCGAGAAGGTGCTGCCGCAGATGCAGGACGCCGTCGGCCAGAAGGTGTCCGCCGACATCGGCGCGCAGGTCACCAAGAACACGCAGGTCATGACCGAGGCCGTGAGCAGCAAGCTGCGCGTGGCCGTGACGCTGAAGTAAGGCATGTCGTCCGTCCGCTCGCTGGCGTCGCTCGCCTCGCTCTTCGCGCTGGTCGCCTGCGGCGGCGGCGGTGGTGATGGCAGCAGCGGCGGCAGCGCCCCGCCCCCGCCGCCCAGTTCGCCGTCGGGCGCCGTGCTCAGCGTGTCGTTGTCCGGCGGCGCCACGCCGGGCCTCGACCACCTGTGGGTCACCGTCACCGGCGTGGCGATGCACGCCGACGCGACCCAGGTCTTCGGCGACGGCGATGCCGGGTGGACGGTCATCACGCTGCCCACGCCGGTCACGGTGGATCTCGCCGACCCGTCGCAGTCGGTCGGCGGCGCCGTGTCGCTGGTCAAGCAGAGCGTGACCACGCTGGGCACGTTCAACCAGTTGCGCCTGTTGCTCGCGCCGTCGGATCCGGCGGCCACGCTCGAATCCTCCGCGGCCTTGAAGAACCTGCAGTTCAACGACCAGGTGCAGTACACCGACGGCAGCGGCGTCCACGTCGTGCCGCTGGAGACGCCCGATGCGCAGTCCGGCCTGCGGCTGCTCACGCCGTTCAACCTCAGCGCCGACACCACCACGCCGCTGGCCATCGAGATGAACGGCAGCGCGCTCGCGCGCCGCGCGTCGGTGTCCGGCGCCGACCGCTTCACGCTGCGCGACGAGCTGCAGCTGTACAACCAGACGCTGCTCACCGCGCTGGGCGACGGCAGCCTGCACATCGACGGCAGCGTGTTCGACTCCATCTCGGGCCAGCTCGACACCAGCCATTTCTGCACCGGCGCCAGCCACGTCGGCTGCATCCACGACGTCGTCGCGAGCGCCACCGCGCTGTCGTCCGACAGCCGCTTCCACGCCGAGGTGCGCAGCGTCAACGTGGACGCGTCCGGCACCTTCCTGCTGTATCCGTTGTCCAGCCAGTCGCTGTACGACGTGGTGATCCACGGCGGCAACATGCAGACCATCGTCGTGCACAACGTGTTCGTCGACCCCACCGGCCTGCTCAAGCCGGCGCCCACCGCCCTCAGCAACGCCACGACGCCGCTCGTGCCGGTGGTCGACACCAGCGAGCGCGCCGTGACCGTGGCCAACGCGCTGGTGCCCGGCAGCAGCCGCGTGTTCTTCGGACAGACGGTGGCCGGCAGCGGCAGCGGCTCCAGCAGCAGCAGCGTCGACGTGCCGTACACGATCGTCGCCGCATCGGCCGACCCCGCCACCGGGCGACTGGTGCAGGCGGTCACGCTGCCCGGCGGCCCGATCCACTACGCGTCGTTCAACACGGCGACCGACGGCCAGGGCACGCCGCCGGCGTTCACCACCGTCACGCCGACCGAAGGCAGCGGCGCGTGGAGCGTGTGGACGCAGGGCACGCTCGTCACGAGCACCAGCGCCACCGCCGCGCTCGCGGCCGGCGCGAGCAGCCTTGCGGCGCCGCAGCCGACCGCGCGCAGCGGCTTCGCGACGGGCACGCTGAACGTCACGCTGGCCGGCAACGCCAGCAACAGCGCCGACCATGCCGAGCTGATCGTGTCCAACGACGGCGGCACGGTGGCGGTGGTCGACGTCTCGGCGCAGATCGCCGCGCACGGCGGCACGACCGCCATCACGGTGCCCAGCGGCAGCAACGGCGCGGCGCCGGCGGCGGCCGTCTATGGCGTGGCGTTGCGCACCTGGGTGGCGGCGTCGGAAACGACGACGGCGCGCTGGTCGCGCGCCGGCTCGCCGATCGATCTCTCGATGGCGACTTCGGCCAACGTCAGCCTCGCGCTGCCCTGAGGCTCGCGCGACACCGACAAGCTCAATGCTTCTTGGTCAGTGCGTCGAGGCCCGGCAGCGCGGCCAGCATCAACGGGAACGGCATCATCAGCGCGCCCAGCGAGACCGTGTTGGTCATCGGCGCCAGGGACGCGGTGATGGCCGCCATCGTCGACGTCACCTGCAACGTGGTGGAGACGGTGGTCGTGCCCGACTGCAGCAGGCGCTGCTGCGACTGCTGGTTCGTGAGGCCCTGCAGGCCGTCGCTGCCGAGCCCGGCCAGCGCCTCGGCCGACGCCTGCGCCGACACGGCGCTGCCGCTCTGCTCCGACGTGGTGAGCGCGCCCAGCGCGTTCAGCGCGGGATCGCCCAGGCCGCGGCCGTAGACGCCCGACATCTCCGAGTCGCTCAGCGGCCGCAGCTCGGTCGCCGCGAAGGCGCCCGACGAGGTCACGAGGGCGGCGGCCAGTGCGAGGCCGTGGGGGATGCAGCTCATCTTCATTCGCGTCTCCAGTCCGGTGTTCGGGGCCTGCTGCGGGATGGGTGATCCGGCTTGCAGCGGCGCTTGCTGTCTCTATCGACACCGCAGCGCAACGGATGAGCGGCCGGGGGCGCGCGGTTCGAGAACTAGTTCACGGCTCCCGGGTTCCGACGTCGAAACAGGCGGGGCAGGCCTCGTGTGCGCGGACGCGTCACGCGCGAGGCGCGCGCGCCGCATCCGGCGATCCGCACGCCGTCTTGTCCAACCCAATTGATGGTTAGACGCAGGCCCGCCTTTCTAACTTCCAATTGAGTTGGACAACATGGAAGCGGCAGTCGTTCGCCCCTTGCGTCAGCCAGCGCTCAGCCCGTCCCCCGACTTCATCCTGGGGATGGCGACGCCCTGGTGCCGGTGATTTGATGCGCATCAGCCAGCCGGGCCACCGTCCCGCCCGCCGCAAAGGAGCGCCATGTCGACGCCATATCTCGCCGAGATCCGACTCACCAGCTTCGCGTTCGCGCCCAAGGGCTGGGCGATGTGCAACGGGCAGGACCTGCCGATCAGCCAGAACACCGCACTGTTCTCGCTGCTCGGCACCACCTACGGCGGCAACGGCGTCAGCACCTTCGCGCTGCCCAACCTCCAGGCCCGCCTGCCGATGCACGTCTCGGGCGCGCATCCGCTGGGCGAGTCGGGCGGCGAGGCCTTCCACACGCTGGCGGCCGGCGAGATGCCGTCGCATGGCCACGCGCTGCGCGCATCGTCGAAGCCGGCCGCGTCGTCGTCGCCGAACGGCGGCGTGCTGGCGCAGCCCGCGCGCGCCGGCACGCCGGCGTACGCCGCGGCCACCGGCCTCGTGCCGCTGAACCCGGCGGCCATCACCGCCAGCGGCGGCGGCCAGCCACACGAGAACATGCCACCCTACCTGGCGATGAACTTCATCATCGCCCTGCAAGGCATCTACCCGTCCCGCAGCTAACCAGCGAGGTCCCATGGCCGATCCCTACCTCGGCGAGGTCCGCCTCTTCGCCGGCAACTTCGCACCCAACGGCTGGGCGTTCTGCGACGGCCAGACGCTGTCCATTGCCGAGTACACGGCGCTGTTCTCGCTCGTCGGCACCACGTACGGCGGCGACGGTCAGACCACCTTCGTGTTGCCCGACCTGCGCGGGCGCGTGCCGGCGCACCAGGGCGGCGGCCTCGTGCCCGGGCAGTCGGGCGGCAGCGAAACGGTGACGCTGCTGCCATCGCAGATGCCGCCGCACACGCACGCGATGCTGGCCAGCACCAGCGCCGCGAGCGCCGCGCACGGGCCGTCCGAGGTGCTCGGCAGCTCGACCGCGATGAAGCTCTACGGCACCGGCACGCCCAGCATGGCGATGGATCCGAACGCGATCACGCCGGCCGGCGGCGGCCAGCCGCACGAGAACATGCCGCCGTTCGTCGCGCTGAACTACATCATCGCGATGTTCGGCATCTACCCTACCCGAAACTGACGCGGAGACCGACCATGAGCAATCCCTTCGTGGGCGAAGTGCGCGTCTTCGCCGGCAACTTCGCGCCGAGCGGCTGGGCGTTCTGCAACGGCCAGTTGCTGCCGATCTCGCAGAACACCGCGCTGTTCTCGCTGCTGGGCACGTTCTACGGCGGCGACGGCCGCAGCAACTTCGGCCTGCCCAACCTGCAGGGCGCGTTCCCCGTGCACGCGGGCGCGAGCGCGGGGCCCGGCCTGAGCCAGCGCCTCACCGGGCAGGCGGGCGGCGCCGAGGCTGTCGCGCTCGCCACCACGCAACTGCCGGTGCACGGCCACGCGATGGCGGCCGCCAACGGCGCCACCACCGGCACGCCCGACAACACCGTGAGCCTCGCGCCCACCTCCAACGGCAGCGCGCTGTACCGCGCCCCGGACGGCACCTACCTGAACACCGCGCCGTCCGACCTCGCGGCGAGCGGCGGCGGCAATCCGCACAACAACCTGCCGCCCTACCTCGCGCTGTCGTTCATCATCGCGCTGCAGGGCATCTACCCCGCTCGCTCGTGACCCCCAGGCCATGAGCCTCGACGACCCCATCACGCTGCGCACCGCGCGGCCCGCCGACCACGACTTCCTGGTCGCGCTGTACACCAGCACGCGCGCTGACGAGTTCGCGCAGCTTGGCTGGCCGGTGGAGATGGAACGCACCTTCATGAAGATGCAGTTCGACGCGCAGCGCAGCGACTACGAGCGCCGCCATCCGGGCGCGCTGTGCGACATCGTCGAGCTGCGTCGCTGTCCCGTCGGCCGCCTGTGGGTCGCCCAGGACGCGCGCAGCCTCACCGTGCTGGACATCACCATCATGGCCGAACTGCGCGGCCAGGGCATCGGCACCGCCTGCCTGCAACGCGAACTGCGGCGCGCCGACCTGGCCGGGCTCGACGTCGAGCTGCAGGTGGTCGTCGGCAACCCGGCCCAACGTCTCTACGAACGGCTGGGCTTCCGGCCCGTCGGCCCGGGCGGCGTGCGCCAGGCCATGGTGCGAAGGCCGCAGGCCCTCGCCACGAACCCTCCCCAGGAGAGATCTCATGAACAAGCGTGAATTCGTCGCCGGCGGCATGGCCTCCGTCGTGGCCGCCCCGGCGCTCGCCCAGTCGGCCGACGCGTCCACCGCGCCCGGCCCGCTGCGCGCGTTGCTGACCCGCACCCAGCGGCTGCCCGACCTCGCCGAGCAGGCCGGCGCGGACACCTTCGCGGCCTACGTCGGCGAACGGTTCGAGGTCGTCGCCGGCGCCGGCAGCGGCCAGTCGTTGACGCTGGCGTCGGTGGAACGCGTGGCGCGCTGCGCGTTCACCGAGCAGTTCAACGTGGCGTTCGCGGCGGACGGCGCCGCCCTGCCCGCCGCGGACGGCGTCCGCGTGCTGGCGCATGCCACCGGCCAGCGCCTGGCGCTGCATCTCGACCACGGCCCGGCGGGACCTGTCGCGCGCTTCAACCTGCTCGCCTGAGCGGCGTCAGGCCTCGGTGCGCGCGCACCACCAGACGGCCGCGCACAGCGCCACGCCGGCGCCGTACAGCAGCCACAGCGGGCTGGCGACGTAGCCGTAGAGCATCAGCGCGAGGCCCAGCCAGCGCACGCGGCCGTTGCGTTTCACCTTGCCCCAGCGCCACGCGACGATCCCGATCAGGCTGAACAGGATGCAGCCGAAGATCCAGGCGGGGCTGGGCAGCGTCAGGCCCATGTCCTGGGCAAGTTGAAGGGTTTCGGAGGGCGTCATGTCGGCGCGAGTATGCCCGGGGCGTGTGAAGGGATTGCGGACTACGCAGACTCCAGGCCGGATGATGGGCAAGGGAACCAGCCTTTGGCAAACAGGACGCATGGCCTCCGCCGTGCGCTCCAACCCACCCCTGTCATCCTGCGCGAAGTCGCAGGATCCACCCCCGCCAAGGCGCGCGTGGTGAATCTGCGCGGAGGTATCGCCTGGCAGCGCGGCGAACACACGACCGTCCCGCGTGCGCCGCAGCAGCCGAGGTGGATCCTGCGACTTCGCGCAGGATGACGGGCAAGGGAATTGGCCGTCGGCAACCAGGACGCATGACCTCATCGGTGCGTTCCACCACCCCAGCCGTCCGGCAATAGGCCTCCCCGCCACAAGCCCATTCCCGCCCCTTGCTGCAGCGCGTCAACAATGGCAATATAGTTAGCAAGCTAACTAATATCAAAGCCAGCATGAGCCGCACCGCCCACACCAGCCGCCAGCACACCCGCATGGCCTTCGGGGCCTCGCTGTCCGTGGTCGCGCGCGGCTACAAGTCGGCGGCCGACAAGGCCGTGGTGCACATCGGCCTGTCGCAGGCGATGGCGTGGCCGCTGGTGATGATCGGCCGGCTGGGCAACGGCATCCGCCCCGGCGTGCTGGCCGACGTGCTGGCCATCGAGGGCGCGTCGCTGGTGCGCCAGCTCGATCAGCTGGTCGAGGCCGGCATGGTCGAACGGCGCGAGGACGCCATCGACCGCCGCGCCAAGACGCTGCACCTCACGCCCGCCGGCACCCGCGCCCGCGCGAAGATCGAGGCCTCGCTGGACGCGCTGCGGCTCGACCTGTTCGACGGCGTCGCCGACGCCGACCTCGAGGCCTGCCTGCGCGTGTTCACCGCGCTCGACGCCCGCCTGGGCCTCGCGCTGGGCCCGCTGCTCGACCTCGCCAAGGTGCAGCCGTGACCCTGTCCGCCCTGCCGCGCGTCACCCGCGCGGAAGTCCTGTTCTCGGTCAAGAGCTTCGCCGCCGCGATGCTGGCGATGTGGGTGGCCAGCCGCGCCGGCCTGCCGCGTCCGTTCTGGGCGATGCTCACCAGCTACGTGGTGGCCGCGCCGCTGGCCGGCAACGTGCGCTCGAAGGCGCTGTTCCGCTTCTGCGGCACGCTCATCGGCTGCACCGCCACCGTGTTGATGGTGCCCGCGCTGGCCAACGCGCCCGAGCTGCTCACGTTGGCGCTCGCGCTGTGGGTGGGCGCTTGCCTGTACATGTCTCTGCAGGATCGCACCGCGCGCTCGTACGTGTTCATGCTGGCCGGCTACACCGCCGCGCTGATCGGCTTCCCGTCCGTCGAGACGCCGCTGAACCTGTTCGACAACGCCGTGGCGCGCGTCGAGGAGATCGGCCTGGGCATCCTCAGCGCGACGCTGGTGCACAGCCTCGTGCTGCCGGTCGGCATGGGCCCGACGCTGCTGGCCGTGCTCGATCGCAGCCTGGGCGACGCGCGCCAGTGGTTCGGCGACGTGCTGCGCCGCCCGCACGCGGACGCCCCGCTCGACACCGACCGCCAACGCCTCGCCTCCGACATCACCCAGCTGCGCCTGCTCTCCACGCACGTGCCCTTCGACACCAGCCACCTGCGCTGGACCGCCGGCGCCATCGCCGCAATGCAGGACGCGCTCGCGGCCCTCACGCCGGCGCTGTCGGCGGTGGAGGATCGGCTGCAGGCGCTCGTCGACGCCGAAGGCACCTTGCCCGACGACGTCACCGCGCTGCTCGCGCAGACCACGCTGTGGCTGCACGCGGACGCGAACACGCCGGCAGCAGAACGCGACGCCGCCATGGAATCGCTGCTGCACGCGCTGCGCGACCTCGGCACCGACGCCGACGAGGACACGCCGTGGACGCGCGCCCTGCGCATCGGCCTGGCCGTGCGCCTGGAAGAACTCGTGCGCGGCTGGCGCGACTGCGAGACGCTGCGTCGCCAGATCGACGACGGCCTGGCGGGCGCGCCGGCGCCGCTGCGCCGCGCCGCGTCCCAACCCAACCGCGTGCTGCACAAGGACACCGGCCTCGCGCTGCTGTCCGCGTTCGCCGCCGTGCTGGCCATCTGCCTGTGCAACGCGGCGTGGATCGCGACGGCGTGGCCCTCGGGCTCGGCCGCCGCGATGATGGCCGCGGTGTTCTGCAGCTTCTTCGCGACGATGGACGACCCCGTCCCGGCGATCAACAACTTCATGAAGTTCACGATCGCGTCGGCGCCGCTGTCGGCGTTCTACGTGCTGGTGCTGCTGCCGCTGGTGCACGACTTCGGCATGCTGGTGGTGATCTGCGCGCCGCTGTTCCTGCTGCTGGGCTGCTTCTGCGCGCGCCCGTCGACCGCGCCGTCGGCCATGGCCATGGTGTTCGGCGTCGCCGGCACGCTGTCGATGCACGACACCGCCACCGTCGTCGACCTGCCGGCCTTCCTCAACTCGACGCTCGCGCAGGTGCTGGGCATCCTGGCCGCGGCGCTGGTCACCCGCCTCGTGCGTACCGTCGGCGCCGACTGGAGCGCGCAGCGCATCCGCCGCGCCACGTGGCGCGAGCTCGGCGCGATGGCCGCCGCGCCACGCGGCGCGGACGTCGACGATGCCTACGCCGTGCGCCTCGTCGACCGCATCGCCCTGCTCGCGCCGCGCGTGGCGCAGGCCGACCCCGTCGTGCGCAACGAGACCGTCGAGGACGCGCTGCGCGACCTGCGCTCGGGCCTCGACATCGTCGCGCTGCAACGCGCCCGCCCGCGCCTGCCGTCGGTGGGCATCGGCGCGGTGATGCAAGACGTGGCGCGCCTGTTCCGCCAGCGCGGCGCCGGGCAGGCAGGCGCGCCGCCCGAGGCGCTGCTGGGCGAGCTCGATGGCGCGCTCGCCGGCGCGCTGTCGCAGGACGGCACCGAAGCCCGCGGCGCCGACACCCGCGCCGCCGTCACCGCCCTCGTCGGCCTGCGCCGCACGCTGTTCCCCGCTGCGCCCGCGGCGCTTTCTCCCTTGCCAGATGGAGCCCTCGCATGATCGGCGAAGCCAGCTTCTACGGCCTGTACGTGCCCTGGCTGATGCTGCTGTGCGGCGCCACGCTGGGCGTGCAATGGGTCGTCCACCGCGCGCTCGGCGCGCTCGGCGTCTACCGCTGGGTCTGGCACCCGGCGCTGTTCGACACCGCCCTCTACGTGCTGCTGCTGTACCTCGTCAGCCGCGTCGCGTCCTTCCTGCAGTTGCATTGAGAACTTCCATGTCCAACGATTTCCTCGCCGGATGGCCGGCGCGTCTCGTCCGCTTCGCGGTCACGCTGGGCGTCGTCGCCGCCGCCGTCGTCGCTGCCCAACGCCTGTGGGATCACTACGAACTCGAGCCGTGGACGCGCGACGGCCGCGTGCGCGCCAACGTCGTGCAGATCGCGCCGGACGTGTCGGGCCTGGTCACCGCGGTGCCCGTGCAGGACAACCAGTCCGTCGCCGCCGGTACGCTGCTGTTCGCCGTCGACCGCGCGCGCTACACGCTGGCGCTGCGCCAGGCCGAGGCCGCGCTGACGGCGACCAAGGTGGCGCTCGGCCAGGCGCAGCGCGAGAACGCGCGCAACAACGACCTCGGCAACCTGATCTCGCAGGAGCTGCGCGAGCAGACGTCCACCCGCGTCGAGGCCGCGCAGGCCAACGTGGCCCAGGCCAACGTGGCGCTCGACGCCGCGCGCCTGAACCTCAACCGCGCCGAGGTGCGCGCGCCCACCGACGGCCTCGTCACCAACCTCGACATGCGCACCGGCAGCTACGCGCAGGCCGGCCGCGCGGCGCTCGCGCTGGTCGACGCGAAGTCGTTCTACGTCGAGGGCTACTTCGAGGAAACCAAGCTCGCGCGCATCCACATCGGCGACCGCGTGCGCGTCACGCCGATGGGCGGCACCACGCTCGAGGGCACCGTCGAGAGCATCGCCGCCGGCATCGCCGACCGCGACCGCTCCACCGGCACGAACCTGCTGCCCAGCGTCAACCCGACGTTCAACTGGGTGCGGCTCGCGCAACGCATCCCGGTGCGCGTGAAGCTCGATCCGCTGGCCGCGGGCACGCGCCTGGTCGCGGGCGAGACCGTCACCGTGCAGGTGCTCGCGCCGACGACCGCGGTCGCGAAGACCGCCGCCTCGGCGTCGCGGAGCTGATCATGCGCGCCCTGCCCTTCGCCGCCCTCGCGCTCACCGCCGCGTTGAGCGCCTGCGCGCTGCATCCCGTCGGCCCGGACTACGCCGTGCCCGCCGCCGCCATGATCAACCGTGCCGGCGCCGCGGCGCCGTTCGAACGCGCTCCGGCGTCCGCTGCACTGGCTGGTTCGGACGCGCCGTTCGCCGACGCGCCGCTGCCCGCGCACTGGTGGCGGCTGTACCAGGACGCCAGGCTCGACGCGCTGATCGAGAAGGCGCTCGCCCGCAACGCCGACCTGCGCGTCGCGCTGGCCAGTCTCGAGAAGGCCGAGGCCGCCGACCGCGCCGTCGAGGGCCAGGGCAAGCCGACGGTCTCCGCCGACTTCGCGCCGGGCTTCGGCCACGCGTCGGGCGTGACCTACCTCGCGCCGAACTTCGTGCCGCCCAGCGGCTTCCAGTACGAGGCCGGCGCGTCGCTGTCGTACCAGGTCGACCTGTTCGGCCGCCTGAAGCGCGCCATCGAGGCCTCCAAGGCCAACACCGAGGCCGCGCAGGCCGCGCTGGACCTCGCGCGCGTGAACGTGGCCGCGGGCACGGCGCGCGCGTACGCGGACGCCTGCGCGACGGGCCTGCGCCTCGCGAGCGCCGAGCATTCGACGCAGTTGCAGCAGGAGGCGCTGGACATCTCCGTGCGCCTGCAGGAGGCCGGCCGCGTGGGCATCACCGACGCCGCGCGCGCCCGCAGCCAGCTGCAGGTGCTCAAGGCCGCGATTCCGCCGCTGCAGGCGCGTCGCCAGGCCGCGCTGTACCGCCTGGCCACGCTCACCGGCGAGCTGCCGCAGGACTTCGACCGCGACGTCGCGATGTGCGCCACGCCGCCGCACGTGGACGGCACGATCCCGGTGGGCGACGGCGCCGCGCTGCTCAAGCGTCGGCCCGACATCCGCCAGGCCGAGCGCCAGCTGGCCGCGGCCACCGCCAGCATCGGCGTGGTGACGGCCGATCTCTACCCGCGCGTGGCGCTGGGCCTGCAGCTCGGCTCCGCGAGCCTGGGCAACGACTTCCTCGGCAAGGACAGCTTCAGCTACAACCTGGGCCCGTTGATCTCGTGGACGATCCCCAACACCGGCGTCGTCCGCGCGCACATCGCGCAGGCCAACGCGGGCGCCGACGTCGCGCTGGCGAAGTTCGACGGCACCGTGCTGACCGCGCTGCGCGAGACGCAGACGGCGCTCGAAATCTACGCCCGCGAGCTCGACCGCCACGCCGCGCTGCAGGCCGCGCGCGACGACAGCGCCACCGTGGCCGACCAGGCCCGGCGCCTGTATCGCAGCGGCCGCACGGGCTACCTCGACGCGCTGGACGCCGAGCGCGGCCTGGCCAGCAGCGAGGCCACGCTGGCGGCCTCGGACGCCGAACTGGCCGACGACCAGGTCTCGCTGTTCCTCGCGCTGGGCGGTGGCTGGGAAGCGTCGACGAAGTGACGGCACCCGGCTTGCCCTGAGAGGCCGCGCCATCCGCGGCGCGTCAAAGGACAATGCCATGCCGCTCGACCTCGAGAACCCCAGCGCCCACGACCCCGCCCTGAGCCGCAACCACGCGGCCGGCCCGACGCACGAATCGGCGAGCCCCGCCGAGCGCGCGCTCGCGCCGGAATCGGACGAGCCCATGCAGAGCGCCAACGCGGTCGCCGACGACGGCACCTACGTGGGCCAGGGCGGCGGCTACATGGGCAGCGCGCATCCGGCCGTCGAGAGCGGCGTGGCCGAGGTGAACGCCGCCAACCAGCGCGGCGACGGCGCCTACGGCTTCCCGACCGGCCCTGGCGTGGGCGTGCCCGGCGGGGAGCACCAGCCGGCGGCGCAGAAGCCGGACGTGGTGACCAATCCGTATCCCGAGCGTTGATCCGCGTTGCTCGATCCTCGAGCCGGAAAGAAAACAGCCCGGAGGTGAGTCCGGGCTGTGAAGCCGGCAGCCAGGGAGGAAAGAGGAAGTTGGCGCTGCCGGAGGTATACCCCATCGAAAGGTACGCCCGAGAGTAGAGCTCAAGTGCGTATCGGCTGTATCGCCGGTTTGCGTCAATTTGGACAAATTGAACATCGGTCGGGCCACGTTGTGAACCACGGTCAACTCCGTCACGCCGGCTGGGCTCCGGCACAACGCCTTCGCCACATCGTCGCCGCCGCCTGACAGCCGGATACACGTGGCCGCGCGAACCGCACCATACTCGGCGGTGGCGCCCGATTCCGGTGGCGCGAGGGCGTGCGAGGGATGGTGCAAGGCAAATGGATTCGGCGGGCCGCCTGGGCGGCCGCCACATTGCTGGCGTTGTGGGTGGCCACGTGGCTCGCGGTGCCGCCGCTGGTGATGTGGCAGGCGCCGCAGCGCCTGTCGGCGGTGCTCGGTCGCCCGGTGACGCTGGGCGCCGTCGACTTCCACCCGTGGTCGCTGGAGATCGTGCTGCACGACCTCGCCGTCGGCCCCGCGGCCGGCGCCAGCGCCCCGCCGCTGCTGCGCGTGGCCCGCGTGCGCGCCAACGTCGCCCTGTCGTCGATCGTGCGCCGCGCGCCGGTCATCGAGGCGATCGACATCGACCAGGCCCGCATCGCGCTGGCCCGCACCGCCGCTGGCCACTACGACATCGACGACCTGCTGCAACGCTTCGCGTCCAAGCCCGACGCCAAGCCGTCCGAGCCCGCGCGCTTCGCGCTGTACAACCTGCAGGTGCACGACCTTGGGGTGAGCTTCGACGACCGGCCCGAGCACCAGGTGCACGTGGTCGACGCGCTCGACCTGTCGCTGCCGTTCCTGTCCAACCTGCCGGGCAACGTCGACGTGACGGTGCAGCCGCATCTCGCGTTCCGCCTCAACGGCGCGGCGTTCGACAGCAACGCCCGCGCCAAGCCTTTCGAGGCCAGTGGTCGCGGCGACTTCCACCTCGAACTTCACGACCTCGACGTGCGGCCCTACCTGGGCTACCTGCCCGATTCGCTGCCTGTGCGCATCAACGGTGGCATGCTGTCCACCGACCTGATGCTGACGTTCACGCGGGCCGACGGCAAGCCGCGGTCGGCCTCGCTGCAGGGCTGGCTGGAGGCGCGCGACGTAGCAATCGCCAACGCCGCGGCAGCGCCGCTGGTGTCATGGAGGAAGCTGCGTTTGTACGCAAGCAACCTGCAGCCGCTTGCACGCAAGCTCGACTTCATCGACGTGCGGCTCGAAGGCGCGCAGTGGCATCTCGATCGCGATGCCCAAGGTGATATCGACGTGCTGCGCACTGGGCTCGCGGCCAGATCGGCACCCGCCGCGACGCGATCGGCCGCAGCCTCTGCGCCCGCGCCTACCTCTTCGGCGAGTGCGCCGCGGGCCGAGCCGTGGAACGTGAGCGTCGAAACACTCGCCATCGCCGACAGCCGCATCCTGTGGAACGACGCCTCCACGAAGCCGGCCGCCGCGCTGTACTTCGACAACCTCACGCTGGACGCGAAGCAGCTGCAATGGCCCGGCACCACGCCAGCCTCGTTCACGCTCGCGGCCAACGTCGCGACCCCCGCCGCATCGGCCGCTTCGACGCCCGCCCGCATCGTGTTCGACGGCCACGCCAGCGCGCAGGACGCCGAGGTGGCCATCACGCTCAGCGACCTTTCGCTGCAAGCCCTCGCACCCTACCTCGCGCAAAGCCTCGTCCCGCGCCTCGATGGCCGGCTCGCGGCCAAGGGATCGGTCACGTGGTCCGGCAAGGCCGACACGCCCGCGCTGAAGATCGCGCTGGCCACCGCCACGCTCGACACCCTGCGCGTGCAGCCGCCCGGCGCCGCGCCAGCCGCCGGCTGGGAGCAGTTCGCGATCGCCGACCTGCAGTTGGACGTGCCCGCTCGCACCGTGGCCATCGGCGACGTGAAGCTGGCCAAACCCAGCGTGCAGGTGACGCGCGGCCCCGACGGCCAGATCGACGCCGCCGGCTGGCTGCGTTCGAGCGTGCCGGCGCCAGCGCCCGCCTCCGCGCCCGCGCCCGCAGCGCCCGCATCGCAGGCCGCGCCGTGGCACGTGCAGGTGCGACGTGCCACGCTCGACGACGGCCTGCTGCAGTTCGCCGACGCCTCGCTGCACCCCGAACAACACCTGCCGCCGCTGCGCGCCGAGCTGCGCCAGCTGCACCTCGACGTGCAGGACTTCGCCTGGTTCGGCGACCGCCCCGTGCCGCCCGCGAAGGTGACGCTGGACGCGCGCATCGGCCGGCCCGCGGTGGCCGGCAGCAAGGCGCCGCGCGGCGGCGAGCTGGGCTGGAAGGGCACGCTGGGCGTGAGTCCGCTCGCGGTCAACGGCAACGTGCGCGTCGTGCGCTTCCCGGTCGCGCTGGTCACGCCGTGGATGGCCGACCGCCTGCCGGTGAGCCTGCTGCGCGCGGAGGCCGGCTACGCGGGCCACCTGGCGTTGAAGTCGGCGCCCGCGGGGCTGTCGGTGGCGACCAGCGGCGACGCGCTGCTGGGCGACGTGCACCTCACGACGCTGGTGGGCGCCTCGCCGGCGTCCGCGGCCGCCTCTTCGCCAACGGTGCCGGACGAGCTGCTCGGCTGGCAGTCGCTGTCGCTCAAGGGCCTGAAGTTCGTGCAGCAGCCCGGCGCCGCGCCGCGGCTGGACATCGGCCAGGTGGAGCTCGACGACCTGTTCGCGAAAGTGCTCGTCACCGAACAGGGCCGGCTCAACCTGCAGGACATCGGCGCCACGCCACCCGACGCTGCCGAATCCGCGCCCGAAGCCGTGGCCGCCGCATCGGCACCCGCGCCCGCGGCGTCGGCCACGCCGTTGCCAATCACGATCGCCGTCGGCGGCATCAAGCTGGTGAACGGCCGCGTCGACTACACCGACCACTTCGTGCGCCCCAACTACAGCGCCGCGCTGACCGAGTTGAACGGCGCGCTGGGCGCGTTCAGTTCGACGTCGCACGACATGGCCGCGCTGCAGCTGCATGGCCGCGCCGCGGGCACCGCCATCCTCGACATCACCGGCCAGGTGAACCCGCTCGCGCGCCCGCTGGCGCTGGACATCGAGGCCAAGGCCACCGACCTCGAGCTCGCGCCGCTGTCGCCCTACGCCGGCAAGTACGCGGGCTACGCCATCGAGCGCGGCAAGCTGAGCATGGACGTCGCCTACAAGATCGCCGCCGACGGCCAGCTCGAGGCGCGCAACCAGGTGATCCTCAACCAGCTCACGTTCGGCGACCCGATCGCGTCGCCCACGGCCACCAAGCTGCCGGTCAGGCTGGCCGTGGCGCTGCTGAAGGATCGCAACGGCGTGATCGACATCAACCTGCCGATCAGCGGCAGCGTCAACGACCCGCAGTTCAGCGTGGGCGGCATCGTGCTCAAGCTGATCGGCAACCTGCTGCTGAAGGCGGTCACGTCGCCGTTCGCGCTGCTCACGGGCGGCGGCGGCTCGAGTGGTGGCGACGACATGAGCGCCATCGAGTTCCGCCCCGGCACCACGTCGCTCACCGACGCCAGCCGCGCCGCCCTCGACAAGGTGGCCGACGCGCTCGTCGAACGCCCGGCCCTGCAGATGACCATCACCGGCAGCGCCGACCCGCAGGCCGAGCGCGCGGACGTGCAGCGCGAGACCATCGAGTCGCAACTGCGCGCGATGGCCCGCGACGACGCGCTGCGCTCGGGCACGCCCGCCGCCGCGGCCAGCGCCCCGCAGACGCTCGCGCCCGCCGCACGCTCCGCGCTGCTGAAGACGCTCTACAAGCAGACGCGCCTGCCCGACAAGCCGCGCCTGCTGGGCATCGCGCGCGACATCCCCGACGCCGACATGGAGGAACTGCTGCGCCACAACGTCGTCGTCAACGACGAGACGATGCGCCAGCAGGCGCTGGCCCGCGCGATCGCCGTGCGCGACGCGCTGGTCGCCAAAGGCATCGCCAGCGAGCGCGTGTTCCTGGCCGCGCCCAACCTGCACACGGCCGGGGCCGGGGCCGACGCCGCGCCGTGGAAGCCGCAGGCCACGCTCGCGTTGACAATGCCCTGATGAGCCCTGCCACCCGCTACGACCTCGTCGTCCTGCTGCACATCAGCGCGGACATCCTCTTCACGGTCGGCGTGCTCGCGGCGTCGTTCGTGCTGGCCGCGCTGAGCTTCCAGACCGCGGCCTCGCTCGCGAAGGAGCAACGGCTCGTCGCCGGCATGCGCCGACTGCATCGCAGGGTGACGATGCCCGCGATGCTGGCGGCCTGGGCGTGCGGCCTCTGGCTGGCCGTGCAGGCCGGCTGGTTCCACAGCGGCTGGCTGCACGCCAAGCTCGTGCTGGTGCTGGCCCTGAGCGCGCTGCACGGCCTCGAGTCGGCCGCGCTGCGTCGCGCGAGCGGGCCCGCGCCCGCCGTGCCTGCGCGCGCGTGGGCGGCCGCGCCCGCGGTGGCGCTGGGCGCGATCGTTGCCGTCCTCTGGCTGGCCCTGGTCAAGCCGTTCTGACCTGACCGCCGGGCCGTCCTTCGAAAGGAAGCCCATGCCCGACCTGAAACCCGCCGCCGAGCTCGCCGCCGCGGCCAGCAAGCCTTATCCCGGCGACAGCGCCGAGTACCGCGAGGCGCGCACCGCGTTGCTGGCCGAGGAGATCGAACTGCGCCGCCACATCGAGCGCGTGGCCGAGCAGCGGCGCGCGATGCCGCTGGGCGGCGCCGCCCGCGATTACCGATTCCGCGACCAGGAAGATGCAGAACGTTCCTTTGCCGACCTGTTCGGCGACAAGGACACGCTCGTCACCTACACCTGGATGTTCGGCCCGCAGCGCCCGCGGCCCTGCCCCATGTGCACGGCCTTCCTCGACGCGTTCGACATGCCTTCGCTGGGCATCACCCAGCGCGTCGGCTTCCTGGTGGTGGGCCGCTCGCCGGTCGCGCGCCAGCTCGCATTCGCGCGTGAACGCGGCTGGCACCACCTGCAATTCGTGCAGTGCATCGGGGACGACTTTGCGCGCGACTACCGGGCGCTGGGCCCCGACGGCGCCGAGTACCCGGCGCTCGACGTCTGGGTCAGGCGCGACGGCGCGGTGCATCACTTCTGGGCCGGCGAACTGGGCGGCACGCAGGACCCCGGCCAGGATCCGCGCGGCGCGCCCGACCCGACGCCGCTATGGAACATCCTCGACCTCACGCCCGGCGGACGCGGCACGGATTGGTACCCGAAGCTCGTCGTCTGAGGCCTGCATGAAGAAAGCGGCCCCCGCTTTCGCGAAGGGCCGCCTGGGCCGTGAGGCGCGATCGCTTAGTTGCGGTCGGCCTTCGGGGCCAGGGCCGGCGTCGTGTCCATCGGCTGGGCCGCGGTCGTGTCGGTGCTGGTCTCGGTGTTGCTGGTGTCGGCGGCGGCCGGCATGGCCGTGGTCACCGTGTCAGCCTGCGTGGCCTGGGCCACCGTCGTGGTGGTGGTCGTGGTGGTCGAGTCGGCCACCGGAACCATCTGCTGGTGCTTGATCAGCAGCAGGTGGGCCGCCGGATCGGTTTCCGGCGAATTGCCTTGGTCGCGGAAGAAGTAGATGTGGTTGCCCGACGCATTCGTCGGGGTCACGTCGACCTGCTGCTGATCCTGCGGCGTGGCCATCGGATCGTTGGCGTCGCTGGATTGGGCGACGGCCAGGCCGAGCGAGGCCAGCAGGGCGGTGGCGGCAGCAGTGACGGCCAGCTTCTTGTTGAGATGGGTCATGGAAATTCTCCTTGCGGTGTGGGGTGCGGGCGCTTCGGTGAAGAAGCAGGTGTAGGCCCACTACAGGCAACGCCGGTGCCCTGTCGCGTTGGCGGCGTGTCGGCGGAGGCCGCGTCCGGGCGTGGGAGTTCGCGAAGGGTTTTGGCCTATCCTTCCACCCCATGAAGCCTCTCGCCTGCCTTGCCGCCGCGCTGTGCGCGCTCGCCACCGTCGCCCACGCCCATCCGGCGACGCCCTTCCCCTGGCCGCACGGCGAGAAAGCCGCGGTCAGCCTGGCGTACGACGACGCCATCGACAGCCAGCTGGACAACGCCATCCCCGCGCTCGACCGCGCGGGCCTGCACGGCAGCTTCTACCTGACGCTCGCCAATCCGTCGCTGAACAAGCGCCTGGACGAATGGCGCGCCGCCGCCGCGCACGGGCACGAGCTGGGCAACCACACGCTGTTCCACCAGTGCTCGGCGACCGTGAAAGGCCATGAGTGGGTCACGCCGGACGTCGACCTCGACACCACCAGCGCGCCGCGCATGGCCGCGCAGGTGCGCCTGGCCAACACGATGCTGCACGCCATCGACGGCCGCACCGAGCGCACGTTCACCGTGCCGTGCGGCGACGTGTCGGCGCAGGGTGCCGACTACGTGGCGCTCGTGAAGAAGGAGTTCGTCGCGATCAAGCTGGGCGGCGGCGGCGTGGTGGCCGACATGGACGCGCTCGACCCGCTGGCGGTGCCGGTGACCGCGCCCGAGGGCGTCACCGGCGCGCAGCTGATCGCGCTCGTGCAGGAGGCCGCGGCCAAGGGCACGATGATCAACTTCACGTTCCACGGCATCGGCGGCGACTACATCACGACGTCCAAGCAGGCGCACGAGGAACTGCTGGCCTACCTCGCCGCGCACCGCGACATCTACTGGACCGACACCTTCATGACGATCATGAAGCACGTCAAGGCGCAGCAGGCGGCACGCCGGTGAACAGCTCGATGATGGCGTGGGGCGAGCGTTCGCCGAGGCAGCGGTCCAGCGTCTCGCGCGCCTCGATGGCCATCGCGGCGCTGCGCACGAACATCGTCGCTTCGTAGGCCGCCAGCGCCGCCTCGACGTCGCCCGGATGCGCGGCCAGCGCCTGGCCCAGCTCCGCGCCATCCAGCATCGCGAGGTTCGCGCCGTCGCCCGACGGCGGCATCAGGTGGGCCGCGTCGCCCAGCAGCGTGACGCCGGCGATGCGCGGCCAGCGATGATCGGGCGGCAGCACGTGCAGCAGGCGCGGCACGGGCGCGCCGTCGCCTTCGGTGATCATCGCGACGAGCTCGGGCGCCCAGCCCTCAAACTCGGCGGCGATGCGGCGGCGCGCGGCCGTTGCATCGGTGAAGTCGATGGCCGCCACCCAGTCCTGCGAGCGCTTCAGCTGGACGTACGCGTGCAGCACGCCGCCGGGTTCGCGGTGCGCGGTGACGCCCTGCCCCGGCACCAACGCGAACAGCGAGCCGCTGCCCGCCAGCGCCGCGGTGGCCGGCAGGCGGCGGTCGACGTCGGCCAGCCAGCTCTCGATGAAGACGACGCCGTGGTACTCGGGCGTGGCCGCGGACAACAGCGGCCGCACCTTCGACCACGCACCGTCCGCGCCGACCAGCACGTCGCAACACGTGCGCGTGCCGTCGCTGAAGCGCAGCCCGTGCGTGCCGTCGCCCAGTGCGTCGACGCCTTCGAGCCGCTGGCCCCAGCGCACCGTGCCGGCGGGCAGCGATTCGAGCAGGATGCGGCGCAGCTCGCCGCGCAGCACCTCGGGGCGTCCGCCGGTGCCGTCGTCGTCCTGCGCGAACAGGAGGCGGCCCTGCGGGTCGAGCACGCGCGTGGCCTCGCCGCCGGCGTGGATGATGGCGCGGAACTCGTCCATCAGGCCGGCGGCGGCGAGCGCGACCTGGCCGTCGTGCAGGTGGATGTCCAGCAGGCCGCCCTGCGTGCGCGCGTCCGCGGACGGCTCGGCCTCGTGGACGGTGGAGAAGAGGCCGTGGCGATGCAGCACGCTGGCGAGCACGAGGCCGCCGAGGCCGGCGCCGACGATGGAGATGCGGGGTGAGGTCATGGTCAGAGTGTTCCGGTTCATCATGGAACGTTGTTCCAGCCATCACATCTTGGAACAATGTTCCAGACATGTCAAGATACGGCCCATGCCCAGCTCCACCCACCGTGCGGAACGCCGCACCGACGCCCTCTCGAAGGAACGCATCGTCGAGGCCGCCATCGAGATCCTCGACGCCGACGGCGAAGCCGCCCTGACCTTCCGCACGCTCGCCGCGCGCCTGGCCACGGGCAGCGGTGCGCTCTACTGGCACGTTGCCAACAAGAACGAGCTGCTCGCCGCGGCGGCGGGCGACATCGTCTCGCGCGTGATGGCCGACGTGGTGCGTCACAAGGATCCGCGCAAGGCCATCCGCGCGCTGGCCGCGGGCGTGTTCGACGCCATCGACGTCCACCCGTGGGTCGGCACCCAGCTGGCGCACGCGCCGTGGGAATCGGCGCTGGTGCAGATCTTCGAGGGCATCGGCGGCCAGTTGCGCGCGCTGGGCGTGCCGGCGAAGTCGCAGTTCGATGCGGCGTGCGCGCTGGTCAACTACATCCTGGGCGTGGCCGGCCAGAACGCGGCCAACGCGCGCGAGCACGCGCCGGGCACCGACCGCGAGACCGCGCTGCGCGAGGTCGCCGAACGCTGGAAGCAGCTCGATGCCAAGGCCTGGCCATTCATGCACCAGGCGGCCGCGCAACTGCCCGTGCACGACGACCGCGAGCAGTTCCTCGTGGGCATCGGCTGGCTGCTGGACGGGATGACGGCGCGACGCTGAGCGCGCGTCCGCCACCGGGCTTCAGCGCGTCAGGGCTTCAGTGCGAAGGCGTAGAAGCCGAAGAACGCGGCGAGCAGGTACGCGATCCACGCCTGCGACGTATGGCCTTCCAGGCGCGCGCTGCCGTCCGGATCCTCCGGCAGGTATTGCATGTGCAGCGTGCCGTCGTTCTTCAGCGTGGCGAACTCCGAGTCCTCCAGCTTGAACGTGCGCGAGTGGCGCCGGCTGTCGGACGTGAGGAAGCCGAGCTCCGCGCTCTTGTAGGTCTCGCGGGTCTCGTTGGTCCGGGTGGATCGCTCGTTGTGCTGCGTGTAGTGGTCGACCGGCAGCACGTCGGCGGTCACACCGTGGTCGGCGAAGGCCTTCTCCGTCTTCGTGTCCTTCCAGCCTTCGGCGAGAAAGCCGAACATGATGAGGATGGCGCCCACCATGTAGACGAGGCGGCCGAATCGGGAAGCGGGAAAGAGCGTGATGCGGAACATGCGGAAGACGGTGAACGCGGACAGGTCGCCATTCGATCAGCTTCCGAGCCTTGCGCGAGGCTGTCGCAGAAACGAGCGCGCCGGAGGCGTGCGAAAAGGCACGCTCCGGCGCTCGTCGGCCGCGGCCTCCCGGCCGTGGCCCGGCAGTCGACGTCAGGCGACCGTCGCGCCCTGGCGCGCACGCTTCGCGCGCGACGCCACGAGGCCCAGGCCAGCCAGCAGCAGCAGCGCGCTGGTGGGCTCGGGGATCGACGGCGCGGCCGGCGTGTCGATGGCGGTCGAGAAGATCGTGCCGCCATAGCTGCTGCCCGCGGCGGCCGAGCCGTAGATCTCCAGCACCCACAGCGCGCTGGGCAGCGGGTCGGTGGTGGTGAAGTCGAAGGAGCTGGTCGTGGACGGGCCGTCGATGTTGGGGACGACAGAAGCGTCCGGGAACGAGTAGAGCCAGACGAATTCGAACGAGACACCGGTGCCGGTCACCTTGAACTCGTCCGTCGAGAAGGCCGGCAGGTTCGTGTAGATGTAGTCGTCGACGAACTCCGTGGCGCTCGCGAACGTGTCGGAGAACGTTCCGCTGGCCGTGTAGTTGCCGGCAGCGGTGGGAAGCTTCAGGACGACGAGCTTGGTCTGGTCGGCGTGGGCCACACCCGTCAGGCCGAAGGCGAGCGATGCGGCGCAGAGCGCGGCGGTGAGGATCTTTTTCATGCGGTCTTCCAGTCTGGAAACTTGAATCGGTGGTGTGTGCACGTCGTTGTCGACGCGCGGCAAATGGAAGGGGCGACGACCGCGGACGGCCGTCGCCGTCCGCGTCAGTGCGCCGGAGCCGGGGCGGCCTGCCAGGCGGCGGCCAGGTTGCCGACGTCGAGCGCGCCCAGGCCGACGGCCGGGTTGTAGTTCGGCGAGGCGGCGTAGTACAGGTTGTCGCCGGACGTGATCGCCTTGAACGGCGACGTCGGGCCATGGCCCAGCGTGCGGAACAGGCTGTAGAGCTGCGGGTGCGGCCAGCCCACCCGCGTGCCCAGCTTCTGGGTCAGCAGCGCGAAGATGCCGTTGAGCTGCGGCGCCACGAAGCTGGTGCCGCCGTAGCCGAGCGTCCACTTGCTGTTGTAGTACAGCGCGTAGCCGGTTTCCGGGTCGGCGTTCATCGACACGTCGGGCGTGTTGCGGCCCGCATAGCCCGCGGGCAGGCTCACGATCTCGGTGCCGGGCGTGCACGGGACGGCGCCGCTCTTCTTGGTGGGCGAGGAGAAGCAGAACATCGTCTGGCCAGACGCGCTGGTGACGACGCCGGCCAGGCCCTGCTGGTACGCCGGCACCGGGTAGACCACGCTGACACCGCCGCCGCCGCCGACCGGATAGTCGTTGGCGTAGTACGCCGCCAGGCCGCTGTTGACGGTGATGTAGGCGCGCAGGTAGTCCCACGCCCACGGACGTTCCGTCGCGTTGACGATGGTGCCCTTGGTCAGCTTGAGCGTCACGGGCAGCGTGGTGCCGCCGGCGGCGACCACGTAGGGGCTGCTGGACGGGTAGTCCACCGTGAGGATCGAGTTGTAGTTCGGGTAGGGGAAGATGTTGGAGGCATTGATGTCGTAGGACGCCTCGTCGCCGGACGACGCCGTGATGGGCGTGCCCTGCGCGGCGGCCTGGATGAACAGCGCGTCGTAAGGCGGCAGGTCGACCGCGGGGTCGTAGAACACCTCGCCCTCGCCCCAGCTGATGGACAGCGTGTCGCACAGGTTCTCGGTGATCGCCTGCGTGTAGAGCGCCAGCGCGCCGGCATCGGTGTTGGGGGCCACGTAGACGCGGATCTTCGCGCCCGGCGCGACGCCGCCGGATTGCTCGACGTCCAGCGTCGTCTCGTCCGCGCCGTTGGCCGTCTGGCCGGTGCCGACGTTGATGGTCGTGATGCGCGACGCGCTGCTCTGGGCACCGGTCAGGCCGGCCCACTGCCAGTAGGCGGAGACGTCCGCGGGGTTGAACGTGGCGAAGGTCATGATGCCCAGCGTGACGCCGGTGCCCGTGATGCCCTGGTTGTACAGCGGCGTGATGTTGTTCTGCTTGGCCAGGTCCATCACCGAGTAGGTGCCGGGGGTGCCCGCCACCGGCGCGGCCGCCGGATCGGCCGCGGCGATCTGCTCGGACGTCAGCTGCAGCGAGGTGGCTTCCGCCGGCACCGTGCGCAGGTGCGGGTGGTAGATCGCCTCGGTGCTCAGGCCCGAGACGTGCGTGACGACGTCCTGCAGCACGGCCGGGATCGCGATGCGGCCGACGGGCTTCTGGAACGTGCCGCTCTCGGTCGCGAAGGCGTGGATGGGCGAGTTGAACGCCGCGGCCAGGCGCGCGTTGGAGCCGTGCGCCGCCAGCACCAGCTTGTTGCCGTAGACCTTGGTGACGGTGATGCCCTGCGTCGCGAGGTTGGTGGTCACGCGGTCGATGACGGCCTGCGACTGGCCGAAGCGCGCGGCGAATTCCTCGGGCTTCAGGAACTTGTGGAAGTTCGGGCTCTTGGGGTCGGCCGTCGAGGCGACGAAGGCTTCCGCCGCCGCGCGATCGGGCAGCGCGAGGGTGACCATGATGTCCTTGGAGTCGGTGTCGGGAGCGACGCCGAGGTCGGTGGCAGCGGTGGCCGCCGCCATCGCCGTCTGCGTGAACAGGCCGGTCAGGCACAACGCGGCGCCGAGCGTCGTGAGGGTGGCAAATCTCTTGGTCAAGGTCAAACTCCTGGAAATCGATCCGTGGCCCTTCTTGGGGGCGCCGGGATCGAGCATGGGCTGCATTGTTTCCGGCCGCGGAACGTGTCGTCATTCGCGCGGCAGGCTCTTGATCGACGCGGGTTCGATCGCTGCGAGGACTCCGTCGCTTCGGGCACAGCTCCGCTGACGCAGCGTCACGACCGCGTCGAACAAGAACTGGAGTGACCCCTCCCGAATGCGCCTTTTCTCGCCTGTCCGTCCGGTCGACGAAATCACCTGTCGACCGGCTGTCGTCGACTATGCCAATGGTTACTTTTGACTACAAGGTTTCAAACCCGGGTCGCTCATCAACAACCTAGGGGGGTATCGTGACTTATACCCACTTGGGTATGCCGAATAACGTCATCCGGCGATTGACAGTGCGTGGAATTCGGCATCGTTTTCGATCGCGAACAAGATGCGTCTTGCAGGGTGGACCGAACGGCCGATCAGCACCCTCGCCGTCGAAAGTGCGGACGGGAGACTGAATGCATGAGAGACGACAACGCGATCGCAGGAGTCGCGCGCGCGGGCTTCGAATGCGCGCCGATCTGCGCACTGGAAGACTGGGCCACGCTCGCGAGCGCGTGGCACGCATGGCTGGAGCGCACCATCGCGCGCTGCGACGGCCTCGACGCGCCGTTCTGCCACAGCGAACACGGCTGCATGCACTCGTTCATGGCCGCCGCCGAATCGGTGGGCTGGTCGACGCTGCGCGAGGTACCCCACCACGTCATGGCGTGGTCGTTCCCGCAAGCCGTGCATGGCCTGCGGTACCGGGATCGGCACTACGGGGGCGTCGTGATGCTGGCGACGCTGGTGGAGACGGCGCCGGCAGCCGCGCCGGGGTAGTCGCGCGGGTCGACCGCAACGCGAGCCGGAAAGCAAAAAGCCCGGCATCTTTCGATACCGGGCTTCGTACTGTTCTCTTTGGTCGGGGCGGCGGGATTCGAACTCGCGACCCCTTGCACCCCATGCAAGTGCGCTACCAGGCTGCGCTACGCCCCGACTGAGCCTCGCAGTATA
>FSXQ01002722.1_pt1 | contig 26347 bp, 20 predicted proteins | sample 1638011 | NCBI WGS metagenome assembly FSXQ01 (sample SAMEA3914789, study PRJEB12502) | metagenome | biome: forest; material: soil | place: Canada | collected 2011-07-03 | depth 0.3 m | reverse complement strand
CGCATCTCGTTCATGAACGAGCTGGCGCTGCTGGCCGAATCGCTGGGCGCCGACATCGAGCTCGTGCGCCAGGGCATCGGCTCCGATCCGCGCATCGGCTATCACTTCCTGTACGCCGGCTGTGGCTACGGAGGCTCGTGCTTCCCGAAGGACGTCAAGGCGTTGATCCGCACCGCGGCGGAAACCGGCCGCGACCTGAAAGTGCTGCAGGCCGTCGAGGACGCGAACGACGCGCAAAAGCAGGTGCTGGTGCAGAAGATCGTGCGCCGCTTCGGCGAGGACCTGAGCGGACTGCGCTTCGCGGTCTGGGGCCTGGCGTTCAAGCCCAACACCGACGACATGCGCGAGGCCAGCGCCCGCGTGCTGGTCGGCGAACTGCTCGCGCGCGGCGCCAGGGTGACGGCCTACGATCCGGTGGCGATGACCGAGGCACGCCGCATCTTCGGCGTCGAGCCGCGCATCAGCTACGCCGAGAACCCGGACGCCGCCCTGGTGGGCGCCGACGCGTTGGCCATCGTGACCGAGTGGAAGGAGTTCCGCAGCCCCGATTTCGCGCGCATCGCGAGCACCTTGAAGACGCCGGTGATCTTCGACGGGCGCAACCTGTATGAGCCGAAGGTCGTGCGCGACGCCGGCATCGACTACCAGCCGATCGGGCGCGTGTAAAAATCAGACGGGCCCGACAGGGCCGGGGAGAGTGGGTCTCATGACGAACAAGAACACGACGATGCGTCAAACCGTATTGACGGCAACCGTGGTTTCCTCGGCGCTGCTGCTGGCCGCCTGCACGGGCCACAAGAAAGACGCCACGCAGTCGGCCGCGCGCGTGGACGGCACCGAGATCACGGTTCATCAGATCAACTACCGCCTGCAACACGAACGCGGCCTGCGCCCCGAGCAGCAGGAAGAGGCCGGCCGCAAGATCCTCGAGCAGTTGATCGACGAGCAACTGATCGTCGGGAAGGCCGAGAAGAACAAGATGGACCTGGAGCCGGGGGCGCAGCAGGCGCTCGACGCCGCGCGCCGCGAGGTGCTGGCGCGCTCCTACGTGGAGCAGGCGGCGCAAAGCGTGGGCGCTCCGAGCGACCAGGCGATGCACGCGTACTACGACGCCAACCCGGCGCTGTTTTCCAGCCGCCGCATCTTCACGATGCAGGAATACCTGGCCAAGGTGCCGGAGGCGCAGATTCCGGCGCTGCGGGCGATGGTCGAGGGCGGCAAGCCCACGGCCGAGATCGAGGCGTGGTTCAAGGCGAACAATGCCCCGTTCCGCGGACAGCAGAGCACCCATCCGGCCGAGCAGATCCCGTTGAGCGCCTTGAAGACGCTGGCCGCTGTTCAGGATGGCCACGGCTTGCTGGCGTCCGCTGCAGATCAGGTGCATGTAACCTACATCACGGCGAGCACGCCGGCACCGGTTGCCTTCGACAAGGCGAAGCAGGCGATTGGACAGTACCTGTTGATCGAATCGCGGCGCAAGGCCACCGAAGGCAACCTGAGCGCGCTGAGAAGCGTCGCCAAGGTGACGTACAGCGCGCCATACGAATCGCTGGCGGCATCGGCCTCGACGTTCTCGATCAAGGATATCGAAGCGGCGTCGCAGCCGATCGCGGCCGAAGGCACGCGCGTGACATTGCCAGCCAGCACGCCGTCCGGCGTCCAGGTGAGCCTGCCGGACGGCGCGTCGTCGAGGGTGCAGGTCAACCTTCCATCCGTCTCGCAGACGCCGAGCGTCCGGGTCAGCCTTCCGGACGTGCAGGCCTCCCGGGTCGAAGTGCGGCTGCCACCCCAGTCCGGCGGCGACGCCGGGAAGAAATGAAAGGGAATGACATGACCAAGACCAACACCGCCTCTCGACGTGACCGGACCGTCCGTGCCTTCATCGCGCTGGTTCTCGCGTTCGGGTTGCCCGTCGTCTCCGCAGTCGCGGCCACGCACGCCGGGACCGCCACCGCGGCCACCGCTCCCGCGCCCACGCGCGCCGTGCCCGCGACGGCGGCCGCCGCGCCCGTGCCCGCCGCGGCCTCGATGGATCAATATCGGATCGGCGCCGGCGACACCTTGCACATCACGGTCTACCAGAGCCCGGACCTGAGCCTGGATGCGCGCGTCAACGAGGCGGGCGACATCAGCTATCCGCTGCTCGGGCGCGTCAACCTGGGCGGCCTGACCATCAATGGCGCCGAGGCGCGACTGGCTCAGGCGTTGAAGAAGGGCGAGATCGTCAAGGATCCGCAGGTCATCATCGTGGTGACCAACGTGCGCGCGAATCAGGTCAACGTGCTGGGCCAGGTCGGCAAGCCCGGGCGTTTGCCGCTCGACCTGGCCGGCATGCGTCTGACCGAGGTCATTTCGCTTGCGGGCGGCATCATCGCCGGCGCCGGCTCCGACACGGTCGTGCTGATCGGCCGCCGCAACGGGCAGTCCTTTCGCTACGAAGCCGACCTGCCGAAGATCTTCGCGCCGGGCGGCAGCAACGACGACATCGTCGTGATGCCCGGCGACACGATCTGGGTCGATCGCGCCCCGCAGATCTACCTGTACGGCGAGATCCAGCATCCGGGTGCCATGCGCCTGGAGCGCGGCATGACGGTGATGCAGGCCGTCGCGGCCGGTGGCGGCGCGACGCCGCGCGGCACCCTGAAGGGGCTGAAGATCAATCGCCGCGGCCCGGACGGCCGCATCCAGACCATCGAACCGTCGATGGAAGACACACTCAAGGATGGCGACGTGATGTACATCCGCGAGAGCCTGTTCTGACGATCGAGGCCATTTCATGAATCTTTCCCATCTCTTGGCAGTGATCCGGGCGCGTTGGGTGCCCGCGCTGACCGTCTTCCTGCTGATCGTCACGGCGTCGATCCTCTATGTCATCTTTGCCACGCGGGTCTACACCGCGACGGCCTCCATCCTGATCGACTCCAGGCCGGATCCCGTGAGCGCGCTGCTGACCGGCGGCCAGACTTCGCCCGCGGTGATCAACACGCAAACGGAGATCATCCGCAGCGATCGTGTCGCACTGCGCGTCGTGCAGAACCTGAAGTTGGCCGACACGGCCGACCTGAAGGCGGCGTGGGAAAAAACCGGCAAGAGCGGCGGCACGCTGCAGGATTGGCTGGTCAACTTCGTGGAGACCGGACTTGACGTGAAGACGGCGACGCCCGGCAGCACGGTGATCAACATCAGCTACAAGTCGGCCGACCCGCGCTTCGCGGCCACCGTGGCCAACGCGTACGTGCAGGCCTACCTGGAAACGTCGATCGAACTGCGCGTCGATCCGGCCAAGCAGTACTCCGGCTTCTTCAGCGACCAGCAGAAGGCCGCGCGCGACGCGCTCGAGGCGGCGCAGAACAAGCTGTCGGCCTTCCAGAAGGAAAAGCAGATCATCGGCAGCGACGATCATCTCGACCTCGAATTGAGCCGCCTGAACGCCCTGACGCAGAACCTGGTGACGATCCAGCAGGCCCGTGTCGACGCCTCCACGCGCCAGGGCCAGATCGGCAACGCCAGCCAGATGGCCGAGGTGCTGGGCAGCGGCACCGTCAGTGGACTGAAGGCCGAGTTGTCGACGGCCGAGCTCAAGCTGCAGGAACTGTCTTCTCACTACGGCGACAAGAACCCGCAGGTCGTCGATGCCCGCGAAGCGGTGGCATCGCTGAGGAGCAAGATCGCCCGTGCCACGAACGACGTCACCGGCGCCGTCGGCATCGACGCGCGCGTCAGCCGTCAACGCGAAGCCGAGATCTCGGCCGCCCTGGATGCGCAGCGCACCAAGGTGCTCGCGATGAAGGAAACGCGCGACCAGGCTGCGGTGCTGGCGCGCGACGTCGACAACGCGCAGCGGGCCTACGACCAGGTGTTCAATCGCGTCAACCAGACCAACCTGGAAAGCCAGAACCGCCAGAGCAACGCGACCGTGATCAGCCAGGCGAGCATGCCCGTCGATCCGTCCTCGCCGAAGGTGGTGGCCAGCTTGGTCATAGGCATCTTCGCGGCGGTCATCGGCGGCCTGGGCATGGCGCTGCTGATCGAGCAATTCGACAAGCGCATCCGCACCACCTCGGACGCGATCGATTTCCTGGGGCTGCCGGTGATCGGCATCATGCCCAGCCCGACGATGAACCGGCGCCTGAAGGGGCAGATGGCCTTGATCCAGGAACGCGTGATCTCCGGGCGGCGGCTGACAGGACCTGAAAAAGGGCAAGCATGAACGGAAAACTAGAGGGGCCGGATCTCTACATCGGCGAGGGCCAGGCGCAAGAGGGCGCTGCGAAGTCGAAGTCGATCGGGGAACTGATCCAGGACGCGCGCAACCTGTCCGCCGACGATCTCGACCGCATCGGCCGCTACCAGCGCGAGAACGACCTGCGCTTCGGCGAGGCGGCGATCGCGCTGGGCCTGGCCGACACCGAGGACGTGTTGCAGGCGCTGGCGCAGCAGTTCAAGTACGCCTACGCCGACGAGGAAGCCCGCAAGAGCGCGCCCGAACTGGTCATGCTGAACCAGCCCTTCGGCCACCAGGCCGAGGCCTTCCGCGCGATCCGCAGCCAGATCCTGATGCGCACGCAGGGCGAGGCCAAGGGGCAGCGCCGGCCGCTGGCGGTCGTCAGTCCCAACAGCGGCGACGGCAAGACCTACTTCTGCGCCAACCTCGCGGTGGCATTGGCGCAGCTGGGCGGCAAGGTGGTGGTCATCGACGCCGACATGCGCGGCGCGCGCATCGACCAGGTGTTCGGCGTGCCGGGCGGCACCGGGCTGTCTGGCGTGCTCTCGGGCCGCGGCGGCAAGGGCATCGTCAAGTCGGTGCCGGGCATCCCCAACCTGTACGTGATCCCGGTCGGCGTGCAGCCGCCCAATCCGCTCGAGCTCGTCGAGGGGCCGTCGTTCGGCATGTTGCTGCGCGAGGTCTCGATCAAGTTCGACCACGTGATCGTCGACACCCCCGCGGCCGTCTTCGGCAGCGACGGCGCCGTGATCGCGTCGCGTTGCGGATCGGCGCTGATCGTGTCGCGCAAGGACGCCAACAAGGTACAGGCGTTGCAGGACATGGTCGCGACCCTGCAGTCGGGTCAGGTGCGTCTCGCCGGCGTCATCATGAACGAACTGTGAGCCCGCGATGAGCGCCCTGCGCCGATTGTCGGCACCTCGAACCGTCCCATGGTGGATCTGCGTCGTGGGACTGCTCGTCCTCTACGTGCCCACGATCGTCGATCTGGTGCGCAACATCTGGACGACCGAGGAGCAGAGCCAGGGCCCGATCGTCCTTGCGATCTGTGCATGGTTGTCCTGGCGCGCCTGGCCGCGGGTGGACGACGCGGAAGCCGGACCGACCGCGCCCGTGACCGGCTGGCTTCTGGTGCTCGTCGCCATGTTGCTGTACGTCTTCGGCCGATCGCAGCGAATCCTGAGTGCGCAGACGCTGTCGGTGGTGTTCCTGTTGCCGGGGCTGATCCTGCTCCTGCGCGGCCCGCGTCAATTGAAGGCTGCGGCGTTTCCGCTGTTCTTCATGATTTTCCTGGTTCCGCTGCCGGCCACCATGGTCGACGCCATCACGCAACCGCTGAAGCTCGCGGTATCGAGCGTCGCGACCTCCGTGCTCTTCGCGCTGGACTATCCGATCGCCCGGACGGGCGTGATTCTGCAGATCGGCCAATATCAGCTGCTCGTGGCCGACGCGTGTGCGGGCCTCCACACCCTGTTCTCCCTCGAGGCCATGGGCCTGCTGTACCTGAACGTGGTGCGCCACACGTCGTTGTTGCGCAATATCGCGCTGGCGATCCTGATCGTGCCCATCTCGTTTGCGGCGAATGTCATTCGCGTCATCGTGCTGGCGCTCATCACCTATCACTTCGGAGACGAGGCCGGCCAGGGATTCCTGCATGGATTCGCCGGCCTGGTGCTTTTCATGACCGCGTTGATGTTCATCATCGCGACCGACAGCGGGTTGCGCTGGATCGCCCTGCGTGCGTCACCGAAGTTGCAACATGCATGAAACGAAACTGACTCGGCGTGCCGCGATCGCGGCCATCTTGATGGTGGGTACGGCCGCCGCCGGCGAGGCCCTCGTCCCGAGGAAGCGGATGGCGCTTGGGCGGGGTCATTTCAAGCTCGATGAACTGGTACCGAAAAGTTTCGGCAGCTGGCGCGTGGATGAGGCTGTCGCCACCGGGATCATCAATCCTCAGACCGAGGCAATGCTTAACCGCATTTACAGTCAGTTGCTCGACCGGGTATATGTGGACGACGCTGGACGCCGCATAATGCTTTCTATCGCATATGGCGATGATCAGGCAGACGACAGCGTTCAGTTGCATTATCCCGAAATTTGTTATCCCGCTCAGGGATTCCAGGTCAAGGCTAATCGCAGGGAGCAAATACAGGTCACGAACGGAACAATCAATGTTCGTCGACTTGAAACTCGCTTCGGAGATTCCCGTTTCGAGCCGGTGACATATTGGACGATCGTAGGAGATCAACAGGTCATCGGGGGATGGGAACGCAAGAAGGCGGAAATCCGCCATGGCTTGCGAGGAGAAATCGTCGACGGGCTTCTGTTCCGCGTGTCGTCGATCAAGCGTGACGCCGCTGCGGCTTTCCAGGATCAAGACCATTTTGTGAACGACATCGTCGGCGCGATGACGCCAGCGGCGCGACGCCAGCTCGCAGGACTTTCCTGAGATGGCTGTCGAGCTCAAAGGACGGTGATGGTCGCGAAAACCGCACGGTTCACCCTTGGGCTCACCTTGGTACTTGCATTCGCCTGCCACGCGCTGGCAGCTACTCGACTGTCTGCAACAAATCATGTTGCTCAGTTACAGCCAAATACAAATTTGGTTTGTCTCGAGCAATTGAAGGCGACGTCGTCGTTGATTTTTCCGGGTTTTGGAAATAGTGGTGAACTCCCCACCTTATTCTCGCTAAACCGCAATTCTGGTCTGCCGAAGAACAGGGCTGAACCGCGGGTTCCAGCAGTCTCAATAGCTGGAGAACGGCCGCGGCCGTCCTTCCTCTATCGAGACTCCGAAATGCAACGTTCTATTCCTGACGGGCGATATCTGTCCAGCCTCGTCGTCGCCTTGAGCGCCACCGTGGCCGCCTGTGGGGGAGGGTCCACGGACACTTCATCCGTCGTCTCCAATAGCGAACCCTCGGCGACCCAGTCCGCCAGCACGTTGACCAACGCCACCACCTCAGCGGCGGCTGGTGGCGGCGAAGCTGTTCAGGACGCAGCCGTGGCGGGCGCGACGAGCAAGGCCATCGAAGTTCCGAGCGTGGATCCCGACACGGGCTCCACGGTTGTCGCAACCGCCGAACCCACGGCCCCCTCCATTGGTGCCGTGACGACCGCGACCATCCAGTCTGTCGTGCTGCCCCCTTCGAGCGGACCAGTAACGAGCCCACCGGCGTTCCCGGGGCAAGGGACACGGTCAGGCGTCGGCCTGAACCTGAGTGCCGTGAGCTATTACTCTGGCGAAATCCCGACCATCGACGTGATGAAGCGGGCGGGCGCCTGGATGACGCAGTGCAACGGCACGACCGGATGCGCGAACTTCGCGCACGGCGCCGGCACCTGGGATACGCAGGAAGAGTCTGCGCTCGATCTCGATGCAAACGGGTATCCCCGGACTCTTCCGGCCGGGAACGACACCGCCGTCAAGTACCGCAAAGTCACGACGATGTTGTCTGCCAACGGAATGCTCCCCGAAGGTCGCTACATCGTGCGGTATGACGGCGCAGGTACGTTGACTTATGGCGGCTTCGCCTCGAAGCAGGCGTCGCTCTCCTCCTCCGGCCGTGACGTGGTTGACCTGAAGGGCGGTTCGACTTCCAGTTTTTGGCTGACGATTGCCGCAACGACGCCCGGCGACCATCTACGCAATATTCGCGTCTACCCGCCGGGCGGTGCCTGCGCATCGGACTTGCACACGTTTGTTGCGGAAGCGGCGAGCTGCGCAAGCGCGAAGGGTGCATTCGTGCCGTTCGAGTCGTTTCCCGCGACCAATATCTGGAACCCGCAATTCCTCGCCGACGTCAAGGGGTTCCGCACCCTGCGCTTCATGGATTGGGGCGCGACGAACAACACCCTGCTGGAAAACTGGGGCGCGCGCCCACAGATGACGGATCGCGCGTGGACGGGGATCAACGGCGTTCCAATCGAAGCCATGCTGGATCTGGCCAACACAGTCTCGGCTGATCCATGGATCAACCTCCCTGCGCACGTCAACGACGACTATGTCTTGCAATTCGCCCGTCTGGCCATCCAGAAACTTGCGCCGACGTTGAAGGTCAATCTCGAGTACGCCAACGAGCCGTGGAATTACGCGTTTCCTGCGACCAAGTGGATGCTGGCCCAGGCGCAGGCTGCCTGGCCGGATGAGGTCGCCAAGGGCACCAACATCTACACGCTGGAGGGAAACTGGTACGCGCGACGTTTGGTGCAGGCCTGCGGCATCGCCAAGAACTCGTCGTCAGACGCTGGCTCGCGCTTCCGCTGCATCTCCAACACGCAGGCCGCGCAGCCCTCGCAGACCGAGCAGGTGCTCGCGTGCACCGTCGCCGCGAAGACGCTTGGACAGGCTTGCGCGAAATCCATCGACGTCGTCAGCATCGCACCGTACTTCGGCTACTACCTGGGTTCCACGACACAAAGCGCCACGCTGCTGTCGTGGGCCGCTGCGCCGGACGGCGGTCTGGACAAGGTGTTCCAGGAACTGACCGGCCATGACGCTGCCGGCCGATCGATCGTTGCTCCGCTGGCGGCAACCGCTTCGAACGCGCCGCACGGTGCAATCGCTCAAGCAACTTCGTGGATGGAGGGCACCCGGGCCGTCGCCGCGAAGTACGGCCTTCCGATGTGGGCTTACGAAGGCGGTCAGCATCTCGTCCCCCCGATCGCCTCCGACCCGAATTCCACCATCACCAACCTCATGATCGCCGCCAACCGCGACCCACGCATGCAGGGTGCGTATGAGCAGATGATCGCGAGCTGGCAATCGGCCGGCGGACAAGTGTTCACATACTTCAACCACGCTGCGCTGCCTAGCAAGTGGGGTAGTTGGGGCATGAAGGAAAACATGTCCGACAACAACAATGCGAAATGGAAAGCCGCCCTCGAGAAGCGCAATTCTGCATGCTGGTGGAGCGGCTGCTGATCGAGGACTCGATCCGGGCGAGTCGGAAGTGCGGGGTCAACGTCCGTTCCCCGCGTTGCAAGCCTGTCAGATAGACTTCAATCCGCGCGGCACGCCATGTGCCCTGCGGATTTGCTTTTGAAGGCGCATTCGTCGTGCCGCGATGGCTTCAGACCTTGCGATGACCCTTCCGAGCATGTGAGCAGCACCGTGCCAGGGCATGCTCAAGACATGCGCCCATCCTCGCCGGCCGCTCCAACTGATACGTTCGAACAAGATGCTTTTCGAGAACCTCCGATTGCGCGACGCTCCGGCGTCGACCCTGGCGACTTGCGAAGCTTGCCAGCGCCGGGGACTGGCGTCATGACTGCGGAAAGTCAAACTATCCGCGCCCCAGCCCTGAAAGGGCGGGTACTGAGGGCAGGAAAGTGGACGCTGGGGTCGACCGTCGTTGCCATGGTGCTGCGCCTGGCAACGAACGTTGTCCTTGCTCGACTGCTGTTCCCGGACGCCTTCGGTCTGATGTCCGTCGTGAACATGCTCATTACCGCCATGGGCCTGTTCAGCGACATTGGAATCGCCCGCAGCGTCATTCAAAGCCGCAGCGGCGCGAGTCCCGAACTCCTCGATACGGCATGGACCGTTCAGGTGATTCGAGGATTCGGGCTGGGATTCGGCTGTATCGCACTGGCCATGCTGGATCTGCTCGCCATCCACGTTGGCTTGTTCAAGCCAGGCACGGTCTACGCCGACCCGAGGCTGGCATGGCTCATGATCGTCTTCTCGATTACGCCGATGATCCAGGGATTCGATTCGATCAAGGTGATCCAGGCCAAGCGCGAGATGCACCTGCACGTGATCGCGAAGATCGAGCTTGCCGGGCAGCTCGCCTCAGCCATTGCAATGGTGGTCGTCGGGTATAAGTTCCATACCGTGTGGACGCTGGTCATCGGCGCTATCGTCGCAGCGTGCCTTCGAACTTGGCTCGGGCACGCGATCTTGCCGGGACATTCCTCCCGGCTGCGCCTGGTCAAGGAGTCTGTCACCGAACTGCTCAAGACGGGTCGGTGGGTCTTTCTGTCGTCCATCCTGTTCTTCCTGGCCTTGAACAGCGACAAGTTCGTCCTCGCCGGACTGATCGACAAGCGGCTGTACGGGATCTACTCGATCGCCCTGCTGATGGCCAACGTGCTGCAGGGGCTGGCCACCAAGATGTGCATGAGCATCGTCTACCCGGCTCTCGCGGAGGTCCACCGCGAACGGCCACGCGACCTGGCCAAGACCCTGTCCAAATTCCAGTGGGCCTACGACGGCATCATCACGCTGCTCGCAGGCGTGCTGATCACGGGCGCGCCAGCGGTCATTGCCGTGCTGTACGACCATCGCTACCAGGAGGCCGGGTGGATGCTCAGCATCCTGGCCGTGGGCGTGGTGGGCCTGCGCTATCAGATCGTCGAGGAATGCTACCAAGCGGTCGGCGCGCCCCAATTGCAGACGCTCGCCAACCTGCTGCGCCTGTGCACGCTGGTGTTCGGGGTGATCGTCGGCCTCCATTTCTGGGGCATCACCGGTGCCATCACCGCCGTCGCGCTGTGCCAGTTCTCGGTCTGGCCGCTCGCCATATGGTTCAGGCTGAATCGCGGAGTGTTCAACTGGCGCAGTGAGGCAGTCCTGGTGCCCGCCCTCGCGGTGGGCCTGATCCTGGGCTGGACCTTGAGCCTGGTCGTCGCGTGGGCTTTGCCCCAGCGCTTTGTCGCCTGAGTCCGCGCTCTGCCGAGTTCAGGACTTGAAGAGCGCGTAGTACCCCAGCTTCCGGGCCAGCGTCTTCCAGCGCTGCCCCGAAAGGTACTGATTCTTCGTCAACTCCTCGAACTTCGGCGGCGACACGTGGTGGTCGACGACTCCGGTCGGTGGCATGAACCCGGCCTTGATGAAATCCGGGATCCACCACTTCGCCGGGCCGCCGCCGTGGAAGCACTTCATGTCGGCGAAATTCTCCTGGCGCAAAAGAGTCACACCGCTGACGCCTAGCTTGAGCGCAGCGCGCTTCCATTGCGTATTGGTCCAGCAATGCCAGTGCGTCGGGTCCATGTAGCCGCCGCCCACGCGAAGCGCGACCGCCGACCAGATGATGGCCTCTATGTGCATCTTGCGCGGCAACTCCTCGCCGGCTCGCAGCGTGTGCACCAGGTCGTTCAGCCAGCGCATGTCCAGATTGCGACGCAACTGCCCGACCCCGATGTCCACGTGATGCGCCAGCGGGACGCCGCCGTTGTAGGCGTTCATCACGCTCTCGTGAGGGAGCAGGCAGTGGGGCGGCTGCCGCATCAACAGCACGCCCGTCTTCGGCGTGGGCTCGAAGCGAAAGCGATTGGGAAAGTAGAGGTCGGGATCCAGCAAGAGGATCTCCTCGTCATCTTGCGCCATCAGCAGTGGGTCGGTGATCTTGCGCCAGCACGGGTGGCCGGCGCGCAGCCGGTGGAGTTCCGGCAGGCCGACGTATTGTTGCTCCGCAAGCTGATCGATCTCGCCCTTCGAATGTACCGACCAGGCGTGGCGAGGGTGGATGCCGACGGTCGCCAGATTGGCCAGGATCTGCGCCTTGTCCTCTTCGCCGTCAGTGATGATCCTGACGTCGAGATCGTCGATCGAGTTCAGACAGAGCGATTCGATCGACAATCGAGCATAGGGCAGCGAGCCGGCCCCCATGACGCAATAGGCTTTGCGCCTGGCCGGCGATGCATGTTGTTCCATTTGATCTTCCAGTGTTCAGGTGTCTGAGCGCGCCAACGCGCCAGCAACTGCGGCCCTGTCGCGGAGGACTTCGCGGTAGAGCGAGAGCACATGGTCGACCTTGCGCTCCCAGTCGAAGCCTTCCTCAATGCGAAGGCGCGCGGCCTCGCCCATCGCAGCGCGTCTCTCAGGGTCTGCGCTCAATGCGACCATTGCATCCGCGAAACCTTGAATGACATGTTCACGCGATTGCGGTTTTACCAGCACGCCGCAACGGGCGTCGAGGTAGTCAAGTGGGCCGCCCCACGCGGTGGCGATGACAGGGACCTTGCACGCCATCGCCTCCAGCACCACTGCGCCACCGCACTCCCACAGGCTTGGAAGGACGAGCACATCGCTTTCACGCAGGCGCGCAGCGCAGTCCTGCTGGCTGAGCCACCCCGCGAAGTGGATCTTGCCAGCGCCCTCGCCGACAAGGTCGAACGAGCCCGCCAGCGCATGCAGCGACTCGCGTTCCGGCCCGTCGCCGATGATCGTCAGGGTGATCTGCGTCGCTTGGCAAGCGCGCTTGAACGCATGTACCAGGAGGTCGACGGCCTTCCAGTCCACCAATCGTCCCATGTAGATGAATCGGGTCGGCCCTGCCCTTGAGGGCGTCATCGAACCGGCGGAAGGCCCAGCCGTCCAGAGTGAAAGGTCGACACCGTTCTCGGGGAGCATGACGACCCGCCCCTGAAGGCCGTCGGGAAGCGCAGTACCCGTGCGTTCGTTGGCGACGAGGATCATGGCCGCTTCGCGCTTGCCTGGGAACAATGCGTTCATTGGACCGCTCGCGGCACGACCGATGCGCTCTACCATCGTGACCATCGCGCCGTCCGAAGCACGAAAGCCGGGTGGGTACTTCATGTTGCCGTTCAACGGCCCGATGAATACCGGCGCGCCGATGCCCCGCATCAGTGAGGGCTCGCGCGGCGAAACGGGCATCGGTTGATGCACGACCTGGACGCCGACGCTCTTGACGAGGCCGCGAGCGATGGCCCTTTGCGATCGTTGCGTGATGAGCCGCGACACGAATCCTGTCGTGAAAGAGGCAACGCGATGCGGCAGGAGACGGCCCAGGCGCCAGAGTAGCCGTTGCGCCGTCGTATCCTCGACGAAGAGCAGCCGTTCGACGTCGTTGGGAAAGGCGCCCACGAGTTCGTCGCGGACGCGCGCGTGTGTCAGCAGGCGGACGTCCAGGTCGCGTGCTCGCATGACGCGAAAATAATGGAAGGCCAACGCGGCCTCGCCGCCGAAACGGGTCGAGGCGTGCTCGGAGACGATCAGGATACTGCGCGGCTCGGCGTCGTGCGGCGTGGCGGCGTCCTGGCCGACGGCGCGGATGATCGGACTTCGATCCGATCGCTCGCCGGCCGTCCAGCGCTTTCCCAGTCCGATGAAGTAGCTCTCGTAGTACTTTGTCGACACGTGCGCCAGGACAAACGTGACCAGGAAAAGAAGGGGGCGCTTCGCGTACTTCACGAGGGGCGTGCTCCCGGTTCCAAGCCATGAGGACGCGAGGCAACCGTGGATGATGTACAGGGCGTAGGAGACCTTGGCAAGGTAGGCGAGCGGCCGTGAGGACAGCATGCGCGCCGTGATGGACTCCTGGCGGGCGAACAAAGTGCTGCCTACCAGCATTGAAGCGATATAGGGGCGCAGGTAGCCGAGGGCGCCACCGGCCGGGTGCGCGGACAGTACAAGCAAAGGCAGCCCGACGTACGGGACGAGCCAGACAAGTCGAACCGGCTCGACCGACCTGAGCCGGTCAAGGAACAACGCCAGCATGCATCCGGCGAGAATCTCGTCGATGCGGTACTGTGTATCGATCACCATGTCCTTGTGATGCCACCATCGGAACAGCGTGACTGCGATGGCGAGCAGCGGCAGGATGCGCAGCGAGCGCTGTCCCAATGTCAGCGTCAGCAAGGCGATCATCGCGTAGAACTGCACCTCGACGCACAAGCTCCAGAAGTGACCCGTGGATGTCGTCAGCCACATCTTGCCCGTGTTTGCGTAAAAGAACAGATGGGGCAAATAGTCATCGACGGGGGCGTTCGTGACGGCCAGCGTGATCAACGCCGCCAGCCACGCCAGCGGCACGATCCGCAGCAAGCGGCGTATCAGGAAATTCCGGACGTTTGGATCGCGAAGCAGCACACTCGTGATCAGACAACCGGACAAGGTGAAGAAAATCGCCATTCCCGTGCCGGCGACCGCACCGTTCAGGTTCCAGGATTTCGGCCCGAGAGGCAGCAGGTGTCCGGCCAATACCAGCAGGATGCTGATGCCGCGCCAACCGTCGAGTACGTTTACCCGGTTTGAACTCATGCGATGGAAATGGTCTGGGTTATGAGCGCCAACTCGCGAGACGCGAGCAAATCCCGAGCCAGCGATTGATGACCATCGCGTGCCTCTGCGAACCGACGAGGTCGGACGCGCTCGTGCCGTTGTCAGGCGGATAGCCGATACTGAAAGCACCATTGCGCCGCCTGCCGGGATCGTAGCCTATGTCTCACGCATTGCAGGCGTCGGATCAGGTGAAACGTCCGCGCCAAGGCACAATGGCGGCTGGCAGCAAGGACGTTCGCGAAACGCATGGTTCGCAATTTGCTACGCCGCTTCGGGATGGAGTGCCGATGCTCTTCCTTGTGCTCGGCCTTTCCAGTCCAATCGTCGCGCCCGGCGGCATCGCAGGCGCCTCAGAGGTGTAATTTGGTCTATGCGATAAAGCTTTTCCTGACAATCTGCGTGTTGATCGCAGTCGCGGTACCCGTCCTTCGCAGACCTTTCAGCGGCCTGATGTCGAAGACCGAATACTGGCGAGTCTGGTTCGTGATCCTGGGCGCGGCTGCCGTTTCGTTCCTGTCGACGACTCCCTTCGTCTTCATTGCGGGGGTCGCGTTTGGGGCCGTCGTGACTTCAAATCTGCTCGGTACGGATGTGAAGGGAAGGCTGGCTTCGTTCTGGTTGTTGCTCCTGCTTTTTCCGCCCATCACGTTTTCTCTCGACGGAATCGCGGGCATCAATCGTATCGTCGAGCTCAATCACTCTCGGGTTCTCGTCCTGATACTTCTTTTGCCTGCTGCCCTCTCATTGTTGGGCAACCGGGATATCAAGATACCGTCGTCGATGAGATGGATGGACGTTCTCGTGCTGTCGTATCCGGTGTTCAAGCTTGCCGCCGCGATCCCGTCTTCGCCCTTGACCGTCACGCTTCGGATGTCCGTCGAGACGTTCCTGGACCTGGTCCTTCCCTACTACGTCACGACCCGGGGACTCAGATCCGCCAGCGATCTCAAATTCGTTGTGGCGCCAATGGCGGTGGGTCTCGTGTATCTCGCGCTTGTGGGCCTGTTGGAATCGGTACTTCGCAAGAACGTCTATTCCGAACTCCAATTCATCTATGGCGTTCGATGGCAGCTCACGCACGTTTTGATGCGCGGCCCTTTCCTGCGGATCCAGGCAACCACCCCACAGCCCATCGTCATGGCCTTCCTGATGCTGTGCGGCTTTGGAATGTGGTCGTGGTTGCGCGCGACAGGCACCGTTCTGGCCAGTCACGGCAGGCTGATTGCCCTGATCCTTTTCGCCGCCTTCTTCGCGACCTGGTCCCGCGGGCCGCTACTGGGATTCATGGGATTCCTGCTGTGCCTTGCCGCGCTACGGCGGATGGTGCCCATGAAGTTCCTGGCGCTTGTTTGCTTCCTCGTCATGGTCGGCGGCCTGGCGACCGCCGCGGGCGCCGACAGCTACCTTTACACAGGCCTCAAGACCTTGTTCGGGTCGGCCGAGGCCGATGTGTCGTCGATCGACTATCGACGAAAGCTGCTGGAGACATCCCTGGCCCTGATCGAGCAGAGCCCGATCTGGGGCGTCCCGAATTATGCGAGCTACATGCAGGATCTTCGCCAGGGTGAGGGGATCGTTGATCTGGTCAATACCTATCTTGCCGTGACGCTGAGTGCAGGGCTTGTCGGTCTGGCTCTCTTCCTGTCGCCGCACCTGTTGGTGCTCTACCGTCTCCTGAAGACCATTGGCCCGGCGTCCGAGCGTCCGCGCCTCCTTGGCGGCTCGTTCCCGATCGCGTTCGCGTCGTTGACGATCGCCGCGTTGTTTGTAATCTTCACGACGTCCGACTTCTCGTTTGTCTCATCGATGCTTCTGTTCATCGTTGCCGTACCCACCGCGTGGCTCGCGATGTCGCGAGAGGAACAAAAGCTGTCGGATGCGCACGAGGCGGTCGCCAACGCGCCGAAGGGTCGCCGCGCGACCATTCCGGCATACGTCGATCACGGTGCATGGTGACGATGCAGTCGGAGATCTCGGCCACTTGTCCCGACTGGTCGCGCGAAGCTCGTCGTGCGGGAAGTTGGACGCCGTCGCGGGCGTTGCTGCAGAGCATCCGTGCCTACCAGGCATGCGTGGACGGCAGATCCCTCGTCGCCTGGGCAAGGCGGCAGTCCAGCGTGGCCAGGCATCGCTACTGGAGCGTGATCACCGGTGCCGACATACCATTGAACTGCCGAATCGGCGGTGGTCTTCTGCTCCCGCACCCGAACGGCGTCGTCATCCATCCGTCGGCGACGATAGGCCCGAATTGCCTCATCTTCCAGCAAGTCACCCTCGGTGCGGGTGGCAAACCGGGGTTCCCTTCGATCGGCGGGCATGTCGATATTGGCGCCGGCGCCAAGATCCTGGGCGGCGTCACGATCGGCGACCACGCGCGCATCGGCGCGAATGCCGTGGTCATGATCGACGTGCCGGCCGGCGCCACGGCCGTGGGCATTCCGGCACGCATCTTGTCGGAGCGGGAGCGAGCTCTTGAGTGAAGCCGCCGCTGTGAGCGCGAAGCCGGTGGCCCTCGGCGACATGGGCGTGGTCGTCATCGGCCGCAACGAGGGAGAACGCCTGCTGCGTTGCCTCGAGTCGGTGCTCGGAACCGTCTCGCGGGTGGTCTACGTCGACTCCGGATCCACCGACGGTTCCGCAACCAAGGCCCGCGACCTGGGCGCCGACGTCGTGGAACTGGACATGCGCCATCCGTTCACCGCGGCGCTCGCCCGCAATGCCGGCTGGCATCGCCTCGTGGAGATCGCGCCTCGGACGACCTCCGTGCATTTCCTCGACGGCGACTGCGAAGTCGTGCCCGGCTGGCTGCCTGCCGCCCTCGAGGCCCTGGCCGCCCACCCGGAGCGCGCCGTCGTCTGCGGGCGCCGCCGCGAGCGTTTTCCCGAGGCGTCGGCCTTCAATCGCCAGTGCGAGATCGAATGGAACGCCGGCGCCGGCGAGATCCGCTCGTGCGGCGGCGATGCGCTGATGCGCCTCGACGCCCTGGTGGCCGTCGGCGGCTACCGGGACGGCCTGATCGCCGGCGAGGAGCCCGAACTGTGCGTTCGCCTGCGCGCCGCCGGCTGGAAGATCTGGCGGCTGGATCGCGACATGGTCTGGCACGACGCCGCCATGACGCGCTGGTCGCAATGGTGGAAGCGCAGCAAGCGCGCGGGCCACGCCTTCGCGGAAGGTGCGTTCCTGCATGGCGGCCCGCCCGAGCGCCACTACGTCGCCGAGGAGCGCCGGGCGCTGATCTGGGGCGCGGCGTTGCCGCTCGCCATCCTGCTGCTCGGCCTCGCGCACCCGCTCGGGTTCCTGCTGCTGGCCCTGTATCCGCTGCAAATGTTGCGCCTCGCGCTGCGGCCGCAGCCCGCGGCACGCGAGGCAGACGCCGTCTGGAGCCGCGCCTTCTTCCTCGTCTCCGGGCGGTTTCCGGAGGCGGCAGGAGTCTTGCTTTTCCGCTGGCACAAACTGCGCGGCCGCGCCAGTGCGCTGATCGAATACAAGTGAACGATCGTCGCGATGCGATGATCGAGCGTGGACGCCGCGGCGACGCGCGCACGTTCCATTCTCGAATGCAACCATGACACCATCCACCGCCTACGCGCTCATTTCCCCGTGTCGAAATGAAGCCGACTACATGCACGAGACGCTGGACACCGTCGTCGCCCAGTCGGTGACGCCGGCGCTCTGGGTGATTGTCGATGACGGTTCCTCGGACGCGACGCCGGCAATTCTTGCCGAATACGCTTCCAGGCATTCCTGGATTCGCATCGTCACGCGCAAGGATCGCGGGCACCGGGCGGTCGGTCCGGGCGTCATCGACGCGTTCTACGCGGGCTATGAAACGATCCGCCCCGACGACTTTGCGTTCATCTGCAAGCTCGATCTCGATTTGCGTCTGCCGCCGCGGTATTTCGAGATCCTCATCCAGCGCATGCTTGCCGAGCCGCGCATGGCGACCTGCAGTGGCAAGGCCTACATCGAGGAGGGCGGCAAGCTCGTGGCGGAACGCCACGGCGACGAGACCTCGCTGGGCATGACCAAGTTCTACCGCGTCGAGGCGTTCAGGCAGATAGGCGGCTTCGTCCGCGAGGTGATGTGGGACGGCATCGACTGCCACGAGTGCCGCCGCCAGGGCTGGATCGCGAGGAGCTGGGACGAGCCCGCCCTGCGCTTCGTCCACCTGCGGCCGATGGGGTCGAGCCAGCAAAGCGTCTACACCGGGCGCATGCGCCATGGCTTTGGCCAGTACTTCATGGGCACCGGCATCGTCTACATGGCGGCCAGCGCGTTGCTGCGCATGACCCAGCGTCCGTATGTCGTGGGCAGCCTTGCGATGTTCTGGGGCTACCTCAGGAGCGCCCTGAAGCGTGCGCCGCGCTACGGCGACGAAGGCTTCCGCAAGTTCCTGCGGGCATGGCAATGGCGGTCGCTGTTCGTGGGCAAGGCCCGGGCGACGGCCGAGATCGACCGGCGCAATGCCCAACAACCGCCGGCGCCCGCTCGAACGGCCGCCGGCCCCGGGAGCGTGGCTTGAAGGTCGCCTATCTGGTCAACCAGTACCCCAAGGTCAGCCACACGTTCATCCGGCGCGAGATCCTGGCGCTGGAGCGCCAGGGCGTGAGCGTGGTGCGCTTCGCGTTGCGCGGCTGGGACGCGGACGTCAAGGGCGCCGAGGACCTGGCCGAGCGCGACCGGACGCGCCACATCCTGCGCGAAGGCGCGCCGAAGCTGCTCGCGCGCGCGCTGCGCCGCACGCTGGCGCACCCCGCGCGCGCCTGGCGCGCGCTGCGCGCCGCGTGGTCGATGTCGCGCCAGGCGGAGCGCTCGTGGCCGTACCACTTGATGTATTTCATCGAGGCCTGCACGCTCGCCGACTGGTTGGAGCAAGAGGGCGTCGAGCATGTGCATGCCCACTTCGGCACCAACTCCACCGAAGTGGCGATGCTGGCGCACCTGCTGGGCGGCCCTCGCTACAGCTTCACGGTGCATGGCCCCGAGGAATTCGACAAGCCGCGCTTCCTCCACCTGACCCGCAAGATCCACGGCGCGGCGTTCGTCGTCGCGATCAGCAGCTACGGGCGCAGCCAGCTCTGGCGCTGGCTACCAGGGGAAGAGTGGAGCAAGGTGTGCGTCGTGCATTGCGCGCTCGAAGGCGGTTTTTTCCAGGGCTCGGACAGCGTGACGGCGCAACCGGCGCCGCGGCTCGTCAACGTCGGCCGCCTGTGCGCGCAGAAGGGCCAGCTCTTGCTGGTCGAGGCGGCGGCGCTGCTGAAACAGGACGGCGTGGCTTTCGAACTGGTGCTCGCCGGCGACGGCGAAATGCGCGAGGCGATCGAGGCGGCGATCGCGCGCCACGCCCTGGGCGGCAGCGTTCGCATCCTGGGCTGGGTCGACAGCGCCACGGTGCGTCGCGAGATGCTCGAGGCGCGCGCGTTGGTCCTGCCGAGCTTCGCCGAGGGACTGCCCGTGGTCATCATGGAGGCGATGGCGGTCGGCCGACCCGTCGTCACGACGCGGATCGCCGGCATTCCGGAACTGGTGCGCGAAGGCGTGGACGGCTGGCTCGTGCCGCCGGGCGACATCGTCGAGTTGAAGCGCGCCATGCAGGAGTGCCTGCAGGCCAGCCCCGAGCGCCTGCTGGCGATGGGGCGTGCCGCCAACGAGCGGGTGCGCCAGCGCCATGACGCCGATGTCGAGGCGGCCAAACTGAAGGCCTTGTTCGAGGCGGCGCGTTCCGGCGTGCCGCTCGCGGCGGTCATGGCGGCCGCGTCGACGCCGCAGGCGTGACGCGCCCGACAGCGCCATTCCCCTGGACCGCGGATTGCTCAGGCGCGCTTGTAGGGAGGCGACCGGGCGCGCCCCGGTGCCCATGGCAAAATGCGCCGTTCCGATGGTGGGCACTCCGCCGAATTCACAGCCCTGGCACAACGACATCCGATTGAGCGGCACCATGGATAGATCCACGTCACGCGCGACCCCCGCCCGGCCCGGCCCGGTCGCGTCGCCGCATCGGATGGGCCGGCATGTCTGAGCCGCAGCGCCTCTGGCCGCGCCAGCCCTTGCTCAACGTCTGGGCCGACGACCTCTCGATGGACGAGCTGCTCGAGCGGCTTGCCACCGCCGGCGCAGTGGTGTTCACGGTCAATCCTGATCACCTGTACCACCTGCAGTACAACCCGGACTTCCTGGCGGCCTACCGCTCGGCCGACATCATCACGGTCGACAGCCACTACGTGCGGCTGGCGCTTCGCGCCCAGGGCCGCGCCGTCGTCAACCGGCTGCCGGGCTCCGACATCGTGCCCGCTTTCTGCGCCCGCCAGGCATCCGACCCGCGGACTCGCATCTTCCTGCTCGGAGCGCGGCCGGGCGTGGCCCAGCTGGCGCGCGAGTCGATGAATCGCAAGGCTGGCCGCGAAATGGTGGTCGGCGCACACGGCCCGTCGATGAATTTCGTGAACGATGCGGCGGAGATCGACGCCGTGATCGCGATGATCGAGGCCAGCGGTGCTAACGTCCTGCTCGTCGGGCTGGGCGCACCCAAGCAGGAAGTCTGGATCGCGAGCGTCCGCCACCGGCTGCCCCAGGTGCGGGTGATGATGGGCATCGGCGCCACCATCGACTACGAAGCGGGTGCGGTCAAGCGCGCACCGGTGATCCTGCGGCGACTGGGCCTGGAGTGGACGTACCGGGTCTACACCGAGCCTGGACGCTACCTGATGCGCTACGTTCGAAGTTCCAAGTTCCTGTGGTGGATGCTGATGGACCGCCTTGGCCACTACAAGGATCCTTTCGCCAACGCCGCTGCGTCCCTGTCCCGCTGAGCACGCCGTCGAACGATGGCCTGGAGGAAAATGAAAATGAAAATGAAAATCGTGGCGAGCTGCTCGCCGATGCTTCTGTGCCTCGTCGCGGGCGCGGCGCGAGCCGACCTGGAGCCCTTCTCGTTCGACGCGAGCGAGAGCGTCAAGCACCACAGCAACGTCCTGCACGAAGACGACAGCCACCGGACGTCGGACTGGCTGTCGACCACGGAATTCAAGGCCGCGCTGGATCAGGTGATCGGACGTGAGCGCCTCAGGGGCTCGGCGTCGGTCGACCTGGATCACTACGCCAAGTTGCACAACCTCAACGCCGTGGGCTACTCGGCCAACGGCGAGTTCGACTGGAGCACCATCGGCGACCTCTCGGGGGCGCTGGGCGCCGACTCGCGCCGTCACCAGTATCTCGACAACTTGGTTGTCGACCGGACCTCCACCACGAAAAACCTGCAGACGGACAACCACGCCTTCGCCAGCGTGCAGTTGGGGGGCCTTGCGCGCTGGTCGATCTTCAGCGGCTTCGATGCGTCCGAGCGCAAGTATTCCGACCCCGCCTTCGCCGGCGACGAGGTGCGGCAATGGGCCGTCAGCGGTGGCACCAACTACTCGACGAGCCCCGACCTGTCCTTCGGCCTGCAAGGGCGCTACGTGCGCGGCAAATACCCGAACGCGGCGGACCAGGCGTTCACGGTCAAGACGCTGGGCGTCAACACCAAGTGGACGGTCAGCGGCAACACCTCGTTCGACGGCAATGTCGGCTACACGCAGCAACGTACCGACGGCCAGCCCGACCAGCACTATGTCAACGGCGCGGTGAACTGGCGCTGGACGCCGCCATCGCACTTCACCGTCACGTTGGGCGCGTCGCGCGACTCGAACACGAACACGGGCTTTGGCGCGACCATCACGAATGCGAACAACAGCGTGAACGGGCGCTCGCTGAACACGATCGCGCACCTCGACGTCAGTTATTCCCTGACCGCCAAGGTCACTCTCGACGCCCTCGCGGAGTACATCCATCGCAAGTACTCGGATGCGCAGGTACCCAACGGCTTGAGCTTCGGTGGCGTAACGCTGTTCGACCTGGCCAACGGCGCCAGCAACACGTCGCGCTTCACACTGTCCGCGCAGTACCTGCCGAGCCGCACCACCACGGTGGGCTGTGGCTTCTCGCGCGAGGTGCGTTCCGCCGACAAGTCGATCAGTGGCCTGTTCAAGCCCTACACCGACAACACGGTGATGTGCTCGGCGTCCATCCGTTTCGACTGACCCCAGCCTTCACGAGCACACGCCATGACCATCGTCGCCATCGTGGGCCTGGGCTATGTCGGCCTGCCTCTCGTCGTTGAATTCGGCAGGCTCGGCCGCACCATCGGGTTCGACATCGCCGTCGACAAGGTCGCCAAGTGTCGGGCCGGCACCGATCCGTCGCGCGAGATCCCCGACGCGGACATGCGCGCGGCCGTGCACGCGGAGTACACCGCCGACGCGACCGAGCTCGCGCAGGCGGACGTCATCATCGTGGCGGTGCCGACCCCGGTCGACAACGCCAAGATCCCCGACTTCGGGCCGCTGATCGGCGCGAGCCGCGCGATCGGGCCGCACCTGAAGCCGGGGGCGATCGTCGTCTACGAATCGACCGTCTATCCGGGCGCGACCGAGGAGGTCTGCATCCCCGAGCTGGAACGCGGCTCGCGTCGCAAGTGGAAGACGGATTTCTTCGTCGGCTACAGCCCCGAGCGCATCAATCCGGGCGACCGCGAGCACATGCTGACCAATGTCGTCAAGGTCGTGGCCGGCGACACGCCCGCCACGCTCGAGCGCGTGGCCGCGCTCTACGAGCGCATCGTCAGGCCGGGCGTGCATCGCTGCTCCAGCATCAAGGCGGCCGAGGCCTGCAAGGTCATCGAGAACACGCAGCGCGACCTCAACATCGCGCTGATGAACGAGCTCGCGATCATCTTCGACAAGGTCGGCATCGACACCTCCGAGGTGCTGGAAGCCGCCGGCACGAAGTGGAACTTCCTGAAGTTCAGGCCCGGCCTGGTCGGCGGCCACTGCATCGGCGTCGATCCGTACTACCTGACGCACAAGGCCCAGACGCTGGGCTACCACCCGGAAGTGATCCTTGCCGGCCGCCGCATCAACGACGGCATGGGCAAGTTCATCGCCGAGCAGACGGTCAAGCAGATGATCGCCGCCGGCAGCGCCATCAAGGGGGCCAAGGTCACGGTCCTGGGCCTGACGTTCAAGGAAGACTGCGCCGACCTGCGCAACAGCAAGGTCGTCGACATCATCAACGAGCTGAAATCCTACGGCGTCGAGGTGTTCGTGCACGACCCGCAGGCGGACGGCGTCGAGGCGCAGCACGAATACGGGGTCGAACTGACGGCCTGGAACGACCTGCCGCGCGCCGACGCGATCATCGCCGCCGTGGCACACCGCGAATACCGTTCGCTGGGCATGGACCAGATCACGGGCCGGCTGGCCGCGGGGGGCTGCTTCATCGACGTGAAGGCCGCGTTCTCGCGGGCCGATCTCGAATCGCACGGATTGCGCGTCTGGCGCCTCTGAAACGCCGAGTGAATCGATGAAAATCCTGGTCACCGGCGCCGCCGGCTTCATCGGCATGCACGTCGTGCAACGCCTGGTGGCGCGCGGCGACAGCGTGGTCGGCATCGACAACCTGAACGCCTACTACGACCCGTCGCTGAAGCAGGCCCGCCTGGCGCAGCTGGCCGGATTGGCTGCGTTCCGGTTCGAACCGCTGGACATCGTCGACGGCCCCGCGCTCGACGCGCTGTTCGCGCGCGAGGCCTTCGACCGCGTGGTGCACCTGGCTGCCCAGGCCGGCGTGCGCTACTCGATCGACAACCCGCTCGCCTACGGCGACTCCAATCTCTCCGGCTTCCTCAACGTGCTGGAGGCCTGCCGCCGCCACCCGGTCGAGCACCTGGTCTATGCCAGCAGCTCCAGCGTGTACGGCGGCAACGCGAAGATGCCGTTCTCCGAGGCCGACAGCGTCGACCATCCCGTGAGCCTGTACGCGGCGACCAAGAAGGCCAACGAGCTGATGGCGCACACGTACAGCCACCTGTACGGCATCCCCACCACCGGGTTGCGCTTCTTCACCGTCTACGGTCCGTGGGGCCGGCCGGACATGGCCTACTTCTCGTTCACGCGCGACATCCTCGACGGCAAGCCGATCGACGTGTTCAACGACGGCAGGATGATGCGCGACTTCACCTACATCGACGACATCGTCGATGGCGTGGTCGCCGTCCTCGACAAGCCGGCGACGCCCGATCCGGATTTCGAGCCCTTGGCTCCGAATCCCGGCACGTCGCGCGCGCCCTATCGCGTGTTCAACATCGGCAACCAGGACCCCGTGGCTCTGGGGGACTTCATTGCGACGATCGAGGTCGCCCTCGGCGTGACGGCGGTCAGGGACTACAAGCCGATGCAGCCCGGTGACGTCGTGGCCACGCACGCGGATGTTTCCGCGCTGCGTCGCTGGACCGGGGTGTCGCCACGCACGCCGCTCGCGACGGGGATCGGCCACTTTGTCGCCTGGTACAACAATCACTACCGCGCCCCAAGGCCGACAAACGGTCTTTCCTGAAGGAAAACTGACGCCGCGAAGGGGTTTGAACGTCGTTGTCGCGAAAATCCTTCCCCGTTATCTTCTTGGAGCGAACAGTCGAGCAGGCATTCACATGCCTGCATGTCCACGTCGGAATTCGTGTGCGGGGGATCGATGAACGCAAAGCAGTGGGTTCTGGGGTCGGGCGTGGGCGATGCATTGATCGCCTCGCGACATGCATTCGAGATGGTGCGGGCGGCGCTGGGGAGGCCCGAAATTCTTGGCACCTTGGCGAACGACCAGCTGGCCGGCCGGCTCGTCGCTGGATTGAACAGGCCTGCGACTGCGTTCCTGGACGTCGGCGCGCACATCGGCTCCGTTTCGGCCGCAGTGCTGCGCAACGATGCCAGCGTTGCCATTCACGCCGTCGAAGCCGTGCCGGCGAAGGTGACTGCGCTGCGGCGCAAGTTCCCGGGTTTCGCCGTGCACGAATGTGCGGTGGGGGACCGCATCGGCGAGGTCACCTTCTTCGTCAACACCGTGCAGTCCGGATACAGCTCGCTCGAGGCACCCGCAGCCGCGAAGGGTGGTGGTGGGATCGTCGCCATCCAGGTCGCGATGAAGACGCTCGATGAACTGGTGCCTGCCGTGGCGGTCGACGTGATCAAGGTGGACATCGAGGGCGCGGAACTGGGTGCGTTGCGCGGTGCGGTCCGACTCATCGAGCGCTGCCGCCCAACCATCATGTTCGAAAGTGCCCCGGGGGATCTCAGCGGGCTGGGGTACACCAAGGAAGCGCTCTGGCAGTTCTTCAACGCCGTCGGCTACGAGATCGTCGTCCCGAATCGGGTGGCACACGACGGGGCCGGGCTCTCGGAGGAAGGCTTCGTCGAAAGCCACTTGTATCCCCGGCGCACGACGAACTATTTCGCTGTCGCGTCCGAACGGCGGCGCGAGGTGCGAGACCGCGCACGAAATCTGCTGGGGCTCGGTGCCGCGACGGCGTGACAGGCCGCACGGGGCATGTCGTACAGTCTGGGGCAGTGCCTCGACAATCGCCGGCACGATCCCGGCGATGCGCTGATGGCAGCAGGCTGCCTTGACCGCCATGGGGGCGTCCCTCCGCGATGACCAGCGGTCTCTCTCGAACGAAAGCAAGACATGATCCTCGTCACCGGCGGCGCCGGCTTCATCGGCAGCAACTTCGTCCTCGACTGGCTCGAGAACCATGACGAGCACGTCATCAACCTCGACGCGCTGACCTATGCGGGCAACCTCGCGAACCTCGAGTCGCTGAGCGGCGATCCGCGCCACGTGTTCCAGCACGGCGACATCGGCGATCGCAACCTCGTCGAGGCCATGTTGCGCAACCATCGCCCGCGCGCGATCGTCAACTTCGCGGCGGAGAGCCACGTCGACCGCTCGATCCTGGGCCCGGGCGCGTTCCTCAAGACCAACATCGAAGGCACGTTCAACCTGCTGGAGTCGGCGCGCGCGTACTACGCCACGCTGGAAGGCGACGACAAGGCCTCGTTCCGCTTCCTGCACGTGAGCACCGACGAGGTCTACGGCTCGCTGACGGCCGATGCCGCGCCGTTCACCGAGACGCACGCGTACGAGCCCAACAGCCCGTACTCGGCGAGCAAGGCGGCCAGCGACCACCTGGTGCGCGCGTGGCACCACACCTACGGCCTGCCCACGCT